>OLHV01000044.1_pt1 | contig 81387 bp, 71 predicted proteins | sample 1609391 | NCBI WGS metagenome assembly OLHV01 (sample SAMN05416805, study PRJEB24817) | seawater metagenome | isolation source: Sea water | place: Canada:Atlantic | collected 2013-07 | reverse complement strand
CCAGTGTTGCGCTCTCCCAGCTGAGCTAAGGCCCCGTCTCAAAACGTGGGCGTATAATATGCTTGAGTTGTTTTTCTGTCAACAATTTTTCTTAGTTTTTTCAAAGAGTTATGAAATTTAAGCTGAAGATATTTGCATTAAGCATTTCAGCTTACAGCCAACCCTCTCACAACTTGTATAATAAATATCAGTCTTTAAAACACTGACTATTTCATAAAACTAAACTCGTAATGGTGTCTTTTGATTAAATGTATAATGATGGTTTTGAGTATTCTTGCCATAACAGCGTGCGACAATCTTTATTTTAATGAGCTATTTCGAAACCCCTACAAGGTTGATATTGGTGTTATTGATTCGTTAAGTGCTGATAAGTGGTACATTTTCGAAACTGAGTTCGAAGCCCCTAATAAAAAACACGTTATCACAATTGAGTTTTTAGGCAGTGATCCGAGTGAATTCGACACTCAAACCAGAGAGTTGAATGAGTCTAAAAACCCTTCCAAGACCTTATTTTATTCGACACGTTTTCCAGGAAAGAGTATTGAGTTTGAGGTATTAGTTATTGATATTAATGATGTGGAATACTCATTTCGCCCAACGGGGAGATCGAACGGTATAAGATTTATCAGTGATAAAGATGAGTCTTTACAGGGAGTCGAGTTTAATGTGGTTAAAATAAAATCAAATCTAGATCTTGATGATATTAAAGTGTCGTGGATTTCAAGTACAGGGGAGTAGTTTGTGCAGAAACACGGAGCGCATGCGTGCACTCCGTGATAAAGCATTAAACCGATTCATTCAATCGATTTAAAACCTAGCTATCAACTAAAGCCGCTTCTACTGCCGCTTCGTGCCCACGGTAAGCCTTTTCCATTTTCTTCAGTTTCTTCTTCCCTACTCCACCCAATACATTAATCGCGTGGCGTAAGCGTGCGCGGCTCATGTCTGGGCCTAGCAATGCCATGGTATCGAGCACTGAGATGGTTTCGCTTGTACCGGCGATGGAGATGAACAATGGATTCAAGAAGTCTTTCGGTTTGACTTCCATGTTTTTAGCCAAGGCGAACATGCGCTTTTGGATTTGATCACGATCCCAGTGGCGAATTGCTTCTAGCTGCCAAAGTGCGAACTGGAGTATTTCTACTTGCTGTTCTAATTCAAGATTTTTATGCGTAAAGCTTTCTTCTGTTAGTACGGTCATACCGCCTAAGAAGTGCCCTGCTAGACCGACCACATCGGCAAACGTTTCTACACGAGGCTGAATGTGTGGAATGATTGGCAATAAGCGTTCTTTGTCTAAACCCCAGTCGGCGAATTTTTGTGCGAAGGTTTCGCTATCAAGTTCACGCAACCATAGGCCGTTTAACCAGCTCAGTTTTTCGGTATCGAAAATTGGGCCGCCGAGTGATACACGCTGAATGTCGAAGTTGTCGAACATTTCTTGGCGAGTGAATTTTTCGCTTTCGTCTGGCATTGACCAGCCCATGCGACCCAGGTAGTTCAATAGCGCTTCTGGCATGTAACCCATGCGCTGGTAAAACAAGATTGAGGTTGGGTTTTTACGCTTGCTTAACTTGCTCTTGTCGGCGTTGCGTAATAGAGGCATATGGCAAAGTGCTGGCATGTCCCAACCGAAGAATTCGTATAATAGCTTGTGCTTAGGCGCTGAGTTGATCCATTCTTCACCACGAATTACGTGAGTGATTTTCATTAGGTGATCATCAACCACGTTGGCTAGGTGGTAGGTTGGCATGCCGTCTGATTTCAGTAGAATTTGAGCATCAACGATTTTCCAATCCATCTCAATCGTGCCGCGAAGCATGTCATCGACTGGGCAGATGCCTTCTTCTGGTACGTTCATGCGTACTACAAATTCGTCGCCATTGGCTTCACGTTTAGCAACTTCTTCGTCGGATAGCTTTAGATCACTTGGCTTTAAAGCACGACCTAGGTCTGCTATGCCTTCGCGTAATTCTGTTAGCTCTTCGCTGGTGCGGTAACAACGGAATGCGTGACCTTTTTCGATGAGCTGCTCGGCGTATTGAGCGTAGTCGTCTTTGCGTTCACTTTGACGGTAAGGGCCGTATTCGCCACCTACATCTGGACCTTCATCCCACTCAAGACCCAACCAGCGCATGCTATCTAGAATCGCTTTTTCAGATTCAGGCGTACTGCGACTTTGATCGGTATCTTCGATACGCAGAATGAATTTACCGCCATGCTTGCGAGCAAACGCAAGGTTAAACAAGGCAATGTAAGCGGTGCCTACGTGTGGATCGCCAGTTGGGGATGGCGCGACGCGAGTACGTACGGTCATGAGTTGTCTCTAATTCGGTTAAACGTGGGTAATTTGCCGCGTATTATAAAGCACAAAGGTATTTTAGCGAATACTAAAACGCGCAAGATCACGGGATGCTTGGTATTCAAAAGGGCTTCTGCGATAATGGCGGTCCTTTTTAAACGCCTGTAATTGATCTGTCTATGACTTCTGAATCGTCTGCTGAACCGTCTACTGAACTGACCTCTGAGTCGCCATCCGAAATACCTTCTACAACGGTAGATTATTCGTCGACCTACTCGGCGGCTAAAGACGTAGACCCAAAAGACTTAGCCGAGCTGATTAATTTTTTGCCGTGCGAAACCCCAGATCAGTGGGTAGAAGTCGCTCTGCAGCGCCAAGATATACTTTTGATTAATCATGCTTATTTAGAAAAGTGTGCCGCTAGAACGGCATTGAACTTGATGTTCGCCTACCCTGATAAGCCAGAGCTTCAACGCAAGATGTCACGCTTAGCCCGTGAAGAGCTAGTGCATTTTGAACAGGTCATAAAGATTATTAATAAGCGTGGCATGACGTACAGAGGCTTGAAACCCTCCCGCTACGCAGGCCTGCTGAATAAAGAAGTGCGTAAAGCATCTGACGAAAAACTGATTGATTATTTGATCATAGGCGCGCTCATTGAAGCTCGCTCATGCGAACGCTTTGCAAAACTCGCCCCGCATTTAGATGCCGAATTGGCTAAGTTTTACACCTCGCTCTTAAGATCAGAAGCGCGCCACTATAAAGATTACCTAACCCTGGCCCAGAGCTACAGTAAGAAATCGATTGATGATCGTATAGCGTTCTTTCAAGAGATAGAACGAGAAGCGATTGAGTCTGAAGATGACCAGTTTCGTTTCCACAGCGGCGTGCCTTCGGATTATTTGAAGCGGGGGTGAAGGCTTTGGCTGGTTTTATGGGCGGCCATACAAGCGGCCTTATTACAAGGACAGCCAGCTTAGTATTACAAGCGCCCTATTGATATTACAAGGACAGCCACCTTAGGGCCTTACTATTACATGGACAGCCACCTTAGTGTTTTGTGCTGATTTTCGAGGGTTTATTTTCTGCGGCGTATTAGATTTTAAAATTTTGAGTCGAATCACCATTTATTCCAACAAACAGAGCGCTTTTGTTGATTTTCAGGCACAGTTATCCCGTAGCATTCATCATTCTTATTTTAAATATTAACGTGTTTAATGAAACATGAGTTTACAAGTCGCCAATCCTGGCGGGCGCTGATATTTCAGGTGATCGCAAGCTATTCGCAGACTGCTCTCCCCTCCTACGAAGGAACTAAATCTTTCTTCAAAGTTTGATGCCATATCAAGCCACTGCTCTTCACCAATTTTTAATCTATTTAAAATTTTTTCGGCGCTTGAGCTAATGACTCCTCGCTTATCATTTCGCAATATTTTTCCCGTACAATCAACCAACTCTAAATAGTCTGTCAGCTTCATTTGTATGCCTAATGGCTGCCCCATCTTTGGGTTACCGACGAATGGGTGAAGTGATTTCTCTTGTTGAGTTAACTGGTTGGGATTCTTACAAACTTTGGCTGTTTTGCAGCGTTTATTGATCGAGGTATGCTTTGATTTCTCTGGCGTTGCGGCCATTTTTGATCGTACCGGGTTAAGATCAACATAAGCCATGCAGGCTATTAAGGCCGCTTCATCGAGCAGTGCTTGTGATTTAAAACGCCCCTCCCAAAAACGCCCGCTGCATTCATCTTCGGCATTGGCTTCGCGTGCGATGGCTTCATTTAAAATCCGCATAAACCAGCTGATATCCTGAAGCCTAAGTCTCCACTTATTGATTACTTTTTGCAAAACCTGCATTTCGGCTTTGGCTAATGGCTCTTCTTCTTTCAGGTATTTCTGTGAGAGTAATGTGCCATTAAACAGCTGATGCCAACGCTCTACAACTTCGTAATCTGACCATTTTTTAGCTCGGGCCGTATTGATATGTAATACCACGTGATAATGATTATTCATGATTGCATAGGCGGCAATATCAAGCGCAAAGATTTTTGGCAGCTCGAGCAATCTATTTTCTAGCCAAGCTCGCCTATGCTCGTAGCTTTGACCTGTCATGGTATCGATACCGCAGAGAAACGCCCGCCTCACGCAGCGCGCAACACAGTGATAATAAGGAGTACTTTCGACTGAGATTAGCGTTTTTCTGGGCTTTGGCATCACGTTCACCAGGTAATATGAGGTTGTATTTTTAACCGTAGTAGATGATTTATGCTTTTCAACTGGGAATGTTTAGATGACAGGTTATGTAATGATTAGTTAGAGGTAGCAAGGGTTTTAGGATGGCTGTCCTATTAAGAAGCTGTAGATTCTGGGGTGGCTGTCCTGATAGCAAGAGGGGTTTACTGTGATGGGTGTCTGGTTTGAGACTGGGATGGGTGTCTTTGTAAGAAGAGGAGCCCTTTTCAGGGCTTGGGTTTACATTGTGTGGGTTAGGCGGTCGGATTGCAGTGCGCCTGCTAGGTAGGTTTCGATTTTGTCTTTGGCCATTGATTCTTCACCGGTGAACTGTACGCCTATACCGGTTACTTTGTTTCCTTGGGAGCCTTTTGGGGTTAGCCAAATCACCTTGCCTGCTACTGGAATTTTTTCGGGTTCTTCCATTAGTTTTAGCAGCATGAAGACTTCTTCGCCTAGCTGATATTGTTTATTCGTGGGGATGAATAATCCACCGCCTTGTATGAACGGCATGTAGGCTGCGTATAAAACAGATTTATCTTTAATGGTGAGGGATAAAATACCACTTTTAGGATTCATTCTGGCCTCTTAAGACGATGATGTCTGTGTCGATTATCTTTGTGTCGACTATCTTTGAGTCGATGATGTCTGTGTCGATGGTGTCTGTGTAAATGACTGCTGCCAGTCGAGTAACAGTGACTCTATCAATAATGATGCATTGTAGTTGCCCTGCCCTGAGGCTAGGCGACCTGCAATTTCTTGTAATTTATTTTGTAAGGTTAACAGCTTTAGCTTTGATACGGTAGCCACTAACTGGCCGATCCATTCGCTTTGTTGTGGGTGGCTTATTTGTGTTGCGTCTGCTCCCATTCCTAGCTTCATGATATCTAAGCTTAGTCCGGTCCACCAGTTTATGGTGTCGGATAGTTCATATTTGCTGAGTGCTTTGCTGATGTCTTGCAGTTGTTGCTGTCCTGATAGCCATTTTTGCATCAAGGTTATGTAGGTTGCGTCTTGTTCTAGTAGCCCTTCGCGTAACCAGCGTTCTGCTTTTAATGGCCCACCGCCGCATTGGCGCAGTGCGAGTGCTAGGTCTTCTGCGGAGGCATTCGGTAGGCGTTGCGTTAACCAGGCGAGTGCTTGTTCTGTTTTGGGTGGCTGCAGGTTGATTCTTTGGGTTCGGCTGCGAATAGTGGGCAGTACTGTACCTAGTCGTTCGGCCATTAATAATAAGTACGATTCCCCTGACGGTTCTTCCAATGTTTTTAATAGCGCATTAGAGGCGTTCGGATTCATGGCTTCTAGTGGATAGACTTGCACGACTTGGCAGGCGGATATCTGCGGGGTTTTTGATAAGAAGTCGTTCAGTTTTCGAACGGTGTCGATTTTTATTTGCTTACCTTTGGCTTCGTGGTCGCAGATAAAATAATCGGGGTGACTGCCTGCGTTCATTAACTTGCAGCTGTGGCACTGATTACAGCTGTCGTTATTTTTTGCCGTTTTTTTATCAACGGCTTGGCATAATAAAAACTTTGCCATTTTAAAAGCGAGTGGTCGTCTACCCGTACCTTCGTTGCCTAATAATAATGAGGCGTGTGGCAGCCCTGCTCCGTGGTAGCGTTTGATTAGGTCGTTCCACAGTTCTTGGTTCCATGGAATATCTTGTAGCAATACTTGTCGTGCGTCTTTACCTTGCTGGGCAAGTTCTGCTTCGTCGACGGCCATTATTTAGGCTCCGGCTTTTGTTGTTCTAGCGCTTGTTTTAAATCAGCCTGCACCGCTGTCAGTTGTTGCGCAGCGTTTATAATGTGCACTCTGTTTGGCGATGCTTTGGCGATTGCTAAAAATCCTTCTCGCACTCGGGTGAAGAAGTCTAACTGTTCTACTTCGAAGCGATCGGCTGGGCCGCGTGCTTGTGCTCTGCCCATACCGATGTCGATGGGTGCATCTAATAAAAAGGTTTTATCCGGTTCGATGCCCATTTGTGCAATGGTTTTTAATTGCGAAATGGTGTCGAGTTTTAATCCGCGGCCATAACCTTGATAAGCAATGGTTGAATCGGTGAAGCGATCGCACAATACCCAACATCCACGTTCTAATGCGGGTTTTACAAAGGCTTCTATATGTTGCGCGCGGGCGGCGAAGACTAATAATAATTCGGTGATGTCGCTCATGCGTTCGTTGTGCGGTTTTTTTAATAACGCTTCACGAATAATTTCTGCGATTTCGGTTCCGCCTGGTTCGCGGGTGACTACGACGTCTATACCCTGCTGTTCTAGTAGCTGGCGACAGTATTCAATGTTGGTCGATTTGCCAACGCCTTCGCCACCTTCGAAGGTGATGAATTGCGCGGGCATGGTTTTTTTATGACTCATGGTATCTTCTATTTTTTTAACAGCATTTATTTCGCTGCAGGCGCAGAGCGGTAATCTTTACTGCGTCGATAAATTTGGTATTCGCGTACGGCTTTATTGTGCTCAGTCAGTGTTGTTGAAAAATAATGACTGCCATCACCTTTGGCGACAAAGTATAAGCTGTCGCCGTTATCTGGATTTAATGCGGCGTTAATGGCTGCTCGACCTGCCAATGCAATCGGCGTTGGCGGTAGGCCTTTTGTGCGGTAGGTATTATAAGGGTTTGAGCGGTCGCGCAAATGTTTCTTTCTTAAATTACCTTGGTAATCTTCGCCAAGGCCATAAATAACTGTGGGATCGGTTTCGAGGCGCATGTTTTTTTCTAGGCGTCGGACAAATACTCCGGCGATTTCTGGACGTTCGCTTGCTTGGCCTGTTTCTTTTTCAACGATGGATGCCATCACCAAGGCTTCGTAAGCTGTTTTATACGGCAGCTGTTTAATGTGCTGTTTGGCGAGTTTGTTTTGGTAGTCTTGCCATTCTTCATTCAATACCGTTTGCATTCTGGCGTGCGCTTGTTTGAGGATGGAGGAAACGGAATCGCCATGATGGTAAACGTAGGTATCTGGGTACACCCAGCCTTCGGCTAAGGTCTCTAGCCCGAGTGTTTTTTGAATGTTGTCTGTGGTGAGCGGTTGAATATCTTGAATCAATTTTGGTGCTTGTTCTAATCTTGGCAAAATATCGATTAAGCGTGTGCCTTCGATAAAGCTAACTTTATAGGTTTTACTCGCGCCTTGGGTTAATAAGGTCAGCACCTGATAAACCCGCGTGCCTGCGGGTAATTCGAACTCACCCGGCTTTATGTCTTTTGCATTATCTAAAATACGCGCCTGTAATAATAATACTTTCGCATGCGGCAGCCAGCCTTGAGCTTGCCAGTCGTACGCTAACTGAGACAGTGTTTGGCCTTTTTTTATTTCTACGACGATGCTTTCTTTAGCGCTATTGCTAGTCACGATTATTGGCTGCTGTAATGCGTAAATAATAACAGCCGCTAATGAAAGGCCACTCAGTAGAGCAAGGAGAAATAGTTTTTTAAGCATGCGAAGGTGGGTCTCTTTATCTACTTTTTGTTTTGCTAAATTGTAGCACTCGCTCAGTCTTGTATAAACTGGCGATTAAATTCTGTGGACAAGGTCTCAACGGCCTTACTTTGCTTAATGGTTTGCCCATCTATTTGGCTGACTTGCTGAATGCCCATTAAGCTGTTGGTTAAAAATACCGCGTCGGCGGTTAATAGCTGATCGAGCTTGGCATCTTTTTCTATAATCACGGCCTTGGTCACGGCTTTCGGCTCAGCTTTAGCCACAACGTTTGAATTATGTCTGTATTGGTCGATCACCCAACGTCTTACGCAGCCGTCTATACCTTCTTGACTGAGGTCGGGGGTATATAGCTGGCCAGATTTCAACCAGAATACATTCGACATGGTGCCTTCGATCACGTCACCGTCTAGGTTGAACATAATGCCTTCGTCGAAGTTATCTTGTTCATTCCATTCTGAGCGCGCGAGCACTTGATCTAACCGATTTAAATGTTTTAACCCTGCCAATCTTGGCTGTCGCGAAAGCGCATGGCGACATAAGGTTAATTTAAATTCATTTTTAGTTTCGCGCACGGGTAAGTCGGTTACGGTTAACCACCAGTTTAACGACATTTGCGGTGGAATTTTATAGCCTCTTGGGCCTTCTCCACGACTGATGACAAGTTTTGCGCAGGCTGTTTTGACATCGCTAAGATGCTCGCTAATAAGACCTTGCCATTGAGCAAAAAAATCGTCGAGTGGTAAGCCTAAAATTTGCTGCGCATTTGTAAGTCGTTGCTGGTGGTATTTCCACATTGGAATTTTACCATCAACGATGCGCAGCGTTTCGAAAACACCATCACCATACTGCAATGCTCGGTCATGAATGCTAATGCATTTATGTGCACTGCCTGCCTCTTCATTGACTGGCTCTTCATTGCCTGGCTGAAGAATTCCATTGGCGAAAAACATTTCCATTTGAAGCTGGCTTACCTTTTATTTGAGGGGTGTATTTGCTGGGTGTATTTAATGGGTGTTTAAATCTTCTACACTTTTTTGAACAGCAATGATCCGTTCGTACCACCAAAACCAAATGAGTTTGAGATCGCGGCGTCGATGTTCATTTTACGCGCGACATTAGGCACATAATCTAAATCGCAGCCTTCACCGGGTTCGTCTAAGTTGATCGTAGGCGGCGCAATGCTATCGGTAATGGCTTTAATCGTGAAGATGGCTTCTACCGCGCCTGCTGCGCCTAATAAGTGTCCTGTCATCGATTTGCTGGATGATACAGCAACGTTATCGGCATGCTCCCCAAATAACCCGCGTACTGCTGACGTTTCTGCAATATCACCGGCATGGGTTGAGGTGCCATGTGCATTGATGTACTGAACTTGCTCTGCTTTCATGCCCGCATCGTTTAATGCGTTTTGCATCGCCGCTTGTGCCCCACTGCCATTTTCAGGTGGGCTGGTAATGTGATGAGCGTCGTCGCTCATGCCAAATCCGGCGAGTTCTGCATAGATGGTTGCGCCACGTTTTTTGGCATGTTCATATTCTTCGAGTACTAATATGCCTGCTCCGTCTCCGAGTACAAATCCGTCACGATCTTTGTCCCAAGGACGGCTGGCTTTTTCGGGTTCGTCATTGCGGGTCGACATGGCGCGAGCCGCCGCAAAACCACCGACCCCTGCTGGGCAGGTTGCCATTTCTGCACCGCCAACAATCATAATGTCGGCATCGCCATAAGCAATGGTGCGTGCGCCATAGCCGATGTTATGTGTGCCGGTTGTGCACGCGGTAGCGATGGCGAAGTTCGGGCCTTGCAGTCCGTATTTAATGGCGATGTTACCTGCAGCCATGTTGACGACGGTTGCAGGAATAAAGAAAGGTGAAACTCGGCGCGGGCCTTTTTTGTCTATATCTAGGCAGGTTTGTTCTATGGTGCTGATACCACCAATGCCAGAGCCGACAGCAACGCCAATTCGAGCGGGGTCGATTGCCTTGCTTTCTTTGTTGGTATCGAGTTTTGCATCTTTCATGGCTTGGTAACTGGCCGCGAGTGCATATTGTATAAAGACGTCGATTTTGCGCGCATCTTTGGTTGTCAGGTCATACTGGGTGACATCAAAGTTTTTTACTTGACCGGAAATCTGGGTAGCAAAGGCTTCGCTATCAAATGATTCAATCTTGCCTATGCCACTTTTACCAGCCACGAGCGACTGCCAGCTATCTTCCACTGTATTACCCAGCGGACTAATCATACCTAAACCTGTAACAACGATACGACGCGAGTTCATAGATCCCCGATCCTTCTAAGTTTTTTGAAGCGTATTTAACAACTGTTTTCGTTAAGCGTAAGCATAACAATTGTTAGGCATTTTAACTGCTTAATTTTGTTTCTTCTTAATAATAAAAAAGCCGCGATCTTAACAGAGGCGGCTTTTTTTAAAGTATCGATATACTAAGTAACTGCGAGATTAAAGGTGCGCAATAATATAGTCGATAGCTTCTTGGACACTGGTCAATTTCTCAGCATCTTCATCTGGAATCTCAGTTTCAAATTCTTCTTCAAGCGCCATTACTAATTCAACAGTATCTAAAGAATCAGCACCTAAATCATTTACAAAAGATGAAGTTGATTTAACTTCTTCTTCTTTAACACCCAATTGTTCGATAACGATTTTCTTTACGCGTTCTTCGATATTACTCATTTTATACTTCCTAAGTTCATTAACCCATGTTCATGCCACCATTCACATGAATGGTTTGGCCTGTAATATATGCTGCATCGTCGCTTGCTAAAAAAGCAACGCTGCCTGCAATTTCGTGTGTCTCACCCATACGTTTCATAGGTATGGTCGCTAGGATGGCTTCTTTTTGATTTTCTGGCAAGCCATCTGTCATATCTGTTGCAATAAAACCTGGGGCAATTGCATTGACGGTAATGTTTCGACTGGCTATTTCTTGAGCTAAAGAACGTGTTAAACCTTCTAACCCAGCTTTAGCTGCTGAATAATTAACCTGCCCAGCATTACCTGTTGTACCTATGATTGAGCTGATGTTAATAATGCGGCCTTCGCGCGCTTTTATCAACGGCTTAATTAAGCTTTTGCATACTCGATAGACCCCTGAAAGGTTGGTATTGATCACATCCAGCCATTCTTCGTCTTTCATGCGCATGAAAAGATTGTCGCGAGTAATTCCGGCGTTATTCACAACAACATACGGTGTTCCGTGCTGAGCAAGGAATTCAGCCATAGCCGCCGTTACGTGCGCAGAGTCTGAAATATCTAATACGAAAGCATCATGCTCGTCGCCGAGAGTTTTAAGCGATTCTTTTAATGCAGTCGCGCCAGTTTCTGAGGTTGCAGTGCCGACGACTTTGTAGCCTCGCGCAATCAGTGATTCTGCAATGCCTTTACCAATTCCTCGGCTCGCCCCTGTCACTAACGCAAGTCTTTTCTCTGACATTATCCTTCGCCTTTTATTGCGCCGAGTAATTTTTCAAAACTCGCGCTATCACCGGTAGAGTATGTTGTTAATTCTTTATTAATGCGCTTGTTTAAACCGCTAATAACTTTACCTGGGCCTACTTCAATAGCCAGCTCTGCACCTGCACTTGACGCCTCTACCGCACCAATCCAATTAACTGGGCTATAAAGCTGTTCTACGAGGCGCTGCTGCATATCGGCAACCGAGCTAACGGCATTATTTGCATTGTGATACACGTCGAATGCGGGCGCTGACCACTTAACATTGGCCAAGGCTTCTAAAAAAGGTTCAGCCGCTTGCTTCATTAATGAAGAGTGGAACGGTCCACTGACTTGCAGCGGAAGAGCTCGCTTAGCACCGGCTTCTTTGGCAACGATACACGCTTGCTTGATACCTGCTGCCGTACCCGCAATAACGATTTGACCTGGGGCATTAAAGTTGGCAGGTTCTACTACTCCTACCGAACTGGCTTCGTTGCAGACTGCTTGAATTTGTTCGCTGTCTAGGCCAAGAATCGCGGCCATGCCACCTTCTCCGGCGGGGACTGCGGTATCCATCAACTCGCCACGTTTTTTAACTAAGCGCACCGCATCTTCTAACGATAATATGCCCGCGGCGTAAAGTGCTGAATATTCACCGACCGAGTGCCCTGCTGCGGCAACAACATTAATTGCATCACCGACTTCTTGCTGGATAATACGCCAAATAGCGGCACTGGCAGTCACTAAGATAGGCTGAGTATTGTAAGTAAGATTTAACTCTTCTGCTGGGCCGTTTTGCACCAGAGACCAAAGGTCTTGGTTAATAGCCTTTGAAGCTTGTTCGAAGGTTTGTTTAACGATCGGATACTGTACTGCTAAGTCTGCAAGCATACCTAGCTGTTGTGCACCCTGGCCGGGGAAATATAAAACGACCTGTTTCATAGGAGTCTCTCAAAAAATTCTATTATCTGTTTTAACCTGCGACTGTATTCGGTGATGGTCGCAAGGCACTTATTATGAGGGAAAAATTATTACAGTAAAGTGAACCCCAAGCACGAGTGCGATGAATTATTCTACTTGATCACATTTTTTATAATTATTTTGTCTGCTTAACAACCTGCTAGGATGAAAGCTCGTCCATTTCCTCATTCAACCGTTGAGCTGTTCCGCGTTCTATTTCAGTTAATGTGTAGCGTATTGAGTGATAGAAAGCTTCTTCGTCGGACTTGCCATGACTTTTAATAACCAAGCCATTAATGCCTAATAACAGAGCTCCGCTATGCAATACCGGGTCGAGTTGACGTTTAAACCGAGCAATCACTGGATTGGTAAAAAACGCTAGCGCCTTGCCAAATAAACTCGATTGAAGTATTGAATCAAACTGCTGCGAGACGTGCCGCAAAAGCCCTTCGCTGGTTTTTAAGGCGATATTACCATGGAAGCCATCACACACTACGATGTCTAGCTGACCTTGGTATAGTTCATCAGCTTCGACAAACCCGACGTATTCAATGCCGTCTATTTTTGAAATCATCTGGCCAGCCAGTTGAATTTCTTCTGTCCCTTTGCACGCTTCTTTACCGATATTTAATAAACCTAATTTCGGTTTTTTAATGCCCTGCGCTTTACGCCAAGCTGCCGATAAGATGGCAAATTGATACAACCCATCAGCCCCTACGTCGATATTTGCACCTAGATCTAGCATCAGCAAAGGTTTACCTGCTGTAGGAAGGTCTCGGGCCATCGCGGGTCGGTCTATCGCAATCAAGGTCGATAAGGTATAGCGGGATAACGCCAGTAGCGCTCCGGTATTACCACAACTGACACACGCTTGAGTTTCGTTATTGGCAATGCTTTTAAGCGCGAGTGCCATGGTCGACTTTTGTTTACGACGTAACGCATGAGACGGCTTATCTGTCATGTCGACAGATTGTTCGCAATAATGAATGCTAAAACGGGATTGGATGTCGCTGAATTCAGAATTATGACTGGCAGAGGCAAGCTTAGAAATTTCGCTTTCTAGCCAAGTTTGTTCTGTTTGGGATATATAGTATTGAATCGATAGATCGCTACGCTCGGCAAGAATTCGCTGCGCGGCTTGAAAAGTAACGCGGGGACCGAAGTCCCCGCCCATAGCGTCTACTGCAAGAGTAAACGTCATGACTTATTCGTCGTTACCAGTCTCCACGACTTTCTTACCGCGGTAGAAACCGTCAGCAGTAACGTGGTGACGTAGGTGTTTTTCACCAGTCGTTTGATCTGTAGATAGAGTTGCAGCATCTAAAGAATCGTGTGAACGACGTTGACCACGACGTGAACGTGTTACTTTACTTTTTTGAACAGCCATTTTGAAGGCTCCTAACTTAACGCTATTTCGATTTTAACTGCTGAAGTACGGCAAAAGGATTATCTTCTTTTTCCGTGACCTCAACCTGTTCCGGTTCAGCCTTAGGCTGTTTTGTTTCGCACTCGCCGTCTGCATGATATGCAAACATTGGTAATGCTAATATAAGCTCATCTTCTACCAACTCCCATGGGTCAATGTTTCCATTGTGATCCATAATCGCTGGTTCGTAATGCTTGGGCAGATGTTTCGCTTTCTCATCAGAGAAGGCTAATCCAATCTCGAACTTCCCTTGCACCTCGAGTACCACGGCATCCAAACAACGCTGGCATACCATAGTAGCTTTTGTTGAGCATTCGCCATCGATATACATGTGATCATCAGCATCACGCTGAAAAGCCAGTTTATAGTCAACCGGCCCATTCACATCTTCGACGGCTTCCTGAAAACGTTTAAATAAATTCACATCTAATGATCCGGTTAAAACCTTCTCATTATCTACAAATCTTATAGCATCTAAACGTTTAGGTAAGGCTGCCTCAGCCATAGATGGCGACATAATAGGCATCCGCTTATCCTGTGTCAAAATTATTTAGCCTTTTTTCGATATTTATTATGCAAATCAATGCAGTTGTAAGCTAGGAGCGGTCACAACTGTCGCCAAACCTGCACCAATGCTTGCCCCTAACTTTTGAATCAAGGATTCCCAAGGATCAGGCTGACGTGTGAAGTTTACCATCTCTTCGCTATTAAATTTAGTCCTAACTAACGAACTAGTCGATGCTAGACCATCAATTAGTCCCATTTCTACTGCTTGCTCGCCAGACCAGACCAGTCCACTGAACATATCTGGGGTTTCTTTTAAGCGATCACCACGCCCCAGGCGTACTTGGGCAATAAACTGATTGTGTGTGACTTTCAGAACACCCTGCCAGAATTCTTTTTCTTCTGGGTTTTCGGGGGAGAACGGATCAAGGAAGCCTTTATGCTCGCCCGAGGTGTATAAACGACGCTCTACGCCCAGCTTCTCCATAGTGCCGGTAAAGCCAAAGCCTGAGCCAACAACGCCGATAGAGCCTACTAGGCTTGCTTTGTCGGCATAAATTTCATCGGCCGCGGCGGCAATGTAGTACGCACCCGAAGCGCCCATATCGGTAATAACCGCATATACCGGTAACTCACGGGTTTCCTTTAAGCGTTTGATCTCATCAAACACATAACCCGATTGGACTGGGCTGCCACCTGGGCTATTAATGCGTAAGACAATACCAAGCACTTTGTCATCTTTAAATGCATCACGCAGAGCTGTAATAATATTATCAGCGCTGGCGTCTTGCGCCGCCGCGATAACACCATTCACTTCAATAATAGCCGCGTACGGCTGATCGCCACCTTGCCCCGCACCCCCCATCGGACTTCTAAACATGACAACAATGGCGATCACATAAGCCAGCATGCACAATTTAAAGAATATGCCCCAGCGTCTAGTTTTACGCTGTTCGTCTTGTAGGCCAGTAACGACCTTTTCGATTAACTTCCACTCTTTAGTCGTTGAGGGGTAGTCAACGTGATTATTGTTATCCATTCTTTTTTATCCAGTCCAATAAATCGTTTAAATCATGACATAAGGCTTTCGCGCCAGAGGCCATTAGTATTTTGCTGTCATGGGCACCGTGCGTCATGCCAATGGAATCCATGTTGATATTTCTGGCCATATCCAAGTCAAAGCTGGTATCGCCGACCATTAACGCTTGCGAATGAGTTATTTTAAGCTCATTCAGTATTTGTTGTAGCATTATAGGGCTTGGCTTGGAGGCTGTCTCGTCGGCGCAGCGCGTGATGTCGAAAACATCTCGTACATCCATACCATCGAGCATTTCATCTAAGCCTCTTCGGGTTTTCCCCGTCGCAACGGCTAATATATAACCCAACTGTTTTAACTGCTCAAAAATCTCATGAGCCTGCGCAAAGAAATCGACATCAATATTACTGTGATGAGAAAAATTCGCCACATAGCTCTTTTGCATCTGCAGTGATTGCGCAGCAGTAATGTCTGGCCAGAGCACTTTAAGGGCTTCGGGTAAACCTAGGCCAATAATCTGCTGAATGGCATGATCGGTCAATACCGGCATGGCATTTTCGACGATTGCCATTTGCATGGCATCGACTATTCGAGCCGTTGAATCGACCAAGGTTCCATCCCAATCAAAAATAATGGCCTTGTACTTATTTTCTCTGCCCGTTTGCTTTGAAGTATTAAAGCTCAAAGTTAAGACCTTCTTTTTCTTTATATTTCAAAAACTTACCTTCTAAAGGTGAAGTAATTTCAAGCAACTGCTCTGTCATTGGATGAACAAAAGCGAGTCGATAAGCATGTAGGCATAAGCGCTTGATGCCGACTTGCTTATCAACCGCTTGCTCTACCTTATTAAGATATTTAGGATCACCGGCAATTCCGCAGCCCGCATATTGGCAATGAACACGAATTTGGTGCGTACGGCCGGTAATCGGTCTCGCTTCAACTAAGGTATAGCGACTCGAGCGATCGAGTACTTTAAATTTGGTCAGTGACGGCTTGCCATCATCTTCTACTCGCACAATGCGCTCACCGCCCTGTACTTCATTCTTTTTAAGAGGCGCATCAACCCGATCTTGAAAGTCTGGCCACTCCCCATGAACCAAAGCCAAATAACGCTTATCAATGGCTTTTTGGCCCTGAAAGAGCTTTTGCACCGCAACCAGAGCTGAGCGTTTTTTGGCGATTAAAATAACACCCGAAGTATCTCGATCTAAACGGTGAACCAGCTCTAAGAATTTCTGTTGAGGTCGCATTGCGCGCATGAGTTCGATCAAGCCGAGCTTAATTCCACTACCGCCATGAACCGCCATACCGGTTGGCTTGTTCACCGCGATGTAGTATTCATCTTCAAATAAGATGCTATTACCAATGATTTCCGCTTGTGACGTAGGCACAACAACTTCTTCACTATTGGTTTCTTTAATCGTCACAGGGGCTACCCGAACAATGTCTCCAATAGCCAAGCGCTGCACGGGTTTGGCGCGCTTCTTATTGATTCTGACTTCGCCTTTGCGCAACAAACGATAGATTAATGAGCGCGGCGCGCCCTTTAAAAGCGTTAGTAAAAAGTTGTCGATTCGCTGGCCGTCATGATCTTCATCGATGGTAATCAGGTTTACTTGGTTAGTATTGTAAGATTCTGCTGGCATAAAATAGCTTTCAATTCGCTCTAAATGTTTGTCGCAACTGTGATTTGTTGCTATATTCGCTGCCCCTGCCTCAATATTTCCATTTTTCAATTATTGATGCAAAGGTATTGGCAGCCTTTGAGCGGCCAGTATAAAGAAGAAGAACGATTATTAAACCTTCTTTATGCAAACGAATAATAATGAATCGCGATTCAGTAAATTAGTACAGATTACTCAATCGCTTATTTGAGATGAACCATGCGTTATCATCGCAGGCAGCATCTCACTATCAAATTATGGATTGTTGGTGGTGGCCTATTGGCATCACCAAGCAGAAAGAGACACCTCGCCCATCAGATTAATCTGGCCACTTAGAGGGTGGCAAGCGTAGGACTCATAGAATCAAGCAACCATAAAGATTTTGCTATGACGACCAACAAACGGTCAGCTGCCCGTGTGAATACGCTATAGAGCTACACACATAACATGAAAAGAATGCTAATTAATGCAACTCAAACGGAAGAGTTGCGCGTTGCCCTCGTTGATGGCCAGCGTTTATATGATCTGGATATTGAATCTGGATCCCGTGAGCAAAAAAAATCAAACATCTATAAAGGTAAGATCACTCGCATCGAACCTAGCCTTGAAGCGGCTTTCGTAGACTTTGGCGCTGATCGCCATGGTTTCTTGCCACTTAAAGAAATTTCTAAAAGCTATTTCAGCAAGAACCCTGGTTCTGGCCGCGTTAACATCAAAGAAGTGATGCGCGAAGGTCAAGAAGTCATCGTTCAAGTTGATAAAGAAGAGCGTGGCAACAAAGGCGCGGCATTAACTACTATGGTTAGCCTTGCCGGTCGTTACTTGGTTCTTATGCCTAATAATGCCCGTGCTGGTGGTATTTCTCGACGCATCGAAGGTGATGAGCGTACTGAGCTGCGTGAAGCTATGAAAGGCGTAACGGTTCCTGATGATATGGGCGTTATCGTTCGTACTGCTGGTATCGGTCGTTCTAGCGAAGAATTGCAGTGGGATCTAGATTACCTAATGCAACTTTGGCAGGCGATTCACGGTGCTTCTGAGCGTCGCAATGCCCCTTGCCTACTTCTACAAGAAAGCAACGTTGTTATCCGCGCGATTCGCGATTACTTACGCCAGGACATCGGTGAAGTACTTATCGACAATCAAGCTGCTTACGACGAAGCCATTGGTTTTGTGCAGCAGGTAATGCCGCAGTACGAAAGCAAGTTCAAGCTTTATGAAGACAAAGTTCCGCTATTCAATCGCTATCAGATTGAAAGCCAGATCGAAACGGCCTTCCAGCGTGAAGTTAAATTGCCATCAGGTGGTTCGATTGTTATCGACCCAACAGAAGCACTTGTTTCTATCGATATCAACTCTGCCCGCGCAACAAAAGGCGCAGACATTGAAGAAACAGCCACAACGACTAACTGCGAAGCGGCTGAAGAGATTGCTCGCCAGTTACGTTTACGCGACATGGGTGGCTTGGTGGTTATCGATTTCATCGACATGCACTCAAACCGTAACCAGCGTGAAGTTGAAAACCGCTTGAAGAACGCTCTAGAAATGGATCGCGCTCGTGTTCAAGTTGGCCGTATCTCTCGCTTTGGTTTGATGGAAATGTCTCGCCAGCGCTTACGCCCTTCTCTAGGCGAAACATCTGGACACGTTTGCCCTCGTTGTAGCGGTACGGGTATTGTTCGTGACTTGCCTTCTCTTTCTCTTTCTATCTTGCGTTTAATCGAAGAAGAAGCAGCCAAAGAAAATACGGGCCAGATTCGTGCTGAAGTTCCTCTAAACGTGGGTTCATTCTTATTGAATGAAAAACGTGAAGTCATTGCCGACATCGAAAACCGTCATAACGCTCGCGTTGTTGTATTGCCGAATCCTCACATGGATACGCCGCACTACGAAGTGACACGCTTACGCCCTGATGATTCATTGATCGGCCAAGCAAGCCATGAGCAGAACTTTGAGCCTGACATGGACTTTGGTCTTGATGTTGAAGCGAAAGAGCCTGCCAAGACTCAAGACGCTGCTGTTAAAGCGGTTGCTGCGGCTCGCGCCCCTGCTCCTCAGAAGTCATTCTTTAAGAAGCTGACTGAAAGCTTAAGTGGTATTTTTGGTTCTGAAGAAGAAACTGAAGAAAAGCCTAAGACACCTAAGAGCAAGTCAACCGGTGGTCGCAACCAGCGCACTAACCAGAATAACCGTCGTCCGCAAAACAATCGTCGTACTGAACGTGATGCTGACAACAAGGGCGAGCGCAAGACTGAACGCCCTGCTCGTAACGAGAAAAATTCTGACCGCCCTGCTCGCAATAAGCCTGCAGACTCACGCGATCGTAATGATTCAAACGAGAAGCCAGAGCCACGTAATAACCGTAATCGCAATGTTAAGCGCGATAACGACAATAAGCGCGACAATGACAAGCGTGATGAGCGCCCAACGAAGAAGCCAGAAGCTCAATCAGGTTCTTCTGATGATAACCAGGAGAAAGCACCACGTCGCCCACGCAACAATGGCCAACGTCGTCGCAATCGCCAGGAACGTCCTCGCAACAACAATGAAAAGAATACGACTGAAGCAGCTGTTTCAAATGACCGCTCTGTAAAGCCGGTTGATGTGAAAGTATCAGCACCTTCTGCTGCACCTTCAGCGCCTGCTGAAAACAAAGCAACAGAAAGCAAGGCTCCAGAAAATAAAGCGACTGAGTCGAAAGCCCCTGAAGCGAAGGCATCAGAGCCGAAAGCATCAGAGCCGAAAGCAACAGAAGCTAAGACTGCTAAGCCTTGGGCTGCTCATGAAGAGAAATCTGAAGCGCCTGCTAAGCAAGAAGCACCAAAGACTGAAGCCGTTAAAACTGAAGCACCTGCTAAGACTGAGTCTAAGCCAGAAGCTAAAGTAGAAGCGCCTAAAGCTGAAACGCCTAAGCAAGATGTTCCTAAACAGGACGCACCGAAGCAAGAAGTTAAAGCAGAAGCGCCTAAGCAGGAAGCGCCTAAGCAGGAAGCACCTAAGCCAGAAGCTAAAATAGAAGCACCTAAACAGGAAGCGCCTAAACAGGAAGCGCCTAAAGCAGACGCACCTGCCAAAACTGAAGCTAAGCAAGATGCTCCTAAAGCTGAAACAGCAAAGACTGAAGCGCCAGCAGACGCAGGACAACCTGCTCCTCGCCGCCGCCGTAAACCAACTCGCGCACTGAACGATCCTCGTGCAGCACGCAAGAACGCAGAGACTGATAACGACCAATCTGGTCAATAATCACCCCTGCTAGCCCCTTAAGAACGTCAAACGAAAGAATGACGCCTCTTAAGGGGCTTTTTTATACCCCAAACAAAACTCCTCTAACCAGACACCAACCCCCTCTAACCAGACACCCATCGTAAGAACCCCTAAATTACGGCCTTCTTAGCAAGCCACCCATCCTAATATCCACTTTTATCCCAAACTAGACACCCATTCTAAGAATTAAATCGTCCCCTTTATGAACCACATGATTACTGAGATATTACGATGGGTGTCTGGTTAAGGAGATAATTTAAATTATCTACAAAGCCAGTTAACAAGGGCTTCTTATGATGGGTGTCTTGATAAGAAAGTTAAATGATGGGCATAAAAAAAGCCGCTTTTTGCAGCGGCCTTTTATTTTATCTAGATAAACGTAGCTAGAATATAACTATGCGCACTTACGCTGGCATGGTTAATTCTTTTGGTGATACGATTACACCGTTATTATCGGCGTAGACGTATTCACCTGGGTTAAATACTACACCACCGAATTTAACAGGTACGTCTACATCACCCAGGCCGCGTTTATCGGTTTTTAGTGGGTTGGTATTTAACGCTTGCACGCCTAAGTCGGTTTGCATGATGACGTCTACATCGCGGATGCAGCCGTAGATAATTAAGCCTTCCCAGCCATTATTCGCGGCTTTTTCTGCCAGCATGTCGCCCAGTAGTGCGTGACGTAATGAACCACCGCCATCAACAACCATTACTTTGCCTTTACCATCGGTATCAACTAACTCTTTAACTTTTGAGTTATCTTCGTGGCATTTAACGGTCACAATTTGACCACCAAAATTATCGCGACCACCAAAGTTGTTAAACATCGGCTCTACTACTTGAACTAATTCTGGGTATTCGTCACATAAATCTGGTGTAATGTACTGAGTCATTTTTCTTTCCTATTTTCCGTTTTAATAAACAACTATTTTCAATAAATTCTTAGCTACATCTTTTATTGCAGCTTTATTATTAACTACTACTGGCTTTTCGGCTGCTCAAGCTTAGCGAGCCAGTTTGATATTTCTGGCCAAACTTCTGCCGCGGCTTCTTTACTTACGACCATGTCGATGTGGCCATAGTCTTTACTGAAACCATCTGCTTTAGATAGTAATATAAACTCTTTATTACTCGAGCCACAAGCATCATAAAAAAGGCGACAGAATCTGGCAGGATCTGATTGGTCATTTTTACCCACCATTGCTAATACCGGAGTCTCAACAGCTTTCCATTGAGTAAGGAGAGATCCTTTATCATTTTTAAAGCGCCACTGTCCAAACAAACCCAACCATCGTAAATATTCTTTCGCCACACCTGCGGGTTCATTTTCTGGGCCAATTTTTAATTTACGACCATCCATTTCAGGATTAAGCGTAAACCAAAATTTACCTAATGACGTCACCAGTGGAATTTGTAAGAACCAACGGCGACGCATTACTTGAGCACCTAACAAAGCAATACCTGCAACATTCGACTCAGGTAAAGTTCCTGCAGCAATGGCCGTTGAGATCAGAACGCCTCCTAATGAATGCCCAAGCCAGACAGGCTTTAATCCTGTTTGTTCGATAATAAAATCATTAATCGCAGGCACATCAGAGCTTGCATAACTTTCTATATCATTATCTTTAAAATTTACATTCCTAGGCGATAAACCATGGCCACGCATGTCCATCATCCATACGTCATAACCCGCTTCAACCAGATAGCGAGCTAGGCCAATGCCCTGCGGAGATAACCAGAAACGTCGGTTGGTGAAACTTCCATGCACCAGTACAATCGGCTGCTTGCCTTTGCTTGATTGTCCATAAATACCCAGGTGCGATAACGCGACCTGAACACTCGAATCAGCATCTAAACCATGCTTAATTAAATAAACATCATCAGTTAGATCACCGATGACATCTGCTTTAAATAACGTGACTGGAAATAATTCGCTACTGCTTTTCATTAGTTAGTTTTATCCGCTAAGAAGAACCAGGTATCTAAAACTGAATCTGGATTTAGCGAAACACTATCAATGCCCTGTTCCATTAACCATTTTGCGAAGTCTGGATAATCGGAAGGTCCTTGCCCACAAATACCAATGTATTTATTGGCTTTTTTGCAGGCTTGAATAGCATTGGTTAATAATATTTTAATCGCTTCGTTACGCTCATCGAATAAATGTGCGATCACTCCCGAGTCTCTATCAAGACCCAGTGTAAGCTGAGTTAAATCGTTAGAGCCTACCGAGAAACCATCAAAGTGCTCTAAGAATTGCTCAGCCAGAATTGCGTTGGCCGGTAATTCACACATCATAATTAAGCGTAAACCGTTTTCACCACGCACTAAGCCATTTTCAGCAAGAAGTTCAACAACTTGTCTTGCTTCATCAACAGTTCTTACAAATGGAACCATAATTTCGACATTGGTAAAGCCCATTTCATCACGGACTTTTTTCATTGCTCGGCATTCTAATTCAAAACAATCACGAAACTGGTCAGAGATATAACGAGACGCACCACGGAAACCCAGCATTGGATTTTCTTCTTCTGGCTCGTACAAGCGGCCACCAATTAAGTTGGCGTATTCGTTTGATTTGAAGTCAGATAGTCGAACAATTACTTTTTTACCGATAAACGCCGCCGCCAAGGTAGAAATACCTTCAACCAATTTGTCGACGTAAAAATCAACCGGGCTTTTATAACCCGAAATGCGGCGCTCTACCGTAAATTTAACTTCTTCTGGCAAAGTATCAAAGTTCAACAGTGCTTTAGGGTGCACGCCGATCATTCGGTTAATAATAAATTCTAAACGGGCTAGACCCACACCCGCATTGGGTAGTGATTGAAAATCGAAAGCACGATCAGGATTACCGACATTCATCATTACGTTAAACGGTAAATCTGGCATCGACTCAACACTATTGGTTTTAATGTCGAACGATAACCCCCCTTCGTAAACAAAACCGGTATCACCTTCTGCGCATGATACGGTGACTTCTTGTCCGTCTTTAAGTACCTGAGTCGCATCTTCACAGCCAACAATGGCTGGAATACCCAATTCACGAGCGATAATCGCAGCATGGCAAGTACGACCACCACGGTTAGTTACAATCGCCGCTGAGCGCTTCATCACAGGCTCCCAATCTGGGTCTGTCATATCGGCAACCAACACATCACCGGCTTGGACAAGATCCATATCGTCGATGCTTTTAATTACACGAACTTGGCCTTTGCCAATTCTATGACCGACACTTCGACCTTCAACTAGCACCTTACCGGTTTCTTTTAACAGGTAGCGTTCCATCGTATTTTTCTTAACACGGCTTCTCACCGTTTCTGGGCGCGCTTGCACGATGTACATTTTGCCATCGTCGGCATCTTTCGCCCATTCAATATCCATTGGGCGCTTATAGTGCTTCTCAATAATCATGGCCTGTTTAGCCAGCTCGGTTACTTCTTCGTCACTGATCGAGAATAAACGACGCAGCTCGCGATCAACGCGTTTAGTGACAACCGATTTACCCGCAACCGCTTCTTCGCCATAAATCATCTTCAGAGCTTTAGCACCTAGATTTCTGCGTAAAATTGCTGGGCGGCCTGCCGCTAACGTTGCTTTATGTACATAGAATTCATCAGGATTTACCGCACCTTGAACAATGGTTTCGCCTAAGCCATAGGAAGCGGTAATAAAGACAACATCTTCAAAGCCTGACTCGGTATCCATCGTGAACATAACACCTGAAGAGGCGTCTTCACTGCGTACCATGCGCTGAATACCTGCTGATAAAGCGACTTTATTATGGTCAAAACCATGATGGTCACGGTAAGCAATAGCGCGATCATTAAACAAAGAAGCAAAGACGTCTTTCATGGCGTCAAATACGGCATCAATACCGACAATATTGAGGTGTGTTTCTTGCTGACCCGCAAATGAAGCATCGGGCAAATCTTCAGCCGTAGCGGAAGAACGCACAGCAACCGCAAGTTCTTCATTACCCTGCTGCAGCTCGGCAAAACATTTGGCTACATCGACTTGTAAATCTTCAGGGAAAGGAGCCGCTAAAATCCATTGGCGAATATCGCTACCCGCCGCGGCCAAAGCATTCACATCTTCAACATCAAGGTCGGTTAATCGCTGATCAATTTTCTCAGCCAAGCCTTGATAAGATAAGAATTTAACATACGCAGCTGCCGTGGTTGCAAAGCCATTAGGCACAGAAACCTGCAAAGCGGACAAATTACTAATCATCTCGCCAAGAGATGCGTTCTTTCCACCTACTTTATCTACATCATTGATCGAAACTTGATCAAACCAAAGCGTATTCTGCGTCAATGCTCTTCTCCTCTGATAAATACTGACATATATTAGCTGTTTACTAATATAATCGTGCTATCGACATTTTACCACCAAGTAGGCCTTATGAAACGTTACGCTTTTTTTATTTCTGATGGTACCGGCATAACTGCTGAAACATTAGGCAATAGTTTACTCTCTCAATTTGGCAATATTGAGTTTCAGCGCGTCACTTTGCCTTATATCGATAGCGAAGAGAAAGCCGTCGCCGCCGTAGAAGAGATTAATAAGGCCCAAGAAGAATCTGGGCAATCTGCCATTGTGATTGATACCGTGGTCGATAAAAACATTCGTAAAGTTATCGATGGCGCGAATGCGTTTAAAGTTGATATTTTCTCGACCTTTTTATCACCTCTTGAAACTGAGTTGGGTGAAAAATCTTCATACACTGTTGGTAAATCACACCAAAGTGCACTCAGTGATGGTTATGTTGCCCGCATTGCCGCTATTAATTATGCACTCGATAACGATGATGGTGCGCGAACACGCTATTACGACGAGGCCGATATTATTTTGGTTGGAGTTTCCAGGAGTGGTAAAACCCCAAGTTGTTTATATATGGCGATGCAATTTGGTATCAAAGCGGCCAACTATCCGTTAACGGAAGATGATATGGAAGAACTCACCCTTCCTGATTGCCTGAAAGATAAAAAAGACAAACTGTTTGGTTTAACCATTGATCCCGATAGACTTGCGGCCATCCGTAACGAACGTCGCGCAAATAGCCGCTACGCTTCTTTAAAGCAGTGTTATCACGAAGTGGATGAAGTTGAGCATTTGTTTGAAAGAAATAACATTCAGTACTTAAGTACGACGGATGCATCCGTTGAAGAAATTTCTACCCGTATTATGGCCGCTGCAAAATTACAGCGTCGTTTCGGTTAGCAGCGACTTTTTAAATTAGGTAACTTTTTAACCAAATAGCTTGTTAACTAGATAGATTGTTAATTAGATAGATTGTTAATTAGATAGATTGTCGCAGGCCAAATACTCGTTAATTTACAGGTGCTCGTTAATTAAATGAGCGATCACCTTTGGCCTAACATAAACCAAACTATGGTCGGTATTAGCCAGCGATTCAATATGCCAGGTCTTTGCGATAGGTTTGGCTTTACTAAGCTGAGCTTTAATCATTTGTTGCGCTTGCAGTAAACCGGGATTCGACAAGCCGCCTATAATCCCTAAACCTTTTGGAATACTCGCAATCAACTGCTGTAGCTTAAAATTATCCAAATCATCAGCGTATTCAGATACCGCCGCTAACGCATGTGCAAACCCTGAAGGCCTTAGCTGCAAACGTTTAATGGCGAGCTTATCAATCTGTTCACTGCGCTTTCTATTCGGTGAAACCAAGTCTAAAAAGTCAATGAAGTGCTGATCGTTTTCGGGGTTAGTTTTAATGCTTTTAGCTAAAGGCACAAACGACTGTCTAAATAATAACGAAGATTGAAGCGAAGAATCACTGAGTAAGGCAGGCTCTATTAAACACAATGAGTGTATTACGGTATCAGGTGTAGACTCTAAGCCCAACTCTCGACTGGCTTGATCATTTAGCTCTAAAGCTACTAAGCCACCTAAAGAGTACCCAGCCAAATCAAACTCGTGCCACGCCTCATGGGTTAATAAACCAAATAGAGAATGGCAAATATCTTCAATGCTAAAACCTAAGCGATCTGAGGGTTCGAAAAAACTTTCACCCATCCCTAATAAGTCAGGGACTAAAACTTCATCCCAGTGTTTGAGATAATTAACAATATAGGTCCAGGTTAATTCTCCTGCAACGCCTGCGCCATGCAATAAAACCAAGCGCCTTGGAGTACCTAAAGCAGGGTCAAAATTTTTACGCCTAAATAAAGAATAAGCAATCTGCGATTCGGCAAATTGTAAAAGGCATCTTTGTTTAATCACCTAACGGTTCTCGCAATAGTGATACACGATAATTGCTCAAGGATTGGGGCACTCTATTTTTAGACCCATCTTCCATAGCTGCTTCCATACCTGTTTCCATAGCAAGACGCGCAAAGATAACGAAGTATTTAATCTCAGGATCAGAAATTTCTAAAAGAACTTTTTGATAGGCTAAGTCTTTCCATGTTTCCTCAACCACAATACCTTCCAGTTTAGATCCTAAATAAATCGGCTTAAAATCTGCATTAAGCGCAATGACTTCAAACTGACTTTCTACTGGTAACTTATAGCCTTTTAACATGACAATTTCGTGATCGGCTAAATCGGGTACTGAAAAATACCCTGCCGCAACGTCGCCAGTTTGAGTTTTGAATAAATATAATGTGTCATCTACTTGATAACTTGCCGAACCATTGAATTTTGCAATTGCAGTAAACGCGTCAGTATAAGACTCACAGCACTGCCCTTCTGTAACATGGGAAGGTAGGCGAAAAGGTGGCGCGAAAACTGTATCGTATACCACTTCTTCTGCGACAAAATCGGCGACGACATCGGGTTTTAATTCACTGCGAATAATACCTTGGGCATCTGTCCAGGTGAAAAATGGTTTCTGATCTGCTTTTCTTTTTTCACTATTTTTTTGATGTTGTTCTTCAGAGGGAAAATCAGCTGTATTGAATTCAGGATTTTTGTCACTGTCTAATTCTAAACCCTTCTCTGTCGCGACAGTTTTTTTAACCGTGACATTATTTGAAGGCTGTTGAGGCTTTTTTTCGGAGGTAATCAAGGTATTGTGCATTATCCCTTGGGCATCTACCCAGGTGTAATAGCGAGGTTCAGAGCTGTTAGAATTTTTGCTTTGTGTCTCTGCCATCACACTAGGCGTTAATAACAGAGAATTAAAAACTAAGAATGTGAATACTGCAGCAAGAAATGCTGCAGTATTTTTTAACAGTTTAATTAAAACTTGGTTCGATAAGTGATACCAACAGCACCAATAGTTAGCTTGGTTCTGACATCCAGACTTGGATAAGGGTTGGTTACCGTACATGTCAAACAGTTCCTGTTAAGCGCATTACTTGAATTAGAATAGGGTCCATTATCGTTTTCCGATTGTGGATCCGCATAAATGGTTTCTTTAGATTGCATAAACGCTATTGAGAAATCAACAACGCTGTCTTTATCCCAAATATAACCCATACCCATAGTATACAATTCTGCAAAACCTAAAGGAGCCTGAACACTGAATGCTTCATCTGGGATCGATGTTGCACGAGGTTCATAACCTGCACGCAATTGTACACGAGAATTCAGATCATACCCAAAACCAAACGCAGGGCTCCAAACACTCTTAAAGCCTAATGGTTGCTTCAAAGACGTATTGGTCACTAAACCTGGTGCTAAAATTTTAGCCGAGCTTAAGAAACTCACAGGGCGGTCAAATTGAAGCTCTAAATAATCCCACTTATCAAAGTCACTCCAACCGAGGTCAAAGTTAAACTGAAAGTCTTCAAAAAACTTTAATTTTATACCCGTTTGAAAGCGCTGTGGGAAAACTTGCTCAGTCGTTACCAAACCTGATTCTTTCTTAACCCCTGAAGGCAGCTGGAAAATTGCACCACCAATGGCACCAAAAATAGTCGATTGTAATTTCTGGAAGAAACCCGCGAAATCATCGGTATATTCTAATTCATAGGTTCCTTTTAGATGAGCTGTTGCGCCACTTTGATACGTAGCACCCCAAGCAAACCATTCTTTAGGCTCCCATAAAAAACCAATATTAAACGACGGAGATAGGCTTTCTTGAGTATCTACTTTCAGCGTACCTACATCTTCGTAAGGTCCAATTTTACCACCGCATAAGGCGATTAAAGGAACTAGCGGATCATTGCCTGTTGGCTCTCCTGTAACTTTATCAAAGCAACCAAAAGCATCTTGAAGCTGATCTGCTACTGCAATCAAAATACTAGGTGCTCGTAAGTCTTGCTCTAGTGCTAACGCATGATGACTAAATAAGAAGCTGGCACCAACAGAAAATTCATCATTAACCTGATAGCCAAAAGACGGTGTTAAATACGAGAATCGCTGCATCGCAACTTTTTTCGCTTGATAACGACCTGGATCATCATCGGACTTGGCAAAGCCTGCCGCCATCGGGGCATAAACCGCGTTAGCAAAAGTAAAACGTGAACCTTCTGGCTTGATTGACATACCCGCTGATGGCAATTGCAAAATAGGCAAAATATCTAACGGCAAAATACCGTGACCCGGAATATAGGCCGCGGCACTGGACGAGCCACTTTTTCCGGCAACAGGATCATCATTGATATCCATAAGTTCGCCATCACCACTATAGTGATCAGGAACTTGGAAATCATATTCTGCTTTCAAATAAATATTTTGGATAGCAAATTGAATTTGACGTCCATCCAGCTTGGTTAAGCCCGCTGGGTTAAAGTGAATACTCATAATACCAACCGGGTCTGCTGTCACAGCATTACCCATAGACATAGCCTTGGTATCAATAAATAAGTTTGATGCTAACTGCGCTTGAGTACTACCCGCAGCCAACCCAAGGGTTAGCGCCGCTAGTCGTTTAAACATCGCAATATTCATGTTTGTCTCCTTACTGCCTTCATTGCGATGTTTACAAGCTTGCCTTTATGCCTTCAATATCGATTGGCATAGAAAAGCCAACCATGAAGTCAGGCGCTGCTTCGGTCATACCAAAGCCAACATTAATATTGGTAATCGTCTTAGGAGATACACGCACACCTAAAGCAAAGTTCATGATACCGGTTACTTGACTACCGACCGTGCTATTGACTTTTTCGCGACCACGTTCTAGAACGAATTTAGTTTCGTCATTGAAAGATGCTTGGAAAGACACACTTAAAGATACGTCATAAGACAATGAATAAGCAAAACCCATCGAGCCTGATAAAGAACTCCCTGGGTGCACTTCAACTAATTTTGCGCCATCACGAACCTGGTTCAGGTCTGTTTCAGGAATATTATAGGCATAAGTACCCGAGCCAAATAATACAACCGGATCCAATACTTTAGAAACACTGGCACCACCACTTAAGCTGTAAAAACCAGAACCTGTTGCTAGGTTTCTATTAGGATCAACTTCGTATGGACTATCGGCGGTTTTTAATTTAAGAGAACCAAATAGCGTTTTGCTAATCGTACCAGGAACGATACCCCATGGCTGCCAGCGGACCGTACCGCTTAAATCACCCATAGCAAAATTTGTAATGGAGCGTTCAGTATCAAACTTTGCGATCAATGGTAAACGACCACCAATGGTTACGTTATCAAGCAAGCCATAATCTAAAGAAAACGAATTAGTAAAGGTATGCGAAGAAGATGGTGAAACATCTGCACTTAAAATATTAGAAGACCCTGTTGGATCACCATTAGCATCAAGCTGTGGTGCAATCAGTAAACTTAAACGCTGATCAGCATAGTAGCTATAGTCGAAACTATAGTTTAAGCCGAGCCCGCCCTTTTTCATTAATGAATAGTTACTTTCAGCAGCTTCAAAAACTTCTTCTAGTGCCTTCTCTGAGTCAGCATCGGTAGATTGTTTTGTCAAAGCTTCACGTGCGTCTGATACTTCTGCGGCGTGTACCAAAGAAGCACTGGTTGCACTAAGAGCGATCAATAATAATGATGAATGCAGCTTAATCCCCATTGGAATCCCTATCTTTTTAAGTTCTTATTTTAATTAGTTACGCTTATAACGTATATTTTTTTCAATACTGCGAACACCCGAATCATAAAGACCGTCAGTGCCTGTCCAATATATAGAATTGAATTCTTCGTCACCACTTTGATCATAAAATTTGCTGTTATCCGTAGGGTAATATTGATTACCATCAGCATTCAGGCGTGGTTCACCAGGCTCAACCGTTTGGCCATAATCAGAGATCGGTGCATTGGTATCGTTGCGGGCAACATCAAATTTAAAAAAGGCATTATTATTTAATGAAGCAATTTTGTTGTACATATTGCCGTCGACAGGGATGGCAAAGTGCGGGAATTCTTTAAACGTATTTTCTGCAATGATGTAATCAGAAACGTAGCGTAAATCTTGCTCTTGTAATTCTAAACCACTTGCTGGTTTGTGACCGTTCGGGAATACAATAAACAGTACGTTATTATCCCAAATTTCTAAAAAGCGATGCATGGTAAAACTGATATTACCCAGTGCAGGATCGGCAACAAATACACGACCATCGTATACTGCACGAATTACTACAAAGTGTTTAAAACCTGCGTATTCAATCGGTGCAATAGCCGGGTGATCGAGCTCTTCTAAATCAGACGCTTCTGCTTTAAATCCACCTGACGGGTGACCTAGTGCTGTAACCAAGCGTTTCATGTCTAATAATGAAAAACCACGACGCTCTACGATACGTTCGGTTTCACCAAAGCGTAATAGACCTTCCATTACTTGGCGTTCTTGGAAGTTACGACCAAGATAGAAATCGAGAACGGTTGTAAGTGCTGCAGAGCCGCAGCTGTAATCGTATGCTTGGCGTACCACGTTATTAAAACGCTGAACCGCTAACGGTTCGACATTCACAAACACATCCTGCTGCGCAGGCTCGGTATTCGCAACACGATAAACGATATCTCCATCTTGACGATCAGGCACAATGGCCAGCTCGTTAACAATAGAGAATGCAATAATAGAACCTAATAAAATGATTAACACAGTATTTCCCCAACTCCCTGAGAAGCGCCTTGGATTATTATTATTTGTAGCTCAAGACTTGCAAACTCATGTTACAGAAGTTTACCTAAAAAACCATAATTAATTGCAAACAATTGTTCTTTTTTCTAAAAAAGTGCGCTTAAAACATTAGCTATAAGAATCATTCGTTTTAATACTAAGCAATCCAAATTTCTCACCTACTGCTTGGCAATATAATGCATGGAATATTTTTTTACAGACATAAAAAAACCCGCCGAAGCGGGTTTCTTTTTAGCTTATCTAAATCAGATAATCACAAGTGATTAGTGACCGTAGATGCGCTGAGTCATACCAGCAAGATTGATATCAGATACTTTAACAGCACCGATTGAGGCGCCGCCCAACTCAATACCACCAACTTCAAGAGTACCAGCAATAGCACCCATAGATATGTAAACACCACCACCTTGAGCAACAGTTCCACCTTGAGCCCAAATAGTCTGACTTACTGTAGCATTAGTGCCACGACCGCCAGTACCATAGAAACGAATGTCATTTAACTTAACCGCAGAACCATCAACCAATGAATCAGCTGTTATTTGCTCCAAGCCAGCATCAACAACACCATCGCCATTACCTGCAGCATCACCACGAGCATCAGCTTGTTCTTGGGTATAACCAAAAGCACCAACATCAAGATCTGTTATTTCGAAAGCAAGATCCGCTTTAATTGCTAAAGAACCATTAGCAGCATTTGACACAGGATCTACACCATTATCGAATGACTGAGTGATACCATACTTAGCAGCATTACCAGCTTCTTGTAGGTTAACAAGAGTAGTAGTTGTAGCTCCCATGTTCATAGTCAAGCTAATATCATTAACAACTTCAGTAATTTCACCAGCAGCACTTTTAAGAGCCAATGCACTCTTGTCAGAATTTGCTCCAGCAATATTACCAAGACTGATTGTCATATTGTTGATTTCGCTAATACCTAATACTAGAGAACCATCTGCATCAACGTCAATTGTTTGCGTAATATCAGCTTCAGAGATATTAATTTGCTGTAGCAATACAGAACCATAAGTATTTGCTGTTTCAAGATCACCATCTACATATTCAACTTCACCGATAGTAACACCAGCATTACCCATATCAATCTCGATAGTAACACCAGCTTGACCCGTCGTATTACCCATTAAAGAGTCATCCATTGGTGTAAGGTCAGCTTGAGCAGCGAATGGTGCTGCAGCGATTGCAGATACTAAAGCGATTTTTTGAAAAGTTTTCATGAGTGCACACTCCGTTATATTATGATTATTAAGTAGTCTTCCCTACTTTTATTCTCGGGTTTGAAATCATCTCTCTTAAACGAGCGACTCTTTCTGAGAATTAATCATGCATAGTTCATTTTTATTGTTATCGTATAACTCTACTGCCTTAACTCTTGTTAAGGTCAGAAGTTGCACAAACAATATTATGGGATAGATTCTTTGTCTAGAAATATTTCAACATTTTCACTAATTTTTTTGTAAACTACAGACACATAGAGTCATGTGTCTTACAACGTTCTGCTTTGGCAGAATTCAACCTCCAAACTTGGCATTCTTATAATGAATTCATCTGATATTTTTACTGAAAACACTGTAAATTCGGGTGCATTATCGCCATTAAATTCGACACAGCTGTTTATTCGACTTATCAATTTGAGCCAGTCGTTGGATAGCGACTTAGTACTTTCTAATATTAGTCTTCTTATATCTTCTTCCATTAAACCCGAGACTACGACCACAACGACAGAGAGTAAAAATAACGATCGCCGCTTTAGCTATTTCAGTGCAAACCCTTCTGATAAGCGCCTATTTTATTGTCACAAAGCACTTAGTACCTGGCAGCAATCAATATCATTTAATCCTGCCATTAAGAAAGACCCAGAAATTCCGTTTCATTCTGGGTGGATGGGTTATTTCGCTTACCCTGAGCCTGCTCTTATTAACAGCCCAGTAGATAATGCAGGAGCTGGCAAGAATCTCCCTGCTACGGCCATTGCTGAATTTAACCATTACCCATGGAGTATTTGCTTTGATCATCTTGAGAATTGCTTCTTTTTGCTAGGCGATCCTGATCAAGCGGCAAGGGATGCTTTTGAGTGGCTGCAATCTGAATATTTAAAGCTATCCGAGCTTAATAATGCTGCGTCTATAAATAAGACTGCCGCAAGTAAGACTGCCGCCCTATTCAAAGCTTCTACCTTTAAGCCCAAGTGGCACAAGGATGATTATCAAAAGGCGTTCTTTAAAGTACAAGATTATCTTGTTGCCGGTGACTGTTATCAGGTTAACCTTACTCACCCCTTTATAAGTGAACAATATAAAGGGGATGCCGTTGATACCCTTCTGCCTTTGTTTGATGCACTCAAGCCCAGCTTTGGCTGTTACTTTCAAGGCGAGCACTGCGAACTTGTCAGCATGAGCCCTGAGCGTTTTATTAGTATTGATAATACCGGCAAGCTTCAAGCTAAACCTATTAAAGGTACGATTAAGCGCAGTGATGATAAATCGGTTGATGATGCTTTGATTAAAGAGCTAACCAATAGTGCTAAGAACCAAGCTGAAAATTTGATGATTGTTGATTTGCTGCGTAATGATCTGAGTATTTCTGCTACACCGGGTAGCGTTAAGGTTGATAAATTATTTGAGCTTGAGTCTCACCCGAATGTTCATCACTTGGTTAGTACTATTAGTGCGCAATTACGCCCTGGTATTAGCCCTGTTGAGGCTATTAGTCGTGCTTTTCCTGGTGGGTCTATTACGGGGGCACCTAAAAAGCGGGCCATGGAGATAATTAATGAACTTGAGGTTCAGCCTCGTTCGCTTTATTGCGGTAGCTTTGGGTATTTTTCTGATAGCGGACATACGGATTTTAATATTTTGATTCGTAGCTTGGAGTTTCGGGGTGGATCGATTACTTGCTGGGGTGGCGGTGGTATTACTGTGGATTCTGATTGCGATGAAGAGTATGAAGAGAGTCTTACTAAGATTCGCCGGATTATGGATGTTGTTGAAGGGTTATAATGTTACTCATGTCGCCCTGAAGGACGACCTACATTAAACCAACTGCAAAATGTAGGTCGTCCTTTAGGGCGACAAGTTCTTATAGCGTCAAATCTCTGTTTGATGCTTTTAAGAATTCTTTTTTCAGGTCTTCGTATTCGTGTACCGCTGGGAATTGTGGAAATTCTTCGATCACGTTTTGTGGTGCTTTGAACAAAATGCCTGCATCAGCTTCGGCTAGCATGGTTGTATCGTTGTACGAATCCCCTGCTGCGATTGTGCGGTAGTAGATTGTTTGTAGCGCTCGGATTGATTGGCGCTTTGGATCTGCTTGGCGAAGGTGGTAGTTCACTACACGGCCTTCTTCGTCGGTTTCTAGACGGTGGCAGAACAATGTTGGAAAGCCTAGCTGGCGCATTAATGGCTGTGAGAATTCATAAAAGGTATCAGATAAAATAATTACCTGAAAACGCTCACGCAACCAGTTAACGAATTCGATTGCGCCATCTAAAGGCTTAAGCGTTGCAATCACTTCTTGGATGTCTTGTAGCTTAAAGCCGTTTTCATCTAGGATGCGTAAACGCTGTTTCATTAAAACGTCGTAATCTGGAATATCACGAGTTGTCGCTTTTAACTCTTCAATGCCTGTTTTATTGGCAAATTCGATCCAGATTTCTGGAATTAATACACCTTCAAGATCTAAGCAAGCTACTTCCACAATACTCTCCAATTTTTGACGTTGTTTTTAACTGTAATTAATCTGCGTACTCTAACAGTAAATCTACTAAAAACAATAAGCAGTCCTTCAGCCATCCTGTCTTTTAATTATATAAATATTAGCTTTAATTATTTTAAAGCATATATGCAATCATGCTAGGCTGCTCTCAATGGTAGAAATTGTGTAAAATAACCGAATTGAAATATGTCTAAGCAAAAGCACTTTTTAAAATAGCTTACCGCAAGACACCATCGTAATAATGAACTTGATAGTTAATTTGATAGTTAATTTGATAGTGCAATCGATAGAGCACTCGATAGAGAGAGATACAATGTCCAACCCAACAAAGATTGATGTAACAACGATCAACCAAGAATTTGCCGACAAGCGCCCGAAAGACCTAATAAAGCATGCCATCGAAACTCACGGTAAAATCGCCGTTAGCTTTAGTGGTGCTGAAGATGTGATATTGGTTGATATGGCGACCAAGATCGATCCAAACGTTCAGGTTTTTTGCCTAGATACCGGTCGCTTACATCCAGAAACGTATCAGTTTATCGAAAAAGTTCGTAAGCACTACAACATCCAGATTGAGCTTATGTCACCAGAACAGGCTGCTCTTGAAGCTTTCAGTAAAGAGAAAGGTTTGTTTAGCTTTTATGAAGATGGTCATAAAGAATGCTGCGGCGTGCGCAAGATCGCGCCACTTAAGCGCAAGCTAACAACACTAGACGCTTGGGTCACTGGCCAACGCAAAGACCAAAGCCCAGGCACTCGTACCGAGATTGCTTTATGTGAAGAAGATAACTTCCCTGGCGCGGGCGAGGTACTTTATAAGTACAACCCACTCGCTAACTGGACATCGGCTCAGGTTTGGGAATACATCAAGATTTTTGACGTGCCGTTTAATGAATTGCACAACCAAGGTTATATCAGCATTGGTTGCGAGCCTTGTACTCGTCCTGTTTTACCGAACCAACACGAGCGCGAAGGCCGCTGGTGGTGGGAAGGTGGTGATCACAAAGAGTGTGGATTGCATGCTGGGAATATTATTGGCAAGGGCTAGTTTTTTCTCACCGTATTTGTCGCCCTAAAGGGCGACCCACATTTAAGAATGTTAATGAACTGGCAATTCAACGTTTTGAAACAACTCATCCATTTCCTGCTTCCCTTGGCACTTAGTCGCCTTATTCACCATATCCGTCGTTAAGTGCGGTGCGAAGCGTTCGATAAAGTCGTACATATATCCTCGTAAGAACGTCCCCTTGCGGAATCCTATCTGCGTCACGCTCGAGGCAAACAAGTGACTCGCATCAATGGCAACCAAGTCATCATCAACGTCTTCATCAATTGCCATGGTGGCGACGATGCCAATTCCGACCCCTAAGCGCACGTAGGTTTTAATGACGTCAGCGTCCGCCGCGGTAAAGACTACCCTTGGCGTTAGGTTGCGTGTTTTGAAAGCATCATCCAGCTTTGAGCGCCCAGTGAAGCCAAATACATACGTCACTAGAGGATAGGCAGCGACTTCTTCTAGTGTCGGCTTTGGGTGGCTGGCTAGTGGATGCCCTTTTGGCACCAAAATACTTCTATTCCAGCGGTAGCACGGCATCATGATTAGATCGCCAAAGTGCTCCATGGCTTCGGTGGCAATGGCAAAATCTACTCCACCGTTTGCCGCCATTTCAGCTATTTGCATCGGCGTACCTTGGTTCATGTGCAAGGAGACGTCTGGAAATTTACCCATAAAGCTTTCTATCACGCTCGGCAGTGCGTAGCGGGCTTGGGTATGGGTTGTTGCTAACGACAAGCTACCTTTGGTTTCGTCGCTGAATTCTTGCGCGACTTGCTTAATACTTTCTACCTTACGAAGAATTTCACCCGCTACTTTTAAAATAGCTTCACCCGCAGGTGTAATGCGAGTGAGGTGTTTTCCACTACGAGCAAAAATTTCAACGCCCAGCTCATCTTCTAATAAGCGGATCTGCTTACTGATACCTGGTTGCGATGTAAAAAGCACTTGAGCGGTGGCCGATACGTTTAAATCGTGATGGGCGACCTCCCAAATGTAACGTAATTGCTGCAGCTTCATATTTCCTCCGCACCCCAACCTTCAAAAAAGTTATAAAAATATAAGTAAATATTCCTTTCAAGAATAGCTGGAAACGTATAATTTACCAGCCTTCTCTTTTATTAGACTCATAATAGTACTTTAGACCATATTCATGGATATTTTGTTATATATATTAGCGGGTGCTTCTGTAGGCTTTATTGTCGGTATTACCGGCATTGGCGGCGGCGCTCTAATGACCCCACTCCTTCTATTGTTCGGTTTTCCGCCCAATATTGCTGTGGGCACCGATTTGATGTACGCATCACTAACCAAAGCCAGTGGTGTATATAGTCATCATAAGCAAAAACACGTTGAGTGGAAGCTGGTTAAATTACTGGCCCTCGGCAGTATTCCTGCGGCATTAATTACTGGCTACTCGCTGCAGCATGTATTTGAAGATTCTGCCAGCTATGAAGCGATTATTAAGAATAGCCTAGGTGTAATGCTGCTTGTTACTGCGTTTGTGGTGATTTTCAGAACTCAGTTGCAGCGCCTCACGCAAAAATCGAAAAGCGCTAACAATACACATACCCGCGATTCATTAACGCTCATTATGGGGATTGTATTAGGTATTTTGGTAACGCTGACATCTGTTGGCGCAGGGGCGATTGGAACAGCGGTATTAATGCTGCTCTATCCGGCGCTTCGATCTTCTCATGTGGTAGGTACCGATATTGCGCACGCCGTGCCATTAACCGCCTGTGCAGGTTTGGTGCACATGGCCTTGGGTAATGTTGATTTTGGATTATTACTCGCGTTATTGGTTGGCTCTATTCCTGCTATTCAGTTAGGCAGCAAGGTTTCACACCATCTGCCTGAAGGCATGCTAAGAACCTTATTGGCGAGCATCTTATTATTCTTAGGTGCGAAGTACGCTTTTTTTAGTTAAAGCATTCTTCGCAGCGAGTCTTGGCTGGCAATCCCAAGCTGGCTATTGACTCGCGCTAACGGAACCATCAATACTGGCACCGAACTTCTTTGTAATACTCTTGAAGCAACCGAGCCTAGCCCACCTTGCACCTCACCATGTTCGCCATGCGTTCCCATCACGACTAAATCAATATTGTGTGTATCGACATACTCTAAAATAGCCTCAGCGGCTTGTCCGCGAACAACACTGATTTCACCTAAAAACGATTCATCATCTTCGCCCGAGAATTCTGCCGACATTGTATCGGTTATGCGCTCTTTAATGGTGGTCATAACGTCATACACACCCTCCTTTCGTAAATGCTCAAGATCTTTTTGTGGTAAAAAGATGTCTAAAATTGACTCTGCAAAGACCCCCATGGGTTCAATAACGTGGACAATATCAACCTTTGCATCAAACTGCTTCGACAACTCTAAGGCATGGCATAAAACGTAAGGGCCAAGTACCCCAAGATCTGTCGCAAATACTATCTTCTTTATCATACGGTAGCCTACTGCTCATTAAGGCAACAAATTCGTATCTGTCACATTCATATTGGGCTGTTTAATATCCCATTACTCAATTCACCCGATCACTCAATTTAGAGTAGCAGTGGATTTAACATCTGTTCTGTCTAATTACAAAATCCTACATAGGTGTCGTATTTGCCAGCTCTTGAGAAGTTTTAGTAACGGTTTGTTATTTTTTCTGGCAGCTCTAGAAAACCTGCCTATTCTTAATACTATAAATTTTAGGAGTCCTAGTATGGGTAATGATATGAGTAATCAAGCAAGTACTGACAATAACGATGAGTGGCTAAATGTTGATGCTGTGGCAGCGACCCTTGATTTAAAGCCCGTTACCGTTAAACGTTATGCCCGTGAAGGCCTATTGAATGGCAAGCAGTTGAATAATGAGTGGCAATTCCTTTCTTCTGACATTGAAAAATTCAAAAATATTCAATCAAAACTTTAAACACCCTATTCGCTAGCTCAATCTATCTCTTTGACGGATGATTAAGCTAGCCATGGACTCGCTAATAATAGACCCCTAATCGATTTTATCCGGGGTGATGTCATAAAGATTAACAAAATCCCGCAAAATCCCTCATTTCATACGATTAAGCCGCGTTTATCGTCATAAAACCGTGTCCATCCCTTCAATGATTTGTCATAATCGACTGATAACATTAATTAACATCGAAAAATCACAGATACATATAATAGGACGTTAAATGACTGATAATCGTGTTGAAGACCTCAACATTAGCTCTATAGAAGCACTAATTACTCCTGATCAGTTAAAAGCTCAGCTACCTTTGAGCACTGAAGTAGTAACCAGCATTCAAAATGGTCGCCAAGAAATTCGCGATATTTTAGACCGTAAAGATCACCGTATATTTTTAGTGGTCGGTCCTTGCTCTATCCATGATGTTGAAGCCGCTAAAGATTACGCCGAACGCTTAAAAGGCTTAGCCGAAGAAGTAAAAGATACACTTTGCATTGTCATGCGTGTGTATTTTGAAAAGCCACGTACTACCGTTGGCTGGAAAGGCTTAATCAACGACCCTTACTTGAACGATACCTTCAAGATTGAAGATGGCTTGAAAATTTCTCGCCAGCTATTGATTGATTTAGCGGCATCTGGCCTGCCTCTTTCGACTGAAGCGCTGGATCCTATTTCTCCTCAATACATGCAAGATCTAATTTCTTGGTCTGCTATTGGTGCGCGTACGACTGAATCTCAAACTCACCGCGAAATGGCTTCTGGCCTGTCTTCTGCAGTAGGTTTCAAAAACGGTACTGACGGCAATTTAACCGTTGCAACAAACGCCCTTAAGTCTGTTGCTAACCCTCACCGTTTCTTAGGTATCAACCAGTCTGGTGAAGTATCGATTGTTGAAACGGCGGGCAACCAATACGGCCACATTGTATTGCGTGGCGGCGGTGGTAAGCCAAACTATGATTCTGTAAATATTGCTCAATGCGAACAAGCACTGGAAAAAGCCGGTCTAGCACAAAACATCATGGTTGATTGCTCTCACGAGAACTCAAGCAAAGATGCCGCTATTCAGCCTTTAGTTATGGAAAACGTGACTAACCAGATTTTGGAAGGCAACAAATCCATTATCGGTTTGATGATTGAATCAAATATTGAATTTGGTCGTCAGGATATCTGTGAAAACTTGGCCGATATGAAATACGGCCAATCGGTTACGGATGCTTGCATTAGCTGGGATATGACGGAAGAGTCTATTCGTAGCATGCACAACAAACTGAAAGACATTTTGCCTAAGCGCTAATCGCCGCTTAGCAGACATAAAAAAACCGAATCTATGATGAGTAGATTCGGTTTTTTTTGCTTATAACGTATCTAATTAAAGACAGGTCATTTAAATAACGCTTTTAAGCAATGTTATTTAAAATAAGCGTTTTCAGTCACTGTGTGGTCCGTTTCGTCACGAACACCTGAAAGCTCTGGGATCTTAGCTAACAAGCTTGCTTCAACACCATCTTTCAATGTCATTTCAACAGCACTACAACCCTGACAACCACCACCAAACTTCAAGATCGCAACCAAATCTTCAGTAATCTCGACCAAGCTCACTTCACCACCATGAGAAGCCAAACCCGGATTGATCTCGGTATATAACAAGTAGTTAATACGCTGATCCAATGGACTATCGGCATTTACTTTTGGCATTTTAGCGTTTGGCGCTTTAATCGTCAGCTGGCCACCCATACGGTCTTTAGCAAAGTCGATAATCGCTTCTTCTAAATAAGGCGTGCTTAGTGCATCAACGTATACCAATAACTTTTCCATCGATTGTAATAAGTCATTTGGGTTGATTTCTTCTGGACGACAATACGCTAAACAAGTTTCGGCGTATTTAGTACCTGGCTGAGTAATAAAGATACGGACGGCCATACCTTCAACATTCTGCTTCTCTAATAGTTCAGCTAAGTATTCTTCTGCAGAGGGAGTGATCTCTATGTACTGCGTCATTTTTCGGGTTACCTTAAAAAGCTTTATTTGCGCATTGTATCCTTTTTATTTTACAACGCACGGTATTTCAAACGCAATAGTTGACAAAAATGCTCAGGTTTTATTAAACAGAAGGCTTACCACACGAGAAATAAGACAAACGTATAGGCTTCTGGTAGAATCTGCGCCCAATAATTATCATGTTGCTAGTCTGCTTTAGTCATAAACAGCGTTAGAACATAGCAACCTTTTGTTTGAAATATCAGTGGTAGAGAATCAAATGGATCGTCAAAAGCGTTTAGAAGTACTTCATAGCACCCTGAAATCCCGCACCCTTATCTTAGACGGTGGTATGGGAACCTTAATTCAGGCGCACCAGCTAGAAGAAGCGGATTATCGTGGCGATCGTTTTGCCGATTTAGAGCAAGAAATTAAAGGCAATAACGACCTACTCGTATTGACCCAGCCAGACATCATTAAAGGTATCCACAAAGCCTACCTTAATGCTGGCGCAGACATCATTGAAACCAATACGTTTAACTCAACCCGCGTCTCGCAAGCGGATTATGACTTGGAACACTTAGTTCCAGAGTTGAACGAAATGGCCGCGCAGATTGCTCGTGATGTGTGTGATGAAGTCGCCGCTGAAACTGGCGTCACTCGTTTTGTTGCAGGTGTGTTAGGCCCTACTAGTAAAACAGCGTCTATTTCTCCTGATGTAAACGATCCAAGTTTCCGTAATATCACCTTTGATGCCTTAGTTGCTGAATATACCGAAGCGACACACGGTTTGATCAAGGGTGGGTCAGACATCATCTTGATCGAAACTGTATTTGATACCCTAAACGCAAAAGCGGCGATTTATGCCGTGCAAGGTGTCTTCGAAGAATTAGGTTATGAGTTGCCGATTATGATTTCGGGCACCATTACCGATGCCAGCGGCCGTACTCTTTCGGGTCAAACTGCTGAAGCTTTCTTAAACTCTGTGATTCACGCTAAGCCATTATCCGTTGGTTTTAACTGTGCCTTGGGGGCTGACGAACTGCGCCCTCACATTGAAGAATTAGCCGCCAAAGCCAATTGCTACGTTTCTGCTCACCCGAATGCTGGCTTGCCAAACGAATTTGGTGAATACGATGAAACCCCAGAGCAGACAGCTGCGATCGTCGGCGAATTTGCTCAAAGTGGCTTTTTGAACATTATTGGTGGTTGCTGCGGTACGACTCCAGAGCACATTGCAGCAATTGCTGAGCAAGTGCATAAGCATGCACCTCGTGTTATTCCTGAAATCGAAGTGGCGTGTCGCCTGTCTGGTTTAGAGCCTTTCACCATTAACAGCGATTCGTTGTTTGTGAACGTGGGTGAACGTACTAACGTGACCGGTTCTGCGAAATTTAAACGCTTAATTAAGAACGACCAGTTCGAAGAAGCCTTAGACGTTGCTCGCGAACAGGTTGAGAACGGCGCTCAGGTAATTGATATCAACATGGATGAAGGCATGTTGGAATCTCAGGAAGCGATGGTTCGCTATTTGAACCTAATTGCCTGCGAGCCTGATATCTCTCGTGTGCCGATCATGGTTGATTCCTCTAAATGGGAAATCATCGAAGCGGGCCTAAAGTGCATTCAGGGTAAAGCGATTGTTAACTCGATCAGCCTGAAAGAAGGTAAAGAAGAGTTTGTTGCTCGCGCTAAAAGCTGTATGCGCTATGGCGCTGCGGTTGTGGTAATGGCATTTGATGAGCAAGGCCAAGCTGATACCGAAGCGCGTAAAAACGAAATTTGTGCGGAGTCTTATCGCATTCTTGTCGACGAAGTCGGCTTCTTGCCCCAAGACATTATTTTCGATCCTAATATCTTCGCAGTAGCAACAGGTATTGAAGAACACAACAACTACGCGGTTGACTTCATTCAAGCGTGTAAGTTTATTACCACTAATCTACCGCACGCCCTTATTTCGGGTGGCGTGAGTAACGTATCCTTCTCGTTCCGTGGTAATGACCCAGTGCGCGAAGCGATTCACTCGGTATTCTTATATCACGCGATCAAAAATGGCTTGTCCATGGGGATTGTGAACGCCGGTCAGCTAGCGGTTTATGATGATCTTCCAGCTGAGCTAAAAGAACGCGTTGAAGACGTGATTTTAAACCGTCGCGAAGACGGCACTGACCGCTTATTGGAAATCGCTGATGATTACCGCGGCGATGGCAGCGTAAAAGAAGCGGAAACGCAAGAGTGGCGTAACCTGCCAGTTGCAGAACGTTTAAGCCATGCTTTGGTAAAAGGTATTAATGCCTTTGTTGAAGAAGATACCGAAGAAGCACGTCATTTGTTTGCTCGCCCTATCGAAGTGATTGAAGGTCCGTTAATGGACGGCATGAACGTGGTCGGTGATTTATTTGGTGAAGGTAAAATGTTCCTTCCTCAAGTGGTAAAAAGTGCGCGCGTAATGAAGCAAGCGGTTGCCTATTTATTGCCATTTATTGAAGCTGAGAAAGACGGTAAGTCCGAAACTCAGGGCAAAATCTTAATGGCGACGGTTAAGGGCGATGTTCACGATATTGGTAAGAACATTGTAGGCGTGGTACTTCAGTGTAATAACTTCGAGGTTGTCGATCTTGGCGTCATGGTTTCTGCCGATAAGATTCTGAAAACCGCAAAAGAAGAAAATTGTGATGTGATTGGTCTGTCTGGGCTGATTACGCCATCACTGGACGAAATGGTTCACGTTGCTAAAGAAATGCAGCGCTTGGATTTCCATCTTCCGCTATTGATTGGTGGCGCGACCACGTCTAAGGCGCACACAGCGGTTAAGATTGACCAGCAGTACAGCAACGATGTCGTGGCGTATGTTGCCGATGCTTCACGCGCAGTAGGTGTTGCTCAAAAACTGGTAAACCCTGAGTTGAAAGAAACCTTCCGCCTAGATACCTTAGCGGAATACGAAAAAGTGCGTGCTCGTAACGCCAACCGTAAGAGTAAGCCTCTGCTTCCTTATGCCGATGCTTGCAAACGCGCGCCACAGATCAGTTTTGGTGACTATACGCCGCCTAAGCCAAACAAGCTTGGGATTACTGTGTATGACGAATTCCCATTAGAGTCGCTGATTAAGTACATCGATTGGACGCCTTTCTTTATCTCTTGGGAGTTAGCCGGTAAGTTCCCACGCATTCTTGAAGATGAAGTGGTTGGTGAGGCCGCAACCGCTTTGTATAAAGATGCACAAGAAATGCTTAAGCGCATTGTTGATGAGAAACTGTTCAATGCTCGCGGCGTGGTTGGTCTTTGGCCTGCAAACCGTAAAGGCACAGACGATATTGAAATCTATGCCGATGAAAGCCGTACTGAAGTGCTTGAGACTTTGCATCAGTTGCGTCAGCAAACGAACAAGCCTGCGGGTCAGCCAAACTACTCTCTTGCCGATTTCATCGCGCCTAAAGTTGGCGACCTCTCTGATGGCAAAGACGGCTCAGAAGGTAAAGACGATTACATGGGTGCGTTCGCCGTGACGTCTGGCATCGAAGCTGAGAACTTAGCTGAGATTTACAAGAAAGATAACGATGACTACAACAACATTCTAATGAAGGCGTTAGCCGACCGTTTAGCAGAAGCCTTTGCTGAATGCATGCACGCCATTGTACGTAATGAGACTTGGGGTTACGTTAGCGATTCTGGCTTAACCAACGAAGAGCTGATTAAAGAAAAATACCAAGGTATTCGCCCTGCGCCTGGCTACCCTGCTTGCCCGGACCATACCGAGAAAGCTGCATTGTTCCGCTTATTGAACCCGGAAGAAAATGCAGGCTTAACACTGACTGAAAACTTCGCAATGTTTCCTTCTGCGGCGGTTAGTGGTTGGTATTTCTCTCATCCAGAATCTAAGTATTTTGGCTTGGGTAAGATCGATAAAGATCAGGTTGAAGATATCTCTGCTCGTAAGGGTGAAGAAGTTCATGTGATGGAACGCTGGTTGTCTCCTAATCTGAACTACTAATCTCATTAACTTAGCCTCTTAGGCAAAAAGGGCTCGCGCCGTCACTCGATGCGAGCCTATTTTTCTAATGCCTGCCTCTATTCATCGATTTTATTCAGCAGTGCTTATTTAGCAGTTCAGTTCTCTTTCAACAAACGGCCAAACACTATTAATTTTTTCACTCTCACTTTAGGTCGCGCACTGCATATCTCTAGTGATCGCCTATCTCGTATTTTAACCATCAGCATTCCCATCATCATGGGCATGCTCTCGCAAAGCATCATAAATCTTGTTGATGCGGCAATGGTGGGTAATTTGGGCTCTGCCGCATTGGCTGGCGTTGGCATTGGTAGCTATGCGTCTTTTCTTGCAGTATCTCTGGTTATGGGGCTCTCCGCCGCCGTTCAAACCTTAGTTTCACGCCACATGGGCGCTAAACAGGCTGAAAAAGCTGGAAAGCCACTGATGGCTGGGTTGATCATGGGTGGACTTGCTGCTATTCCTATCACCCTTCTGTTTTTGCTATTCAGTGGTCAACTAATGGGACTGTTCAGCTCTGACCCTGCGGTTCTGGCCATTGCTCAGCCTTATTTTGAGTGGCGCACACTGGCCATTATTGCCGTTGCATTCAACTTCTGTTTTCGAGGCTATTGGGCGGGAATTGGTGAAACCAAAGCCTATCTTAAAGTTTTACTCTGGATGCATACCGCGAACGTTGTATTAAGCTACCTTTTTATATTCGGCCTGCCCAGCCTATCGATTCCAGCTTATGGGGCTGTTGGCTCGGGCATGGGGACGTGTTTTGCGCTCTTCTTTGGCATGTTCATCTACTTATTTTCTACACTAAATAAGGCTGGCCATCATGGTTTCAGTCTTCATATCCCTAGCAAAGACATGATGATAAGGCTTGCGCGCTTGGCATTACCTAACTCGCTGCAGCAGGTTTTCTTTTCTTTAGGGGTCAGTGTTTTGTTTATGATCATCGGGCTTGTTGGCAGTGATGAGCAAGCGATTGGCCACATCCTTATTAATCTAGCGCTGTTATTGATTTTGCCAAGTGTCGGCCTCGGTATTGCAGCCACCAGTTTGGTTAGCCACTCTTTAGGAGCGAATAACGCTGAAAATGCGTATCAATGGGGTTGGGAAGTTGTGCGCTTGGCCATGTTTCTTATGCTGTTATTAGGCTTCCCCATTGCGCTGTTTGCGGATTCTATCTTAAGGCTCTTTACGAATGATGCGCACCTCATTGCACTCGGTACGATCCCCCTTCAAATTACCGGTATTAGTATTATTTTTGAAGTGACCGCAATGGTTTTGACACAGGCTTTGCTCGGTGCTGGTGCAAGTCGTAAGGTACTGGCGATTAACTTTGTCATGCAATGGTGCTTGTTATTGCCTCTCGCGTATTTGGTCGGCCCCATTTTAGGATTAGGCTTATTGGGTATTTGGTCTATTCAAACCTTACAGCGTATTAGTTCTTCTGTTTTGTATGCGGCTTTATGGAGAAGACGAAGCTGGACGTCGGAAAGATTTTAATAGCATTTTATATTTGAGCGCTTAGAATCCAGCCATACGATTTATTAATCATTAGGCCTCTATTTTATGAAGTCAGCGTATTCAAGTTTACCCAAAGTTATTGCTCATCGTGGCAGCAGTGGTATCGCCCCTGAGAATACTCTTGCCAGTTTGCATTTAGCGGGTCAGCAAGGAGCTAAGTGGGTAGAAATTGACGTTATGTTAAGCGGTGATGGCACTCCTGTTATCTTTCATGATGACAGTTTAGCGCGCACAACCAATGGCGAAGGCTTAATTTATAAGACACCTCTGACTGACCTAAAAAAACTTGATGCGGGCTCTTGGAAGCATGATAAATATCACCAAGAGACCATTCCAACGTTATTAGAAGCCATTGAGGTTATCAGCCAATACGGGATGGGGCTCAATTTGGAGCTTAAGCCTTGCGAGGGTTTGGAAGAAGAAACCATTGAAGCCAGCATTGATGTACTTAAACAGCATTGGCCAAAAGATCTGCCGTTACTTTTTAGCAGCTTCAGTTATTTTGCCCTGGTCAGCGCCAAGTCACTCTGGCCAGAAATTGCTCGCGGCTATAATGTTTCTGCTATCCCAAAAGCTTGGCAAGAACGCCTTGAGCATCTTGATTGTGCTGGTTTACATATTCATCAGTCCTTTTTTGATGTTGCTCAGGTATCAGCCATTAAAGCGGCAGGCTATAAAATTTTGGCTTTCACCATTAATGACGAGGCGCTGGCTTTGAATCTATTTGATCAAGGTTTAGATGCAGTTTTCAGTGATTTTCCAGATAAAATCCAATCCGCAATCGATTCCGCTCATTTAAAGTAATGATTATTTGATGTGGTCAGTTAATTATTTGTGCAATAAAACGTCCGCTTAATCACGCCATACTTGCATTGCCGCAGTCCGCTTAAACCTTGCTCTACTCACACGTAGAGGCTTCTTTTAGCCTCTTTTAACGACAACGATTACGCCATCTATTCTCTTTAGTTATGTACATATAGAGAAATAGTGGTTTTTTGCATAAGGATTTTTTGGTACATTTGCCGCCAATAACTCCCAATGGCTTAATAACTCGGAAAGCTATGTACGTATACGACGATTTCGACCAACGCATCATTAATGAGCGCGTTGCGCAGTTCCAAAACCAAATGGACCGCTATTTAGACGGTAAGATTCCAGAAGAAGAATTCTTGCCTTTACGCCTACAAAACGGCATCTACATTCAGCGCTATGCACCGATGCTGCGTATTGCTGTGCCTTACGGCATGCTTAATAGTAAGCAATTGCGCAAGTTGGCCGAAGTGGCCCGTGATTACGATCGCGGCTATGCCCACGTAAGTACCCGTCAAAACTTCCAATTCAATTGGCCTAAGCTTGAAGAATGCCCAGAGATTTTGGGTAAGTTGGCGGAAGTTCAGATGCACGCGGTTCAGACCAGTGGTAACTGTATTCGTAATACTACGACCGATGAATATGCCGGTGTGATTGCTGAAGAGCTGGTGGACCCTCGCCCTTATTGCGAAATTATTCGTCAGTGGTCTACTTTCCACCCAGAATTTGCTTTCTTGCCACGTAAGTTCAAGATTGCCGTTAACGCCGTAGAAGGCGCTGACCGTGCAGCAACACGCATGCATGATGTTGCGGTTCAGATTATTCGTAATGAACAAGGTGAGCTAGGGTATCGCGTATTTGCTGGGGGTGGTTTAGGTCGTACGCCTATTCTTTCTTCTGTTGTGCGTGAATTCTTACCAGAAGAAGATTTATTAACCTACCTTGATGCCATTGTGCGCGTATACAACCAGTTTGGTCGTCGCGACAATAAGTACAAGGCACGTATTAAAATTTTAGTGAAAGCTCTAGGCGTTGAACGTTTTAGTGAATTGGTTGAAGCCGAGTGGGAACATCTTAAAGACGGTGATGGCAAATTACCGAAAGAAGAACTTGAGCGTGTTAAGTCTCACTTCACTGAGCCAGATTACTTGGCACTTGAAGCAAATCCAACGAGCTATACCGATGCACTTGCAACGGATACCGCTTTTTCGCGCTGGGTTGAACGTAACGTTCGTGCGCACAAGAAGTCGGGTTATTCTGTTGTGACGTTTGCGCTTAAGCAAAAAGGCACCGCGCCGGGTGATGTGACTGATGGTCAGTTATTTGCCGTTGCTGATCTAGCCGACAAATACAGCTTTGGCGAAGCACGCTCTACGCACCAGCAAAACTTGGTATTAGCCGATGTTGAGCAAGCTAAATTGTATAACCTTTGGAAGGAAGCAAAAGCCTTAGGCTTAGCGACGCCAACACTGGGTCTATTGACCGATATGATTTGCTGCCCTGGTGGCGACTTCTGTGCCTTGGCCAATGCTAAATCATTGCCGATTGCCGAAGCCCTTCAGAATGCCTTTGATGATTTAGATTATCTGCATGACTTGGGTGAGATCGACCTGAACATTTCTGGTTGCATGAACGCCTGTGGTCACCACCATATCGGTAATATCGGCATTTTGGGTGTTGATAAGAAAGGCGAAGAGTTCTATCAAGTATCACTTGGCGGCGCTTCCGGTGAAGACGCGTCTGTTGGTAAGATCTTAGGCCCTTCTTTTGCTCGTGATCGTATGGTTGATATTGTGCGCATTATTTTAGATGTGTATGTTTCTGAGCGTATCGAAGGTGAAAGCTTTATTGAGACATTCCGTCGTATCGGCATGGCTCCTTTTAAAGCGGCAGCGTACCCTACTCCAGTTAAAGCAACCGCGACTAAGGCATAAACTAAGGATCTCTCATGACTCAGATTATTTTAGATAAACAAATCGCCAATGATGATTGGACCTTAGTAGCTGACGATGCTGCCTTGTCTGATAATAACGAAGTGATTAACTTTAGCCGCTGGGCGGCTGCCGAAGGCGCTGATAAAGATGCGTTAATCACTAAGCGTGATGCAGGCACTTTAGGTATTCAGTTAAACGCCGGTGATACCGCTGATTTATTAGCCGCTGATAGCCAAGGTTTTGCCTTGATCAACGTTGAATTCCCTAAGTTTGCTGATGGCCGTGGCTATTCTGCAGCGCGCTTATTGCGCGAACGCTATGGCTTCACTGGTCAGCTTCGCTCTGTCGGTGACGTTTTGTTCGATCAGTTGTTCTTCATGATGCGCTGTGGCTTCAATGCTATGGCAATGCGTGAAGATCAAGACCTTGAGTTAGCGGTTAAGGGCTTTGAAACCTTCTCTGCACCTTATCAAGGTGACGTCAACGATACGCGTCCACTGTATCGTCGTCGTGGCTAGTGATCGTGATAGTCGTCGTTTATAACGACTCATCCCACAAAAAAGGCCATTTACTTGGCCTTTTTTGTCTTTGACATTTATGATAATTCTGTGTCGTGAGGGTAAAACAGCCTAAAATTGCAGGCATGCCTTTCCCGCTACGTTTTTAAATTCGCGTACGGCAACCCGCAGGAGCATTCATGGTAGCCCACGACCTCGTTTTTTCTTTTTTCTTAATCTTCACCGGTGCTCTTGTACTGGCCACGGTTGCACTCTATACAAAACAACCCATCATCATTGCTTACATCGCCTTAGGCGCGATTGTAGGGCCTTACGGTCTATCTTTGATCGAGGCTCCACAATTATTAGAAGAAATGTCTCACATTGGCATTATCTTTTTATTATTTTTACTCGGCTTAGATATGCAACCCTCAAGCTTGGTTACCATTTTAAGAAAGGCAACGCTGGTGGCGTTAATAAGCTGCGCCCTATTCTTTGGGGTCGGTTTTGGCATCGCCTTGGCGTTCGACCACTCAACTCTCGATAGCCTCATTATTGGCTTGGCCATGATGTTTTCAAGTACGATCATTGGTCTAAAGCTCTTACCTACGACAGTATTACACCATAAGCGCGTCGGCGAATTGATGGTGGGCTTATTATTACTGCAAGATTTAGTCGCAATTCTTACGCTGATTTTTATTGGTAGTTTAGGCACAAGTACTGATTTAGATGCGGCTAATGTCCCGCTTTGGCGCCCTTTCGTCGCTTTGCCTTTATTGGCCGTAGGCAGTTATTTACTGGTAAAAGGGCTTCTACTACCGCTTATTCGTAAGTTTGATCGCTTTCAGGAGTATTTGTTTATTCTGGCGATTGGCTGGTGCTTGGCCATGGCAGAAGGTGCTCAAGCGATTGGCTTAACCCGTGAAATAGGGGCTTTTATTGCCGGAGTCACCTTAGCAACCAGCCCTATTGCGCAATACATTGCGATTAGCCTAAAGCCTCTGCGCGATTTCTTTTTAGTCTTGTTCTTTTTCGCGCTGGGTGCGGGTTTCAACTTAGAGCTGTTATCCCAGGTTATTTGGCCGGCATTGGTCTTAGCGTCAGCGATATTAATTCTGAAACCGATTATTTTCCGCTATCTGCTCGGCAACATGAGCGAGCGCCCAGCCTTGGCTTGGGATGTTGGCTTTCGCCTAGGTCAGATCAGTGAGTTTTCGTTATTGATCGCGTTTGTTGCCTTTGAACGCTCAATTCTATCCGAGCAAGGGTCGCTCTTGATTCAAGCGACCGCAATTATTACTTTTGCACTATCGAGTTATATTGTCGTCTTTAACTACCCTAATCCCATTGCGGTTAGCGATAAGCTAAGAAGAGATTAAGCCTTCGCTAAGTCGAGTAAATAACGCCCCTGTCCTTGGCCCGCTAGAACATCTGCCAATACAGCGGGAAGCTCACTGCGACCAATGGTTCGAGTAAATTCTGCTAGCGCAGGCAGCTGCCATTCATTAGCCACCTTCTTGACCAATAATTGCTTATGCGTCTGTGGGATCTCTACCGAGTCAACCCCTAACAAGTCGACTCCGCGTAAAATAAACGGGAAGACACTGGCACTAAATTCAGCACCAGCAACCATACCGCAGGTGGTAAGCGCCCCACCGTAGTTTAACTGCGGTAATACAGCAGCAATCATGTCGCCACCACAGGTATCAATGCCTGCTTGATACAAGGGGCGCGTCATCGGTTTCTGAGCCATGGGTAATAGATCAGCACGATCTAAGACTTCGGCTGCGCCTAGGTTGATCAACCAATCTTTAGCACTGGCCTTACCGGTTACCGCCACCACTTCGAAGCCCAGCTTCGCAAGTAACGCAACGGCAACAGAACCCACACCACCCGTGGCGCCGGTAACGATGACTTTGCCAGCATCCGGTTTGATATCGGCTTTTAGCAGTTTCTCTACGGATAACGCCGCCGTGAAACCCGCTGTTCCCCAGCGCATTGAATCTTCGAAAGACAGTTCTTCTGGTTTAATCAGCACCCAAGCCGCTGGCACAAGAATATATTCACCATAACCACCACAGGTATTCATACCTAGGTCATATCCGAATATAACGACTTCATCACCTTCGTTAAATAACCCAGACGCATCACTGACAACAGTACCCGCAGCATCAATGCCTGGGGTATGAGGAAAGCTGCGCGTAACGCCACGGTTACCAGAAGCACTCAACGCATCTTTATAATTAACCGATGAATATTGAACCTTGATGAGAACTTCGCCCTCACCCTTGCCTTTACCAAGCGCAGGAAGACAAGATTCATCAACCAACTGCCATGAAGATTTGACTACAGGCTTTTCATCTTGTGTTTCGATTGCGCGATACGCATGCCACTGGGTCATAGTAACGATCCTAAATTATTATTAGCTTTTGGTATGAGTTTGAGCATTTAATACGGTTAAAAAGCGTGTCGCGGCTTTTTCGATGCCCATCTGTACGGCAAAACCTAATTTTTCTTGTAAGGTTTTTTTGAACTCGTAGCTGACTTCAAAAACATCGGCATCATTACAAGCACTGACGAGATAATCATCACTGGTGCCTAGCTCATCAACCAGCTTGTTTTCTAATGCGTCTTGGCCATACCAAACATCACCTGTCGCGACTTCTTCGATATTCAAACCAGGACGGAAACGGGTCACGTGATTTTTGAACAATACATGAGTTTCTTCCAGATCTTCTCTGAACTTATCTTTTGCTTTAGCGCTGTTATGACCAAACATGGTCACGGTGCGCTTATATTCACCAGCGGTGAACATTTCAAAATCTACATCATGCTTTTTCAATAGGCGGCTAAAGTTGGGCAACTGAGCAACAACGCCAATTGAACCAACAATCGCAAACGGAGCGGATACAATCTTGTCGGCAATACACGCCATCATGTAACCGCCACTGGCCGCTACTTTATCAATGCAGACGGTTAATGGGATGCCTTTGTCTTTAATGCGCTGTAGCTGGCTAGACGCTAGGCCGTAGCTATGTACCATACCACCGCCGCTTTCTAGGCGAACGACGACTTCATCTTCTTTACGCGCCATGGTAAGAATGGCGGTAATTTCTTCACGCATCAAATCAGCTGCACTGGCTTTAATGTCGCCATCAAAATCCAATACGAAGACGCGTTTTTTAATTTCTTCTTCGTCTTTCGCTACAGTAGTCGCTGTTTTGCCTGCTTTTTTATCCGCTTTTGCTTTGGCTTTTTCGGCTTTCGCTTTTTCTTTGTCTTCTTTGGCGCGAGCCTTTTCCATTTCTTTCAGTTCGTCTTTATCGAACAAGCTTTCTTCTAACGTTTCTTTGTACTCTTCAAGGTCATCATTAACCTTGTTGATTGCAATGTGTCCATCATGGCTTGCCTTCTGCTTACCGCCTAGTGACGCAATGCCTGCGAATACTAGGATTATGGAAACTACAATAGTCAGTGCTTTTAATAAGAAAATGCCGTATTCAGCTAAAAATTCCAAGTTTGATACCTTTTACGTTCAAAAAACATGAGTTTAAAATTAATTTAACCCAAGAATACCGCATAATTTGGTTGATGTAAGCCAACAAAATTCAAACAATCATATGAAATTATTTGACACTCACTCTATCCCCTCATAAAGTGACGACTCTACATTCAATGCGGGCTTTAAATCGCATTGTGCTAAACAGATACATAACAATTAAATAGGTAGCACCTAATGTCTAACATCATTGAAACTATGCAAAGCAAATTCGACCCAAGCGCAGCTGATGGCTTGGACTTGATTTTCCAATTCAACATCGAAGACGGTGAAACTTATCACTTGATCGTTAAAGATGGTGCTTGTGATTTAGCAACTGGCGAGAACGACGACGCTAACGTTACTTTGATCATGAATACTGAAACTCTTGAAGGCATCGTTTCTGGCGAAACTGACGGCATGCAAGCGTTTATGGCTGGTCAACTACGTGTTGAAGGCGACATGATGTTGGCAACTAAGTTGGGCGAACTTTTCCCAGCTTAATTAGCAACTGATATTGAGAAGGCTAGCCTTCTCAATATTTTTTCTCTCTTCTCTATCTTTTTATTCTCTCTTTTTTCTTTCTGCTTTATCTCTGATTCTTATTTTCTGCTGTTTACCAGTTTTCACTCATAATACGCTTAGCAATGTTGTTCACCGGTCTTACATTCATACCTTTTGCGGTTAGATGTACAGAATAGACGGCACCATTTTCCATCGGCATAAAGACTGCACTACCATAATTGGTGTCGATCCAGCTTGGAATCGATTGCAGTACACTCCAAACATCAATGACACTTGATTGCTCAATACCATAAATACTCTGAGTGGATGCCCGTGCTTGCTCTAGCGACAAATAACGGCCACTAATACGATCAAGCCGATATAGCGGCTTTTTGCCCATGGCGGCAATTGGGCCAACCCAGGTCAACAAACGTGCATCAAGCTGCCACTGATCACCTTGAATTTCATAGCGCCACTCTTCGCCCGTTGTGGAATTTAATGTGACATCAAAATTTTGGGGTTCTAGTTCATACATACTAATCGTTGCGATCGGAACTTCAGAAAGTAATTGCTTATAGGAAAGAACATCGAGTAATGAAAAAAGTGCGACGATAGTACAAGCAACAAGTCCCATCGCGAAGCTAGCCTTGAGCCATATCCAAAACCAACCGCGACGAAATAATAGATAACCAGCCCCCAATACCGTTGCGAGGCCAACCACGACTAAGATAAAAACAATACTTCCTTGAAACATGCAGAGAATCCTTAACTGACACTGTTCTTATTATTATGATTTTCTATAAGAGCACTCACCCACTTATTTTAATAAGTGCTGAATACTCTCTTTTGCTAATGCAACAGCCTCGGTCGCCCCTGCTGTTTGACCCGTTAATGAATCAATAAAATATTCAACCGCAGAGATTGCATCCGCTAATGCTTCAATTTTATCTTCAGTTGGCGTAACGTCACTGCTAATAATTTCATCCTCAACAAAGCGCTGTAAAGAGACCATTAACACCGAAACGTTTTCTTGATCTAAGAAAAACAACGCACCACTGACGTCTTTTAATGTTTTACCGACGTTTTTAATATTCATCTTATCGCTGGTATCAACGTAAGATGCGATGGCTCTTTTAGTCACTGAGAGCGCAGTTTGTGATTCTGAAATCGCACCAATTCGAGCCTCTAAAAGACTCAACGGATCAACTTTAGAAGTACTGACAATGTCTGTGCTTATCGCTAAACCACGAACATCTTGCTCAACTCGCAATACTTGGTCAGCCACCTTTTGCATTTTAATATCGAATGCTTCGCCTTCTGCGCGCAAACTGTCTGCAATGGCCAGAGTACGTGTAGCCGTCTCTGGAAGGTTTACCATAATTAGCGTATCGGCAATTCGGCGCAGACTCACGGATAAATCAGAGAAACTATCATCAAAACCGTCTGTACGTTCTGCCAAATCTAATAAGTCTTTAATGCCATGAAGCTCATCTTGTAAGGCTTCTGTTAGCGAATCCATCGCAGATTGATCTGGCCCGGATAGCTTAATGCGCGCTTCAGCCAACTGAACTTCGCGCAGGTCTTTTGGAAGATTAAAGTCAGCTTGTGCCTTGTTGATTAATGCCGTTTCTGGTTCTGCTAACGATACGAGATATAAAAACTCTTTTAAGAGCCAATCAGGCTGCTTCTCGGTCAATAACTGACCATCACTCTCTTCTAGCTTACGAATTTGATTATCGAGAGCACGCATTAACATGACGCGTGATAGGTCAATTTCAAAAGCTTCTTGATTTAATCCTTCTAGGGCTGCCTTAACGGCATACCAAAAACCCCAGGTTTGCTGGCCTCGAGCAACTTTCTCAATACGCGAGATGGCGCGCCCCATTACGTTAAGCGCGCCTTTACGGCCTTGGTTGCGCATAACGCCTAAAAGACCGATTTGGAATAGTTGACGGACTCTACGATAAGGGATCGGGGTAGGTTTAGCCGGTACAGGTGGAATTTCTAGTTTTGGTCGAAGGTTGACCATGAAGAAATAAGCGCCTGGCAAGGCTTTTTCATGACGGCTCTTACGCACATCATTAATCACTTCTAATAATAACCCTGGAGCAACTAACTGGCCGTTTGCGACCATTTCAACATAACGTTTTAATACCATAATAGATTTGCTGAAGGCTTCTAACGCAATACGGTTTTCACCATCCAGTTGAGCGAGTGTTCTGCCGGTATCAGCAAGTTCTTCGCATAAGCGCTCACCTGCTCGGAAATCAAGCATTTTGAAGGTGCCGCGTACTTGCTGAATTTCACCTAAAAATCCTTTTAAATCATCCGCACTTCCACTTTCTGCATAATGTTCTAATTGAACAGCAGCCTGATCAAGTGCGCCATCCACTTCTTTGCGCACTAAGTTCAATGTCGACGCCAAGTTGGACATGGTACTTCCTGTGTGTGTTGTTACAGCCATTTTGTCTTCTATTATTTCTTGTTATGCATCGTTATTCTAACCACGGAATGCGCAGGATAGAAATATTACTTCCATGGATACCCTAAGTTTCTTTAGGTTGCAAGCCTAATAGTGCCTGATAAACGGCAGCATAACTGTGACTTAGCGCTGGAATTTAACCATTTTTATATTTAGCGATGCTGATTTAGTGGTTCTTACTTAGCTCTATTCATTCAGCGGCGCCAAATGGCACCCTCACTTTTTTTATCCAATATATCCATTATTTCTTCGTGCGCCGATAATTCGTCTGACGTCGCGCGCACAACGGGTAATGTTTCTGCGTTTACATTTGCTAGCTGTTCAAGCTTTGCTCTGGCCAGCTCTTTCGCACTTTCTGCTGTCTCAGCGCTGAACATCAAGTCGGTCTGTCCGCCCGTCATCATCAGGTAGACGTCAGACAGAATCTCGGCATCTAATAATGCGCCGTGAAGTTCTCGATGGCTGTTATCGATGCCATAGCTCTTACATAATGCATCCAAGCTATTACGCTGACCTGGGCGCATATCTCGCGCCATGACGAGCGTATCAAGTACGGTACAATAGGTATTCGTCATCGGCATATTTAACCGACGAAACTCAGCATCCATAAAGCCAATATCGAAGGGTGCGTTATGAATAACGAGTTCGGCACCCTCAATAAACTCGTAGAACGCTTGCGCCACTTGAGCAAAAACAGGTTTATCGGCCAAAAATTCGTCAGTAATACCGTGAACGCCAACAGCCTCTTCATCACTGCTACGCTGTGGATTGACGTATTGATGATAATGGCGGCCGGTGAGTTTGCGATCGATTAACTCAACACAACCGATTTCAATAATTCTATGGCCTTTTTCTGCGCCAATACCGGTTGTTTCCGTATCCAGTACTACTTGTCTCATTTAATTCTCACTGCTGATGTTTTGGCTAATTCTTAGTCGCGCGGTGTCAGTGTCATTCGACTTAAATAACTTGCACTGTCACCCACATTGTCACCCACATTGTCACTTGCGCTTTAACTTTTAATCAATTTCAATTATTACAGACATAACCACGGGTTTGTCTTAATCATGCTCTTTCGTTAAGCTTTTCGCCCAACCTAGCTGGGGCTCGATCATTTTCCAGCGTCCTGATCGAATATCCGTCATTCCGACCATGGTTTTTTGGGCAACGATCATATAGAAATTCCCCATGCCTACAGTCCCCGCCAAGACACTGTCTATTCGATGAGACAGGCGCTCAGGTAAAAGGGTGACGGGCCACAGATGGCCGAGAGTTTCGGCACTTTGTATCGAAAAGTCCAATAAAAGTAGCCAATCTTGTAATCGCTGCATACTTACTGAGTTGGCCACCCAAGGCATATTCGTCGAAAAAGGGAGTGTTTTCTGTACCCCACCCCACCAACTCCAAGGATTGAAACCAATTATAACCAAATATCCGCTGGGCACTATGGTTCTAGCGGCTTCTCGAATCATTTGATGAGGTCTGCGGGTAAAATCTAGACTGTGTTGCATAACCACAACATCCAGACTTTGATCGGCTAGCGGCCAGTTACTGCTGGTCATCCAAGCATCAGTATCAACGCCCTCTTGCCAAGGTAACGCCATGCGAAAAGTATGTTTAATCGGACTAGTAGACAATAAGTCCATTTGCGGGTCTAACCCCTGAAACATGAGGTGCGAGCCAAAGAAGCGCCCAAGCTTGTTTTGTAGCCAGGCAGATTGTAAAGAAAGCATTCTTTGAGCAGAATCGCTTTTTAACCAACGGTTATAATCATGATTGTCGAGTTTATGGGGAACAGTGCTCATTTTTATCCTTGACCCGTCATGCCCTGCCTCATTAGACTGAGCGACCTTATCAGCCACAGTATTGTAATTGGATGAAGCTTCACCCGCTATTATTATCTTTACCCTTGAGCCTTCTATTGATCAGCGCTTGCTCGCATCAACCCATTGTTCAAGAGACTAAGCAAGTCGAGCCCTTGGTTATCAATCCCGTTGTTCCCGTACTGGATACTTGGGATGGCGACCAAGCAATTGCCACAGAATCGTATTTAACCGAAGATGCCGAGACAGAACCCGGTACAAATAATGATTTATGGCAGCGTATCATTAATGCCTATGGATTCAATCAAGACATTGATAATCCTCGTATTCAATCGCAGTTAAATTATTACAAGCGTCATCAAGCCTACATGGATCGCATTGCGACGCGTGCTGAACGCTACATGTACTTTATAGCAGAGCAGGTCGATGTACGTGGTATTCCAGGTGAACTTGCTCTATTGCCGATTGTTGAAAGTGCCTTCGATCCTTTTGCATACTCCCACGGCAGAGCTTCCGGTGTTTGGCAATTCATCCCTTCAACGGGGCGTGATTTTGGCTTAACTCAAGATTGGTGGTATGACGGTCGTCGTGACATCAGTGCTTCGACAATTGCGGCGCTTACCTATCTGGAAGCATTGCAACGTGAGTTTAAAGGCGATTGGCTACTTGCTTTGGCCTCCTACAATACCGGTGCGGGTAATGTACGCAAAGCCATCCGAAAGAATAAACGTCTAGGCAAGCCGACTGATTTTTGGTCATTGAGTTTACCGCGCGAAACCCGCGATTACGTCCCCAAATTAATCGCGCTTGCACAACTGATCAAATACCCAGAAGAAAATGGAATCACATTAAAACCATTGGCTAACGAACCTTATTTTGCAAGTGTTCAAACTGGTGGCCAAATTGATCTTTCACAACTTTCTGAAATATCCGAAACACCGCTCGATGAGATTTATAAATTAAACCCTGGTTACAACCGCTGGGCGACGAGCCCTAATGGCCCTCATGACGTATTAATTCCGATTGATAAAAAAGATATTTTTTTAGAAAATATCGCAAACCTTCCTGACAATGCGAGAATGAAGTGGCAGCGCTATAAAGTTAAAAGTGGCGATTCGTTAATCACCATCGCAAAAAAATATCACACAACCCCCGACGCTTTAAAAGATGCCAATAATTTAAGTCGCAGCATGATTCGCACCGGTGATCAATTATTGATTCCCTCTGCACACAAATCATTATCCAGCTACTCTTATAGTGCGGGCAGCCGATTAGCCAAGATACAAAATTCATCCAAGCGCAGTAAAAATCGAGATAAGATTGAGTACACCGTACAAGGTGGCGACAGCTTTTGGGAAATTGCCCGCGATCATAAGGTAGGGATTCGAGAGCTGGCTAAATGGAACGGCATGGCCCCTGGCGACATGCTTAAGCAGGGTCAAAAACTGGTTATATGGGGGCAAAAGAAAACTCGTAAAAACCGTGAAGTGATTCGAAAGCTAACCTATACCGTAAGAAACGGAGATTCACTGGCTCGCATATCCGATAAGTTTCGTGTTCGTGTGCAGGATTTAATTCGCTGGAACCGTAAAAAGGCGAAAAGCAAATATCTGCAACCCGGGCAAAAGTTAACACTTTATGTTGATGTTACTAATTAGAGCTCCATTTTAAACTCCATCTTTAAGCTCTCTATAATGCCCCAAATAGGCAAGTGAAGTTAAAGCTAATATGGAACAGCTACCTATAAATAGGAACAGCTACTTATGAAGAGGAACAGCTACTTATGAATAAGACGGTAATGGTTGCATTAATCTCTCTTTTTCTGACCTGTAGCTGTTTTTTCATCACTCAAAAAACCTATGCCTCTTCCCTGCCCCTCGATTTAGAATGGATAACAAACGATACGAGCCCTGAGTGGAGTTCTACAGTGGCTCAAAAAGGTGGCGACTTACGCTTAAGCATTCCTAACTTTCCGCCGACATTAAGAACCGTTGGCCCTGGCTCAAAAAATTACTTTCGAAGTTTTCTCATTAACAACCAACTTCCACTCGTGGCGACTCATCCCAATAACGACGAAATCATTCCGATACTTGCCAGCCACTGGGCTTATGATAAAGATGGAAAAACGGTTTATTATAAAATAAAACAAGACGCAAGATGGTCAGATGGGCATGCCGTAACCGCAGACGATTTTGTCTTTGCTTTAGCGTTTAATCGTTCCCCGTTTATCAACTCGCCCTGGCACAACAATTATTTCAAAGAAAAAATCGCTGACGTCATAAAACTTGATAGCCATACCATTGCTATTATTGGCTCAGTAAAAAAACCACAAAAAGATTTGCATTATTACTACGACCTTCGCCCACGAGCAAAACACTTTCATCAACTAGATGTGCGTTGGGTTAATGCCTTTAACTGGAAAATCGAACCTAATACAGGCCCCTATCAAATTTTAAATATACGCAAAGGTAAGCTTATAGCGTTCAAACGAAAGTTAAACTGGTGGGCAAAAAAAGATCGTTTCTTACGTAACCGATTTAACATTGATAAGATTTCAATCAAGGTCGTACGCGACCCCAATATTGCTTATAAATATTTTGAGCGTGGTGAGCTGGATGTATTTAATCTCACAAATCCAAAACTGTGGTACGAAAAAGCAAAAGGCCCGATGTACACCAAAGGCTTTATTCATAAGCTCTCGTATTACAATCAGGTCCCGCAAAGCGCTTCCGGCCTATTCCTAAATATTAACAATAATTTACTGCAAGACATTGGTGTAAGAAAAGCCATTAGCCACAGCATAGATTTTGATACAGTTATAAAAAAATATCTGTACGGCGAATATTTACGCCTGCCAAGCTTTCATAGTGGTTATGGCGAGTATTCAGATCAGACTATAACCGCGCCTGAATTGAACATCGAAAAAGCCAAAGACTATTTATATCGTTCAGGTTGGCAAATACTGGACACCGCAGGGATACGAATGAAAGATCAATCAAAACTTTCGTTTACGGTTAGCTATGCCAACAAAATCCATCGCTCGCACATTAACTTAATTGCCAAAATCGCAAGAAAAGCAGGTATAGAATTAAAACCTCAATACACGGAGCCAATGGTCTTTCATAAAAAGATTTTAGATAAACGCTTCGATATCGCATGGCTAGGCTGGAGCACTGGCAAGCATCCTGAATTTGAGCAATATTTTCATTCTCGCCATGCAAGCGCCTTACAATCAAATAATATTACTGGTCTCGCGGATGACCGTATTGATGACCTAATTAAAGAGTATCAAGCATCGTCTTCAGAACAGGAATCAATTCAACTTGCACACGCACTAGAAAACAAAATTGCCGACCAAGCCCTATTCATTCCTTCTACTTACGTACCTTTTACTCGTGCAGGTTTTTGGCGATGGTTAAAGTTACCCGAATCCGTTGCAACCCGTTCTAGCGCCAAAATTTTTGATCCCTTCCACCCGACTCACGGCGGACTTTTTTGGATCGATAGAATCACTAAGATTAATACACTATCAGCAAAACGCAGCGGTGAAGGTTTTAAATCAAGCACCGTGATAAAGCAGGCAACTTTTGAGTAACCTCTAGCGTGTAGATTGATGCATAACTTAATTGCTCAATCGATACTTGGCGAATAGCAAATAACAGGTTAGCCTTGAATTATCGACATCCGCTTAATGCGTTTTATGATTAAAACGACGTAACATAATAACGAAACTAAAAAATAATATGAGTGAATTAAACATGGGTTTATTAGCCGGTAAAAAAGTATTAATTGTAGGTGTTGCTAGCAAGCTTTCGATTGCCGCCGGTATTGCCGAAGCTTTTTATCAGCAAGGCGCTGAGCTTGCTTTTACCTATCAAGGTGAGAAATTAAAAGGCAGAGTTGAGAAAATGGCTGAACAATGGGGTTCAAGCATTGTTCTTCCTTGTGACGTCAGCAGTGACGAAGAGATTAATCAGGTTTTTGAAGCTTTAGGAAAAGAGTGGGACGGCTTGGATGTTCTTGTTCATTCTGTTGGTTTCGCACCTGCCCATGAGCTAGATGGTGATTATCTTGATGCAACGACACGCGAAGGTTTTCATATCGCTCATGATATCAGCGCATATAGCTTTGTCGCACTCGCAAAAGCCGCCCGACCAATGCTACAAGGTCGTAATGGTAGCTTATTAACATTGACCTACCATGGTTCTCAACAAACCTTACCCAACTACAACGTTATGGGCCTTGCTAAAGCCAGCCTAGAGGCGTCTGTACGTTATTTAGCAGGTAGCCTTGGGCCAGAAGGGATTCGAGTTAACGCCATCTCTGCTGGGCCAATTAGAACCTTAGCCGCATCAGGCATTAAGAGTTTCCGCAAAATGTTAAAGCGCAATGCTGAACGTGCGCCGTTAAAACGTAATGTGACCATTCATGAAGTAGGCAATAGTGCGATGTTTTTATGCTCTGATATGGCGTCTGGTATTACCGCACAGACTATTTATGTGGATGCCGGTTTTAACAGCTGCGCAATGAGCTTAGAAGAAATGGAAGATCAAGCAGAGGTTTAACGCAAATAGAGGCTTAACAAGAGTTGAGATTTAACAAGAGTTGAGTCGTATAAAAAATAAAATGAAAGATCAGAAATAAAAAAAGGGGCCGAAGCCCCTTTTTTTATTTAACCTAATTTTCTCAAACTAGATTAAGAATCGCGTGATTAAGAACCACTACGCTCGATATCAGAATTGGCTTTTGCCCACTGACGGTAAACATAGAAACTCTCATTAGCTTTTGCTTGGTTAATCGTAGCTTGCTCTTCAGCAGAAGCTGTAACGTCTTCTTGAGTCACTGCTTTTAAACGAGCAACTGCTTGCCCTGCTGCTACCTTCGCAGAAGTTACTTCACCAGATTGCTTAGGTAAAGCAAATACCGCTTTATTTAACTCAACAGGCGCTTCGCCCGCATCGCTATAAGTCGCTGCATTAACTGAGACCCAAGCGATGCTTGAGCTACCCATCGCAATATCAGCAACCAAAGCTTCCGCTTTTTCTGCGGCTAGTGCATTGGCTTTTTCAGTTAATAGCTGAGCTTCGATAACTGTTTTGACATCAGCCAACGGCTTAACCGCAGGCTCAGCATGCTTACTCAACCCAATAACCACAACCTGATCAGCCGAGACTTCAATGACATCACTTAACTCACGATCAGCAAGTACTTTTTCATCAAAAGCAGCTACTCGAATAGCAGGATTCAAAGCAATACCTGCACCTTGATTACGGCTGAACATGTTTGATGTTTGTGCGACAAGACCAAGATCAGTATTAGCCACTAAGTTTTCAATATTGTCATTCTCAAAAGCCGCTGCCGCTAATGCTTCAGACTGCTCGGCAAACATTTCTGTTAACTGAGAAGATTTAATTTCAGAAACAAGATCATCGCGCTTCTCTGCCAAAGATAATGCTACTGGCTTACGAATAGAATCAAGTTTAATAACATGATAACCAAATTCAGTTTTAACAGGCTCAGAAACTTGACCTTCTAACATGTCAAATAAAGCATCGTCGAACTCAACAACAAAACCGCCACGGGTATTGTAACCAAGATCACCACCGACATTTTTAGAACCAATATCATCCGAGTATTCTTTAGCTAAAACTGCGAAATCTTCTCCGCTAGAAGCCTTTGAAGATAACTGCTGCGCTAATGCTGCTGCCGCATCATCATTTCGATCGTCATTAACTTCAATCAAAATGTGACTTGCTTTACGTTCTTCTGTATCGCCCAGCTGATCCAGATAATCTTGGTAGCTCTGCTCAATTTCTTCTTCGTCAACCTGAATGTCTGACTTGATGTCTGATTTATTTAGGACAACGTAGTTAACCGCTACTTTTTCTTCAGTCTGGTAACGCTGCTTATTCGCATCGTAAAAGGCCTGAATATCGTCATCTGATAACTCGATATCTTTTTTAAGGTCTGCCGCAGCGAAAATCACATACTCATAATCACGCTGTTCAGTTTTTAGCGCTTGTTGACGCTTAACTTCATAAGGCAGTGCAGTATCGGTTAGACCTGTACCCAGTTGTACCTGAGCCACCAATGCCTGCTCTTCTAATACTGCACGATAAGCCAATGGCGTTAATGCACTACGACGAAGAACCATTTTAAAACGGTCGCTAGAGAACTGACCATCTTGTTGGAATTCTGGGGCTGATAGAATTGCGCTATCAATGGATTGAGTGGATACGTAACCGCCCAATTCACGAGCTTGAGTGACCGCAACCTTTTGTTCTATTAACTGCTCTAGTGCAGATTGACGTAAGAAACCTTCATTAAACAGGCTCTCATCGTAATTCTCACCGAACTGCTGACGGAAACGATTTTTTTGCATTTCTACTAAACGCAAAATTTCGACTTCTTGGATATCAGAACCATTGACTGTAGCAGGAGCAGATTCACTGTTTCCTAATGCAACAATCGATTCAATACCAAATAATGCGAAGGTAATAATGATAAAGCCGACGATGATTTTTGCGATAGTTCCTTGTGAATTATCGCGAATATTCTGCAACATGAGATCTCCAAATCTTTCTTTTCAGCAGCGAGCAAAAAAAAACGCATCCAGTGGATGCGTTTATTAACGGTATCAACTGGTTTAGTTAACAGCGTCTTTAAGAGCTTTACCAGGCTTAAAGCTAGGCACTTTAGCCGCTTTAATTTGAATTGGCTCACCCGTTTGTGGGTTACGGCCAGTACGTGCAGCACGCTCTTTAACTAAGAAAGTACCAAAACCAACAAGAGCAACTTGTCCGCCATCTTTCAAAGTACTACCAATGCTTTCGATCATTGCATCTAATGCACGACCTGCAGCTGCTTTTGGAATGTCCGCTTGAGCAGCGATTGAATCTACTAATTCTGATTTGTTCACACTAAATCCCCTTTCTTATTTATAACACTTAATATTTTTTTGTATCTTACGAGCTGAGTTCGCAATGCAATCTTCATTGAGCCAAGATTTATACCAACCCAGCACACAGCCGTCAAGCAACCTTAGTGTGTACTAGGTCGACTTTTGCCATCTTTTTTGATTTGAGCCTCATCCTTGCTCACTATTTCACCAACTAATGGCTCAGGCTTGCTTTCGAGGGCTATATCTAAAACTTCATCAATCCAGGCTACTGGAATGATTTCTAGATTCTCTTGAATGTTTTGTGGGATTTCTCGTAAGTCTTTTTCATTCTCTTTTGGAATGATAACCGTACGAATACCACCACGGTGCGCAGCTAATAATTTCTCTTTTAGACCACCAATGGCTAATACCTTGCCACGTAAAGTGATTTCACCAGTCATAGCCACATCGGCACGAACAGGAATCCCCGTCATAGAAGAAACTAATGCCGTTGCCATACCCACACCTGCACTAGGTCCATCTTTTGGCGTAGCGCCTTCAGGGACGTGTATATGCAAATCATGCTTTTCGATGTAGTCTTCCGCAACACCCAAACCTTGCGCACGGCTTCGCACGACTGTGAGCGCCGCCTGAATAGATTCTTGCATGACATCACCTAACGATCCGGTTTTGGTAATTCGGCCCTTACCAGGCGTTACTGCAGACTCAAGCGTTAGCAGCTCACCACCAACTGATGTCCAAGCCAAACCTGTTACTTGCCCAACCTGATTATCAACACCCGCTAGTCCGAAGCTGTATTTGTGAACACCTAAGTATTCTTCTAACAGTTCTTCTGTAACTTCAATATTGCTCGATTTAGTGGACAGCATGTTCGCTTTAACGACTCGACGGCAAAGCTTAGCCAATTCACGTTCCAATGAGCGCACACCTGCTTCTCTCGTATAATAACGGATGATGTCTTTGATGCGCTCATCAGCAACGGTAATCTCATCCGCTTTAAGCCCGTTAACTTTTATTTGCTTAGGCAATAAATAACGAATGGCAATGTTAAGCTTTTCGTCTTCGGTATAACCCGGAATACGAATAACTTCCATTCGGTCTAAAAGAGGACCTGGAATATTCATACTGTTAGACGTACAGATAAACATCGTATCAGACAGATCGTAGTCAACTTCAAGGTAATGGTCATTGAAGCTATCGTTTTGCTCTGGATCTAATACTTCTAAAAGAGCGGATGCGGGATCGCCACGCTGATCCATCCCCATCTTGTCAATTTCATCCAATAAGAAAAGCGGGTTTTTAACGCCAACTTTTGATATTTTTTGAATTAATTTACCTGGCATAGAGCCAATGTAGGTACGTCTATGGCCACGAATTTCGGCCTCATCACGTACACCACCCAAGGCCATACGAACAAACTTACGATTGGTCGCATTTGCAATAGACTGCCCTAGCGAGGTTTTACCAACACCTGGAGGTCCTACTAAGCAAAGAATCGCACCACGAACCTTCTTAACACGGTTTTGCACCGCTAGATATTCCAGTACGCGTTCTTTAACCTCTTCTAGTCCATAATGCTCAGCATCAAGAATGGCCTTAGCCTTTTTCAAATCATGACTTACACGGCTACGTTTTTTCCATGGAATGCCAACCATCCAATCGATATATCCACGCACAACAGAGGCCTCTGCTGACATGGGTGACATCATTTTCAATTTTTTAAGCTCAGCTTCTGTTTTATCCTGAGCTTCTTTTGTCATGCCAGAATCAGTGATTTTTTGCTGCAGTTCCTCCATTTCATTTGGAGTATCTTCCATATCGCCCAGTTCTTTCTGAATGGCTTTCATTTGCTCATTCAAATAGTACTCACGCTGACTCTTTTCCATCTGCTTTTTAACGCGACCACGAATTCGTTTTTCAACTTTAAATAAGTCGATTTCCGATTCCATAACGCCCATTAAATGCTCGACACGATCACGGATATTGATCATCTCTAACACAGACTGCTTTTCATCTAATTTTAGTGAGATATGTGCAGCGATAGTATCTGCAAGACGACACGCGTCTTCGATACCTGAAATAGTTGATAATACTTCACTTGGAACTTTTTTAGACAATTGAACATATTGCTCAAAATGCCCCGTTAATGAACGTACAAGTACTTCATTTTCTCGCTCAGATAAATCCGCATCGACCAAACTTTCGCTTTGGCAGCGGAATAACGTATCTTCATCAATAAGTTCGACAAGCTTGGCGCGATATTCACCCTCAACCAGTACCTTCACAGTCCCGTCAGGAAGCTTTAGTAGCTGAAGAATATTGGCAACCGTCCCAACCTGGTTTAAATCACCCGCTTCAGGATTGTCATGGCCGGCATCTTTTTGAGCAACCAGCATCACTCGCTTATCTTGCTCCATCGCTTCTTCTAGAGCAGCAATGGATTTAGCTCTCCCCACAAACAAAGGGATAACCATACTTGGAAATACAACGACGTCACGCAAAGGCAACAACGGCAGGTAATCTTGACTCATAATAAACCTTATACTCTATTGGAACTGCCACATTCAATTCACATTAGTTATAGAGTTGCGGTCATTAGTTAAAAAAACAAGGATTAATAAACAAAAGAAGAAAAAAATTCGAAAAAAAAGGGCCAAACGGCCCTTTCTTTAATAAATCACACGTTTTCTGCTTAAAAATTAAGCATCATCCGGTGCAACTTTATCGACTTTTTCAGCATCGCTGGACTCGTAGATAAATAATGGCTCAGATTCGCCATTAATTACGCCCTCATCGATCACGACCTTGGTCACATTCTCTTCAGATGGAATCTTATACATACTGTTCAGTAAGATACCCTCTAAGATTGAACGTAAGCCACGTGCACCAATCTTGCGCTCCATTGCTTTAGTAGCAACGGCCTTCAAGGCTGATTCACGGAATTCTAATTCAGCATCTTCCATTTCAAACAGCTTTTGATACTGTTTTACTAATGAATTCTTAGGCTCAGTCAGAATTTGAATCAGTGCAGCTTCATCCAACTCATCCAGCGTCGCTACCACAGGTAAACGACCGATAAACTCTGGAATTAGACCGTACTTAACCAAATCACCTGGCTCAACAGAACGTAGAATCTCGCCAACTGATTTTTCTTCTTTCTTACCTTTTACAGTCGCCGAGAAGCCAATACTGCTCTTTTCTGAACGGTCACGAATAAGCTGGTCAAGACCGGCAAATGCACCACCACAGATAAATAACATATTAGAAGTATCAACCTGCAAAAACTCTTGCTGAGGATGCTTACGACCGCCTTGAGGAGGAACAGATGCAACCGTACCTTCGATCAGTTTCAATAATGCCTGCTGAACGCCCTCACCCGATACATCACGTGTAATCGACGGGTTATCAGACTTACGAGAAATCTTATCGATCTCATCGATGTAAACAATACCGCGCTGAGCTTTCTCTACATCGTAATCACATTTCTGTAATAACTTCTGAATAATATTTTCAACATCTTCACCTACATAACCGGCTTCCGTTAAGGTCGTCGCATCTGCAATGGTGAAAGGAACGTTCAATAAACGCGCCAAAGTCTCTGCCAATAATGTTTTACCACTACCCGTAGGACCGATTAAAAGAATATTACTTTTAGAAAGTTCAACTTCACCCTTGCGCTCACCAAACTGTAGGCGCTTGTAGTGATTGTATACTGCTACCGACAAAACAATTTTTGCTTTATCTTGGCCAATCACATACTCATCAAGAGTTGCTTTGATTTCTTTTGGCGTCGGTAAACTTTCCGAATCGCCTTTATTTTCGGCTTCTTGAACTTCTTCACGAATAATGTCGTTGCATAAATCAACACACTCATCGCAAATGAATACAGAAGGGCCAGCAATCAGCTTACGCACTTCATGCTGACTTTTGCCACAAAAGGAGCAATACAGCAATTTGCCGTTATCTTCGCCTTTGCCTTTAGTGTCGTCGGTCATTCGACTGCCTCATTAATAACGTTTGATGCCACACACTTATTCAGCGTTGCGGTTCTCTAATACCTTATCGATCAAACCATACTTCATGGCTTCTTCAGCGCTCATAAAGTTATCACGTTCGGTATCTTGAGCAACTTGTTCAAATGTTTGGCCAGAATGCTTAGCCATAATTCGATTAAGTCGATCTTTTGTTTCTTGAATATTATTCGCTTGAATCTGAATATCCGTCGCTTGACCCTGAGCACCGCCACTTGGCTGGTGAATCATGACGCGCGAGTTAGGCAAACAAAAACGCTTACCTTCAGCACCAGCATTCAATAGAAATGCACCCATACTGCAAGCTTGACCAATACACATGGTGCTTACATTAGGCTTAATAAATTGCATTGTATCGTAGATCGACATACCTGCAGTGACCGAGCCACCCGGTGAGTTGATGTACAAATGAATATCTTTATCAGGGTTCTCAGATTCCAAAAATAGCATCTGTGCAACAACCAGATTTGCCATATGGTCTTCAACTTGACCCACTATGAAAATAACACGCTCTTTTAATAAACGTGAATAAATATCATATGAACGCTCTCCACGAGCGGTCTGTTCAACAACCATAGGGACTAATGCGCCCATGATGTCATTACCTTTATCAGAATCAAACATCGATTCAAGCACTCCCTGACTCATTATTATCAGCAAAAAACAGCTATTTTAATTAATAGCTGCTTTTAGTTTAGTCGGTGTTCTGAAAACTGTCAGTCACTCGAAGGAGGGATTATTGAGGTGCGTTTGCAGCCTTAATAACATCTTCGTAGCTTGCTTCTGTTTCAGTCACTTTTGCACTTTCTAGGATCTTTTCTACAACTTGCTCTTCTAAAGCCAAGGCTTCAACTTGAGATTTTTGTTCTGGAGTATTTTTATAGTACTCACGAACTTGCTCTGGCTCTTGGTAAGTAGAAGCAACTTCTTCGATCAAAGCGTCTACTTTTTCTTCAGAAGCAGTCAATTCGAAAGAATCGATTGCAGCATTCATCAACAAACCTACACGTACGCGACGATCAGCTTGCTCTTTAAATAACTCAGCTGGCAACATGCTAGCGTCGATACCCTGACCACCACCAAATTGCTGAATTGCTTGCTGACGTAGACGATCAATCTCTTGATCAGCCAAAGCTGCAGGAACAGCAATTTCGTTAGCCGCAACCAAGCCTTCGATTACCTGGTTTTTAACGTCGTTGCGAATAGCGCGATCTAATTCACGATCCATATTGGCGCGAATATCAACTTTAAAGCTTTCTAGATCTTTAGATTCAACACCAAAGCCTTTAAAGAACTCTTCATTCAATTCCGCTAGCTCTGGCTTTTTAACTTCTTTAACAGCAACTTTAAACTCTACTGCTTTACCTTGTAGGTCTTCTTTGTGATAGTCAGCAGGGAAAGAAAGTTCAATTGTCTTTTCATCACCAGCCTTAAGTCCTACGATGCCGGCTTCAAAACCAGGAATCATAGAGTTAGAACCTAAAGTAAGATTGTAACCTTCTGCTTTGCCACCTTCGAATGCTTCACCATCGATGAAACCATCAAAATCAACAACCGCTTGGTCACCATCTACAGCCGCTTCAGTAGAAGCTTCCCATTTAGCTTGCTGCTTTTGCAATGTTTCAACCATAGTTTCAACATCAGCATCCGTCACTGTCGATTTTTTCTTACTAACTTCGATTGCCGCAAGGTCACCTAAAGTGATTTCTGGGTAAACTTCAAACGTTGCTACGAATTCAAGATCTTTACCTTGTTCATTAACAGTCGCTTCGAAGTTAGTTGGCATACCCGCCATTTTAACGCCTTCTTTTGAAATCGCTTCAAAGAAAGAACGCTGCATTACTTGTTGAACAGCTTCTTGACGAGCTGGCTTACCAAACATTTTTTGTGCAACATTTGGTGGAATTTTGCCTTGACGGAAACCATCAATCTTACGGCCTTTAACCATACTTTTTAGAGCTACAACAACCTGACCATCAACGTCAGCGGCAGGAACGCCAATTGTCATCTTACGCTCTAGGCCTTGAGTAGTTTCGATAGAAATTTGCATGTTTGTCTCTCAGTTAATATTATCGTTTTGTCTGGCGATGCAGGTGCCTAGTTAAGTAAATAGCTAAATAATTAGGCGTACAAATCAATTGTCAATGCACCTGACATCATAAAAGTCGCGCATTATATCTTAAGCTCTGTTACAGAACCATAGCTATCAATACACAGTATTGTTTCGTATAAGAATAGATAATGGGATTAAAGAATTATTTTTCAAGAGAAAAATGAAAATAACTTTAAAATATATTAGATTACTTAATAAAAAAAGACTTTATAAAACAGAAACTTAGAAGGTACAGCATTAGAAAATACAACAGAAAACTACAAGAAGAGATGTTAAAAATAAGTGGGGTGGCTGAAGGGGATCGAACCCTCGACCACAGGAATCACAATCCTGCGCTCTACCAACTGAGCTACAGCCACCACATATTCTTAAACTAACCACTAACTACCCGAAAGGCGTTGGTACGCCCAGCAGGACTCGAACCTGCAACCCTCGCCTTAGAAGGGCGATGCTCTATCCAGTTGAGCTATAGGCGCTTGGCCACCTAACTCACGTTAGATTACTTAGTGGTCGGGATAGAGAGATTCGAACTCCCGACATCCTGCTCCCAAAGCAGGCGCGCTACCAGACTGCGCTATATCCCGATACAACATCGATCTGCGAACTAATTCGCTGTCTCGGTGAAGTGGTGCGTATATTACCCACGAGACCCTACCCCGTCAACACCTTTTTTAAATTTATTTAATAAAAACAAAGACCTGTGGTTTTTCACTAGTATTCAACAATAACATTAAGCTCTAACAGCCCCCTACAAATACATCACTGCTTGCAAACTTTAAGGACCCAAAACAAGAGAATGACAAATTTCACCCTACTCCACTGACAATAACCGACTTACTACTTTGCATTAATAGTCAGGCATGAGAAAATCACTGCATCTATATACCCCTCTAATCTACTGCAAGGTTAAAGATTTACATGAGCGCTCAAATCATTGATGGCAAAGCTACTGCCGAATCTATTCGTAAAACCGTTGCTGAGCGTGTTCAGCTACGCTTAGACAAAGGACTAAGAGCTCCTGGCTTAGCCGTTATTTTAGTCGGTAAAGACCCTGCTTCTGAAGTGTATGTTAAGCACAAGCGTAAAGACTGCGAAGAAGTTGGCATCAATAGCCAAGCCTACGACTTGCCTGTATCAACGTCGCAAGGCGAACTACTAGCTTTAATCGACACCCTGAATAACGATGAAACTATCGACGGCATATTGGTACAGCTTCCATTACCTGCGCAATTAAAGTCGGATGAAATTTTAGAGCGCATTGCGCCTGATAAAGATGTTGATGGCTTCCACCCTTTCAATATCGGTCGCTTAGCACAGCGCATGCCTTTACTTCGCCCATGCACTCCCGCTGGCATCGTAACGTTATTAGAAAATACCAAAGAACCTATCCGCGGCAAGCACGCCGTTATTGTTGGCTCTTCAAATATCGTTGGCCGCCCTATGGGCTTAGAATTACTACTAAAAGGCTGCACAGTAACGACGTGCCACCGCTTTACTGAAGATCTAGAAAGCCATGTCCGCTTAGGCGACATCGTAGTCGTAGCCGTTGGCCGCCCAGACATTGTTAAAGGTGAATGGATCAAGAAAGGCGCCATCGTGATTGATGTGGGCATTAACCGCTTAGACAACGGCAAGCTAGTCGGCGATGTTGAATTCGAAGCGGCGTCTCAGAATGCAAGCCACATTACTCCAGTTCCTGGTGGTGTTGGCCCAATGACACGCGCTAAGTTGCTAGAGAATACTCTACAGGCGTGTGAAGAGCTGCATACTAAGATTTAAGCTGACTTGATTTAGACGCTTAAAAACAAAAAAGGCCGCTAGCTGATATTCAGTTAGCGGCCTTTTTTTATGAGCAAAAAGCAAGCAGACTACCCCTGAGTCCAGCTCGTACCCTCTGGGCCATCACGCAAAGTAATCCCCTGCGCCAACAACTCATCACGTACGCCATCGGCCGTCGCAAAGTCTTTCGCTTTCTTAGCATCAATGCGCTTTTGAATCATAGCCTCAACGTATTCAACATCAACGTCCCCACCAGACTGCAAGAACTCTTCTGGAGGAAGCTGCAAGCAACCCAAAATAGCACCAAGCTCACGCAACTGAGCACCTAAGGCAAATTTCTTTTCGCCTTCGGCTTTATTCACTTCACGAACCAAGTCAAACAATACACCAATCGCTTCTGGAGTATTAAAATCATCATCCATCGCGCCATGGAAACGCTCGCTATAATCGTTATTCGTAGCAGCAGGCACATAAGCATCGACTTGCGCTAACGCATTATAAAAGCGATCTAGCTTAACCTGCGCTTCTTTTAAGCTGTCTTCGCTGTAGTTAATTGAACTGCGATACTGGCTAGATAATAAGAAGAAACGCACTGTTTCTGGGTGATACTTTTCTAAGATTTCACGAATAGTAAAGAAGTTGCCCAATGACTTAGACATCTTCTCGCCATCAATGCGAACCGCGCCAGCATGCATCCAGTTATTAGCATAGCGACTGCCCGTAGCTGCTTCACTTTGAGCAATTTCGTTTTCGTGATGCGGGAATTTAAGATCTGGGCCACCACCATGAATATCGAAATTATTACCCAAGCAGCAAGTCGACATTACTGAACACTCAATGTGCCAGCCCGGACGACCAATACCCCAAGGAGAATCCCAATGTGGTTCGTCGGCCTTAGCGTGCTTCCATAAAACGAAATCTAAAGGATCTTGCTTTACTTCATCAATCTCAATGCGCGCACCCGCTTCTAAATCATCTAGAACCTTGCCCGACAATTTACCGTAGCCTTCAAACTTACGTACTGAATAATACACATCGCCATTATCTGCCGCGTAGGCATAACCCTTTTCGATGAGGGTTTGCACCATTTCTATAATGCCATCGATATGAGCCGTCGCGCGTGGCTCAGCATCAGGCGCTTCAATACCCAATGCTTTAGCATCAACGTGCATTTCATTAATGAAACGCTCAGTTAGTACATCAAACGCTTCGCCGTTTTCATTGGCACGACTAATAATTTTATCGTCAATATCGGTAATATTACGCACGTAATTAACGTCATAACCCTTGTGGCGTAAATAACGCGCAATCACATCAAACGCTGTTAATACACGCGCATGGCCTAAGTGACACAAGTCGTAAACGGTCATCCCGCACACATACATGCCCACCTTACCTTCAACAATCGGTCTAAATTCTTCTTTCTGACGCGTTAACGTATTATAAATTTTCAATGTTAATCCTTAAGCTTTCTCTTCTATTGAGAGAGAGACTTGTCTTCGCGCAAGCCAATGGTTAAATTAAATACAGGTTTGTCGGCCGCATGATCACGACGGTCAGCGACATAGTAGCCTTCACGCTCAAACTGGAAAACCGACTCTGGCGCCGCTTGTGCCAAACTTGGCTCAACAATCGCGCTAATCACAGATAAAGATTCAGGGTTAATGTGCGTCATGAAGTCTTCGCCACCACGATCCGGTGATTCATGATTCAACAAGCGACCATACACACGCAATTCAGCTTCAATACCATGAGAAGCCGATACCCAATGCACAACGCCTTTTGGCTTCACATCATCGGCTGGATCTTCACCCAATACCGTGGTGATTTGAGTCGCATTGACCTGAATGATTTCACCGGCATCATTTTTAATGAAGTCAGTGGCTTCAATCACATAGCCATTACGCAGACGAATGCGCTTTCCTGGGCAGAATTTCTTCTTAAACTTCTTGCTGTACTCTTCTTTAAAGTCGTCTTGATCAATAAAGATTTCTTTAGTGAATGGTACAGTACGCTTTAACGAATCGCCCGTCGCTTCAATCAAAGAATCCGGCAATGATTCAACCGTAATGTCTTCGTAATGATCATCGGCCATATTCGTGATAACCACTTTCAACGGATTGATCACCGCCATGGCACGTGGTGCGTTGTTATTCAGATCGCTGCGTAAAGCGTGCTCAAGCATGGCAATATCAACCACACCATCGCTACGAGACACCCCAATCATTTCACAGAAATTGCGGATAGACGCTGGCGTAAAACCACGACGACGCATGCCCGAAATAGTTGGCATACGAGGATCATCCCAGCCAGAAACTACCTTTTCGTCAACCAACTTTTTAAGCTTACGCTTAGAAGTCACTGTGTAGTTCAGGCTTAAACGACCAAACTCATACTGCTGTGGCTTAGCAGGAACCGGCAGATTGTTAATGTACCAATCATACAATGGACGATGATCTTCAAACTCAAGCGTGCACACCGAGTGTGTAATGCCTTCTAACGCATCAGACTGACCATGCGTAAAATCATAAATCGGGTAGATACACCATTTATCACCCGTCTGGTGATGCTCAACATGGCGAATACGATACATAATTGGATCACGCAGATTCATATTGCCTGAAGCCATATCGATTTTAGCGCGCAATGCGTGCTCGCCATCTTTGAATTCACCGGCCTTCATGCGGGCGAATAAATCTAGGTTTTCTTCAACACTGCGATCACGGTAAGGACTGTTCTTACCCGGGCGATTGAAGTCACCTTTGTATTCTTCTGATTCTTCAGGCTTAAGACTACACACATAAGCGGTGCCAGCCTTAATCATATGAACCGCATAATCGTGCAGCGTATCAAAATAATCTGACGAGAATCGCACATCACCAGACCACTGAAAACCCAACCAAGTTACGTCTTCTTTAATCGCATCAATGTATTCCTGACTTTCTTTTTCAGGGTTAGTATCATCAAAACGCAGATTGCATTCACCATTAAATTTCTCAGCCAAACCGAAGTTCAAACAGATGGATTTAGCGTGGCCAACGTGTAAATAGCCATTCGGCTCTGGAGGGAAACGAGTAATGACCTTGTCGATCTTGCCACTGGCTAGATCTTCTTCAACGATTTTGGCAACAAAGTTATTGACGTTGCTAGTTTCTGAATTGCGAATCTCTGACATGCGTTTTGTATCTCTTTATGTCTCTGCCGTTAACTTAATTAGCTTAAATTAGTTAGCTTGTATAATGCAGTTATGCTGATATTCATGGAAAAAACCGTTATTATACGCGTCATACGGCCTAGAGCCATACGTAGATTCAATATTTAATCATTATAAACGCTAGGAAATACCATGATTCTTTTAAAGACCAACTTCGGCGACATTAAAATCAACCTTTTTAACGAAGAAGCGCCAAAGACAGCCGCTAACTTCCAGAAGTATGTAGAAGAAGGTTTTTACGACGGCATCATCTTTCACCGCGTAATCGATGGCTTTATGGTTCAAGGCGGCGGCATGCTTCCAGGCATGGAAGAAAAGCGCACTAACGCAACGATCGATAACGAAGCTGATAACGGCCTTTCTAACAAGACAGGTACGTTGGCAATGGCTCGCACCAATGATCCACATTCTGCCAGCGCTCAGTTCTTCATCAACGTTTCTGACAATACGTTCTTAAACCATACCGCTAAAAACTCTGAAGGTTGGGGCTACTGCGTATTCGGTGAAGTGGTTGAAGGTATGGATATTGTAAATAAGATCAAAGGCACTCCAACGACTACTCGTCGTGGACACCAAGATGTTCCAGTTGACGATGTAATCATCGAATCTGCGACTGTTATCGAAGCATAAGAAGATTCCAGATATGGCGATTTATTTTATTTCTGACCTACATCTGGAGCCTGCACAAAAAGCCATCACTGATGGCTTTTTGTCGTTTCTGGACTCGTTAATTGACGCAGAAGAGCTTTATATTCTAGGCGACTTTTTTGAAGTTTGGATCGGCGATGATTACTCCAATGAATACATTGAGCTAATCAATCAAGCGTTACAAAAGTGCGCAGCCAAAGGCACCAAAATTTATTTCATGCATGGCAACCGCGACTTTTTGGTCGGGAAAGCTTGGTGTGATAGCGCCCATTGTGAATTACTGGATGAATCTAAGCTAATCACACTTGGTGACGAAAGCATTCTTTTGATGCATGGCGATAGCCTTTGCACCGATGATGTTGAATACATGAAAGCACGAGTCATGCTGCGCAACCCGCAATGGCAAGACCAACTGCTCGCCAAATCAATTCCTGAGCGAATTGAATTTGCCAAGCAAGTTCGTAGCGAAAGCAAAGAAAGTCAAAAAGGCAAAAGCTACGACATAATGGATGTTAACCAAGAAGCGGTTGATAAAGTGTTATCTGAAGCTAATTGCACAACAATGATCCACGGCCATACTCACCGCCCAGACATTCATCAATGGGAATTTGCAGGTAAAAATCGCACTCGCTATGTTCTTGGCGACTGGGGCGATAAAGGCTGGTTTATTAAATGGCAAGCGGGTGAAGAATTGAAACTCGAATCGTTTGACCTCTAGCAAAAACAAAGTAAATAGCAGCTATTTCTATAGCTGCGCTCTCACCAAGCCATTATCCAACCTTACACCACACAAAAAGCATCTCTTCAGCTAACTCATAAGGTATCTCAAAACAGCCATGCCCCGTTTACCCGCCATTTCAACAAACCCTATCATCTTAGGCGCCCTATTTATTTTATTAGGCGAAGCGCTTCTCGGGGTAATGGGTGGCATTATTAAACATCTATCTGAAGACCTTTCTACACAGCAAGTTGTATTCTTTCGCAACATCGCCGGCCTCATTATGTTGCTACCCATTTTATTAAAAACGGGATTATCAGAACTAAAAACCCAGCGCTTTCACTGGCACTTAATGCGGGCTGTTGTCGGGCTAACCGCCATGTACTGTTATTTCTTCGTACTGGCTCGCATGCCATTAGCAGAAGCTTTTTTAGTTAAACTCACCAGCCCCTTTTTTATGCCGATCATTGCCTATGCATGGCTAAAAGAAAGCATCGGGCCAAATACACGCTGGGCGATTATTATTGGCTTTATCGGCGCGGCGTTTATCTTAAGGCCTGGCACCGATAGCTTTTCTTACTTCGCCATCATTGGTTTTATTGGCGCAGCGTTAGCGGCACTGGCGAAAGTCACCATTCGTAAAATGGGCAATACCGAAAGCAGCGTCGCGATTGTATTTTACTTTGGCTTAATCTCAGCGATTATCTCCGCACCCCCTGCCATTTATGCTTGGCAGGAAGTACCCAACTACGCATGGGGTTGGATTGTAACGCTAGGTACTGTCGCCACACTCGGACAGCTAGCATTAACACAAGCTTACAGAATAGCCCCAACAGGTAAAATAGGCATTTACGTATACTCATCGGTTATTTATGGCGCCGCAATGGGCTGGGTATTTTGGGATGAAGTGCCGTTGTGGACTACGTGGCTAGGCAGTGCTTTTATTATCGCAGCAGGGTTGATTAATATTCGGAAGAAAAAGTCGTATTGAAGCCCCACATAGCCAAACATACTGTAAATCAGCCAGCCAACTGAAATTGGTAAAGTTGCACAGATGCCTTGTTTTAGAATAATTCAAAGAAGTTTGTATTAAAATCAGCATCTATTCAAATTCAACATGAGAATTGTAATGTACTTATTTCTCGTTAAAAACGATCCGATTTGAAAAGGGATCAATGACCTCGAAAACCCTAGAGCCCCAAGGAGCAATTTCAATAACCGGTTTGCAATACTTGTATTCCGCAGCGGTAACTTCTTCGACCAAAGCGTCCAAACCAACTGTATTTACAAAGATTTTAGTGCCTGGCGAACCATCACCAGAATGCTCGCTCAGATGAAAGACCAAACTCCCCTTGGATACTTGCATATACATAGGATAGCCAGTCTCAAATCGATGCTCCCAGTCTAGAGTCATCCCAAGGAATTCTAGATAAAACTCCTTGGCTTTGATTTCATCGAAAATTCTTATTATCGGTATCGCTTGAAAATTCATATCTAAACCCTACATGACAGTTACTGCCACAAATGCTCCATCATTTTTGGATATTGAACTGGCCTAAAATCATTAAATTGAATATCACGCACATGCGTAAAATCTGACCAAATTAGTTTACTACCCTTAAGCCAACTCATTGGCTTAATACGTTTATTTATAGCCGCAATCTCTTCTTCAGTAGCCTTTCGTAGCTGACCAACCGTACCATACAATCGGACTCCCGGCGGAGCCAAAAACTTACCTTTAAAAAAGGACTTAAGCCAGAAAGAGGTATTCGTATTTACGGCCATTAGACAAATATTTTGATTACTTTCAACATTTTCAGCTAACTTTGAAGTAAATGTGTCAAAGAAATATCCAGAGTGATCATCCCGCAAAAAGACAGTGCCAATAGGCGTTACATTGGGAACACCTTGGTCGTCGACAGTCGCAATAGAACAATGCAAACTTGATCTTTGACCAGTGCCAATAACGTCAACTATTTCTTTCCAATGTTTAAATAAATCCATTTAATTCTCCAATTCCTATTTAAATTCCTATTTACCTAGAACACCTAGCTTAATGGCTCCATAAGCAGAAGCCGTATTTAAGGCCTGCACCTATGGTTGTCCTTAACAGATTTTTGCTAAGCTTTTACATTACCGCCAATTCTTAAAAATGTTTTATAAATATCAGTTACTTCTGTAGGACTTTCGACTTGAGGAAAGTGACCCACATCCGTTAAACATTCTAAATTTTTCTGCTTGGTTAAAATCTTATAACGTTCCACACTATCTGATCCATACATTGGATCAGCTAATCCAATGATCAATTGCACTGGTAAATTGGTTGTCTGCCACGCCCTAACCCAGCGATTACCATATACCTTCCTATCCTCGATATAAAATAAAAGCTTACCTATCATTTTGTCACCAGCATTATGCTGTAAAAGTGACCAATACGAACTTAGCTCAACCTTAGTTGGCTTAGTCTTTGAACCAAAGACCGAGGATAAGTTGTTACAGAACTTTTCTTCAGAAAATAGCTTCTGAACCAGCCAGCCGACGGGGCTTAATAACAGTCGTTGAATGAGTCTAGGATTATATAGCTCAGGAAAAATTGAGCCACTCATTGCACAAAGGGAGTTGACGCTAAAATCATCTAACTCACCTTCGTCATGCCTAGCTACTAATTCTTGACCAACGAATATTCCAAAATCGTGTGCCAAAATATGAAATGACTTGATATCTAAAGACTTGAGCAGTTCTAGATGTAAGTCAGCTTGATCAGAAATACTGTATTTATAATTATGGGGTTTACTGGAAAAACCAAAACCCACCATATCTAACGCAATAACTCGGTGGTTTTTAATTAATTCTGGCCAAACTTTATTCCAATCCCAGGATGAAGATGGGTATCCATGTATGCATAAAATAACATCTCCTTGACCTTCATCTCGGTAGAATATCTCATTTTCTTTATATTGAATTATCTCACCAGCTTTTTTCCATTCTTCCAATGAAAACATATATGAACCTCCTTTTAGAACTGATATTTTATAGCCTAACGCCTTGCTCAACAGAGTAGTATATTTAGCGGTTTTTTTGCGTCTCCTGCAAAAAAGGCGACAAGTTTACGGAGTCAGGTTTCATGCGTTTGTTATAATTTTATTTGCCATATGATTTGTAAAATGAAAGAGTTTCACTGATTAAATCATCGTTTTTCGTAATTGTTGCTAACAGGACACCTGAAAATAGTGCAAACATTCCGGCATGTCGAAGAGCTGACACCAAATCCTTCTTTTGATAGTTCACCCCGCCAGTATGTGTTTCATTACTTCGATGAATTAAGGATTGGTAACCTCCATGCGTAAATTCACTGAATATCGACCAGCTATTGTTTTTTATTGTTTTTAAAGCGCCTTCTGAAATCCCTAATCGACTTTCAATCATATTAATCTTGGTTCCAAATCCAAGTTTAAGGTCGTTTTTTTCATACTTTTCGATCTGCTCTTCATTTGCTACATAGAATAGCCACAACCCATTTACGCAAGTTTCGAACTCGACCCTCAGTAAAGAAAACATTGAACCATAGAGCCCTGATTTATAAAGCAAACAAATAGCAGCGTGATGTTCAATGGCCAAATCAAAGCATGAATGTGCTAGTTGAATATTTCTTTCCTCTAAATCATATCCACATGACAATTTTTTATTGAGCCAATAAATGATTTTTTCTTGATTTTCAAGATCAGTATCAGGATTCATAAGTTATAACGCCTTTAGCAGCGAAGCGAGGTCCAGAGAGCTCACCCCAAATAGTAGACGCCCTACTAATTAATTTTATGCAGCCATTCT
>OLHV01000040.1_pt1 | contig 86685 bp, 84 predicted proteins | sample 1609391 | NCBI WGS metagenome assembly OLHV01 (sample SAMN05416805, study PRJEB24817) | seawater metagenome | isolation source: Sea water | place: Canada:Atlantic | collected 2013-07 | reverse complement strand
CATTTAAAGGCAACAGAACACGACGAGCGCATCATCTTTATGCACAGTGTAGAAGAAGGGCCTGCTAGCCAGAGCTATGGTTTACAGGTCGCCCAGCTCGCCGGAGTTCCCGCATCCGTGATCGCCCAAGCAAAAGCTCAGTTGAGTATGCTTGAACAAAATAGCAGCCCTGCAAAAGTAAGCCACAGCAGTACAGCAGCAACGCAAGCGGATAATCCTTTGCAGTCTGATTTATTTGCCGCCGCGCCAAGCCCTATTGAAGAAGCGGTCGCCGAATTAGATCCGGATAATCTAACGCCCAAGCAAGCGTTGGATCTAATTTATTCATTAAAATCCATGATTTAAGAGCTATTGATCGGTAAAAACGAATAGTTAAATCCAAAATTTGCGGAAGATTGTCACTCTATCAGGCCGATCACGCCTTGCCTGAAAACAAGTGGCTATCTAGAATACCCCGAACTAGAATGCGCCCAACCGTGATAAATGACTGCCAGACCGGAAAACCGGCGACATGCAGCCACAAATGATTAGGAGAAGATCCGATGACCTTCGTTGTCACCGATAACTGTGTGAAATGTAAGTACACCGACTGTGTTGAAGTCTGCCCGGTAGACTGCTTCTACGAAGGCCCGAACTTCCTAGTGATTCACCCAGACGAATGTATTGACTGTGCGTTGTGTGAGCCAGAGTGCCCCGCGGAAGCCATCTTCTCGGAAGATGAAGTACCAACAGGCCAAGAACAATACATCGAAATCAACGCAGAGTTGGCTGAAGAGTGGCCAAACATCACTGAGCAGAAAGATCCGCTACCGGACGCTGCTGAGTGGGACGGTGTACCAGATAAGATTGATCATATCGAGCGTTAATACTTTTCGTATTTATATGCATAAAAAAACCGCCATTGGCGGTTTTTTTATGGCTAACAGGTCGAAAGGAAATGCGCCTTCGACTTAGTCCAGCGCAAGGAAATGCTCACGATAGTGCTGCATCTCAGCAATGGATTCACGAATATCATCCAACGCTTGATGTGCGCCTTTTTTCTCGAACGATGACACCGCCGATGGCTTCCATCGCTTAGCCAGCTCCTTCAGTGTACTGACATCAATGTTGCGATAATGGAAATATGCCTCTAATTCTGGCATGTATTTAACTAAAAAGCGGCGATCCTGATGAATACTGTTGCCACATAATGGCGACGTGCCCTCTTTTACGTGTTCACGTAAAAACTCTATCGTCGCCAGCTCGGCAGCACGCGCGTCGGTGGAGCTGTCTTTCACACGTTGTGTTAAGCCTGAGTTACCGTGAGTGCGGGTGTTCCACTCATCCATCGCATCGAGCAAAATATCGGGCTGCTTTACGGCAAACACAGGGCCTTCCGCGATTACATTAAGGTCTCCGTCAGTCACTATCGTGGCGATTTCAATGATGACGTCTTGTTCTGGCTCTAGGCCAGTCATTTCTAAATCCATCCAGACAAGGTTGTCTTTCTGACTCATAAGTTATTTCCAACGTGTGTAATGTCAGATGAGAGAATAGCAAGTTGCGCTCAACCCAGCCAACCGCGACAATGGCTTATCTATTTTATTGCGAGCATCACCTAAGAATCCCATGGCTAAACGTAAACTAAATCGCCGCCAAGCGTGGCGCGTAGAAAAAATCCAAGGGGAAAAGGCTAATCGTGCGGATCGCAAAGAAAAAAACATCAGCGAGCAACTTAACGCTGGAGAGCTGGGTGATGAAAGTCATGGGCTGATCATCGCGCACTTTGGTGCTCAGGTTGAAGTTGAAGACGCCGAACGTAATACCTATCGCTGCTTTTTGCGTGCCAACTTAGGCTCTCTTGTCACCGGCGACAAAGTCGTATTTCGACCTGGGCCAGAATCTAACGGCGTCACCAGTGGCGTAGTTGAAACCGTACTGGAACGTAACTCTGAACTATCTCGCCCCAACCCGTACAACGAGATTAAGCCAGTAGCGGCGAATATTGATGTCATTCTACTGGTTATCGCGCCTGAGCCGGAAGCTCACCTCAACTTAATCGACCGCTATTTAGTCGCCGCTGAAAATTGCGATATTGAGCCAATTATTTTGCTCAATAAAACCGACTTACTGAGCGAAAAAAACGCACCACGCTTTGCTCATATGCTGGCCCACTACGAAGCACTGGGCTATCGCACGATGCGCATGTGCAGCCATGAAGAAAGCAGCTTGGCTGAGTTAAAAGAGTTTCTAAATGGCCGTGTCAGCGTCTTTGTCGGGCAATCCGGTGTGGGGAAGTCATCGATGATTTCAACGCTCCTGCCAGGTGAGCATTTGCGCGTGGGTGCTTTATCCGCAAATACCAAAAAAGGTCGCCATACAACCACCACCGCACGGCTGTATCACTTCCCTGCCGGGGGCGATTTAATCGACTCTCCCGGAATACGTGAATTTGGCTTGTGGCATATGTCGCCTGAAGAAGTAATGTACGGATTTCGTGAGTTAAGAAATATCGCAGGCGTCTGCCGCTTTCGCGATTGTGCGCATGAATCTGAACCCGGCTGCGCGATACGTGACGCCCTGAAAAAGGGCGAAATCACACAACAACGCTTTGACAGTTACCGCCGTATTTTAAGCACCCTGACCGAGCTTTAATTCGGTCAGTCATCCATTTTTAATGGTTATTTTAATAATCATCAATCACCAGAATATTTCGTCTTTATTCGGCGGATTATCATAGGTGTTTTTTTGGCTTTCGCGCTGCTGTCTTAACCGCTCCAGCAAGCTGCCAGAGTCATTAATAACCGGCGTTCGTGCGTCCTTTTCGCCTGCGGCACCATCGGCATTAATAAAATCAATATTGGCGTCACTTCCTGTCCGCCCTTTGATGCCTTCATCCAGTTTTTTATTCAGTAACGTAATTGATATACGACGATTCACCGATGCGCCCGGATCTTCTGGTTTTAAGGGAGCGGTATCACCCATGCCAATCACTTGCGCAATTTTCGCTTTAGTAATACCGGCCTCCATTAAAGCCCGCCGCGCTGAATCCGCACGGGAAGATGACAGGCCCCAGTTCACGTCGTCTTCTTCTCGTAGTCCGTTAACTACGGACGAGTCTGTATGACCCGTAATTTGTAATCTATGGTCTAACTCCGACAACATTGGCGCTAGCTCCCACAGAATATCTTCAGAATAATATTTTAACTGTGCACTGCCCGGATCAAACATCGGGCGATTAGTTTGATCAACAATTTGCAGGCGTAAGCCTTCTGTTGTGATGTCTAGTAACAACTGATTTTTGAAGGGGCTTAACGTTGGACTCGCGGTAATGACGGCTTCGATTTTCGCTTTCATTTCTTCCATCCGGCGTTGCTCAATAGCATCCGCCAGACTTTCGATTTCATCCGCCTGTAGGATTTTATCTGGGTCTAGGGTTTCTGACACCGCAATGTTGTCCGACACAGAGGGCGATCCACCCAAATCAATCACGTATTTAGAGGGGACTTTTTTACCCTCCTCAAAAGCTTTGGGGTCTTGGAAGTACCCTGAAATGGCCTCACGTTCTTGTTCGTTCGAAGAATTAATAACCCACAGCACCAAAAATAGCGCCATCATCGCCAAGGCAAAATCGGCCATGGCGACTTTCCAGGCGCCACCGTGTTCTTCGTGTTTGACCTTTTTGTAGCGCCGCACAATGATGTGCTGATGGGGGTTTAGGTTCTCCATCAGCGGCTACGGACTTTACTCTCGACTTCATCGAAAGTTGGCCGTCCGTGAGTGAATAAAGATTTACGTCCAAACTCCACAGCAAGCTGCGGCGGCAAACCATTCAAAGATGCAATGATGCATGACTTGGACGCCTCGTAGAGTTTGATTTCATCTTCTGCGATATGTCGCATTACTGAAGCAATAGGCCCAACCATACCGTACGCCAGTAATACACCACTGAATGTACCCACTAACGCTGCTGCGACGTGCCCACCGATCTCATTGATATCACCACCAATTGCGCCCATGGTAATCACAATACCGAGTACCGCCGCAACAATACCAAAGCCGGGTAAGGCATCTGAGACTTTCGCTACCGCGATGCCTGGCTGTTCTAGTTCATGTAAGCGCGCTTCAATCTCTTGATCCATCAAAGATTCAAGTTCGAATGACGTCAGATTACCTGCGGCAATAATGCGAAAATAATCAGCAATAAAATTAGCCAGCTCATGATTCAACTGAATCGCAGGATAACGGGCAAATAGAGCACTCGATTCCGGGCTTTCGACATCGCTCTCAATCGCCATAATGCCTTCCCGGCGGGCTTTATTGAGGATGTCGTAAAGCAGACTCAGTACATCCATGTACATGGCCTTATTCACTCGGCTACCTATGATCACTTGCGGGATCATCTTGAATGCCGACATAACGATGTGCCAAGGGTTCGAGAGCAAGAAAGCACCGAAAGCCGCACCGACAATAATCAATATTTCAAAAGGTTGCCAAAGCGCCAGCAGTTGACCGTGTGACATCACATAGCCATACAGCACACTGCCAAAAACAATGACGATTCCTACAACAAACAGCATCCAGCTTATTCCTTCAAATTAGAGACTCTCCCCCCTTCTTTGGCCAATCGCCTGCGACAACGTCACGATTTCATCCTGTGACAAAAAAGACACACAGAATCAACGGGGAGAAAAGAGCATCACGACTATAGTAATTAAAGGTCACAAATCACTGTTTAACAAACCGGAGCAACATTGAGAATGCAGATGTCTACTTACCTCCCACCGTCAGCGACGCAATGGGAAGAGGTTCTTACCTTCCGAGATCTGCCCATACTCTCTGAAACCCGAGATTCTCTGCGGCTAGCACTGCGCGACCCACAGGTCAGCTTCGAGACATTAGTGCCGATTGCCGAACGAGATCCCGCCTTGTGCTGGCACCTGTTGCAATCTGCAATTACGCAAAACCCCGGATGCCAGGAGCAGCTGTCTGGTGCGTACAGCTGTTTGTCATTATTGGGGATGCAGGAGCTAGTGCGACTGGTGAAAAGCCTGCCGACAATCGATAAAGACTCAACGCGACAATCTGAACAACTGTATCGACAAGCCCTCTATACCGCTCACATGGCAGGCTGTCTCGCGGCTCAATGGGCCAGCGTGAAAGGGGCCTCGACCAAAATGGCCCACTGGTCATCCATGTTGGCTCATTCCGTTTTATGGCCCTGGTTGTTAGTGGATGAGGCTAGTGCTAACTGGTTACACTGCTTAAGCGAAGGCGACGACATTATGACCGCCGCGCGTAAGGTATTTGGCAACTCCCCAAAAAACTGGCAACGCTTAGTGCGCCGCCATAATTTACCCGATGCCGTGACCCGTTTATTTCGAGAGGATGCCTTACCTGACTTCAGTGAATGGAAACAACTCCGCCGCCACGACCCAAGAGATATGGATAATGGCCGCCGCCTGATTCATCAAAGTCAAACGCCTTCGATGCTTGCATTAGCTGCCGCAGGCACAGCATGGCATCTACACATTAACCCCGAAGGTAAGCGCAGCAAGCGCTGGCTTGAACTAAGCAGCCACGCACTTGGACGTCAGCTGCCCTCAGTATTAAAAGACTGTCGGGCTATACAGCTTCAAGAAGCTAATCTGCGCAAGTCAGCCCAAGTCTCCGGTATGGGATTACTCGCCAGCCCACAAATCGAACATATGCATTACCCGGCTTGGTCACCACAAGCCTCTCCCGTTGACGTAGATATTGATCAAACCGAAGTGCCGGTAGCAAACGAAGCTGCGTCAAAACAGCCTCAAACAACACCGACTAGCCTAAAAACAAGGCACCAAGGTGCAAGCTTAGAGATAGAAGCACCCGTCTCCGCCATAGCGACCAGTTCGATCGTTGATAAAGCAACTCAACCGAAGAATAAAGTGCCAACAGCAACCACCAATTCGGCTTACTTGAAAAAGCTGATGCAGCAATTGGACAGCGAACCCGCCAGCTTTGGCGATTGGCACTATCTTATGCAAGGGGCACTTAAAGGCATTAGTAACGGCATTAATATTCAACACGCGTGTATCGTATTACCCGATAAACAACGTCAAAGTTTACGTGCGGTGTACAGTGAAAATCCTGAAGGCATAGATGCCATAATTAAAATGCGCATCGTGCTCGACTCTGCGCCTTTATTCCGACAATTAATGAAAAAAACAGCCGCACTGCATGTAACGCCCGCCAATCGTGAACAATATTTTAAAGGTTTGCCTCTGGCATTACGCGAAGCATTGCCGCAGGAGATGGTAATTATGTCGATTGCTGCTGGCGGTAGTCCTATTGGTATTGTGATTGCGACGTCTTCATCAACTCAAGGGGCATCTTCTGCTCCAATTCAAGAGGCGCAGTACAAGGCCTTTAAACAGCTTTGTAATGTCACTAGTCGCGGCTTAAGTTCACTGCGGAAAATGCGTCAAGCTCAGCCACAACAACAGCCACAACAACAGCCACAACAACAGCCACAACAACAGCCACAACAACGCGCCGCACGTAGCGGCTAATATACGGAGTCGCGCTTACAGCATATACCTGACATCGTAGAACCACTCGGATACACTGCGCACCGTGAATAAAAGACCATCATTGTGACCACATCCGATCCGAGTGACCTACCAATGGCTGACTTACCTCTATTGATTGAGCCCGAACAACTGGCTGAACTTTTACCGCTGGAAAATGTACTGATTATTGAACAGTGCAAAGTGGATACCTTTATTGAGCACCATATTCCCGGCTCTGTTCATCTCGACTTCAAACGTCTTCAACTTGGCCAAGCACCAACGCCCGGAGCCTTACCAGCCATCAATGACCTTGAAGCCGTATTTTCGGAGCTTGGCCTAACACCGAACACGCATGTCATTTGCTCCGACGATGAAGGTGGCGGCTGGGCCGGACGACTTATTTGGGTGCTGGATTCCATTGGCCATACAAAATATTCCTATATAAACGGCGGTATTGTTGCATGGCTTGCGGCAGGTTTGCCGACCGAATCCGGAGAAGTCACAACAACACCTGCAGATTATAAAATTGCAGCCATTAATACCGACTGTTCATTTAGTAAAGAACAGATCATTGAACGCTTAGGGCAATCTGATTTTGCGATATGGGATGCACGCTCTGCAGCGGAATACTCTGGCGAGAAAGTTATATCTAAACGTGGCGGACATATTCCCGGTGCGGTCAATTACGAATGGACCAAGGGCATGGATAAAACGCGTGGCTTACGCATTAATGACCTGAACGCTTTCCGTGAATTACTGTCGGAGATGGGAATAGACAACAATAAGCAAATCGCCACTCATTGCCAAACACACCACCGCTCAGGCTTTACCTATTTAGTCGGCAAGATTCTTGGCTTCGATATTCGTGGCTATGCTGGTTCTTGGGCTGAATGGGGTAGTGATGAACATACACCTGTAACGACCGGCGAACAGCCTTAATTAATTCCGGAGTTTCTGTGAAAAACAAATTATTTATTGCCTTTCAATACATCGTCCCACAACACTTACTTTCTCGTCTTGTTGGTTATGTAGCGGCGACTAAAATTGGCTGGATTAAAAACCCTTTAATTCGCGCATTTGTTAAAAAATTCGACGTCAACATGGCTGAAGCTCAGCGTCAAACCGCTGAGGAATTCACTTGTTTTAACGATTTTTTCACACGTGAATTAATCGAAGGGGCTCGCACTATTGAAGGCGATGACAAGACTATTGTATCCCCAGCCGATGGTGCAATTTCACAACTTGGCCCAATTAAAGATGGCCGTATTTTTCAAGCCAAAGGCCAAGATTATTCATTAACTGAATTACTTGGTGGTGACGCCCAGCGTGCGGAGCCATTTATGGGGGGCGAGTTTGCAACCATTTACTTATCACCTAAAGACTACCACCGCGTACACATGCCAGTCACAGGGACACTGCGAGAGATGGTGTATGTGCCCGGTGATTTGTTCTCAGTAAATCAAGTCACCGCCGAGAACGTTCCGCGTTTATTCTCCCGCAACGAACGGGTGGTCGCGATCTTTGATACCGAGCAGGGTCCAATGGCCATGGTGCTTGTCGGTGCAATGATTGTGGCGGCGGTTGAAACCGTATGGCACGGTCGTGTGGCTCCGCCGCTGCGTGAATTGCGCGTGTCTGAATACGGTGTACCGAAAAACATTACTATCGAGAAAGGCGAAGAGATGGGACGCTTCTTGTTGGGATCTACGGTCGTCCTTTGTTTTGGCAAAGAGGCTATGGCGTGGAACTCGGCATTAACGGCAACAACCCCGTTACGTATGGGCCAAGATATTGGTAACGCCGTTTAATAACAGCGTCTAATTCACTCTGTAGGAGTCGGGCTATTCAGCCCGGCTTCTCGTGACCCAACATTTTTTATGATTGATGCCAATCAAACGCAAGAACTTCACTGATACATGTTGCCCCAGTGCGATGCATTAACAATCGATCAATTCCCATTGCCACACCGGCACACTCAGGCAAACCAGACTCAAGCGCCTCAAGTAAACGCTCATCAACCTTACGTCCACCAGCCACACGGGCATCATTATTAAAACGCCGACGCTGTTCTGCCGCATCGGTGAGTTCATGATAGCCATTGGCCAATTCAGTGCCATTGAAGAACAGCTCAAAACGTTGTGCTACCGCAATGTCATTTTCATCGTGTGTTATCTTTGCCAGCGCCGCTTGTGACGCAGGAAACGCATCAATAAACACTAGCGTATTGGTCGGCAAGGAGGGTTCGATTAAATGGCTCATAATAATATCAAGCCAACCATCGCGATTAAGTTCCAGATCCTGACCAGCAAGCTCGATGCCCTTAGCGTGTAACACGTCGTCATGAACATGATGTACGTCTAAGCCAGCGTATTGGGTAAATGCCTGAGCGTATGACAGCCGCATCTCAGGGATATTCTGCCAGCGGGGTTGAAACAATACGCAGACCAAATCGCGCACTTCATCCATCAGCTGATGGTGATCCCAGCCAACGCGATACCACTCCAACATCGAGAATTCTGGATTGTGCTTGCCCCCCGCTTCACCAGCACGAAACACCTTACATAATTGCCAAATATCACCACTGCCCGCACAGAGCAGTCGCTTCATCGCGTACTCTGGTGACGTATGCAACCAACGGCCTTCAATGGTTTGCATCGGCTCAATGTTAGGGTCTGTCACCGGTGCGGCGGCGAGAATCGGCGTGTCGACTTCCAACACATCACGCTGCGAAAAAAATGCACGGATCTGCTGGTAAAAAAGAGACCGAGCACGCAAAGCGTCTCGGTCACAGGAGGGCTGCCAAAGACTCAATGGAGTGCCTTAAGCGCGACTGACGTAATCGCCCGTACGGGTATCGATACGTAGCTTCTCACCGATATTGATGAATAAAGGGACTTTCACTACCGCGCCCGTTGCCAACGTTGCTGGCTTGCTGCCGCCATTGGCGGTGTCGCCTTTGACGCCTGGGTCTGTTTCAGTCACTTCCAGCTCAACAAAATTCGGCGGAGCAACCGTTAAGATGCCACCGTTGAACAAGGTGATGACATAGATTTCCTGTTCTTTTAACCACTTAACGGTATCACCCAATGCTTCAGCCGAAGCACCATGCTGCTCAAACGAACCATCAGTCGCCATAAAGTGCCAGAACTCACCATCGGTGTAGAGATATTCCATATCCACTTCAATCGCATCAGCACCCTCTAGGCTCTCACCTGATTTAAAGGTTTTGTCCAATACACGCCCGCTACGGAGGTTGCGCAACTTCACTCGATTAAAGGCTTGGCCTTTACCCGGTTTGACGTATTCGTTCTCAATGATCGAGCAAGGCTCATTATCGAGCATCACTTTGAGACCTTGTTTAAATTCGTTGGTAGAATAGTTAGCCATTTTGACTTCCAAAATATGTGTCAGGAATACTTTTAAGGTGCGTATCATAACGCGAACCGAGCCCACTGTAGAGATGCAGGATTGGCGACAGGTTCTAGCGGACTCATTCCGCGACAGCAAAACTCTTCTGGAATACTTAAAAGTAGACCCTTCTCTAGCCTTGCCCAGTGATCACAGCGCGCTGAACTTCCCGTTATTAGTGCCGCGCCCATTTGCTGAACAAATGGAAGCAGGCAACCCAAATGATCCTCTACTACGGCAAATTTTGCCCGTGGACAATGAGGGTTTGACCCAAAATGGCTATGTGACCGACCCTTTAGCCGAAAAGCACAGCAACATACGCCAAGGTATTATTCACAAATATCATGGTCGTGTGCTCTTGCTGACGGCTTCCGCCTGCGCCGTAAACTGCCGATATTGCTTTAGACGCCACTTCGATTATGCAGACAATCGCCTTAGCCGCGAGGAACGACAAAAAGCATTGGATTATGTTCGCAATGATCCATCAATCAGTGAGGTCATTCTTAGTGGTGGCGACCCTTTGATGCTGCAAGACAGCGCTTTATCGGAGCTAATAAGCGGTATCGAATCCATTCCGCACGTTACCAAGCTGCGTATTCATAGTCGCCTGCCAGTGGTGATACCTCAACGGCTAACAACCGCCCTCATTGAACGCCTCAATAACTCTCGCTTAGGCACCTCCTTGGTTCTGCATATTAATCATGCCGCCGAATTAACCGAAGCACATAAAGCCCCATTGGCTTCACTAAGAAGCGGGGGGACTTGGCTACTAAATCAGTCCGTGCTGCTAAAAGGTGTCAATGATAAGCTAAGCATTCTGACTGATTTGAGTGAACGCCTCTTTACATTCGGTGTCACCCCCTATTATCTTCACTTACCGGATAAAGTTGAGGGAACACATCACTTCGACAGCGGCGATATCGTTGGGCAAGATTTATATCGTCAAATGCGCGAAAATTTACCCGGATATTTGGTCCCTCAGCTAGTAAGAGAAGAGCCAGGAGCGCCATTTAAGATCCCTAAAATGTCGTTCGAATTAGGCCATTAAAATGTGATGGCGTTGTCAGTCTTTTGAAAAATTCGCCACATTCGCAGTTTGAAGGGGTTAAATCGCTGTTGTGCGGTGGAAAAAACACGCCATAAGCGCTATATAGAGTTGTTACTATAAACAAGTGAATAGCAGGAAAGCATGGAAAGCCAGAGCACACCGATAAAATTGCATATACCGAGTGCGACTCTTAAAGAGTTATCGTTCTGCTCAGCTAATGGCGCAGACTTCTCCAAGTGGGCCAAATCTTTACCTATGGCGAATACGGGAGAAGCCTCCCGACGTTTGTATCAAGCTGTGAGAGAAATCAACAGCTTAGATACCTCTCCTGAAGATCGATTTGAGTTTCTTGAAATCATTCGCCCGTACATTCATTCTGTTTGCAAAGTGCTGAACAAACACTTTTTACAATCATCCATCTCTCTAAACGACAAACAGTTAAAAATTGCCAACCTAACTCAAGCTCTGCAGGGCCATCTGGCTACGGGTTACAAAATGGTTGTGGCGCACGGTGCCAAAACATTCAAAGTTGGTGAACGAACTCCCAAGTATTTTGCTAAAGCGACGCATCGAGCTATCTCCGATAGCGGTCAGATATTACTGCGCTCATTCCAACTCTATTCGCAATCTCCAGAACGCGCTTGGATTGACGTAAATCAGCTTTATTTGATGGCTGAAGAGCATCTTATTGATGGCATCGCGATTGAAGATCAACAAGCGCGTTATGTGCACAAGTCATCAATTCGAGACGCCTTTATTCGTGTACACCTACTGGGCACAGCAAAGCCGAGTAATTTGCGCCAACAGGATCTTGCCCAGCTTTACGAAGCCACTGAATACTGGTGCAGTGCGGCCTCTCTTACTTCGGTTGATGACGAGAGTGCCTTGTTTATTATCAATCTCCACCGCGATCGTCCGGGGCAATACCGACAACACATTCGTGATGCACAAAAAGCCAGCTTCCGCAGTTTGAACACGCAGAAGTTAGTGCAAGCACTAAAAGTACACAGCTCTTCCCCAAATGAAGCCAAGGTACACGTTCCAGAAAAAACCAATGAGTCACTGCTTATTCATGCGATCCAATCTTGGGGCATCCATTGGCAACGATCTTTCCGCCGTGTCCCTACGGATGGCGGCCTAAGTGTCTGCATCGGTTTTTCAGCACTGCACTACTTTACTGCGGGCATGCGTGATTTCGATCAAGTTTCTCTAAAAATGAAACCCGTACTCAATGAGCATGGCCAGATTGTTGATACCGGCAGCAGTATGTCTGACGACGTTTGGGCGGACGCCTTTGATGCCGGCGGCTCACGTATGCCTGATAACGCCGGAATGAATCTTGATGCTATTGAATTCATCACTAAGCATCAAATTGAAGTAGAAGACGAAGAAAGCAGCCAACCTAAAACACGCTACAACAGCTACAAAGTGACACTCATCAACACTAGCCCAGGTGGTTATTGCTTGCACTGGGAAGGTGATGTGCCTTCGGCTATTCAAGCCGGAGAGCTAATTGGTGTTCAGGAAAGTGGCGTTCGGCAGTGGTCTATCGGCGTGATTCGTTGGATTCGTCACTTACGTGATCAAGGCACTCAGCTTGGGGTCGAGCTTCTGGCACCCAAAGCTGAAGTTGGCATTGCTCGATTACTGCAAAAAACAGGCAGTAATGGCCCACAAATGCGCGCACTGGTGCTGCCGGCGATCAAGGCGATTGCCCAACCTGCTACTTTATTACTTCCGCGTATTCCATTTCGTACAGGTAATAAAATTGAATTGCTGCATGATGAGCTTAATGGACGTTACCAGCTCATCAAAAGTTTAGCGTCGACAAGTAGCTTCAGTCAGTTTCAATTCCGCGTGGCCGGCGTTACAGCTTCTTCTAAACCGGCCATCAGTACGACCGGCGATAACTTAATAGAAGACGATTTTGATTCCCTCTGGAATAAACTTTGATTCAGTGACAGCATGTGACAATTTTTGTCACATGCTGTCATGTTGATTTATCAAAGATGACAATATAATCACCATTTTTTCTGATTGAGGTTTTAATGTCATCCTCTCGCGACACTCTTCATTTGTTGCTACTCACTAAAACGCAAAATGACGCTGAGCAACTTATTAGCTTATTGCGTAACTCCGGCTATGCGACGCGTGCTCAGTCCGTGAATAGTCATGAGCAATTTGAGGAATCTTTGCGTAGCGCTCGCTGGGACGTCATCGTCGTCGATCCCGAGCTACGCGATATAAAGTTCACGGAGCTACTCAATCAAGTTCACCGCTTGAATCTCGATATTCCTGTCATTTTGGTTCCAGAAGAACTAGATGGAATGCTGCTGGAAAGCGCATTAATTAAAGGCGCTGCAGCCGTTATACCTTTCGAAGAAAGCAACAGTCTCGTACTTACGATCCAAAAAGAGGTTAAGAACCTACGCACCCGACAAGACATTCGTATTTTACAAGTGCGCCTACGAGAAGCGGAAAAGCGTTGCCGAACCCTTTTGGAAAGCTCCCGTGACCCTATTGCCTACATTCATGATGGTATGCACGTATATGCCAATCAGGCCTACCTTGAATTATTTGGTTATGCCACTGCCGAGGATTTAGAAGGCGTCACGGTGTTAGATATGATTGCTGCGGACAGCCAACGTGATTTTAAGAATTTTCTGAAAAATCACCAAAGCACGATTCCAGAAGGCCAGTATATCGATATCACCAGCGTTCTTGGTGACGGTAGCCAGTGTGCTGTTCAGGTTCACTTTTCTGACGCGACATACTCGGATGAACCGTGCACACAAATCCAGCTGACACGAAAAGATAATCAAGAAGAACTCAAAGTAGAGCTCGATGAATTACGTAGCCGTGATTCGATGACTAGCCTCTATAACAAAGAGTACTTCCTTGAACGTATGACACGAGCGTTGGATCAAGCGGTACTAGAAAAACAATTCAGTACTCTCATGTATATAAGTATCGATAAATTCGATGAGATTACACGTCAAGTCGGTATTAAGTCCGCGGATGAGGTGGTAAAAGCCATCAGTACGTGTCTCGCTGAGCAAGCGGAAAAATACGACATTACCGCCCGCATTAGTGATGATGTTTTTGCTTGGATGATGCCCGGAGGTGAGCCAAACATAGCCCGAGAGCTCGCCTCGAAGTTACTGTCCAGCGTTAATCAATTAATGATCGACCTAGAGCAAAGAACGATCCAACCTACGATCAGTATCGGTATTACTATGATTACCGACAACAGCATTTCACCACAAGAGTCGTTACAACAAGCACACTATGCCGCCGAAGCTGTAGCCACTGAAAATACTGAGCAACAAGGCAATGGTCTGCACATATACATGCCGGAAGATCAGACGGAGTCGATTGAAGTTAAAGCACTGCAACAAGAACTCAGTAGTGCATTACGCAAAAATACCCTTAAGCTCGCCTTTCAGCCGTTAATCAGCCTTAAAGGTGAAGAAGGTGAACATTACGAAGTGCTATTACGATTACCTCAGAACGGTCAATCAGATCTTTCTGCTGGCGACTTTATTCATAGCAACGACGTCAGTGATGAACTCAAAATCAAAATCGACCGTTGGGTAATTTTACACTCGACCAAACTATTGGCCGAGCATCAGCGTAAAGGAAATGACACTCGTGTGTTTATTAACCTCAGTAGTGCTTCCTTCCGAGATAGCGGCTTACCCGCGTGGATTCAAGTGGCACTAAAAGCTGCCGGGCTAAATCATAATTCTGTGATTTTTCAGATAACGGAAGAAGATGCCGTTCGCCATACTGCTCCAGCCAAACGCTTCAGCTATCAAATTCGAGCCTCTGGTTTAAGCATGGCAGTCAATCGCTTCGGCTGTGAGTTACAGCCTTTAAAGTTGCTGAATACGGTTGAATTTGACTACGTAAAACTTGATGGTTCTTATACCCAAGAACTCGGCAGCAACGCGGCCAGCGGTAAGGCTTTACGTACTTTACTTGAAGGCGTTCACGAGAAAGGGAAAGTCAGCATCGCCCCCTTCGTTGAGAGTGCAACGTCAGTATCGGGGATCTGGCAATATGGCGTGCACTTTATTCAAGGCCATTACGTGCAAGCCCCACAAAATGAAATGAGTTACGACTTCTCGGAAGAGTAAATAGCCATTCGTTCTCTCAAACAAAACAGCCCCAATAAAGGGGCTGTTTTAGTTATAGGCGATAATATTAACGAATATCTCGGTCGTGATAACCCAACAAATACAACAAGCCATCTAAACCCAGTGTTGAAATTGCGTGTTTCGCATTCTCACGGACCAACGGCTTCGCGCGAAAAGCAATACCAAGTCCCGCCACTGACAACATAGGTAAATCATTGGCACCATCACCGACCGCAATGGTTTGCTCAAGACGTATACCTTCACGTACGGCAAGATCTTGCAGCAACTCAGCCTTACGCTTGCCGTCGACAACACGACCTGTCACGCGACCCGTCACAACGTTATCTTCCAGCTCCAGCTCATTGGCATACACATAATCAATACCTAGACGCTCTTGTAGATACTCACCAAAGTAAGTAAAGCCACCGGAAAGAATCGCAGTTTTATAACCTAATGCCCGCAAGTTACTGATCAGGCGCTCAGCGCCTTCTGTCACTGGCAAACGCTCGGCAATGCCTTGTAACACATCACCACTGAGTCCTTTTAATAAAGCCACACGTTGTTCAAAACTCTCGGTGAAATCAAGTTCACCCTGCATCGCCCGCTCTGTAATTTCAGAGACTTGATCTCCTACACCCGCAGCGGCAGCCAACTCATCAATCACTTCAGCTTCGATTAATGTGGAGTCCATATCAAAACACACCAAACGGCGAGTGCGGCGATAGACGTCATCTTCTTGGAAAGCGATATCCACGCCCAACTCGTTTGCGGCTTCTAGGAACTGAGCGCGCATTTTCGCTTGATCTGTGACACCACGTACCGAAAACTCAACACATGCACGTGTTGTATCGGTGATTTCTCCCAGAGGGACACGCCCTGACAGGCGATTTATTTGATCGATATTAAGATTATGTTCAGCCACGATGGACGTCACACGAGCTATCGCTTCGGCTTCAATAGCACGGGACAGCAAGGTGATAATATGACGCGGCTTACCTTGCCCTGCCACCCACTGCTCATAGCTTTCTGGCGTTACCGGGGTAAAGCTCACCGCCAGTCCCATCTCGTGTACCCGAAAAAGCACATCTTTGAGCACAGGCGCAGCTTCGGCCGTGGAAGGGATTGCCGCTAAAATACCTAACGACAGAGAGTCGTGAATTTCAGCTTGTCCAATATCCAGTACCGTCACTTCATACTGGGCAAGAATACTGCTGATTGAAGCAGTCACACCGGGCTTATCGGCACCGGTGATCCTAATTAACACCAATTCTGTCACAGAGCTTTCCTGTTACTGCTGTTCAGGCCTGTTAAAGCCATTCAAAGTTATAACTTGTCTGTATCAGATTTTGCCGCAGCAACAACAGAGCGCAGCTCTTCGATCAGATCAACGGTCTCGTGAACAGATAGCGCACGGACGCGGTCAAGACTCATCAAAAACAAACCTTTTTCTAGCTGGGTAAGCTTATCTTGCAGAGACTGCTTCACATCACTCATGATCATTCCTCGTAAAAAATAACAATTTCAATGCTGCCCTTAGTCACAGAACTCAGATTCTGCACTGGTGTTACGACAGGCGCGGCATATAATAACATTAAAGCCATGGAATTTTACGTTTTATCAGGTCAATGCATGTTCAATCTACGCTCCACCAGTGATTCACTAAACACCAGTCAACGCGCCGGATTGCTTGCAGCTATCATGGTCCTCGTTGCTGGCGTTATTTTAACGGTAACAACCTACACCAACCTCTATGAACAGCTGGAGTCTGAACAGGTTGCCGAAAGTCAGCGACAGCTACAGCACCTGAGCGCCCTCTTAACACCAAGCTTAGTCCGCGATGATCGGATTTCCTTAAACCTATCACTTGATGAATGGCAAAATGACCCCGCTCTGCAAGCTATTAGAGTAAAGAACCGGGATGGCCTGCCCGTTGCAAGTAAAGGCGAGGTAGATTCAAGTCTGACGCTTATGCTTTACCCTATACGCCAAGATGACATTCTTTACGGCGAGCTTGAGGGCTACATCAGTTCATCTCCCGTGATTACATCAACCAATCGTAACGGATCATTAAGCCTACTCATTACCGCCGCTCTTACCTTAATTGCAGGCCTTGCTGGCTGGTTAATTAGTGAACGTCATAGCCGTTATCTACGCCAATTAGAAACTCGCTTAGTTGAATGGCGTGATGGTGATGATCTCAACTTACCTATGGGCCCTGAAAACCCCGAGCTTAAATCGCTGCATAACATACTCGGCGATATATCCAAGAGAGAGCAACAACGTAGAGCCGTTGAGCAAGCACTTGGGCAGTTTATGCAACCTGACGTAAATCCCTTTCCAGATCCAATGAAGTATTACGATTGCGCCATGCTATATATCGAAATTCAAGATCTTGAACTACTTCAACAGCGCTTATCCGCTGAACAGCTCACCAGTACACTCAATCAGTATCACCGCCTGCTCAGTCACGCAGCCAAACTCTACAATGGTAAGGTGGATCGTTACTTAGGTGATGGCGTTGTCATGCTGTTTGGAGTGCCTAATAAAGACCGCAACGCTGCTATGCACTGTTTGTATGCTGCTCGTTTATTTAGTGGGCTGGTCACGTATCTGCACGAAAATAATGCCAATGTACTTCCGCTTGAGTTCAATATAGCGGCACACTGGGGACCCGTACTGATGGCGCCATTGCAAGATGGCGTATCAACGCAATACAGCTTGATTGGTGACGCAGTGCACTGGGCCTATCATTTAGCAACACGCAGCGAAGAACGACGTGTATTGGCGAGCCAAACCCTCATCGAAATGTTAGAAGACGGCCATGACGTTATTTGGAATGAAGGACCTGTGGTTACAGACCTTCATGGTGGTGTTCAACACACTTACTGGTTAAACCAACTGCCCGACAAAACTGAGTCGCTGATCAAACGACAAATCAAGCATATCACCTCGATGACAGAAAACGCCTGACAGGTTAGACAGGTTTAAGCGCCCTTATTACACGAGACAATTTCCTTAGCTGGTCTAGGGTTAAAAATATTCCCTCACAGTAATAAGGTGGACTTATGTTTCGTGCAAAAAAATCGCTGATAACAATAGCACTTACCAGCTTAGCAACATGCGCAAACGCGAATGACTTGCAAGTTAATGGATTTATGAATGCCACTCTTGGCGTATCCTCCAACGATGAAGTTGAGGTGGATGGCTACGATGAAGGCATGTCTGCGACCAATAATTCAGTAGTAGGACTACAGTTTTTTAAACAAGTTAATGACTCGACATCCGCGACGGTACAACTTGTTGCACGCGGGGCAGATTCATTCGATACCGAAGCATCATGGGCTTACGTCACCCTCAGCGTTGACGAAGACACCGATATTCGAGTCGGTCGACTGCGTACTCCTTTTTATCACTATTCCGACTTCTTTGAAGTTGGTTACGCCTACAACTGGGTCACGCCATCCTCAATTATTTATCTACAAAGCGACTTATCTTCACTGAATGGTGCAGACATCACGAGACGCTTTACGGCGGGGGCAGTCGATGGTTTTGTACAAGCTTACGCTGGCCGATACGTAGGCAACTTTTCCGCAGGTTCAGACGAATATAAAACTGACATTTCATCTTCCGGTATCGTCGTTAGCGGAAATACCGGCGATTTTACTGGTCGAATCAGCTTCCACAAGGCGGCTTTTTCACTAGACCTTGACCCGACGGGTACTCGCGCTTTAGATCAGTACCTAGCAGGTGCCATCGGGGCCGAAAGCTTCAACCTGATACCTGGGCTATCAAGCAGTGACTTTGAAATTGACCAATCAGATACGAGTTATTTTCAGGCATCAATTGCATACGATAATGGCACGACCTCTTTTATTACCGAATACACAAACCTAGAACACGAAACAGCGTCATTTAATGATAATTTTGCTTATATGGTGGGAGGCGCGCAACGTTTCGGTGAAACCACGGTACACCTCACCTATATTGCGAAAGCCGATGATATTGACAGTGGCGTAAACGGTACTCTTCAAGAAAATGCTGAGACAAAAGAGAATAGTATTATCCTCGGGGCTAGATATGACTACGATGCAGGTGCTGCATTTAAACTCGAAGCAGAACGTCACAATGAAGAGCTTGCTTCAGGCCAAGACGGATCGGTTGGCATCATCTATCGTGCTGGTTTCAGTCTTGTATTTTAAGGAGTAGAGTTATGAGAATACCTAATATTATTGCCGTTTTTTTGTGTTCACTGACGATGTTCTCAGCAAATTTTGTTTATGCTGAAACTGCAGTCATTGTGAGCAGCTCTAATGCAAACGCTTCATTAGACAGTGATACAGTATCCCGTATATATCTAGGTAAATCCTCCAATTTTCCTAGTGGCGACCAAGCTGTGCCTGTCGACCAAAGTGAGGGCTCTGCAACGAGAGATGCCTTCAACGGCTCAGTGCTTGGTAAAAGTTCAAGCCAATTGAAAGCCTATTGGTCACGTTTGATTTTTACAGGCAAAGGGACGCCACCGAAAGAAGTCGGTGACGATGCCGCAGTCAAAAAGCTTGTGGCTGCCAACCCGAATATGATTGGTTATATCGACAGCGCTGCAGTTGATGATACGGTGAAAGTGGTTCTTACTTTTTAAGTAATTTTCAATAATTCACTGAATATAAATACCCGGCTCGCCGGGTATTTTTTTATATTTTAGGAGTAAAACTCTTTTGTAATTCAGCCATTCGGCCAAGCACAGCCAAGGACGATAGGTAATCCGTATTACTGGTATTCAGAAACTTGTCTTCGTCATTCCACTCATGCGCTAACATCATCACCGCTTCTAACGTGCTAACACCATCCTCACGTGGGCTTTTGCGTAAATAGCGTGAGGCGGATGTCGGTGTTAAGGCCAAACAACCCAAGTCGTTTAACCACGGATTCAATAGCAATAAACGCCGAACTTTGCGCCAAGTGCCATCAAGCACCAACACTTTACGCACAGTCGTTTGGACAGATTTGATAGAGAGAGGAGTAGTATCTTTAAGCGGGTAAAGTAAGGCGACATTCTCTAGTTGTGTGTCCGAAAAAATATCGCGATAGCTGAATTCACTTCCCACCAACAGTTCACTACCGAGTGCAATTCTCTGCAACAAAGGTGCAGTTGAAAGAGGATGCTTTGCTTCGTCCGGATCTTGCCAAATCACCAATTCGAATGGCAATTTAACACGTTGTAAATGGCTGCATAAGCAGACCTTTTCAGGTCTGCCGCAGCCATCACACATAGGGCGTTTCATACGTTATTTACACCCAATACAATCAGCGAAAACATGGTCGATTATCCGCGCTCAAGCAGCGGTTTAAGAAAGTGGCCCGTGTGCGACTTTGCTTCCGCCGCAATATCTTCCGGGGTGCCTTCCGCGATAATATAGCCGCCTTTAGAGCCGCCCTCAGGGCCAAGATCAATCACCCAATCAGCTGTTTTCACGACATCTAAGTTGTGCTCAATAACGACAACGGTATTCCCATGATCACGTAGGCGATGCAGTACCGCCAAAAGTTGCTCGATATCATAGAAGTGCAAACCAGTGGTCGGCTCATCTAAAATATACAGGGTACTTCCCGTATCACGTTTAGAAAGTTCTTTCGCCAATTTTACTCGCTGAGCTTCACCACCAGACAAGGTTGTCGCCGCCTGCCCTAATTTAATATAACTCAGCCCCACATCCATTAGGGTTTGTAACTTACGTGCCACTGCTGGAATCGCATCGAAGAATTCACGAGCGTCTTCGACGGTCATATCCAGCACTTCGTGGATATTTTTTCCTTTGTAGCGAATATCTAACGTTTCACGGTTGTAGCGCTTACCTTTACAGATATCACACGGGACATAAATATCCGCCAAGAAATGCATCTCTACTTTAATAACACCGTCGCCCTGACACGCTTCACAGCGTCCGCCTTTGACGTTAAACGAGAAACGTCCAGCTTTATAGCCACGCGAACGAGCTTCTTGCGTGCCAGCAAAAATATCTCGCACCGGTGTGAAGATACCTGTGTACGTAGCTGGGTTTGAACGCGGCGTACGACCAATCGGTGATTGGTCGATATCAACCACTTTATCCAGCAGTTTGAGGCCAGTAATACTTGAATGCTCTGCCGCTTTTAATGTAGTCGCACCATTTAAAGCCGTCGCCGCCAGTGGATACAAAGTACGATTAATCAGTGTTGATTTACCCGAGCCAGACACTCCAGTCACACAGGTCATTACACCAAGAGGAATGGTTAAATCGACTTTATTTAGGTTGTTACCATTCGCGCCTTTCAGAACTAATTGTTTATCCTTTTTGGCTGGGGTGCGCTTTTCTGGGATTGCGATTTTTCGCTCGCCACTCAAGTACTGAGCAGTAATAGATTTCTTACTTTTCATCACCTGAGAAGGAATACCGTGAGCAATCACTTCGCCACCATGGACACCGGCACCCGGGCCGATATCGATCAGGTAATCGGCGCTACGAATGGCGTCTTCATCGTGTTCAACCACGATAACGGTGTTCCCTAAATCACGCAGATGAAACAATGTTTGTAACAAGCGATCATTATCGCGTTGATGTAAACCAATGGATGGCTCATCAAGGATGTACATCACCCCAACCAAACCTGCGCCAATTTGTGAGGCCAGGCGAATACGCTGTGCTTCACCACCAGACAAGGTGTCGGAACTACGATTTAAGGTTAAATATTCAAGACCTACGTTCACCAAAAACTGTAATCGGTCACGAATTTCTTTCAATATCTTTTCTGCAATATCGCCTTTATTACCGTCCATTTTAAGATCAGTAAAATACGCGTGCGCGTCTTCAATCGGCATCGCAGTACACGCATGGATGGTTTTATCACCAATAAATACGTTACGCGCTTCGCGACGCAAACGAGAGCCATGACACGTAGGGCAAGGCTGTACACTTAAATACTTAGACAGCTCTTCAAGTACCATTTGCGAATCGGTTTCGCGGTAGCGACGATCCAGGTTCGGCAATACGCCTTCAAACGGATGTGACTTAGCAATGCGATCACCGCGTGAATTCACATAGACAAACTCAATGTCTTCGGTGCCCGTGCCGTTTAATATTGCATCACGATGCTCTGCTTTTAATTCGGTTAAGGGTGTGTCGATGTCAAAACCAAAGTGTTCTGCAACTGAACAAAGCATTTGATAGTAATACACACTGCGGCGATCCCACCCTCGAATCGCCCCTTCGCCCACGCTGAGTGACTCATCATGAACCACCAGCTCAGGATCAAAATACTGCTTAACCCCTAAGCCATCACAGGTGTCACACGCCCCTGCCGGATTGTTAAACGAGAAAAGTCGCGGCTCCAGCTCTGACAAACTGTAGCCACAGTGAGGACATGAAAATTGCGATGAAAACAACATAGGAGCGGCGGCATCATCATCCATTGACCCCACAATAACCAAGCCACCACTTAATTCTAAACAGGTTTCGATAGACTCAGACAGACGCTGCTGCAAACCCTCTTTGACTTTAAAACGATCAACGACCACTTCAACAGAGTGCTTTTTGCGTTTGTCTAAATCTGGGGTGTCATCAAGGTCACATACCGTTCCGTCAATACGAACTCGAATATACCCTTGCGCACGAAGGCTCTCCAGCACATGGAGGTGTTCCCCTTTGCGGTCACGTACCACTGGGGCCAAGATCATGTGCTTGCTGTCTTCCGGCAGCTCCATGATGGCATCCACCATCTGGCTCACGGTTTGTGCTTCGAGGGGCACGTCGTGATCAGGACACCGTGGTGTCCCTACACGCGCAAATAATAAGCGCAGGTAATCATATATCTCGGTCACTGTGCCCACGGTTGATCGCGGGTTGTGCGACGTCGATTTCTGTTCAATAGAAATCGCTGGTGATAAACCTTCAATCAAATCGACATCGGGTTTTTCCATCATTGATAAGAACTGGCGCGCATACGTTGAAAGTGACTCTACGTAACGACGCTGTCCTTCTGCGTAGAGCGTATCAAACGCAAGAGACGATTTGCCCGAGCCACTAAGGCCGGTAATAACGACCAATTTATCTCGAGGAATATCGAGGTCGATGTTCTTGAGATTGTGGGTTCGCGCGCCGCGAACCTGAATTTTATCCATGAAAAGCTTTCACCGCCGAATTGGAAAGGCCCCATTGTAATTGATGCAGCCTCAGTGTTCAGCCGCTTATTCTGTTGTCTCACGAACTAACTCGCTCATATGCTCTTTTGCCCAGTTCACCGCTTGGATTCGATTGTTCACGCCAATCTTCTTAAACAGGTTATAAACATGAGTTTTCACGGTATGCGTACTGACGCTAAGCACTTCACCAATTTCCGTATTCGTAACTCCCGTAGCGGTTAAACGCAAAATTTGTTTCTCGCGTTTGGTAAGCACGCCAGAAAAGGAGTTAACGCGACGGGGACGCTCGCGATTACGAGAAATAAACGACGACATTAAATACCGAGGAATCCAAAGCTCACCATCAAACATACAAGTAATTCCACGGGCGAGCAGTTGATCTGAGGTGTGCGTGTAGAAAAAACCATTGACGTTAGGCCATGAGATCAAGCGTTCGATAGGATGATTCTGGCTAACGTTGTAGAAAGCGACAATGGTTTCCGAGTAGCGATCGTGAATTAATTCAAGTAAATCTTGAATCCGCTCAGGCCCGGCGCTGCTAGCATCGATAAGTGCGAGCACGCGCCCACTATCGGTTAGCCAATCACCCCGCCATTGCAATAAATCGATCAGCTGACAGTCTATCTGAATGTGCTGATGTAGATATCCAATGAGGACAGAATTATTAAGATTCCCTTGTCCAAATAGGAATATACGACGTTCTAAGAAAGAAGCCGTTGCATCCATAACATAACTCCCTATGTCTTATTCATCCCTGTGGTTCCAAACTCAAACCACGTTGTGAGTGTACCTAATCTCGGCCGTGATGCCCATACGAGCTGTTACTGCTTATCCAAACAGAGACTAGAGGTGCCTTAGGCCACTGATCAAACAATCTCCTATTTTGCGAAACGAGTACCTTGGCCATACATTCTGATAAACTATTGCGCCTCTAACTTTGACTGTGATTTTTAATCGTGAACACCGATAAAAGCGAACAACGTGCTGTCGTCTCTCTGGCTTCTCTTTACGCCCTGAGAATGCTCGGTCTGTTTATGGTACTGCCAGTTATGATGCTAGATGGCCAGCTGCTTGAAGGGGCCACCCCACAGTTACTAGGCCTCGCCATTGGTGTCTACGGTTTGACCCAAGCATTACTGCAAATTCCTGCCGGTACCTTGTCTGATCGTATTGGTCGCAAGCCCGTTATCATCGGTGGCTTAATCATTTTTGCTATCGGTAGTGTTATTGCCGCAACTTCAGACTCCATTTATGGCGTTATTTTGGGCCGAGCGTTACAAGGCTGCGGTGCCATCGCTAGCGCTATTATGGCACTCGTAACAGATTTAACCCGTGAAGAGCGTCGCATGAAAGCAATGGCGTCGATCGGCGCTAGCATCGGCTTATCTTTCTCGGTTGCCTTAATACTCGGCCCTTGGCTCGCCAGTTTAGGCGGTTTAAGTTTGATTTTTGCACTCACCGCAGTACTCGCCATTGGAGGCGTACTTGTGACGATCTGGGTGATACCAAACCCACCGGCAAAGACCCACAGAGATGCCAGTGCTGTGTTACCTGCGGTAGTGGCTCAGCTACGCAATCGTGAAATGTGGCCGCTAAACATTGGCATATTCATACTGCACGCCTTGATGGTTGCCATTTTTGTCGCGATCCCCCTGCAACTTGTGCAAGCTGGCATTGCCGCAAATCAACATAGCTGGCTTTATCTGCCCGTCTTGCTGGTCGCATTTGTATTGATGGTGCCGTTAATCATCGTTGCGGAAAAACGCCGTAAAATGAAAGGCGTCGTTATCATTGGCGCTGTGATTATTGCCATCAGCCTGTTTGGGATGAGCGCTGCTAGCCAATTGTGGCATTGGATAGTATTGATGCTGTTGTATTTCTGGGGTTTCAATTTAATGGAAGCAAGTCTTCCATCTTGGTTAAGCAAAATAGCCCCAGCCGGTGCCAAAGGCAGCGCGATGGGCGTCTACTCCAGCATGCAGTTTTTTGGCGCTTTCGTCGGTGGCAGCGTCGGTGGCTGGTTAATGCAAGATTACGGTAGTGGGATACTATTTGTCGGCATGGGGGCATTGGTGTTAATTTGGGCGCTGATCATTCTTCAGTCTTCTGCTCCGCGCTACCACACCAGTGTAAGACTACCTACGTCTCAGGCTTTTAGTGAGTCGAGACTGACTGAACTTAAACAACTGCCGGGCGTCGCCGAAGCGCAGTACTTTCAGGAAGAAAATGCGATTTACCTGAAAGTCAGTGCCGATGTCTTCGAGCGTGATAATGCGCTGGCAATTATTGAATCCACAGGAGAATAAAATGGGTCGTAGTGTTAACAAAGTAACGTTGATTGGTACTCTCGGGCGCGACCCGGAAGTTCGTTATTTACCTAATGGTAACGCCGTAGCGAACTTATCGCTGGCCACGGACGAAAGCTATAACGATAAAGGTACAGGCCAGAAAGTTGAGCAAACAGAGTGGCACCGCATTACCGTTTACGGTCGCCTAGCTGAAATTTGCCAGCAGTATTTAAAGAAAGGCGCTCGTGCGTATTTTGAAGGCAAACTGCGCACTCGCGAATGGGAAAAAGACGGCGTAAAACGCTACTCCACTGAAATCATCTGTAACGAAATGATGATGCTGGACTCTCGTAACGATGGTATGGGCGCACCTGCTGGCAACCCGGGTCAAATGGCGAACAATATGGGCGGTGGCTACCAGCAAGCACCTGCCCAACATGCTCCGCAGCACGCACCACAACAGGCACCTGTTCAGCAGCCGGCCGGTGGTTATCAGCAAGCACCCGCCCAACGCCCAGCTGCACAACCTCAGCAAGGTGGGTACGGTGGCAATCAAGGTGCTCCTGGTGGGTATCAGCAGCCGCGTCAGGCTCCTCAACAAGCACCTGCGCCGCAGCAGCCGCCTCGTCAGGCACCTGTGCAGCAACCTCAGCCTAGTAACAACTTTGATGATTTTGACGACGATATCCCGTTCTAAATCATCACTCAGATTAAGTATTATCAAAGGGTCGCCATGTGCGGCCCTTTTTATTCGTCCTAATTGATCACTATATTGATCACTATGCCAGCCTGACATTCTGTGGATGCGCCAAGGTCATAGACAGATGTCTAAATTTCATCAAAGATGCTGTTCTTTTAGGCCTTATTCAAGTTCTCAACCTGAATTTGTACTGAAATCACTGCCACTCATCAGGCAGAATATCGGCCGGATCACATCGACACCCAAGTGATCAATTAGGGATCTATTTATGAAAACCACAATTATCAAACGACCGCTTCCTCCGGTAGTGCAGTACATGCGCATTGCGTTAAAAAAACCGAAGCCGCCGAAAGACGAATTAGTCTGTGAAGAGCGCGCGCGCGTTGCTCGTAAAAATATCTCCATCAACCAACAAGAGCTGCGTGGGTACCGTCAGCAATGTGGATTCCAGAACACCGGTTATCTGCCCTTTACTTACCCGTTCTTGTTGGCATTCCCGCTGCAAAGTGAACTGTTTTTATCAGATGCGTACCCGTACGCCGTGATGGGTTTAGTGCATGTGCGCAATATCATTACCCAGCATAAACGCATTCCTGTGGACGCCACACTCAATATTGATTGCACCCTAATTGGTCCAGAGAAGGTATATCACGGTCAGCACATGACCTTCTACACGCGAGTGTTTATGGGCGAAGAGCTCGTCTGGGAATGCCGTACGGTGTTATTGCGTCGCGGTAGGAAGCACCCTGATATCGCGAAAGAAGAATCGCTTGATACGCTAGAAAATCCACAACGCATTGTGGATTGGGAAGTTCCGGCACTAACAGGCGTGCGTTACGCATTATTAGGCAAAGACATTAATCCCATTCACCTGTTTGGCTTTACCGCTCGAGCTTTCGGTTTTAAGCAACCTATCGCACACGGCATGTGGGCTAAAGCCAAAGCAATGGCTCCGCTTGAATCTCATATCAAAGACAAAGCCGCGGAAGTGGTTGTTGATTTCAAGCTACCGATGTATTTGCCGGGTAAAGCGCAACTGGGTTATAACGTTGAAGCGGATAAAATTGACTTCAGTTTGGTTGACCCCGAAGATGGCAAACCGTACCTGAATGGTCGAGTCCGCTTTCTTTAAGTGAGCCGCTCTGAGCCTTGATGCACTTATTAATTTAAAATGCGCGCACAAAAAAACCGGCACCGCCGGTTTTTTGTTGTGTCTTTAATTACACAAGGTCCTCAATAGCTTACATCACACCGAACAGTACTTCAGAGCTAAGTCCGTGCTTTTCAAACACTTCACGCAAACGCTTCAGTGCTTCTACTTGAATTTGACGAACACGCTCACGAGTTAAACCAATTTCGCGACCCACATCTTCCAATGTGCTTGGCTCGTAACCACGTAGACCAAAACGACGAGATAACACTTCGCGCTGTTTCTCTGGTAACTCTTCAATCCAGTTACTTAGATTGTTTTGAATATCGCCATTTTGGAGCTCGTCGCTTGGGTCTTCACTGCGCTCGTCAGCGATAGTATCCAAAATAGACTTATCTGAACTCGGCCCTAGAGGGGTATCAACCGAGGTCACGCGCTCATTAAGCTTGAGCATGCGCTTAACGTCGCTGACGGGCTTATCAAGCAACTCCGCGATATCTTCTGCGGTTGGCTCATGATCTAGCTTCTGAGTCAGCTCACGGGCGGCACGAAGATAGACGTTTAATTCTTTAACCACGTGAATCGGTAAACGAATCGTACGGGTCTGGTTCATGATGGCACGTTCAATGGTCTGACGAATCCACCAAGTAGCGTAGGTAGAGAAGCGGAAACCGCGTTCCGGATCAAACTTCTCAACAGCACGGATCAAACCAAGGTTGCCTTCCTCAATCAAATCGAGCAGTGACAGGCCGCGATTAACGTATCGACGGGAAATCTTAACAACGAGTCGCAAGTTACTCTCGATCATTCGTCGGCGGCCCATCTCGTCGCCTTTGCGAGCCAGACGTGCGTAATGCACTTCTTCGTCTGCAGACAGTAAAGGTGAAAAGCCGATTTCGTTAAGATACATCTGAGTCGCATCAAGCGTCTTTGGAGATGTGTCCGCCGCAAAGCGTTCGTCTTCTTGAGTAGAGTCCTCCTGTGAGGCTGTTTCTACATCATCAAACACTTCGTCTTGATTCATTTCGCGTTGCTGTACTGCCATGTTTATACCCGCCATGTGTTGTCATCCTGAATCTGAACCGAAACAGATTTTGTACCAAAATGACTGTTAATCTTTTTACCCACCTCCTCTGCGCGCTGGCAGATACTTCAGTGGATTTACCGGCTTGCCGCTTTCTCGGATCTCAAAGTGAAGTTTCACTTTGTCGGTACCAGTTGATCCTGTTTCGGCAATTTTCTCCCCCGCTTTAACATCTTGGTTCTCAATGACGTTAATGCGGCTGGCGTGAGCGTAAGCGCTTAGGTATTTTTCGTTGTGTCTAATGATCACAAGGTTACCGTAACCTCTTAGCCCGGTTCCTGCGTAAACCACAGTCCCCGCCGCTGCTGCCAAAACAGATTCCCCCAATGAGCCGGCAATATCAATCCCCTTGTTTACGGGCTTTTTGGTTGAAAATTGATCAATAACTGCCCCACCTGTCGGCCATTGCCAGTCTGAAACAGGTCCTGATGGGAGTAACTTTGGCGATATATGACTATTTTTAGGTTTTTCCTGTGCTCCCTTACTAACTACTGACGTAACTTTTGACGGATTTCTGACAGGGAGAGGAGCTGCTGTTTTGGCCTCACTGGCGGTATAGCGAACGTCAATTTTCTGGCCGGGATAAATAGTATGTGGCGAGGATATCGAGTTAGCGTTCGCCAACTCCCTGTAATCCAGCCCATAGCGCCACGCGATTGAATATAAGGTCTCGCCTTCACGCACAAGATGGAATCCTGACGCTGGTTGAGCTTTGCTGAATTTTTTGTCGACCGACACAAATCCGCCCCCTCCAGAGCACGCTCCAAGGAAGAGTATCAGTGTGACTATCGTGACATGCTGTATCATTTTCATAGAATTCGACGAATAAACAACTTTTTGACACCCCAGTATGACGGCTTTCTGGCCATGTAACAGTATGCAACCCTTAACCTTTATAGGTATAAAAACATCGATTTTTAATTCTTATTTATTCTAAAAAAAGCGCTGTTTTTTTTACCCGTAGCCATTGTATACAGGATTTCAAATGGACAGATCAAAGAAAACAACTGACTTAACATACGTTCATTATACTTTTTCATCCGATAAGCCCCCAGCAACCCTTTCCAGTAGAAAAACAACACTGGCCCCTACGAACATAAAAAGGGCAGCAAAGAATAACTGATCGTCAACAGAAGGCAGTATGTGCGACTGCATTAGTGGTACTTCTTCGCCTTTGCTGTTTATCCGTGTGGTAAGGGTTTCTTTCCATGGCCACACTTTTACCAAGGACCCCACCATAAAGCCCGTCAGCAAGGCCATTAACAAGCTTTCATAGTGATCCAACAACCAACGAAGTAAGCGCGAGAAAAAAATCAGCCCTAAACCAGCCCCAGCCCCTAATGCGGATAAAAGAGCAAGGTCCGGGGTTTGTACTGCGGCTAAAATCGGGCCGTACAACCCCATCAGTAATAAGATAAAGCTCCCTGATATGCCAGGAAGAATCATGGCACAGATGGCAAGGCTACCTGCGACGAACACAATTGGCAGCGTTGGTTCAATCTCAGTGGGGGAAGCAATACTGATCAATCCGGCGATAACAGCCCCCGCCGTGAGAAATCCAACCTCTTGAATACGCCATTGTTTAAGTGTGCGAGCAAAGTGAATACATGAGGCGACGATCAAACCAAAAAAGAAAGACCAGAGCATCACAGGGTGGGTTTCTAACAAATGATGGAGTATTTTTGCCAAACTGATGATGGCTATAAGAATGCCACTGCCCAATGCCAATAAAAAGTTGCCGTTAATATGCGCCCAAGCGGCCTTAACCCCTTCACGACGTAATAATCTTAAAGCCTCAAAATCAACACTCGCGATTGATTCAAGCAATTGCGCATAGATTCCCGTGATAAAGGCGATGGTTCCTCCGGAGACTCCTGGCACGACATCCGCAGCCCCCATGGCTAGTCCTTTTAAAAACACTTTAACGTACTTCATTACTTGATCCTTGATGCGGGAGTTTTGTTAATGATGGCGAGAATATCGTCGCGAACGAGTTCGCGATGAATCGCTATAAAAAGGGACGCTAAAGCGTCCCTGTTTTGTTTGTCTGTTATCGCTGAATACCGGGCAGAAAGGGCACAAACTTCGCAGCTTCGAGTGTCTTACGAGTGAAGTGGTCACCACGACGTGTAATCAGGATCAGCTTTTGTTCCTCTCCTCCGATCGGCAACACCATGCGCCCACCGTCTGCTAACTGTTCTAATAAGGAAGGAGGAACGTCTTCCGGAGCCGCCGCCGCTAGGATGCCATCATATGGCCCGTGTTCTGGCCAGCCCCACGATCCATCCGACAAAGCTAAATGCACATTGCCGTAACCAAGGGTTTCCAGTCGTTCGACCGCCTTGATATGCAGCGGTTCAATGCGCTCTACGCTGTATAACGTTTTCACCAATGGGCTAAGAATCGCAGTTTGATACCCCGAGCCCGTGCCTATTTCAAGCACACGGCTTAGCGGCCCACCAGCGAGTAAGCTCTCTGTCATTCTAGCGACAGTGTAAGGCTGGCTGATGGTTTGACCATTGCCAATAGGAAGGGCGTTATCTTCATACGCACGGTGCGCCAATGCCTCATCTATAAATAGGTGACGCGGCGTTGTCGCGATTACGTTCAACACTTCTTCGTTGATAATCCCGGCATCGCGCAGTCGCTGTACTAAGCGATTGCGTGTGCGCTGGGATGTCATGCCTATACCGGTTAGATAATGCTCGTTCACCAGATGTTCTCTTAATCCGTAAAGTGCTCAGCCATTGGCATCAGCATGCTGTGTTGTGTCATATCCACTTGAACTGGCGTCAGTGACACACGCCCTTGCTGTATTGCATGAAAATCGGTTCCTACTCCCGCGTCGGCGACATCGCCTGCGGCGGCAATCCAGTAACATTCTTTGCCACGCGGATTGGTCGTTTTCACTGGGGTATCAGCTTTATGCCGACGCCCCAAGCGAGTTATTTCTGTTCCTGTGATTTGCTCGTAGGGCAAGTCAGGCACATTAATATTAATAATGGTGTTACGGGGTAATGCCAGTGTTTCAATTTTTGGAAGCAACTCGACCAAGACCTTTGCAGCCGTCGCGAAGTGCGTTTTACCACACAAGGATACGGCAACCGGCGACTTTCCAAGAAAGCGACCTTCCATGGCTGCTGCTACCGTTCCGGAGTAAAGCACGTCGTCGCCTAGGTTCGCACCACTATTAATACCCGAAATAACACGTTCACATTGCTCTGCAAAAATTTCATTTAAGGCAAGGTGAACACTGTCTGTTGGCGTACCATTCACGCCGACAAAGCCATTTTCGTGAGTCACCGGGTGCAGCGGGCGGTCTAGCGTCAGCGAATTACTCGCGCCACTAAGATCTCTATCTGGCGCGGCCACACGAATATCGTAGCCCGCCTCTACTAGAGCATCTGCAAGTACGCGCAAGCCGGGAGCGAGCACGCCATCATCATTCGACAGTAATAGCGTCATCAGGTGTGTCCCTTGAGGGTTCCTCTGTCTGCATTAATTCACGAATTAGCGAGGTCGCATAATAACCGGCAGGCAGCGAAAAGGTCAGTAATAATTGGGATTCTTCGAGCCACTCCCACTTGATGCCGACAGGCTTCGCTGCTAAGGCACGCCGCTCTTGGCTCAAGCCTGAGTGCTCAAGGCCATCGCACAGGGTTTGATGCGGCTCAACCATAGCGGTTTCAAGCGCTAAGGCGTCATCCGTAGTCGCTAATCTACCCCGCCCCCATAATGGGCCTGTTGGCATACCTTGATCGTCGTTGATATCACCGACAAGTGACTGCCCCCATAAACCACGGCGAATACGTTCGGCCATCACTTCATTGAAAATAAATGACCGCACGGAAGACAGATAAAGACCTTTGCGTTTGGTATTGCGCACACGAATTTCACGATTGAGCATCATGCGGCCTTGCTCAACGTTGTCACCCTCACGACCAAACCGCTGTGGGCCAAAATAATTAGGTACACCACTTTCAACAACCGCTTTTAAATTCGCTTCTACTTTTTCTTTATCACCGTGAAAGTCGCGCAATAAGATTTTAAAGTGATTGCCCACTAAGTCGCCACGGCGTAATTTTTTTACGTGACGCGTTTGTTTTAAAATTTTAAATTCTTCGTTGTCTAGCTGAGAAAAATCCGGCGCTTCTACTCTGGGCAAATAAATACTGAACCATTGTGTGGTAATCGCGTAGCGATCTTTTAGCCCGGCAAAGCCCACATCCATATCACGAACACCTGCTAACTCGGCAATTTTCGCAGCTACATAAGCGGTATTCGATCCGTTCTTTTCAACTTCTAACCAGACGTGCTCTCCCTCACCGGAGGGCAACGTTAGCGGTAACTCGGTGACAATAAAATCGCTGTTTTCTTGTTTTAATATCGCCCGCGCCCCCGTCTCAGGGTAAGCTGCCGGCCATTCGGGTAATACCGAATAATTATTCATTAATAACGCCTGTATTGACCATCTATTTCAAGAATCTGTTTTTAATAACAAAGCCACCGCGTGAACGGAGATCCCCTCTTTACGTCCCACATAACCTAGTTTTTCTGTGGTGGTGGCTTTGACGTTGACGTCATCAATGCGGATCGCTAAGTCCGCAGCAATGGCAGCACGCATATCATTAATATGGGGAGCCATTTTGGGCGCTTGAGCGATAATGGTGACATCAACATTCCCTACCTGATACCCCTTATCAGCCACCAGCGACACGACATGACGGAGTAACATACGGCTGTCCGCGCCTTTCCATTGTTCATCGGTATCTGGGAAGTGCTGACCTATGTCACCCAACGCTGCCGCCCCCAGCAAGGCATCAGCCAGAGCATGTAACGCGACATCACCATCTGAGTGTGCTTTCAAACCATGAGTGTGCGAAATACGAACACCACTAAGGGTGATAAAATCACCGTCATCAAACGCGTGTACATCAAAACCGTGGCCTATACGCATACCTTGTTACTCCTACTTTGATGTCGCTTTATTTTGATTAATAAACAACTCAGCAAGAGCTAAGTCTTCCGGGCGTGTCACTTTAATATTATCAGCTCGACCTGCCACTAAACGGGGGGTTCCACCGAGGTGTTCGATGGCAGAGGCTTCATCGGTAACTTCAAACCCATCGATCAAGCTTTTCTCTAGAGCTTGACGTAGCTGCCCTAAACGAAAAACTTGTGGCGTTAACGCATGCCAGAGCTGGTCTCGATCAACGGTGTGCTGAATCAACACTGAGCCGTCAGGCTGAAGTACGCCGCGTTTCATCGTATCCCGTGTCGGCGAGGCGAGAATTGCACCGTCGTGACCTAACTGTTCAAATAAAATATCGAGATCTGAATGACGCAAACAAGGACGAGCAATATCGTGCACTGCCACCCAGTCGTTATTGCTTGCTATGCCATCTAACGCGTTAAGACCATTCAAGACTGAATGACAGCGTTCACTGCCACCCAGCGCACGAATAACACGGGGATCATTTGCAAACTGAGCTTGTGGCCAATAAGGATCTTGCTCAGAAAGAACCACCACCACGTGTTCAAAAGCAGGGTAACTGAGCATAGTCTCTAACGTGTGATCGAGAAGAAACCGACCACCTATAGGAAGGTATTGCTTCGGGCGATCCGCTTGCATACGGCTGCCAACACCGGCTGCCGGCAACACGGCCCAAATTTTTTCGTTATTCAATGCGCTGCTCATGAGTCCGGCTCTGCAAAAAGAACAAAGGTTTCGCCCTCTTTGACGAGGCCTAAATCTTCTCGAGCAATCTCTTCAAGCAGAGCGTCACCCTGACGAAGATCTGTTACTTCATTCATTAAGCCACGATTTATCTCTGACTGTTTATCGTTGGACTCTTGAAGCGCACTGATTTGACGCTCAAGCGCACGACTGGCAATGACTCCGCTATCATCAAACCACAGGCGATACTGAATAATCAGTAGAAGAACCACAGCAACGGTGATCCAGATGGTTTTCAGACTAATCGGCATGGCCTGTCGCTCGTCTCGTGATGGATGCTGGTAATATGGGCTTAAATTTCGCCTCGTATCATAAACTAGACAGAGGCAGCAACCAAACAGAGGCTGAATTAAGATCGAAACGGCTCACAGGTAGATCATCAGAAATCCGAAGAAAAATACCGTATAGGAGCTTCTCAGGAAGCGGGCTGTTAACATGCCACACTTATCGGCGGCTCAATGACCTAAATGCGTGGCAATCGTTTAATTAGCCCTACCTCGGATTAACCTTGATTCATTTTATAAGCGGCCAACTGCACAGCCAATTTATTCGTCAGTACGGTGAAGTGTGCTCCATCACCGTCAAAGTTTGCAACATCACAATAGTGGTTACTGATATTAACTAACGCAGCTTGAGGAATTTCCTCCTGCTCCATAAATGCTTTAATCGCAGGATAGTTTTCATAAAGATTAAGCAAGTAACGAAAATAAATACCTACACCAGTCAGATAATCATCGTCGTCACCGCCCGGTGACGGACCAGGAGCGCTAGGGCTATTCAAATTAAACCAAGGATAATACTGTCCATCGTTGGCCAGATTATAATTCACACCTTTAATAATGCCCTCAATGTAAGCCATGCACTTGGCGTAATTGTCAGAGCTAGGAGGTAAGGTATTTAGCATTTCGGCAAAACCACCCAGTATTAATCCCTGATCACCGAGCCAAATCAAATTACTATCATAACCATGTACCGGGTACTCAGGTTTCATATAGCTAGATACACGTTCTCTGGCTAACCCTGAGTCGGTGGCAGGAAAACGACAGAACAGTGATAACGGCTGGCCGCTACTGTCCTCAACCTCAAACCAGTTCAGTAAAAAATTGAGTTGATCGTTAGCCATCGTCGAGATATTTGAATTTTCAGGCTTAACTGCAGCCGCCATACGCGCTGATGCAATCAAGTTTAGGCCGTTCGTAACTGTATTTTGAATGCCTCTCAAACGATCAGGCAAACCACCGACACTAGGGTTAATGCCAAGAGCCTGATCGAGATCTGGATTTGGATCCAATGGGGTATCCGGCATGAATTTTATCGGATATTTACTGTATCCATAATTCCAAATCCCACCTTTAAATCGAGGCTCAAATCGCGAAAAATAGTCGCCATACAAAGTATTACAGTTGTCCCACACTTGAGTGCCATTGCGATAAACAGTGTCCCAACAAAAGCGCGAAATACCGGCAAAAATCGGGGTGTAATCAGCGCCAAATGTATCAGGCATGCGCGACGCCTTATTCATGGCGATCGTCCACCAATTGTAATCATCATACCACCAAGGCGACTGCGCGGTCGTAGGATACGATGCCTGACAAGAAGGGCAGTCATCAGGGGACGCTAAGTTATTGGCGTGGGGGTCAATAAAATAGTTGTGATAACGGTCAAGAATAATCGGGATAAAACCCTTGGCCTGACTCGGATTCACTGTAAAGTAATCGAGAATAGTGTCCAACGACTGCGCCAGGCGCCAGCTATTATCGCTGGACTTGAACAACTTACTCAGCTCATCAAAGGTATTATTCAAATCTTGTAACGTGACAGTATTAGATTCTTCCATGGGCAACCTCTGCAGCCGTTCATGTAGCCGTTAAAATGAGCGATTTAATCCAACGCCAGTGTCGGGTAAACGCTTATCGGGAAATAAAGGTGTTTTCCACACCAACATATTAGACATCTCAAGTACGCAGCGCGACGCAATGTATTGCCTGCATCTACACTCAGTATTACCTAAAAATCATCCACTATAGTTAGCGATGAAGAAGTATTATCGTATAGAAGTAAGAAGATCACATTCCGCTAAAGCTAACAATACCACCAACACAGTCCAAAAGATCTAAGGCACTTGCTGCCCCACAGCTTGGAGGGACGCTATGTTGCTCCAGGTTGCTTCATTGAATTACTCATGTTTCTTTAAAGCTCAATTCTTACACTAAGTTATCGAGCTCAGTTCCCTTTTCGGGCTCTGCACCCATCCCCATGGCGGTCAGCTATAAAGGCCCACCTGCAAGGGAATAATTTTTACTTGGAAGGCCTTGAACCTAGGCCACTCAATGCAATATGAATATAAAACAGAGTAAGTATCTGAAGACAAACATAGGAACATCGTGAATATTTGAAAAATAGCGTTTAACTAACAAGTATTGCCATTAGTGACTGACTTTCTACATTGAAAAACCAGTCACAACGGAGAACACACGGTCAATTGAGGCCGTCATCACATTCCTAACACCCCAACCGTAATATCTAGCATTTTTGTTTGATGTGTTCTTAAGAATACCGATAAATTGGTATTACTAAGTGACATCGCGTGATGCAAATTAACGACATGGTTAATTTTCAAAGCACTAACAATAAGAAGAATATTTATGGTTACAGAAAAATTGATTGGCATAATCAGTAAGAGTACAACATATCAAACCCTATGGATTGGCCTGCGATAGACCGATTTATACTACTCGCCTCTTTAGTGCTTTTTGTTCCAGTGGGGTTTGGAGGAATGTTGTTAGCCACTAATATGGCTGCACCTCAATATCTCAATCAATCACTCGTGCCCTACTTGCTCACCCTCTACGCAGCACACGCTATTATTTTATCGGCTCTAATTTTAGAGGCCTTCCGAAAACGAAAAAATACTAACGACTGGCCGGCGTTTGAAAACTTTATTATTGGTAGTTACATCCTAGTTGTAATGTTAAGCGCCTACCTGACCGGCACTCATTTCTCTGAAGGCCTATTGCTTATTTTTCTGGGCGTAAACATTACATGCACGTTGGCCAGCGTGAATAAAATTCGTATATGTTACTGGTTTGTTGTTCCTACCCTCTTCGTCATGGGGGCCACCGACTTCATGCCGAGCGTGCCCTACGCCCAACTACTGGATCAATCACCAATCGCCTCAAGTGGTCGCCCAATGTTCGGCTGGCTAGTACTGAGGGCTATCATAGTCACTATTCTCGCCTTCTTAATTTACCTATGTATTTTGGCCATGAAGCGCTGGGTGGAACGTGAGAATCTGTACCAAGAAATGTCCATGATTGATGGTTTAACACGATTATCGAACCGCAGTTCATTTATCAATCGTGGGATGGAAGAAATTGAACTGGTTCAGCGTAAACATGCCCCGAGCAATACCTCCTTGGCGTGCATCATGATTGATCTTGATCACTTCAAAATCATTAACGATACATGGGGACACCATGCCGGTGACGAAGTATTAGTCGCTGCGTCGAAAATCATGATGGATAACTCGCGTAAAAATGATGAGGTTGGCCGTTACGGTGGTGAAGAGTTTGCCATTCTTCTTCCCGGTACCAGTATGAAAAAAGCAGCGTATATAGCAGAAAGTTTGCGTAAAAAACTTGAAAGTACCGTCGTCAACGTTGACGGACAAACAATTAAAGTGACTGCCAGCTTTGGTGTTGCTTGTTATCCGTCCCAGGATATTCAAACGATGAGCGACCTTCTAAAAACCGCCGATAAGGCACTCTACGAAGCAAAAGAAACAGGAAGAAATAAAGTGGTCATTGCCTGCCAGCCAAATGAGCAACCCCAAAAAGCAGTGCTTCAATCAATAATGATGCATAAAAAAATACCAACCTGAGAGTGAGTATTATTTCGTAGGGCTTGGAAATCAGAGTGAATACCGGTCAATGCTGCCTAATCAATAGATAAGCCATTGAAGTTCGTCAAATATGCATCTGTGTTCTACGCTTAATATAGAAATTTTCACGTAAGAGAAATCAGGGCCAAAAGCCTCACTCTCTACCTCTGATCAAACCCTATATAAGAAGCCTCTATGAAGATGGATAACCACCAATACAAAGTCATTCCTAGAGGGAGCTTATTGGCCTCCAACCCCATGGATTGGCAGGCTATAGATCGCTTCATATTACTTGCAGCCTTAGTTTTGCTGGCCCCTTTTGCCTTTGGCATCACCTTATTCATAGCCAACACGACCATCCCTGAATATTTAAACCAAGCCCTCGTGCCCTACTTATTGGCACTCTATGCGGTCCATTTTATTGGCTTGTCCTTAATGATTGTTAAAGCGATGCGGCTGAGGAAAGCCGCTGACGACTGGCCAATATTTGAAAATGTGATCATTGGCAGCTACCTACTGGTCGTACTCATCTCATCCTATCTCTCTGGAACTCACTTTACGGAAGGCCTGCTGTTAATCTTCCTCGGAGTAAACATCACCAGCACATTGGCCGATGTGAATAAAATCAAACAATGCTATTGGTTTGTGGTTCCCACCCTAGCGATCATGGGCATTGCCGACTTCATACCCAGTATCCCCTACGCTCTGTTGTTAGAGAAATCGCCAATAGCAGCAGATGGCCGCCCGATGGTCGGGTGGCTAGGGTTACGTGCCGCCGTGGTTATTATCTTGGCCCCCTTGATTTACCTTTGCATTCTCGCCATGAAACGCTGGGTTGAAAGAGAAGGCCTATACCAAGAAATGTCGACCATTGATGGCCTGACACGCCTCTCGAACCGTAATTCGTTTATTGACCGTGGGCAGTCAGAGATAGAGCGCGTGCGCAGACAAAATAGTCCTGCGGGATCTCCCCTATCGTGCATCATGATCGATCTTGATCATTTCAAGATGATCAACGATACCTGGGGCCATCATGCCGGAGATGAGGTATTGATAGCCGCCTCGAAAATCATGCTTGATAGTGCTCGAACGAATGACGAAGTTGGCCGCTATGGTGGTGAAGAGTTCGCTGTGTTACTCCCTAACACAGGCATGCTAAAGGCACGCCTAATCGCCGAACGGTTACGACACAAAATAGCCAATGCTCAAGTGGTGGTAGATGGACAAACGATTGAGGTGACGGCTAGCTTTGGCATTGCCACCTACCCCTCAAGCGGTGTAGAAGTGATGGCTGACTTGCTGAAAACAGCCGACAAAGCCCTATATGAAGCGAAAGAATCAGGACGGAATAAAGTCGTGACGGCATAACCAAGCAGAGTCAGTGATTAGGAGCAGGTACTAAGAATATTGAGATTACCTGCTTCATCAGCAGACTCAAATAGTGTCACTCGTCTTTTTTCTCAATCGTAATCTCAAGCGTTTTACTACTACCGGCAAACCACTTCTGTACATACAAAGACCCCATAATCGGAGCCGTGCCCTCCTCCGGGACTTCTTGATAGCGAACGCTATTTTTGGTTTCTTTTTCATATTCGAACTTGACTGTTTTTTTGGACATAATATTTTTCGGAAATTTCTAATTTGGTAAACCATTAGGATTAATTACTTGTGATGTCAGCTTGTCGCTCTGACCACTTTATCAACAAAACTTGAAAGCTCATCATCCTGAAGAAAGTCGCTCATAACATGTTTTATTCTTCTTTGATCAACCTCAATCCCATCAAAATTAAATTCCGATTTAAGTGAGGTGAATTTTTCAACAAAATATATAAAATCAATAATATGAATAATATAGGAAGCAATACTGTTTATGTTCAATAACAACCCACGATCTTGAACAATTAATGTCTGATCAAGCTCATTACCTTTAAGGTAAATACCATTCATAACACAATGAAGATTATGCAACCCCTTAACTTGCTCTTCAGTAAAAGCTCCGCCGTACCTAAGAAATTCAATATATGTAGCATCTACGTAGCGAAAACTTACGTCTTCTGCCTTTATATATTTTTTAACAACAGGTCTATTAAAAGCGTCAATAAGACTCGGTAATGTTTTCCTGAAATAACCCGATAGAATTTTTACCTCACGATAAATTGCTTCCTCAAGCTGAAGAGCTGATTCTTCCGGTTCGACTCTGCTAAATAATGGCCAAACCAAACAGCGATTAGAGTCGCAGACACACTTATTAAAACGAATACTATATCTCTATCAATTTCCATAATCTTCCCTGTATTATTTTTACATTAAAAAACTAGGCTACCAATCAACACTACTGATATCTCTCGATGACGACAGCACTCTCACCAACTCAAGTACATCAGGCTTAACTCGATAAAATACAATGTAATTATCAACCGGAAAGCTTTTAAGATCTGTAGATAACACTGAACGATCAACTCCCATTTCAGGAGTGTCAGCAATCAATAATGCCGCGTCATTTAATCGGTCAAGTAAACGGTCCGCATTGATAGGCTGGTCTTCAGCAACATAGAGCCAAATATCAATGAGGTCAGCCTCAGCCCGAGGGGCTTTGACGAGCCTAAGCATTAGCTTTTACTTTCTTTGAGAGCCCTAGCTTTCGCCTTGATATCATCCATATCTAAGGGAGTACCTTTCCCTTGATCGAGTTCATCGATACCTTCTTGTAAATCACGCCGCAATGCCGCCAGCTTCATCTCTTTTATTGCATCACGCTCCTCTAACAAACGAAGTGCTTCACGCATGACCTCGCTCACAGAGTTGTACATTCCAGCCGCGACCTTTTGTTTTACATAGTCTTCTAACTGAGGAGTAAGCGAAACATTCATAATTTGAGCCTGCTTTTAAATGCTAATACAGGTTTAGATTAGCAATTTTTATCAATAATTAGCAATCTTTGTTATTACTTACTCAAACCTATCAATCCATCACCCACAAAAAAACGCACCGAAGTGCGTTTTTTAAATCAAGATCTCTGCATCACTACTAGCCGCTAATTCAACCGCAAAGGATTACCACCTTCGAGAAAATGACAATTAAACAGCGTTAACAACGCTCAGCCGAGCGCAGCAGGTCTTACTGGCCTTTAATTTCAGAGCGGCCTTTGTACGGTGCTTTTGCACCCAGCTGCTCTTCAATACGTAGCAAGCGGTTGTACTTAGCGACACGGTCAGAACGACACAGTGAACCTGTCTTGATCTGGCCAGCACAGGTACCTACCGCTAGGTCTGCAATGGTGGTGTCTTCTGTTTCGCCTGAACGGTGAGAGATCACAGCGGTGTAGCCTGCGTCTTTCGCCATTTTGATCGCGTCCAGAGTTTCAGTTAACGAACCGATCTGGTTGAATTTGATCAGGATAGAGTTGGCGATGTCTTTTTCGATGCCTTCAGCCAAAATCTTGGTGTTGGTTACGAATAGGTCGTCGCCGACGAGTTGTACTTTCGCGCCCAGTTTTTCAGTCTGGTATTTCCAGCCAGCCCAATCTGATTCATCTTGACCATCTTCGATAGAGACAATTGGGTACTGTTCACATAGGTCGTAAAGGTAGTCAGAGAACTCTTCAGCGCTGAAGACTTTGCCTTCGCCTTTCAGGTCGTATTTACCGTCTTTGTAGAATTCAGTCGACGCACAATCAAGCGCTAGGGTGATGTCTTTATCTAACTCGTAACCTGCGTTGGCAACCGCTGTTTTAATCGCCGCAAGTGCATCAGCATTGGATGCTAGGTTAGGTGCAAAACCACCTTCATCGCCCACGGCGGTATTTAAACCCTGTGAGCTTAATACTTTTTTCAGGCTGTGGAAGATTTCTGCACCAGCGCGAAGTGCTTCTGCAAACGTAGGTACGCCTACAGGCTGAACCATAAATTCTTGAATATCGACGTTGTTGTCTGCGTGCTCGCCACCATTGATGATGTTCATCATCGGTACTGGCATTGAGTACTGGCCAGAGGTGCCGTTGATGTCAGCGATGTGTGCGTAAAGCTCAACACCTTTTGCCACGGCGGCTGCTTTTGCTGCGGCCAGTGATACGGCCAAAATAGCGTTAGCGCCTAGGTTCGCTTTGTTGTCGGTGCCATCTAGCTCAAGCATTTTGCTATCAAGCGCACGCTGATCAAGGGCATCCATACCCACCAATGCTGGCTTGATGGTGTCGTTGATGTTGGCAACGGCTTTTAATACGCCTTTGCCTAGATAACGGCTTTTATCGCCATCACGCAGTTCCAGTGCTTCACGAGAACCTGTTGATGCGCCACTTGGAGCACAAGCAGTTCCGAAGAATCCACCTTCCAAAGTAACGTCGGCTTCTACCGTTGGGTTACCGCGTGAGTCCAGCACTTCACGTGCTTTGATGTCGATAATTTTTGCCATTTGAGCCTCCAGCAATTCTTTTAAATATTAAGGCCTGCTCAATTCATTAAGCAGGCTTGAAATCTTTTATTGTCGTTCAGGTACGTGTTGTTCAATTATTTATTGTTAAGTGCCGCTTCTATTTACTCTGAAGCGCAGCTTCAATAAACGACGAGAACAAGCCGTGGCCATCACGTGGGGTTGAGGTAAATTCTGGGTGGAACTGACACGCCACAAACCATGGGTGATCAGCCACTTCCACTACTTCAACTAATTCGCCGTCAACTGAACGACCAGCAACACGCAAACCAGCGCTCTCTAGCTGATCAATTAATGATGAGTTCACTTCGTAACGATGACGATGACGCTCTGTAATCACGTCTTTACCGTACGCTTTGGCGGTATTAGATTCTGCGGTGAGTACACACTCTTGGCCACCTAAGCGCATGGTGCCGCCTAAATCAGAATCTTCGCTGCGTACTTCTGTGTTGCCTGACGCGTCTTTCCATTCGGTAATCAAACCCACCACAGGATGGTCAGTATGTTTGGTGAATTCGGTAGAGTGCGCGTCTTTCCAACCCACGACATTACGCGCAAATTCAATAACGGCAACCTGCATACCTAAGCAAATACCCAGGTACGGAATCTTGTTTTCACGAGCATGCTGTACCGTGCGAATTTTACCTTCAACACCACGGTTGCCGAAGCCACCCGGTACCAAGATCGCGTCTACGCCTGCCAAAACTTCAACGCCTTTGCGCTCAACGTCTTCAGCATCGATGTAACGGATGTTCACTTTTGCACGATGATGAATACCGGCGTGATCGATGGCTTCAATAAGGGATTTGTACGCATCCAGCAGGTCCATGTATTTACCGACCATGGCGATGGTGACTTCTTTCTCTGGATTGAGCTTGGCGTCTGCCACGTTATCCCACTCGGTGAGATCGGCTTCTTTGCATGACAAGTCAAATTTCTCAACAATGAGATCATCCAGGTGTGCGTCGTGCAGCATACGAGGGATTTTATAAATGGTGTCGGCGTCTTCCAGCGGGATCACTGCACGTTCTTCCACGTTAGTGAACAGTGCAATCTTGCGCAATGACGACGCATCAATTTTATGATCTGAACGACATATCAGCACATCAGGCTGCAAACCGATCGTACGCATTTCTTTTACAGAGTGCTGAGTTGGCTTGGTTTTGGTTTCACCTGCAGTCGCTATGTATGGCACTAAGGTAAGGTGCAATGACAGCGCACGTTTAGACCCCAGTTCGACTTTCATCTGACGAACGGCTTCAAGGAACGGCTGTGATTCGATATCACCGACCGTACCGCCAATTTCAACTAAGGCCACGTCTGAGCCTTCTGCGCCTTCGAATACACGGCGTTTGATTTCGTCGGTAATGTGCGGAATCACCTGAACCGTACCACCAAGGTAATCACCACGACGCTCTTTTGCCAACACGTCGGTGTAGATACGACCGGTAGTGAAGTTGTTGCGACGCGACATAGTCGTACGAATAAAACGTTCGTAGTGACCTAGGTCGAGGTCAGTTTCAGCACCATCATCGGTGACAAACACTTCACCGTGCTGAAATGGGCTCATGGTGCCTGGGTCCACATTGATATATGGATCCAGCTTGAGCATAGTGACCTTGAGGCCACGGGCCTCCAGAATGGCTGCAAGAGATGCAGAAGCGATGCCTTTTCCTAACGAGGAAACAACACCACCCGTGACAAAGATAAAACGTGTCATAGAAGGTCCGCGAACAGAATTGAAAAAACGTTTTGGAGTGCCCGGGTTCAGGACCCGAAAATTCAGGAACAGTGCCGGGACCAAGGCCTCTCAGACACGCTGAATTCACTCACTTAAGATGGGAGGGCAGACTACCAGATTAGTGCCCTTTGGTAAATTGCTTCAGCGCTTTTCTTTGCCTGTGCAGTCTGATAACTTAACTCCCGCATTTACGAATTCTGGAACATCCATGTTACGTCTGACGATGACACTGCTCAGCCTGATGAACACTGCCCCAATGTGGTGGTGGCTATCATCGCGTGCAGCAAAATCGGACTAAACATTCTCCCGGTTATGGCTGCCTCAAGAGCAGCTGCAACCTCTGATCAACCTTTGTAACACTAAAGTCCGTTCAGAAAGTCACTCCTCTTAGGCAGCCGCCTCTCTCTCAATTAAGGAAAGTTACATGGCTGCGGGCACTCCACCAGCACAAGAAAACAACACGACGGTCTCAACGGGGCTTGTTTTAGCCTTAAGTGCTGCGTTCTTATTTTCAACCAAACCCATTTTAATTAAGTGGTTGTATGGATTAGGCATGACAGCCCTACCACTGATGGGACTGCGCCTAGTTATCGCGCTACCGCTGTACGTGATTGTGGGTGTCGTAATGTGGGGGCGGTTAGCGAATAAACCTTCGCTGCGAGACGTTTGCAACGCTGCGGCCATTGGTTTGCTCGGCTATTACCTCGCCTCGTACCTTGATTTGTCGGGGCTAGAATACGTCAGTGCGCAACTTGAGCGCCTGATGCTGTACGCCTACCCCAGCATGGTAGTGATCATGGGAGCCTTGTTCTTCGGAGCAAAAGTGAACCGTTCGATCATTCCGGCACTGATTCTGACGTACGCCGGTTTGGCTGTTATGTACGGACATGACCTGAATATTGCCCCCGTGGGCACCGATCCCGCCGACATTACCAAAGGGACTCTGCTGATCCTTGCCAGCGCTCTATCATTTTCGCTGTATGTACTATTCAGTAAAAAGTCAATTGCACGCCTTGGCAGCTTGCTGTTTACCAGTATTGCGATGGGATCGGCGACGATTGCCACCATAGTGCATTATGCCATCGTTGAAGGGGCCGTCATGCCTGACATGACAGCTCAGATTTGGGGCGGTGTATTAATACTCGCAATCATGGCCACGGTGGTGCCTTCGTTTATGGTGAGCGAAGCCATTAAACGTATAGGCCCGGCGAAGACCAGTGTCAGTGGGACGATTGGTCCGGTGATGACGACCATCATGGCGATTATGTTTTTAGGTGAGCCCTTTGGGTGGTTAACCGCACTAGGAATGGCGTTAGTGATGCTTGGCGTGACACGTTTGCAAAAATAACAGGATTGTTGGGTTACGTTCTTAGCGCTAACCCAACAAAACAAACCTAAGCCCAAGATCAGGCCCAAGCCTCTAACTTAAAACCGATACCCCATGGCGCCAATGTACTCATTAAAGTAAAAAGTTTGATCAGCCTTATCACCCTGACTGCTCGTCAATACATCATCCATGTTCGCGTAGCCGAACTTAGCAATAAAACGGAAAAACAGTCCTTTCCACAAATTCGCTTCAAACCCCGTTTTAACTGACCACGCATGACCGGCCACATGCCATTGATCATTACGCTCATCACCGAGCAGCATCACATTGCTTTTGGGGAACAGAATGCCACCTCCACCACCGATAAACAACGCCAAGTCTTTAGTATCATTTTTAGTATTCGTCCAAGACCAAATAGGTAAAAACCGCTCGGTTTCTACCGCAATCATATTGAAACCATCGGTATGCTCATAAGTTAGAAACTCTTCAACCAAACGCTGCCGACGCTTTGACGGATCTGGTTGCTCATAACCTTCACGACTGATTGTCCCCGTCATATCAACCGTTTGGTTCTGCACCATTACATACTTCATATGATCAAAACCTAACGACACCGACCAGTTATCCGCCACAAAGTACCCAAAACGCCAATTGTACTGAGGAATCGTTAATTGCATCGGGTTAAAGTAACGTGTGACTAGGTTGTGAAAATTTACTTCCGTTTGTCGGTCTGTCGCTTTTACGTCATAAAGAATGAAATCATGATCATCGCCCTTGAAATGAATATCACTATTGGAGTAATTCGCGCGATTCCAACCCCAATAACCATACCATTCACCCTGAGTTCTTAAGGTGTCGATACTGGCAGTTGCTTCAGTAACCACGAACGAAGAAGAGACAAGCAACAACGGAGCAAGCCACTTTCGTAGCGTAGAAAACAACATATAAAGCCTGTTCAAAACAGAACAAAAAATCGATCTGCAAGGTGAAATTGAGTAATGATATCTGTGGCTAAGTTGGTCGTGACAATATCCTAACAATGTCGTAACGATGTCATGACAATAACGACGCGGAATTTACCAGCAATACAAAAATAAAGTAAGCAACTGAGCAGCAACAGGCTTAACCACTCAGATGAACAATCACTTATTCATCTGTTTTTCACTGAATAAACAAATGTGTCGCCAAGAAGCACGAACGTCTAAGGCAGAATACACAACGCAAAATGCGTTATAGAATACAAGGGCACCTCTGAAAAATGCGGTGGCGGCTAAACGATAAAAACTCATCAAAGCATGGAAGCAATGCATGACCTTCAAAAAAACCGAACATGATCATTTCGTGACATTTCCCTTATTACTGCCAGCAGTAGTACTGTCAGCCGTACTACTGCTAAGTGGGTGCATTGAAACTGAATCTGATACGCCCGACTCGGACATATCAGACACTGGCGTTTCCTTATTTTTGGAAGCGAATATCCCGCTAGGCGACACATTGGTGCAAGTCGCAGCAGCAGCATATGAGGACGGCTCCCCAGCTCCTCTTACTGGCGGGGATGTACTTGTAGCGCGCACAGAGTCTGAAGAAAAAGCCTTACTCGTTTTTGAGCAGCGAGATAACTATTACAAAAATACGCTCATAATGAACAACCCAGATACTGAGGTAGAACTTGAAGTCGCCTTTGACCCACAAGGGACGCGCAGTGACCGTTGGTATCCGACGGAAGAGTTATTGGTCGATCCCGGCCCAGGCAGTATTGTGGGCTTTCAAGCGAGCATGACCTTCCCTGAATCAATCGACATCACCGGACCTGTTGCTAACACGGCCTACTCTAGCCGTTCTGACGAGCTAGCTCTGCAATGGTTAGGATCTGCATCAGACGAGTTGGTTCTTATTAGTTACAACACCTGTTTTTTCGAAACCTCATCCGATCAAATAAGCTGGGTCGATAGCCGGAATATTACAGATGATCAATCTCATACGTTAACCGTCGGAGACTTAATTCCCGAGGACGGTGTGGTTGAAACAATTAACACCACTGGCAATTTACTTGCCGCGTTTATCCAGCTGTCCTTTTCTTTATTTTTTGAAGCTTTCACCTTCGGTTTGTATGAACCAGAGGAGATCGTGATTCCATCAAGCGCCTTGGAATACTGCACACTATCCATTAGCTTAGTTCGTCAGAAAGAAGGGACATTAGGCGAAGGCGTCAGCGGGGGAAGAGTGGTGGGAAGCAGAAGCGACAAGGTCGTCGTGGAGTACCGCCCATGAAATCATTCAACGTTTTCACCCCACTAACACTCCTCACATTGCTGTTATTCACTCTCACAGCACATGCCGAAAATGGTTTGCATAGCGGCTTATCCGTAAGCGCCGCAGTGGGGTTGAGTAAGGTAGATATCATCAACGACGCACCAACAAGGCCTGACTTTAATAATTCAACGTATCTTCAATTAAACATCAATTACGCGTTAAACGAATGGTTCGAGATCGACACGGGAATCATTTCTTATCAGGAAAGCAAAACAGAAAAAATGACAGACTTGGCCGGAACTTATCAGTTAGCCACATCCGCGAATGCCCTTCAGCTAGGTGGTCGGTTTTTATTAAATTTTGATAACGATATCCGTGCTTATTTCCGCCTAGGTGGTTCATATTACCGTGTTAACTTAGAGGTAAATGAATCCTTCGATGATATAAAAGAAAGCGGTAAAGACTCTGCCAACAGCTCAGGAAAGGGATATTACTATGGGGTGGGGGTCATCACTAACGCGTCCAAAAACCTAGAAATTCAGATGGAATATTCAGGCCAACACTTAACAGACGTCTTTGAGGATAGCAGCCGACCTTTTGATATTCGCTATAAAGGGGTTACTCTTGGCGCTCGTTATAATTTTTAACTAAGAGTGTTTTTATGGCCGCTGGCAGTTTACTCGCACTACTCGACGACATCGCCTCGGTACTTGATGACGTCGCCCTTATGTCAAAAGTGGCTGCCAAGAAGACGTCTGGCGTCCTTGGTGACGATCTCGCCCTTAATGCACAGCAAGTGTCCGGCGTTCGTGCCGAACGTGAGCTTCCGGTTGTCTGGGCCGTTACCAAAGGTTCTCTGCTTAATAAATTAATTTTAGTACCCGCTGCCTTAATCATCAGTGCCTTTCTACCTGAGGCTATTGTCTGGTTGTTAATGATTGGTGGCGCATACCTATGCTTCGAAGGCGTTGAAAAAGTGATCCATAAACTTTTTCACAAAGGTGATAAAAAAGAATTACTGCAAGCGCTCGCTGAACCCAGCATCGATATGGTCGAGTTTGAAAAAGATAAAATCAAAGGTGCCATCCGTACCGATTTTATTTTATCCGCAGAAATTATCGTCATTAGCTTAGGGACAATGGCCAGTGCTGCACTGCCTACACAAGTGATTGCCCTCTCTGCCCTTGCTCTACTATTTACTTTTGGTGTGTATGGCCTAGTGGCCGCCATTGTTAAGCTCGATGACGCTGGCTTATGGCTGGTCAATCATGCAAATGGAGGGATGGCAGCCATCAAACGTTTGTTAGGGCGCTTCCTCCTAGGCTTAGCCCCGAGGCTTATGAAGTGGCTCGCCTTTATTGGTACCGTCGCTATGTTTATGGTCGGTGGTGGCATTATTGTCCACCACATTCCTGAGTTAGCCAGCTACAGTCATGATGTTGTATACAATGCCGACAACCTGCTTGGTGGAGGTATTGTACCTCCTGCCTTAGGCATAGGCATCGATATCGCTTGTGGATTCGCCGTGGGCTTAGCTTTGGTGGTTATGCATACGATATACGCGAAAATCCGGGGCCACTAACACCGAGCGAGCAAACCCATTAATACTGCATTACACCGGGTTATCAATATCGATAAATTCGACGTCTAACGAGAATTCATCCGCTAGATACTCACCCAGCGCCTTCGCGCCATACCGCTCCGTCGCATGATGTCCGGCACTGAAAAAGTGCGTGCCGGTTTCTCGCGCCAAATGTACTGTAGGCTCGTTAATCTCACCGGTTAAATACGCATCCACTCCCGCATCAATGGCTTTTTGTAAGTACCCCTGAGCACCACCAGTACACCACGCGATCGTCTCAATCGTGTCGTTAGCCTCGCCAATATGCAAAGCTTCCCGCTGTAGACACTCACCTAGCCACGCTTGAAATTCTTTTCCACTCATCGCACGAGGTAAACGGCCAATATTGCCCGGTATAGACAGATCATTTTCATCCAGAGGCCCATCCACGAACAAACCAAGCATGTCAGCCAATTGAATGTTATTGCCATACACCGGGTGCATGTCGAGCGGTAAATGATATGCAATCAAATTAATATCATTAGTAAGTAAGCTTTTTAAACGCTCTTTTTTAATACCGACGATACGCTCATCTTCACCTTTCCAGAAATACCCATGATGAACCAAAATCGTGTCAGCCCCGCGTTCAATTGCGGCGTCTATTAAGGCCTGATTTGCAGTCACCCCAGTCACAATGCTCTGAACATGTTCATTACCCGCGACTTGCAAGCCGTTAGGGCAATAATCTCGAATTTTAGAACTCTTCAAGAGCATTTCGAGATGAGAAAGAAGCTGCTTACGATCGACGGCCATAGTCCTGACACCATAAAGTTGTTAGATTAACAGTCAGAATGTTAGAGATATTCAGGAGCCCTGACAAATGTCCCCATCGCAAGCGTTTGCATTGCGTTTTTTATTGCCTGCCACGCTCGGCGGGTTGATCGCACTCGCGGTATTATTATTCGCCCCGGAATGGGTATATCCCGACCACAAATCGACGTCATTTAGGTGGCTGGAACACCCAGCGTCCAGCGAGCTAAATGAACGCACGGCCGATGAATTAGAACAAAACGCAGATACGCTCGCCAACGACCAGTGGCATGGACCTGTCAGCTATTCAAATGCCGTAAATACAGCAGCGCCCTCCGTTGTAAACATTTATACCCGTAAATTAGTGCAACGAAAAACACACCCAATGTTAAACAACCCGTATTTCGAACGCTTTTTCGAAAATAGCCCTGAACCCAGAGAGCGCATGCAATCTAGCTTAGGGTCAGGCGTTATATTAACGGCAGATGGGCACATAATCACAAACTATCATGTGATTGCAGGCGCCGATGAAATCGTTGTATCACTGCACGATGGTCGCGATGCTAATGCCTCTGTTGTAGGGAGTGACCCTGAATCAGATTTAGCGGTTCTTAAAATTGAGCTAGCGCCGGTAACACCGATAAAGAATCAACAACAAGCGACTGCTGTAGGCGATGTGGTACTCGCTATCGGTAACCCATTTGGTGTTGGCCAAACCGTCACTATGGGTATTGTATCCGCCACAGGACGAAACAAAGTTGGCCTCAATACCTACGAGAATTACATACAAACCGACGCTGCGATTAATCCTGGAAATTCAGGTGGCGCACTCATTAATGCCCATGGCGAGCTGGTTGGTATTAACACCGCGATATTTTCACAGTCCGGCGGCAGCGAAGGGATCAGCTTTGCCATCCCCGCAGACAATGCCATTCGTGCGATGAATGACATATCCACCTACGGCACCACTATTCGTGGTTGGTTAGGTATCGAAGTACAAGAAGCTACCCCCGACCTGCTTAAATCGTTACGCTTACCGGCCGCTTTAACAGGCCTACTAGTGACGGGGATCGTCCCCAACGGCCCCGCTCAGCAATCTGGTTTAAGTGTGGGTGATATCCTAGTAAGAATTAACAATGAAGATGCCAGTAATGCACGTGACGCAATGAATCGAATTGCGGAACTAAGACCTGGCGATGCCATCAGTGTCGACTACTTACGAAAAGGTGAGATTCACTCAACGCGCGCGACGGCGGGTTTAAGAGAACAAAATTAGTTCTTTTTATTACTGGCACCTTTAAATGAAAAAGGCCTGAAAAACTCAGGCCTTATAAAATCAAACAACAATCTTCAAACGACAACCTTCGAACGACAACCTTCAAACGACAATCATCAATACGATAAAATCAAACCTTACAGATCTTCGCGAGAGCGGCGTACAGTGCCTTATTCTCTTCATGCGAGCCTACCGTAAAACGCAAACACTGAGACAATAAAGGATGACCACCATCTAGACATTTAATTAAAATTTTATGTTCTTTTAATGCTTCAAAAATTTTCCGAGCAGCGCTATTCGTTACTCGTGCCAGCACAAAGTTCGCTTCGGATTTAAACACCGTAAAACCAAACTCTACAAGCTTATCCTGCATAGTCTCACGTTCCGCTTTAATAATGTCACACTGTTGGCTAAGCACCTCGTAATACTCTAATGCAAACGCCGCCGATGCCTGAGTTAAGACGTTGATATTGTAAGGCATACGAATTTTATCAATTTGACCTAATAACTGAGGCGCGCCAAATAACATGCCTAAGCGCAAACCGGCAAGACCCACCTTAGATAACGTACGCATCACCACCACGTTGTCAAAACGATCCAGCCAGCTTAAATGATTACGGCTAGAAAACGGCAAGTAGGCTTCATCCAACACCACCAAACCTTGGCTCGCCTCGATAATGGCGACTAAATCATCTTCCGCCCATAAGTTACCCGTCGGGTTATTAGGCTGTGCCAAGAAAATTAACGCCGGATCACTCTCATTAATCGCATTTAACATCGCATCACGGTTAAGCGAAAAGTCATCATTTAACGGCACACCCACATAATCAACACCAACAAAGGTGGCGATCATTTTGTACATCACAAAGCCCGGCTCAGGCGCTAAAATCGTTGCTCCCGGCTTCGCCACCGCCATTGCCAGCAACTGAATAATCTCATCAGAGCCGTTACCTAATAAAATATCGTATTGCTCGGGTACATCCATGACTTCACGCAAACCAGCCACAACCTCAGGGGCCGTTGGATGAGGGTAGCGATTCAACGCGCATTGCGCTAAACGCTTTTGCCACTCGCTGACCATTTCTTCAGGCCAATGAAAGGGGTTTTCCATCGCATCCAGCTTAATCATACCGCTCGCGTTGCCGACGGGATAAGCGTTAAGCGCTAATATTTCAGGGCGAATTAAATGGTTAACGAGTGATTCGATAGACATGCCAGAGGCTCAGGTTATTAGGTTTGGGGATGAGATTATAACGTAGGGTCTGCACAGTGTCCTATGTGCTCAGTGAGAATACTAAGAACATCTTTGCTTACACCTCGGATTAATCACTACGTTCCTGTTCAATACCTGGCCCCAATTCAATACCTGACCCCTATTCAATGCCCGGTTCTTCTTCACGAACAAAGCGCGCTAATTTGTTTTCGCTGTATCCATTCATTCGGCGCTTACCTTTTAGGAATATTGGTACGCCATTGGCGTTTAAACGCTTATGTTGGATTCGAGCTGCACGGCTACGATCTAAATTTCGTTCATCATAAATAATGCCATTAGCATTCATATAACGGCGTGCTTTTTTACAGAAACCACAATCATCTTTAGTATAGAAAACAAGTCGCCCCTGGGTATCAAACGCCGATGCATCGTATGACACGCTCGTGTATGTATTGACGGTGACGGTAACTTTCTGAGATTTTTCTGGCTGTGGAGGGCTATCGCCAAAATGAACCTGACCATTGTCATCTGTCCATTTATACACACCAGCAAAAGTCGTAGGACTGCAAACAAGTACAAAACAACACGCGGCTAACAATTTCATTCTCGGAATCTCCTTATTCCCAAAGGTATAAAAAAGCCCGGACTGTCCGGGCTTGTTTAGAGAGCTTATTCAATCAATCTTTGATTCTATACTCGGCAGATCGTGCGTGCGCAGTGAGGTGCTCACCGCGCGCCAGCACAGAGGCAACCTTACCCATTTCTGAGGCACCGTCAGCCGAGAATTTCACCAGCGATGAACGCTTCTGAAAATCATACACGCCTAAGGGGGATGAGAAACGCGCAGTTCCTGAAGTAGGTAAGACGTGGTTTGGCCCTGCGCAGTAGTCACCTAGTGCCTCAGCGGTATAGCGCCCCATAAAGATAGCGCCTGCATGGCGAATCTCTGGTAACCACGCTTCAGGGTCCTCAACAGACAACTCTAAGTGTTCAGGCGCGATGCGATTAATTAGATCAATCGCATCAGTATCGCTAGACGCTAAGATCATGGCACCGCGCTCCGTTAATGAGGCACGAATAATGGCTTCGCGTTCCATGGTCGGCAGTAGCTTTTCAATGCTGGCTTGTACTTGATCTAAATACGCTTCATCCGTCGCGACTAAAATAGATTGTGCATCTTCGTCGTGCTCAGCCTGAGAAAACAAATCCATCGCAATCCAATCCGGATTGGTCTTGCCATCACAGACAACAAGAATTTCAGATGGTCCAGCAATCATGTCGATGCCAACGGCACCAAACACCATGCGTTTCGCCGTGGCGACAAAAATATTCCCCGGCCCAACAATCTTATCAACTTTTGGCACCGTCGCCGTGCCATACGCTAATGCCGCAACAGCTTGCGCACCACCGACGGTAAATACACGCGTCACACCTGCAGCGGCAGCAGCAGCTAACACTAACTGGTTGAGCTCGCCATCCGGTGTCGGTACCACCATGATAATTTCGGAGACACCGGCCACATGTGCTGGTATCGCATTCATTAATACCGACGATGGATACGCAGCTTTACCACCAGGCACATAAATACCTACTCGATCCATCGGCGTGACTTTTTGACCAAGCACAGTGCCATCGGCTTCGCTGTACTGCCATGAGTCTTGTTTTTGCTTATCGTGATAATCACGCACACGTTGAGCAGCCACCAGCAACGCATTGCGCTTGGCTTCATCAAGACCGTCAAGGGCATCTTGTAGCTGCTTTTGTGTTAACTCAAGATCAACCATGGATGACACGCTCATGCGGTCAAACCGATTGGTGTATTCAATCAAGGCGTCATCACCACGGGCACGAACATCATTGACGATGTTGGTCACGGTCTCTTGCACACTGGCGTCTGAGACAGAATCCCATGCCAGCAGCTCGTCCATTTGCTGTGAAAAGTCGGCCTGATCTGAACGAAAACGTCGGATACTAATACTCACCTTTTACTCCTCAAGCATTGCGTTGGCGTTCTACCGCCGCGGCCATTTGATCAATAATCGGTTGAATTTGGCTGTGTTTTACTTTCATTGAAGCACGGCTCGCAACGAGACGAGAGCTAATAGGCGCAATTAAATCGAGCGCCTCAAGGCCATTAGCTTTTAAGGTGCTACCAGTGTCCACGATATCCACAATTAAGTCAGCCAAACCCATGATCGGCGCTAATTCCATACCGCCATACAGCTTAATAATATCAACTTGGCGACCCTGCTCTGCAAAATAACGCTTAGCCACATTGACGAATTTAGTCGCGACTTTTAAGCGCCCAACAGGCAGCTCTGCATTTTTTAGTGCGGCGGTCATTAAGCGACAGGTCGCGATATTCAAATCCAGCGGCTCGCATAAATTTGAGCTGCTGTATTCCATCAACACATCTTTACCAGCAACACCTAAATCGGCTGCGCCATATTCAACATACGTTGGAACGTCTGTCGCACGAATAACCACCAATTTAATGTGCTCGTGATTCGTGTCAAAAATCAGCTTACGGCTTTTTTTAATGTCTTCAGCCGGATGAATTCCCGCTTCCGCTAATAGGGGAAGTGTGTCATCCAGAATTCGCCCTTTCGATAAGGCAATAGTTAATGGCTGAGTCATAGCTTGGCTGATCCTCTCTTTATCTTTTAGCGGGTTGCGAATCACAATGTTAAATCAAGTGTGACCGCAACAGGTCAATTATCTTTGTTCGGCGATTCTTACAATTCCGCCTTCAATCTTCTAAGCGACGAATATTCGCACCTAGTTGTTGAAACTTCTCTTCAATACATTCGTAGCCACGGTCAATGTGGTAAATGTGATTGACGTCCGTATCACCATTAGCGACTAAGGCGGCAATAACCAATGAAGCCGATGCGCGTAAATCGGTTGCCATCACTGGAGCACCACTGAGCGTTGCTTTCCCTGTAACGGTTGCAGTATTACCGTCGACGGTGATATCTGCACCCATACGCGCAAGCTCTTGCACGTGCATAAACCTGTTTTCAAAGATGGTTTCAATCACTTGACCAACGCCTTCCGCAATGGCATTCAGCACAACAAACTGTGCTTGCATATCGGTCGGAAACTCAGGGTGTGGGGCGGTGCAAATATCCACGGCCTGCGGGCGTTTACCGTGCATGTCCAGCTGAATCCAGTCTGGGCCGGTTGTTACGTCAGCACCTGCTTCTTGTAACTTCAGCAGTACGGCTTCAAGCAATAATGGGTCTGTGTCTTTGCACAACACCTTGCCACCAGTCACCGCCGCCGCCACTAAAAAGGTTCCGGTTTCAATACGGTCAGGCAGTACTTGAAATTCACAACCGTGTAATTTTTCAACACCGTCGATAATCATTGTATCGGTGCCTGCACCGGTGATTTTGGCACCCATGGCGTTTAGGCAATCAGCAAGATCGACCACTTCTGGTTCGCGTGCCGCATTTCCAATGACGGTACGGCCTTCTGCCAATACCGCGGCCATCATGATGTTCTCGGTACCTGTCACGGTAACCACATCAAGATGAATATCCGCACCCTTTAAGCGACCGCCGGGAACCCAAGCTTTTACATAGCCTTCCATGACTTCTACTTTCGCGCCTAACGCTTCCATACCACGGAGGTGCAAATCCACAGGGCGGCTACCAATCGCACAACCACCTGGCAGAGACACTTCAGCTTCGCCGTAACGGGCTAGCATTGGGCCAAGTACTAAAATCGAGGCACGCATGGTGCGCACAAGATCGTAAGGAGCCACCAGACTGTTTAGCTCGCCGCAGATCGTCTCAACCGACATGTCTTCATTGATTGCTACGCTTACGCCCATGCGGCCAAGTAGCTCAAGCATGGTCGTAATGTCGTGCAAATGCGGAAGGTTTCCGACCATCATCGGACCTTCCGCTAATAAGGTGGCGGCAAGAATCGGCAGTGCAGAGTTCTTGGCACCTGAGATGCGAACCTCACCTTCAAGGCGATTACCACCCGTAATTCGTAATTTTTCCATAGAGGGGCTCTTACGCGTTCGCTTTCTCAGCGGGCGTGTAGGTGTGGATTGTTAAGGCGTGCAAACTGCCATCCACGATATAAGGATTAAGAATCTTGTAAACGTACTGCTGGCGCTTGACTGTGTTTAAGCCGTCGAAAGCTTCGCCCACACCTGTTATTTCCTTAACGTAGCCATCTACAACGGACCAAGTCACTTCTGGAGCTTGGGACTGCAATACTTCGAGGATTTCTGCGGGTGACATAACCGTCCTGCCATTCAAATTCTGAAAAGCGCACAATAATAGCGGATTTATGCCCTGAACCGAAGCGGCGTGAACATTGATCGTGTTAGAAGGCGCTTAAAAACCCAGTTATTCGTCGTTAGGCGTCTGTAATGACAGGTTCAAACACACTGTCTAAGTCACAGATACTCAAAATACCGCGCATGTCTGTTGGCACATTGACAACAGACATAGTGATATTACCCGTCGTGCATAAACGCAACCAACCCAACAATAAAGCCACACCGGCGCTACTGAAACGACCCACATGTTGCAAATCAAGCTGCCATGTTGTGCCAGCATTTTGAACCACGTTTTGGATATCAGCATCACCCTCCGGCGCTAACGCCGCAACCGTGTGCAATGTCAGATCACCGCTTAGCTCTGCGGTTCCCTGTCCGGTATTTTTAAACTTCGGCTGCGGCATACAACTTAACCTTCCGCTTTGTTAAATAGGAAACGGCTAATGAGCTCTTCAAGTACGATGGCAGATTGTGTGTCTTGCACCCAATCCCCCTCTTTCAAGTAATCCATTTCAGCGCCTACGCTTAGGCCAATGTACTTCTCGCCCAGCAACCCCGCCGTCAGAATAGCGGCACTGGTGTCACTAGGAAGAACATTCATTGATGAATCAATTTCCATCTCGACCACGGCGGCATAATATTCTTTATCCAGCGTGACGTTAGTAACTCGACCCACAGTAACACCCGCTAGAGACACTTTAGCGCGATCGGTTAAACCGCCAAGGTTCTCAAAGCGCGCTTTAATTGTGTAGGTATCACCGACGGCATCGGTCGATAAACCACTCACACGAAAAGCCATTAGCACTAAAGCGATGATGCCCATGACCATGAACCCACCTACCATAAACTCAACATTACGCATGCGCATTTTTAAACGCCTCCCAACATGACTGCAGTCAAAATAAAGTCCAACCCGAGGACAGCCAATGATGAAATCACGACCGTTTTTGTTGTTGCCTTACCAATACCTTCCGACGTTGGCTCAGAGTCATACCCCTGATACACCGCAATCCAGGTAACAACCAAACCAAACACCAGAGCTTTGAATAGCCCTTTTAATACATCTTCAGTAAACATCACGGTGTTCTGCATATTGCTCCAGTACGCACCGTCGTATAAGCCCAACATATCCACCGCGACAAATGCACCGCCCCAGATACCGACGGTGCTAAATAAGAGCGCAAGAATGGGAAGGCTAATAATGCCCGCCCATAAACGCGGAGTAATAACCCGTTTAAGTGGATCAACCCCCATCATTTCCATCGCCGATAATTGCTCAGTGGCCTTCATCAAACCAATTTCAGCCGTAAGCGCCGAACCAGCGCGACCTGCAAATAACAGCGCAGCCATCACTGGCCCTAACTCTCTAAGCAAGGTGAGGGACACCATGGTGCCCAACGCCGATACCGAACCAAATTTAATGAGGATGTTGTATCCCTGCAGCGCCAACACCATGCCGACAAAAAACCCCGCCACAACAATAATGGATAACGAGCGCACACCAACAGAGTGAATCTGACGAATAAAATCAAGGAAGCCAGCACTGCCTGGCCCGCCCCAAGTAATCGATTGCACAAATAAATTGCCCGCACGCCCCATGGACGCCACAGAATCAACACCAGCGCGCCCTAGGTTGCGAATACTTTCGATCATGACGGATCTCCGGCCATAAGGTCTTCGCGGTAATCTGCCGCAGGGTAATGGAAAGGCACTGGGCCGTCAGGATCTCCATTCAAGAACTGACGAACCTCCGCATTATCACCATTACGTAATTCATCAGGTGTACCAAAACCAATCACTTTTCCTTCAGACAATATGCACAGGTAATCAGCGATCTGGCATGACTCATCCACATCATGCGAAACAAGTAAGCTGGTTAACCCAAGCGCTTCATTCAAGCCCTTGATCAAACGTAAAATCATACCCATTGAAATGGGATCAAGTCCTGTGAAAGGCTCATCGTACATAATAAGCTCTGGGTCCATCGCGATAGAGCGAGCCAGCGCCACACGGCGGATCATCCCGCCCGACAACTCTGCCGGCATCATCTCGCGAGCGCCACGAAGGCCAACGGCTTCGAGCTTCATAAGCACGAGATCACGAATCATGTTTTCCGATAGATTGGTGTGAACCCGCAAAGGAAAAGCCACGTTTTCGAACACATTTAAGTCGGTAAATAAGCCGCTGGTTTGAAACAACATGCCCATTTTATTTTTACGCAGCTCAAACAGGTCAGAGCGCGACATTTTGCCAACATCCGCCTCATCAACCAACACCTGCCCTTTATCAGCGCGCAGCTGCCCGCCAATCATACGTAGCAAGGTCGTTTTACCCGTACCGCTCGGCCCCATGATGGCGGTAATCTTGCCACGAGGAAACGCGACGTTCAGGCCATCATAAATACGCCGGGTGCCACGGTAGAAAGTGACGTCCTGTATTTTTACATGAGCTTCGGCGTGAGAACTGCTTTCTGACATCGTTCTGCCTATCCATTTAAGTTGTCGCTAGCATATCGGAATGTACAAGTTAGGGCACCTCCGATTCATCAAAATTAAAATGGCAACGAGAAACAGCCTGTTGCAATTGCGCGAACGACAGCCTCCGGTACAATGAGCGGCTTATTTTCAACAAGTTGCAATGACTATGTATCCAGAGCTGGCCGCTATCCTTTTGGGTCTCGTGTTTTTAGTGTGGAGCGCGGACAAATTTGTGATTGGTGCCGCCGCCACCGCTCGCCACCTTGGCATGTCGCCATTACTGGTTGGCCTGACCATTGTCTCTATTGGAACGTCAGCTCCAGAGATGTTTGTCTCAGCCATGGCCTCCCTAGATGGTGCAGGCAACTTAGCCATTGGTAACGCCATTGGCTCAAATATCGCGAATATCGCGTTAGTTCTAGGGATCACCGCACTGGTTGCCCCCATTCCTTTGCAACGCGGCTTACTCAAAAAAGAGCTGCCCCTATTAATGTTGATCAGCTTGCTAGCAGGCGTTGTGTTAATGGATCTGACACTCGATCTTATCGATGCACTGATTCTAATCGCCGCCCTGATCTTCGCGCTCTACTTAATGTTTCAGCAATCGTCAGACAGTGGCGAGCCAGTGATGGATTCTGACGAAGCAGAAGAAATTGAAAATACGCCCACAGCAAAAGCCGTCTTTTGGCTAGTCGCTGGCTTACTGATATTAATGGCCAGTTCAAAGGCGTTGGTTTGGGGCGCGACAGGTATCGCCTCAGCGATGGGCGTGTCTGACTTAATTATCGGCCTGACCATTGTTGCGATCGGCACTAGCTTGCCTGAGCTTGCAGCCTCAGTCACCAGCGCACTTAAAGGGCACCACGACATTGCCATCGGTAACGTTATTGGCTCTAACATTTTCAATTTATTAGCCGTCATGCCGATTCCTGGCATTTTGGCCGTGACAGCGGTCGACTCGATGGCACTTTATCGCGACTACGCTGTCATGATGGGATTAACCGTCGCGTTAATACTTCTATTTATCATCAACTACCGCACAGGGATTTTAGGTCGAGTTTCGGGCACCTTGCTGACCACTTCCTATGCGGCTTATATGTTTATCTTATTTATGGCGAACCAATAACATGATCGAACCTACTAATTTCAACTACATCGACTCCGCGTTACGTACGATCAAGCTCGAACAAGAAGCCGTTGGAACGTTAACCAACCACATCGATGACAGCTTTACCCGCGCCTGCAAACTCATCATCCAATGTCGTGGCCGAGTCGTCGTCACCGGCATGGGAAAATCAGGCCACATCGGCACCAAAATAGCGGCGACATTAGCCAGCACAGGCACACCGGCATTTTTTGTTCATCCAGGTGAGGCGAGCCACGGCGACATGGGCATGATTACCGCCGGAGATGTTGTCATTGCGATGTCTAACTCTGGTGAAACCAGTGAAGTAACGAGCCTATTGCCACTACTCAAACGCATGGGTACACCACTGATCAGCATGACAGGTAAGCCTCTATCCACACTGGCACAAGCCGCTGATAGCCACCTATACACAGGCGTCGACCAAGAAGCCTGCCCACTTGATCTAGCGCCAACGTCATCAACAACGTGTGCGCTAGTGATGGGAGATGCCCTCGCTATCGCTTTGCTTGAAGCCAAAGGCTTTACCGCCGAAGACTTTGCTTTCTCACACCCGGGTGGCAGCTTAGGACGTCGTCTACTGCTTAAAGTTGAGAACATCATGCACAGTGGTGATCAGATTCCTGTGGTAAACGAATCAACAACACTGTCGGAAGCCTTGTTAGTCGCGACTTCCAAAGGCCTTGGCATGACCACAGTGGCAAAAAACGATGGCAGCCTTGCTGGGATATTTACCGATGGCGATTTACGTCGTGCGATTGATCACGGCGTGAACATTCAAAATGCTGTTATGACGGACGTCATGACCCGCGAATGTAAAACCACAACACCGGGCGCATTAGCCGCAGAAGCATTAAAAATAATGGAAGACGGCAAGATCAACGCGCTGGTCGTTCAAAGTGACGGTAAAACAGTCGGGGTCATTAATATGCACGACCTACTACGGGCTGGTGTTATCTAATGCGCAAACGCTATCTGTTGTTATTAGTCACTGCGGGGTTAGGCTTTGCCCTACTCGCGGTAGACCGCTACACCCGTGAGATTGTTTCACCGGGCGTAGAACAACAGGTAAAAGAGCCCGACTATTATGGCGATGTGCTTATCAGTCGTCGTTACAGCGACACCGGCAAATTGGCGGATACCTTCTACGCCGCGACGTCTAAGCACTACCCTGATGGCGACCTCACCATATTCAGTGAGCCACGAGTACTCATTACCTCCAACGATAAGTGGGTGGTGACGGCAAACGAAGGGGTACTTAAAGGCGACAGCCAAGCGTTGAATTTATCAGGCAATATTATAATTAAACCTCAGGACGCTGCGGACCCATGGACCGTCAAAACCAGCACCCTGACCTATTATATAGACCAACAGCTAGCGACATCAGACGTCCTCGTTACCATAACAGGCGAGAACACCGTGATGCGTGGCACCGGGATGATATTCGATGCTACGCGCCAACGCCTTGAGCTTAAAACAGGAGTTCGTACCTATTATGAACCTGCTAAGTAAACTAACCTTGCTCGCCCTCGTCACAACGCCACTGACGGCCTTATCGTTACCAGATGATTGGCAGCAAGCAATGACAATTTTATCGGATACCGCCGAGATTGATCGTCGCGCGGGCACCGTTATTTATGAAGGCAATGTCATCCTGACTCAAGGTACATTAAAGATCCAAGCCGAGCGCCTGCTCGTTCTTAGAGATGGAGACTCACTCGAAAAAGCCGTTGCCGAAGGCAGCCCTGCACTCTATGAACAGCAGATTGAAGCAGGCAAACCCGTGACAACGGCGCATGGCAATCGTATTGATTACTACACCGTAGAGCGCCGCATCACTCTGCGTGGTGATGCCGAGTTACAACAAGACGGCAACCTCTTCAGTGGCGACCAAATCACCTACGATATGGCGAGTGAAACGGTTAAAGCCAGCGGCAATCAAGCGATATCGGACTCAGTAGATAACAGTGAAACCACCCCGGATGGACGCATAAAAGTCGTCATTCAGCCTCCGAAGCCTAAATTACCCGAGAATCAAGCAACAGAAGTTCAAGCAACAGAAACTCAAGCATCAGAAACTCAGCCACCGGAAGCCCAACAACCGGAAAACCAGAAATAAGATGAAAACCTTAAAAGCTCAGCACTTGGCAAAAAGCTATAACGGCCGAGAAGTCGTCAAAGACGTCTCCATCAGCGTGGAAAGCGGACAAATTGTCGGGCTACTTGGGCCTAATGGCGCGGGTAAAACCACGTGTTTCTATATGATAGTGAACCTAGTTCAGGCCGATCGAGGCAGAGTGTTAATTGATGACGAAGACATCAGCCACCTGCCCATGCATGGGCGCGCCAAAAAAGGCATTGGTTACTTACCGCAAGAAGCGTCCATCTTCCGCAAGCTAAGTGTCGCCGACAACATCATGGCGATCCTTGAAACTCGCTCCGATCTTAATCGCGCACAGCGCAAAGAACATCTAGAACAGTTGTTGGATGAGTTTCACATACAGCACATCCGCGACAGCGCTGGTATGGCACTCTCTGGTGGTGAACGCCGCCGTGTTGAAATCGCCCGAGCGTTAGCCGCTGAGCCATCGTTTATTCTCCTCGATGAGCCATTTGCCGGGGTTGACCCAATTTCCGTGAATGACATCATGGACATCATTCGCCAATTAAAAGCGCGCGGTATTGGCGTATTAATAACGGATCACAATGTACGTGAGACCTTGGCTATTTGTGAAAAAGCCTTCATCGTTGGTGGTGGCCATATCATTGCTGAAGGCACCTCAGAAGAAGTACTCAGTAACGAACAAGTCAGGAAGGTCTACCTTGGCGATGATTTCCGCCTTTGATCCCAACGCAGCAGTCGCGTTAAGCTGGTAAATAAATAGACAGGGCAACTTGGCCCAAGATGACAGCAAGTACGATCAACAAATCGTCGCTATGCGAACAAACAGGCGATAAGGTTGTCGTCATCACAGAATAATCAATGAGTTAGCTGTTAAAATAGATTCCATAGCGCATGGGTTTGCCTATAATGAATCTACTTACCGGCAACAATTAAGGTCGTATCGCTTAGCATTTATGAAGACATCCCTCCAGCTTAAGATGGGCCAGCAGCTGACAATGACGCCTCAGCTGCAACAGGCAATCCGGCTACTGCAGTTATCCACGCTGGATCTTCAGCAGGAAATTCAGGAAGCGCTTGATTCCAATCCAATGTTGGAAAGTGAAGAGTTCGATGAAAGCGGCCCAGAATCTTCAGACAACAACGCCAATGCCAGCGAAGAGCAAAAAACCGAACATACCGCTTCAGAGCAAGATACCAGCGGCAGCTCTGATATTGATTACGACGACGGCCCGGCACAAGAATCTCTCGACGAGCAGTGGTCAAAAGACAAACTGCCCGACGACCTCCCTGTAGACAGCAGCTGGGAAGACACCTACCAAGTCAGTGCTGGAACATCCTCTAGCAGCGGTGCTATCGACGACGATTTTGATTACGACTCGCGTCACGCAACCACGGATAATTTGCAAGACCACCTTCTGTGGCAACTTAACCTCACCCCAATGTCAGATACCGACCGCGACATCGCCACCATGTTAATTGATGGCATAGACGACGACGGCTACCTGCATACAACGGTTGAAGATGTTCTGGAAAGTATGGACCCAGAACAAGACGTCGAAGAAGACGAAGTGATGGCCGTACTGCATCGCCTCCAACAATTTGATCCCGCCGGTGTTTTTTGTCGTGATTTGCGTGAATGCTTATTGCTACAGCTCCACCAACTGCCTGATGACACACCTTGGTTACTTCAAGCACGGCTCGTCATTAGTGATCACATTAGCCTACTAGGCAACCGTGATTTCCAATCGTTAATGCGCAAAGCCAAGCTCAAAGAAGATGAACTCAAAGCCGTACTGCGATTAATTAAAGAATTAAACCCTAAACCGGGGTCAGGAATATCCTCGGAAGAATCTGAATACGTTATCCCTGACGTCATCGTGCGACAACTGCACGACGAATGGCGAGTCGAATTAAATCCAGATATCGCCCCAAAATTACGAGTGAATGCAGATTACGCCGCATTGATTCGCCGGTCGGACAACAGCGCCGACAACTCATTCTTAAAAGATAATCTACAAGAAGCCCGTTGGTTTATTAAAAGCCTACAAAGCCGCAATGAAACATTGTTAAAAGTGGCCACCAAAATCGTAGAATTTCAGATCGATTTCTTCGATCAAGGCGATGAAGGTATGAAGCCACTGGTATTACATGATATTGCTGAAGCCGTCGGTATGCACGAATCAACCATTTCGCGCGTGACGACGCAAAAATTCATGCACACACCGCGTGGGATTTTTGAACTTAAATACTTTTTCTCGAGTCATGTTAGTACAGACAGCGGTGGCGAATGTTCATCAACGGCCATTCGCGCCATGATTAAAAAGCTCATTGCTGACGAAAATACACGAAAACCTCTAAGCGACAATAAAATTGCCACTATGCTTGGAGAGAAAGGAATACAAGTCGCACGGCGTACCGTCGCAAAGTATCGCGAAGCTATGATGATTCCGCCGTCGAATGAACGAAAACAACTTATTTAATTTCGCCACAATTCAGTGGTTTTAAGGAGACTGAGCATGCAAATAAATATCAGTGGTCACCACGTTGAAGTAACTGAAGCAATGCAGTCACACGTCGAGGATAAAATGTCGAAACTTACTCGCCATTTCGACAACATCACAAAAGGTCAGGTGACCTTAACTGTGGTGAAAGACCGTCAGACTGCAGAAGCAACCATCCACATTACCGGTCACGATTTACACGCCAAAGCAGAAAACGAAGACATGTATACCGCTATCGACCAGATGGTTGAAAAACTCGACCGCCAAGTGTTGAAGCACAAAGAAAAAGCAGTGGCTCGTCAGCACGGACAAGGCTAACCCATGACGCTTCGTATCGAAGACATCTTGACGCAGGAACGCACTCTTAAGGCTGTTCCTGTGACAAGTAAAAAGAAATTGCTCGAGCAGCTAGCTTCCTTAGTGGCTGAAAACATGGCGACCGAACATATCGGCGAAGCTTCTGCTGACGATATCTACGAGCGCCTACTTGGACGCGAGCGCATGGGCAGCACCGGCATAGGGGAAGGCATCGCCATCCCCCACTGTCGTTTACTACAATGCGAGCAAGCGATGGGAGTGTTACTGCAATTAGAAACACCGATCGACTATGACGCCATTGATGGCAAACCGATTGATCTCGTATTTGCCTTGTTAGTGCCTGAAGAAGCGACGGATGAGCATCTACAGATATTGGCCACACTAGCGACCAATTTTAGCCAAGAAAGTTATCGAGAATCCTTGCGTAACTCGCCAGATTCTAAACATCTATACACTCGCGCCATCGCGAACGCATAAATCACGGAGAGCACTATGCGACTGGTAGTTATTAGCGGCAGGTCGGGGTCAGGGAAATCCAGTGCCCTACACGTACTTGAAGACCTCGGGTTTTACTGCATCGACAATCTACCCATCGGTTTACTGCCCGCCCTAGCCGAACAAGCCCAAGCCGATGAAAAGCTCACCCGTGTTGCCGTAAGTATCGATGTTCGAAACCTGTCTGACACTGGCGCACCAATCAATGAAGTACTCACCGCCCTGCCACACGACCAATACCAGCTTGATGTTGTTTACCTAGACGCCTCTGAGAACGTTTTATTACAACGCTTTAGCGCAACACGCCGTAAACATCCGCTCACGAATACAAACGTCTCACTTGGCGAAGCCATTGAGCGAGAAAAAACGCTACTCGACCCGATCGCCAACATGGCCGATCTAACGCTCGATACCACACACATGTCGGTCCACGAGTTACGTAGCCTAATTCGTATGCGCGTCGCAGATAAAAAATTCGGTGAAATGTCGATCCAGTTTGAATCCTTTGGTTTCAAACACGGCATTCCTATTGATGCCGACTACGTCTTCGACGTCCGCCACCTACCGAACCCTTACTGGGATGAATCGTTGCGTAAATTCACTGGTTTAGATACCGAAGTGCAATTATTCCTCAACAGCTATGACGTGGTCGGTGAAATGCGTAAATCCGTTAGTGACTTTCTAAATCAATGGATGGATCGCTTTATTGAGGCTAATCGCAGCTACATGACCATCGCTATTGGGTGTACCGGCGGCCAACACCGTTCAGTGTATTTATCTGAACAGCTAGCCACCGAATTCCGCATGAAATACTCGAATGTACAGGTACGCCACCGCGAGCTGGCCCGTGCTGAAAAAGAACCCTCGCATTGATTTGGCGTACACAATGATTCAAGAAAACATACTCATCATCAACAAGCTCGGCTTACATGCACGTGCTGCCGCCAAGCTGGTCTCCACGGCCTCAGCCTTTGCCAGCCAGCTCCAAATTGGCCACAGCGGGCGCATGGTCGACTGTAAAAGCATTATGTCCGTCATGATGCTGGCGGCGAGTAAAGGAACGGAAGTTCAACTCAGCGCCGACGGTAAAGATGAGCAGGCCGCCATCGACGCTATCATTGACCTGATCAATCGACGTTTCGACGAAGAAGAATAACGCCGGTATTTGCCGTAGTAATACGGCCACGCTCACCTTCGAAGTTCCCTAAAGAAAACAACATTTTAGACGCATTTCCGCGAGTACTTTCATGGTATCAATGCCGCAATCAGGCTAGAATTCAGTTAATCGTTCTATTCATCATTCTCTGAGTTAGCGACATCGATATGGCGCAACAAACCGAAAAAGCCAAAGCGAAACTCCATAGCCTCAACGCCGCGCTTGAAAGCGGTGCCTTGGCTAGGGTTCAGCGCATTCTAAATTCCGGCTTGGCTCCGGCGGATATTGCCCATCTGATTGAATCTTCGCCGCCTAAAGCGCGAAAAATTCTTTGGGACTTGGTCGATAAAGAACTGGAAGGCGAAGTCCTTCAGTATCTGAGTGAAGACCTACAGGCACACTTCCTTTCTGACCTCAGCGCCGAAGAACTGATCGACATCACCTCGGACCTCGACGCCGATGACGTTGCCGATATTCTGCAGCAGCTACCAGAACGCGTTACTCAAGAAGTGCTCGACGCGATGGATCATCAAGACCGTGAGCGTCTTGAAGCGGTACTAGGCTACCCAGAGGACAGTGCTGGCGGCTTGATGAACACCGACACGGTGACCATCCGCCCAGACATCACCCTTGAAGTGGTTATGCGTTATCTGCGCCGTCACGCCACATTGCCTGAAATGACGGACAACCTACTGGTCGTTAACCGTAATAACGAATTTATTGGCATCCTCACCATCAACAAATTATTAGTGAGTGATCCACAGCAAACGGTTCGTGAAGTTATGACCACGGATGGCCGAGTCATATCAGCGACCTTACCGGACACCGAAGTGGCTAAGCTGTTTGAACGGCATGACCTTGTATCGGCTCCGGTCATTGATGCCGACGGCAAGCTTATCGGCCGTATCACCATTGATGACGTGGTTGATGTTATTCGCGACACCGCCGACCACTCATTAATGAGTATGGCGGGTCTGGATGAAGAAGATGACACCTTCGCGCCAGCGCTTAAAACAAGTCGCCGTCGTGCAGTATGGCTAGGCATTAATTTAATGACCGCGTTAGCGGCCTCGGCCGTGATTGGTTTATTTGATAAAACCATCGAGCAAGTTGTTGCTCTGGCGGTGCTTATGCCCATCGTTGCCAGTATGGGCGGTATTGCTGGCAGCCAAGTACTTACCCTTGTTATTCGCGGCCAAGCCGTTGGCCACCTTTCCAGTGCAAACTTCCGCTGGTTATTTAATCGCGAGATCATAGTCGCCGGCATTAACGGCGTACTCTGGGCGATTGTTATCGCTGGTATCACCTACGCTTGGTTTAGAGACCCCGGAATATCAATCATCATTGGTGCAGCGATTATTATTAACTTATTGGTTGCTGCGGTAAGCGGCGCGGCACTTCCTCTGATCCTTAAAGCTCGCGGCATTGACCCTGCCCTTGCGGGCGGTGTGGTATTGACCACGGTCACCGATGTGGTGGGCTTTATGTCCTTCCTTGGTTTAGCCACACTGTTTTATCTTTAATTGCGGAACCCACTATGAAACACAATGACGACGAAGACATTGAATACGTCAGTAAGACCGAACTAAAAAGGGAGATGCAGCGCTTTCACGCGTTGGCAGAGCAGCTCTGCGCGCTGCCAGTTGCGTCATGGGAAAAAATTCCCGGCACCGAGACGTTACATGGCGCACTACGCGAAAGCCGTCGAATTAAAAAAGCCGATGCCCGCCGTCGTCATTTTCAGTTCATGGGTAAAATATTGCAGGATGAAGAGCACGAAGCCATTCAGCACGCCCTCGACATGTTGAACCCTTCAAGTGAAGCCTTTGGCCGTCGCAGTGGTCAACTTGAGCAATGGCGTACTCGTTTAATTGATGATAACGACGCCATGAAAAGCTTCCTAGATGAATACCCTAATGTAGATCGCCAGCAATTGCGTAATATGGTTCGCAACGCACAAAAAGAAATGCACTCGGAGCCGCCTAAGCCGGGAACAAGCTATAAAAAACTATTCCAAATGATCAAAGAGATCGTACCGGCTGAGTAATTGTTTATTTTTTGGTGCACTGGCGTCGTCCATTGCGACCGACCCCAGCACCAAAAATGCGCAGCCTTCTCCCTGCTTTTAATACCCCCCTCCTCTTTTCAGAGGTGCCTTAACCCTAAAAACGAACACACTTCGCGCCATAGCGCATTAAATTAAGCCTTTTATCTTATTGGCACACTGGTTGCTTTTGCTATAGCAGAGCCAATGGCGGTTCACCCTACAATTTAAGTTTTTTCGATAACGGCGTCGATTCCTTGCAGATCAAGATTTGCTAGGCACGGCGCCGTTTTTTTTTGCGCTTTTCGTTTTCGTATTTCTTCACTGAAATACCTATTAAAAACCACAGAGGTAATACTATGTCCTATTTAATGCCTTCCGAGTTCGCCACAAAAATGGTGGATGCAGGTGCTGAAAAGATATTCATGTCTGCCAAAGACACATTGATTCGTGCCTTTATGGCCGGTGCCATCTTGGCACTAGCCGCATCGTTCGCTATCACTGTCGCAATGAAAAGTGGTTCACCAATTTTAGGGGCATGTTTATTCCCGGTGGGCTTCATCATGCTGTATTTAATGAAGTTCGATTTGCTGACAGGTGTGTTTACACTTGTCCCGCTAGCGATCTTAGATAAGCGCCCCGGCTGTACGGTACCTCAATTATTCCGTAACTGGGGTCTCGTATTTTTAGGTAATTTAGGTGGCGCAGTCTCAGTAGCCGTGATGATTTCTTTTATTTTAACGTACGGATACAACACAGATGGCGGTGCCATTGCTGCGAAAGTAGCGACCATTGGTGAGTCACGTACTGTCGGTTACGCCGCTCACGGTGTTGATGGCTGGATTACTATTTTCATTCGCGGCATGTTGTGCAACTGGATGGTATCTATGGGCGTTGTTGGGGCAATGATCTCGACATCAGCAACGGGCAAAATGGCAGCGATGTGGATGCCAATCATGCTCTTCTTCTTCATGGGCTTCGAACACTCAATCGTTAACATGTTCCTATTCCCATTCTCTATGATCATGGGCGGTGACTTCACTGTCATGGATTACATTGTATGGAATGAATTACCAACGGTACTGGGTAACTTAGTCGGTGGCTTAGTCTTTGTTGCTTTGCCTCTTTACTACACGCACGTTCGCCAAAGCGCTGATCGTAAGCTGTAAATCTCAGAGGTTTGATTCAGTCTATAATCAGACCAACTGACTAATGCGTTCCAATTAGGGACAATCAGCCCGCTCTTCCAGTAACATTGGTCACTGGAGAGTGGGCTTTTTTATTGAGTTGTTTATATCAGGGATATTCGGACATGCCAAAGCCAATGAGCGTCAGCATCGGGCAATGCAGTGACAAGGGCATCAAACCGATTAACCAAGACTTCCACGGCGCACAAGTTCCGGAAGGTACACTGCTACAAAGCAAAGGCATTGCCATTGCCCTAGCCGATGGCATCAGTAGCAGCAGCGTTAGCCAAGAAGCCAGCGCCACATCAGTACAAAGCTTTCTGAGTGATTATTACTGTACGTCAGAAGCTTGGTCTGTAAAAACCTCTGGCCAGCGCGTGCTAGAAGCAACAAACTCTTGGTTAAACGCCCAAGCCCGGCGCAACTTACGTGCTTACGATCCCAATAAAGGCTACGTTTGTACCTTTAGTGCGGTCGTTATTAAGTCTCGCACCGCGCATATATTTCATGTCGGCGATAGCCGTATCTATCGAGTCCAAGATAATGATCTTGAACAATTAACCCGCGACCATCGTTTTTACGCGTCAGAAAATCAAAGCTATTTAACACGCGCGATGGGAATGGATGCGCAGCTTGAAATTGATTATCACACCCTCGCAGTCGAACCCGGCGATACCTTTATTTTAGCCACCGACGGTATTTACGAATTTGTCAGCGATCGCTTTATCACCGCGGCTATCTCAGAGCACGCCGACGATTTAGATAAAGCGGCTTTGACGATTTTAAATAAAGCCCGAGAACACGACAGTGATGACAACCTAACCATTCAAATACTGCGAGTGGATCACCTACAAGAACAAAACAAAGAAGAGCTGCACCGACAAATGACGGAGCTGCCTTTCCCCCCTGAGTTGTCTCCTAGGGACGAGTTCGACGGCTATAATATTTTACGCAAGATACACAGCAGCCCGCGCAGCCATGTATTTCTCGCCCAAGATAAAGAATCAGGTATTACCGTTATTCTAAAAGTACCTTCCGGTGAATTGCGTGATGACACAGCGTATTTAGAGCGTTTTTTATTAGAAGAATGGATAGCTCGGCGGTTAAATAACGATCATATTGTTCGTCCAGCCCCTATCGAACGTTCACGCAATTACCTCTACATCACCAGCGAATACATTGAAGGCCAAACCCTGTCACAGTGGATGCGAGATAACCCACAGCCATCGCTAGAGCAAGTACGAAATATCATTGAGCAAGTCGCCAAAGGCCTACAAGCCTTTCATCGTTTGGAGATGCTGCATCAAGATATAAAATCCGACAACATTATCATTGCTAAAGACGGTGTCGTTAAATTGATTGATTTTGGCTCAGTCAAAATTGCTGGCATTGCAGAAATCGATACCCCTATCGAACGTTTAACCTTACTCGGTACTGCACAATACTCAGCGCCAGAATATTTCTTAGGGCAAGAAGGCAGCACGGAATCCGACATTTATGCTCTAGGTGTCGTGACCTACGAAATGCTCAGTGGCAAGCTACCCTACGGTATGGATGTCGCTCGACTCAGAAATAAAAAAGCACTTAACCGCTTACACTATAAATCCATTCGCGATAGTGGCCGTACGATCCCGGTGTGGGCTGATGAAGCCATCCACAAGGCAATACACCCGGTGCGCTCACAACGCTATAAAGAACCGGCCGAATTTATTTATGAGTTGAGACATCCAAACGCCAAATATTTATTAAATAATCGACCACCAATCATGGAGCGAGATCCTGTCATGATCTGGCAAGGCGTGTCGTTAATACTCGCGGTAATTGTTGTGGTGTTATTGTTTGAAAAGCTGGGGTAGAGCAAGGCTGCCCCAGAACTTTCCATCAGCACTGTCGCTGATAACAGGCAGCGTTTTTTATACCTAAGCTCAACACCTAAGCTCAACACCATGATCGCTGCTTTACATGAAATACCTAATTTTCTACCTCATGTCTTCATTAGTCAGAGGTGACCTAGTACCGCTGATTTGAAATGCGATTGAGCGGATTCCTATATTCGGCGTGCGTGCGGCGCCAGACAGCCAAATCATTCTGCGGCCTTCAGAGCAAAACCTTGCCCCAGAGCGATGCAAAAATCTGGATATTTTAAGAGGCCGCTCTGGGGCGGATTGTTTTGCGTGCCGCATAATGATTTGGCTGTCTGGATAAAGCCGGATGCGCCGAAAAGAGAGGATCGTAAGGAGAAACTTCTCCTTGCATGGGGCCGGGGGCGGAGCCCCGAAAGGGAGTTGCATTAGAGAACTGAGTTGAAGAGCTGAGCTTGGAAGTTAAGTTTAAAAACACTCGATTGAACAATGAAACACTAGCAGAGCTAAAGGCTATGACCTAGCGTAAGGGCATTGCGTCACGTCGTTGCACGACATTTTTTAAATCAATGTCCACCGCCACTACCCCCGGTGTGTCATTGAGCTGAGCCATGACTTCACCCCAAGGATCGATCACCATAGAGTGGCCCCAGGTTTGTCGTTTGTCGTCATGCCAGCCGCATTGGTTGGCGGCAATTAAATAACACTGTTGTTCAATGGCACGTGCACGGAGAAGCACTTCCCAGTGTGCTTTTCCGGTTGTATACGTAAACGCCGCAGGCACTAAAAGAATATCCGCACCTGCGTTACGTAAAGCGAGGTAATGCTCAGGAAAACGAAGATCAAAACAAATACTTAATCCGACGTTTCCAAGGGGGGTATCAACCACAACAATGTCTGTTCCCGGTGCAAAGCGCTCCGATTCACGATACCGACTGTGCGCGTCCCCCACATCAACATCAAATAAATGAATTTTGTCGTAGCGTGCAATCTGTTCGCCTTTCGGATTAAACACCAACAAGGCAGAGCGTACTCGCGAGTCACCATCCGGGCTACTTTGCGGTACCGCTCCGGCAAACAACCAAATATCATTCGTACTGGCTTGCTTCGAGAGCCAAGTGTGTAAAGACGTATCCTGCGCCATCGCTTGATACTGAGCGCCATCCATGCACAAACACATCTCAGGAATCAGCACGAGCTTGGCACCTTGCTGGGCCGCTTGAGCAATAAGACCCGCAAGGGATGCTTTATTTTTATCTATATCATCGCCACTATGACACTGGATCGCAGCAACCTTAGCCGAGCCGGTTTGAGTAATAGTCATCAATCACCCCCTAAGCCAAAAATACTTAATACGCGATCCATAAAACCACGGCTGCTTTTGCCATCAACATCGTTATCAAACGCTTTATTTAGCTTAACTTCGGGCTTTTCCCATGTGCCTGTAATGTTGTAACTGGCACTGGTAAAACGCTCTAACTCGTCGCCAATTAATCGCTCAGTCACATAAATCGAAGCTGCCACAGGCGGTGCAAAACCGGCGAGAACAGCAACCAATGGTAAGGTGCTGGTTACCGGGAAAGTTACTGCCAATTTCATATCCAGCTCGCCGGTATTCAAATCAGTAGTACCGGAGGTGGCAAACTTGCCGCCTGGGCCATCCACAGTAATCGGTTCGCTAAGCGTTAATAAGCCCTGTTCAATATTGGCTTTACCCTTCATGGTATCAAACGCCATACCTGACCCCACGAGGTCAGAGAAATCTAAGCGCATACGGCGGAAAATAGAATTAAAGTTTAATGCGCCAAAGGCTTTTAACGCCCCAGCACCTTCCGCGTTGACGACGCCATTTCGTATTCTAAAATTCACATTTCCATTTAATGATTTTGCATTCACACCCGCCGGCGAGCCGATCCAGTCAAGTGAGAAACCGCCATCGAGCTCTTTCCCTTGTACTACTGGCTGCAAACGAAATGCTTTTTGAATGTTTTCGACATTTTTTGCCGACATCGTAAAGTCTGTCATGCGAGTCGCATGCTGGCCTTCACGCATAATCCAATCCAGTCGACCTTTTAACGTGAGACCTTTCATATCACTGTCGAATAAATTTAAAGTTAAGCCCGATGGTATTGGTCGCGTTGTCGCCTTCCAGCGACCAAAGTTTCGGGTGCCGTAATACAATTCATCGATAGTAATATCTAACTCTGCCACATCGGCTGGGATTATATCTTCAAGAGGATCAGGTATGGGGGCCGCAAGCTCGCCATCACTGGTAATATTACGATCACTGCCAAGGCTGCTTTCAAGTACTGCGTCAGTATCTGGAGACTCTGGAGTGTCAGTTTCAGGCAAATGAACGTAGTCCATTAACAACACAACAGGGGCGGTTGTATCTTCACGAATAATAACAGAGCCACGAGCAAGGTCGTTGTCTACTTTCATGGTCCATTCATTAAATGCTTGTTTACCCGTGACGGATGTTTTGCTCACAGGAATATCCCACGCATTTAAACCGGCAATCGTTAAGTTTACCGAAGACACAGGGTTGTTATTACCCAAGCTATTTTTGGGGTACGTTGCGCCAGAGGACGAACCAGATGCAGATTCTTGGTCGAGTAATAGCATCATTCGATCCCATACATCCCACCACTTTTCAACGCTCAACGTCGTTGGAATATTCCCGTTTATTGCAATACCCGTAGTGTCTGTTAACTTGGCATTATCACCACCAAACACAACTTCTCCGGTTTCAACGCCTTGCTCACCAACCCGCATCGCTAGCTGCATAAAGCTATCGTAATTTAAGTTAATAACGGAGGTGTTTCCCGGCGAAACCAGTGTCGTCAGCGTTCGGGGCTGCTCATTGGTTTTCCCCATAGGGGCCGGTAAGTCAATCGTGGTCCCTACAAGGTCACTTTCAATTAAAAGGTTAACTGGTGATGCTAATTCAGGATTTACTTCAAACCGGGCTTGGTAATTTAGCTCGCCCTTCACAGGATCAAGTAAAAAAAGATCGAGCCATTTTTTTACATGAGTCCATTGCGCCGAACCTTCGCCATCGGCAAATATTCGATAGCTTTCACCTATTTTTTGCGAACGTACATCGGCGGTAAATCGTCCACCAAATAAATCAACGGATAAGTCTTTCGCCGTTAACCCCGTCGCAGAGTTAAATGCCAACTTACCATTAATTCCATTCAGGTTTAGCCCGCTATCCGTTAGCGTTAAGTGTGTACTTTTTAACTGTGTCGATAAATCGACATCCGGCACGGCATCGTCACGCCCCAGTATCATGCTCAGACTGATGTCTGTGGCTGCTTCCCCTTTCACGCTCCAGTCAGCCAGTGCATTATCCACCATCTCCGCCAAAGGCGTGGTTTGCAGGTAGCCAATGGCATCTGCGGCTTGGCCATTGATGTTTCCAGACAAGCTTAAGCGAGTGCCTTGCTGGGTGTCGCGCAAACGCAGGCGCGCCCCTGAAGCGATAGTTCCACCTAAGGTTTCGGCGGAATCTATCCACGCGTCAAGGTCTGGCGAGTTTAAAAAGACTCGCCCATGCACATTCGTGACCGATGGCCAATCTTCTAAGTAATCGATACGCGCGTTGTCTGCCTCAAGATACAGCTGTGTCGTTAAGCTGTTGGGAGGAATATCCGAGCCGGTATGACCATTAAGAATAAACCCAACGTTCGATACTTTGCCTTCAACTAACCCCTCGTCTAGCCATTGATTGATGGCGGGATCGAGCATATCCGGCACTAATAATTTTTGCAGACCTATGTCGGCTTGTTCAATCCCAAGCATCAAAGCCATATGGTATTCGACATCGGTATCACGCCGAGGCACTCGAATCGCTAGATCACCGTAAACGCGTGCACCATCTAGCCCGGCATCCAGCCCGATCAAGCGTAAGTTAAATAACTCAGGTTCAATGCTCCAAAAGAAACGCGCCGAGGCATCGGTTAAATCCCAAATAGGGTCATACACCCCTTCGATCTTCATGCTTAATGATGGGTCGTCTATATAAGCAACTCCTCCGTCGCGCTGAAGATGCACACGACCATCCGCATCTTTAAATTGAGGTATTCCAATATACGATTCAAGACTTAAACCGGCGACGTCAGAGCGTATATCAACGCCGCCTTCCATTCCGGGCACGAAGGTAACGCGTACGTCGGACGCAGTACCTCGTAATTTCAAGTTGGTGAAATATTTACTAAAGCGCTCAGGCAATACATTGTAATCAAGAATAAAGTCACTGAATTCTTCAAGGTCAACGTTGGGCACACCTACCTGCCAACCACGCTGATCTGACAATTGCACCGAACTCAGACGCACTTCATTTAACGGGATATTTTGTTTAAATTCCGGCTGAATACTTAGGTGCCAGTCGTCATCAATCCGCTCACCTGAAACAAGTAACTCACCCTCTGTTAGCACTAAGTTCTTCTCTGGAGTATCGAGTGTTAATTCCGGCACATGACCTTTCACATAGAGTGAGTTCAAATCACCATCAGTAATCGATAGCCAACCTTCAGCTCGGCCTCTTAACGTCGGAACTTTTAATTCGCGCGGTAAGTCATCCGGTATCCAGCGGGTCCACTGTTGCTCATCAATACTTACGTACACTTCACCGTCTTGATCACTCCAAGGCCATAATGGCCCGCGCAACTCAGCCCCCACATAAATATCGGCTATTTCTTCACGCCCCCAAGCAACATCCCCTTCCAGCGAATGCTGTTCACCGCGATTTCGCCAAAGTACTTTGCGAACTAATAGAGTTTCCGCACCACTGCTGCGCTGGTTGGTCACAGTCCAATTACTTAACACAACCGCCTGCTGATACCCTAGCCATTCAAGCCATGCTGGTGTGTCTGTGGATCTATCTTGGTTATTAAGTGGCTTGGGGTTTTCTAGATCGGTGGCGGAGAAATCAATCAACGATTGCTCGCCAAGAAACAATTCACCATCGTCATCCTGACGTAATGGTGCAGATACCCCATCAATCACAATACGTTTAAATACCGGCGCTAAATAAAAGGCCGAGGCACTAATATCAAGTTCGGCATCAATTTGCGTAATAGTGAGCAATGAATCATCAGTTAAGGACAAAGCATCTTGCGATTCAACACCAATACTCACTCCACGAATTTTGAAAACCGGGGATAATAAATTCCATTCGCCTAATAACTCATCGATCTTTACGGGCACACCAAGCTGGCCAGTGAGCAGCTCTTCGAGCGCTGGCTTTTGAGTTTCAATTAATGGAACGAGCTGACGCCCAAGACTGGTATAGAAGGCCAGCAGCACTGTCGCTACGACCAACGTAATCCATACCTGTGTCCAGACGGAGCGTATCATCGGGTCAGCCTGTTATTGGAGGACGATGTCGTATTGATCCTGTACATATTGGCTCTCAACTTGAAGCTTAATGGCCTTACCAATAAACGCTTCGAGATCGGCCATGCCTTGGCTATCTTCATCTAACAACCGGTCGACCACTTGCTGGCTCGCCAGTACCAAGTAGGTGCCTGCTTCATAGGCGCGTTCTTCTCGTAGAATTTCGCGGAATATCTCATAGCAAATCGTCTCGGCTGTTTTAACCACACCTCGCCCATCACAAGCACTACAGGTTTCCATAAGCATGTGCTCTAACGATTCTCGCGTTCGTTTACGCGTCATTTCGACTAAGCCAAGCTCAGAAACACCACTGATTTTCGTTTTGGTGTGATCTTTTTCTAAGACTTTTTCTAACATGCGTAACACTTGGCGGCGATGTTCTGCGTCCGTCATATCGATAAAATCGAGAATGATAATACCGCCTAAATTACGCAAACGGACCTGACGACCAATCGCCGTTGCCGCTTCTAGGTTTGTCTTGAAAATAGTTTCTTCAAGGTTACGGCGTCCAACAAAACCACCAGTGTTTACATCTATCGTGGTCATGGCTTCGGTTTGATCCACCACTAAATACCCACCCGACTTTAACGGCACTTTGCGCTCAAGCGCGCGTTGGATTTCATCTTCAACACTGTAAAGCTCAAATACCGGTCGTGGCCCTTGATAATACTCCACTTTCTCAGCAACTTCGGGAACATACTGCTGACAAAACTGTTCAATTTTTTGGAAAGTCTCACGCGAATCAATCAACAACTTATGCGTTTCCGGGCGAGCCAAATCACGAATGGTACGCAGCGATAGCGGCAGCTCGTCATACACTAGGCTTGGGGCCGAATTGTCTTTTATGCGCTCTTCCAGTTTGCGCCATAAGCGTCGTAAATAACGAGTGTCGGCGGTAATCTCTTCTTCACCGACACCTTCCGCCGCTGTGCGCAGAATAAAACCCACTTCCCCCGTCAGACCTTCTGACTCCATGCAGTCTTTCACTAATTGCTTGAGACGATCACGCTCAGCGGTCTCTTCAATTTTTTGTGAAATCCCCACATGCACAGACCCAGGCATATACACCAAATAGCGCGACGGAATCGCCAACTGCGTGGTTAGACGCGCACCTTTTGAGTTAATGGGATCTTTAGTCACTTGCACGACTAATGACTGGCCTTCGTGCACCAGTTGATTAATAGGTGTCGAGCTATCACCCGAGCCTATTTCTGCCACATGAATAAATGCCGCACGTTCCAGCCCTATATCAACAAAAGCGGCTTGCATACCGGGAAGTACCCGTACAATTTTGCCTTTGTAAATATTACCCACCAGCCCGCGATGATTGGTGCGCTCAATAAATATTTCCTGCAGAACCCCATTCTCAACCACCGCAACACGAGTTTCGGTGGGAGTGACGTTCATTAAAATCTCTGCGTTTACGTTCATTACAACCCGGCCTGCCAAACAGGCACTTTAAATTCATTCAATAAGGCAGCAGTTTCAGTCAGTGGAAGCCCCACAACATTGCTGTAACTGCCTTTTATACCAGCCACTAAAATAGCGCCCAGCCCTTGTATCCCATAACTGCCTGCTTTATCGGCAGGTTCGCCTGTTTTTACATAGGCGGCAATTTCTTCGTCGCCCAACTCGCGAAAACGCACTTGCGTACTCACACTGATCACACGCTCTTGATCACCACACACAAGTGCTACGGCACTGAGTACCGAATGTGTTTGACCAGATAACGACGCCAACGTTGCTTTAGCGTCGGAATCATCTACTGGCTTACCAAGAATACGGTCGCAAAAAATCACCGAGGTGTCAGAGCCAAGCACCACCTGCCCTGGATGACGAGAAGCCACAGTACGTGCTTTTTCTAATGCCATTCGCTCAACGTATGCCACCGGCGCTTCATTCTGCTCTGGCGTCTCGTCAATGTCAGCGACATCAATATCAAAACGCACACCTATTTGGTTCAGTAACTCCCGACGGCGCGGCGACGATGATGCAAGTATCATCACATTTCCAAACGCTTAAGCGAGCGATAACCCACCACATACAACCAAGGCCATAAGATAGCGGTGGTAATGGCTGGGGCGAATAACATCACAGGCGTCGCCTCTTCATATAACACCGCCACTGCCCAGTAATGAATAATTTGCTCGGCCATAATCATTAAAAATAATACCGCCGACTGCTGCGCAACATTGAATAAGTAAATACGACGATACAGTAGCTGCAGCAAATAAATATGCAGCGCCACCAAAATGATATGTAAACCTAGCGGCGTGCCGTGTTCAGCATCAAGCATTAACCCCAGAGGTATCGCTAACCATAGCCCAAAAGCACTTGGCGCAAATAATACCATCACAGTAACTATCAGCATGACCCAGGCCGGTTGAAACCAGCTGATTAATTCTGGCATTGGCAGGTGCTCAAGCATAAAGGCAAGAAACAACATCATCAGAATGTAGACCACGGCTTCGAGCTTCATTGGCCACCTCTCCATAATTCATTCGGCGACACACGCTCGGCTTTATCGGTATACACCAGCAGTAAATGACGACTGCGATCAAGCTTTGCGGTTGGCTCGGCTTTCACATTGGCAAACGATTTACCCGGTTCATTTTCAACCACGGTGACCGTCGCGACGGGATACCCTTTTGGGTAGCGGCCACCCAAACCAGAGCTAACCAATATATCGCCGACTTTAATATCCGCGGTGTTGGGCACATAAATCAGCTCAAGCTCGTTTAATGCACCGGTGCCCGTCGCAATCGCTCGCACACCGTTACGATTCACCTGAACAGGCAACGCATGGTTGGAATCGGCAATCATTAACACTCGTGCTGAAAACGGTAAAACATCAATCACTTGCCCCAACAAACCATGGGCATCAAGCACGGCTTGCCCAACAAATACACCTTCGCTACCGCCTTTATCGATAATAATTTGCTGGGTGTAAGGGTCTGGATCTACCGCGGTAACAGACGTTACCAGTACTCGATCATCGACTTGATCAGACGCCGACAGCAGTTCACGAAGAGACATATTCTCCGCTTCGAGTGACGCCATGCGTTGCGCTTTACGCTCAAGAATTAGATTGCGTGCAGAAAGAATTTTGTTTTCTTTAAGAAGCTCACGACGCAAGGTCGCGGACTCGCCCATCCATTCGGCGATAGCCAAAGGCACAGCGGCGGTTTTTTGAGCTGGCGCGACAAGATAACCGACACTATAACGCACCGGATCAAGCCAAGAATATTCATCATCCAGCCACATCAACACGAGCGAGAAAACTGCAATAACAGCAACGCGTTGGCCCTGAAAGGATGGCATCTGAAACTGAGATTTGATGGTACAGACCCGCTTCTAGATTAAGAAGGTTCAACTATACCTGTTGACTGGTATACAGAAAAGAATAACGGCACCGCAGTTACGCGGTGCCGAATAGCAATACTCTAAAAAGAGACGCTTATTATTCGAGCGCCGCCATGGCTAATTGCTGCTCGGTAGCGGTTTCAAGGAACTGGCCACCACCACGCGCAACACACGTTAATGGGTCATCCGCCACAAGCACTGGCAACCCCGTCTCTTCACTTAATAGCTTATCGAGATCGCGTAACAACGCACCACCGCCGGTAAGTACCATGCCGCGCTCGGCAACATCCGACGACAATTCCGGTGGAGCCTGCTCAAGAGCACCCTTCACGGCTTGTACAATCTGCGCTAGAGATTCCTGAAGTGCTTCAAGAATTTCGTTCGAGTTAAGCGTAAAGCTGCGCGGAATACCTTCGGCAAGATTACGACCACGAACATCAATTTCGCGAACTTCGCCACCCGGATACGCCGTACCAATTTCTTGTTTGATACGTTCCGCCGTTGCTTCACCAATTAAGCTGCCGTAATGCTTACGTACATACGCCACGATGGATTCATCAAAACGATCGCCGCCCACTTTCACCGATTCAGCGTAAACGACGCCACTCAATGAAATAATTGCGATTTCGGTCGTACCACCGCCGATATCCACCACCATCGAACCGCGCGCTTCGTCTACCGGTAAACCAGCACCAATCGCCGCCGCCATTGGCTCATAAATTAAATATGCACGGCTAGCACCGGCATTAATCACAGAATCACGAATCGCGCGACGCTCAACTTTAGTCGCCTGAAACGGCACACACACCACAACACGCGGGCTTGGTGGCATTAACTTGCGCTCATGAACTTGCTTAATAAAGAGCTCAAGCATTTTTTCTGTGACTTCAAAGTCTGCAATAACACCGTCTTTTAACGGGCGAATCGCTTGAATGTTGCCCGGAGTACGGCCCAACATACGCTTCGCATCGGCACCTACGGCCTGAACAGATTTGCCGTTAGGTTGAGTACGGATTGCTACTACGGACGGCTCGTTGAGTACAATTCCTTTATCGCGCATATAAATAAGCGTATTGGCCGTACCCAAATCAATTGATAGGTCGCTGGAAAACAAACCACGAAGCTTCTTAAACATCCACCGGATTCCCGTTTACATAGTGCAAAAAATTGCCGTAACTCTAGCAACGGCGGGGATTTAGGGCAAGGCGCTTTTGTGCTAATGTTGCCCTCTTTATTAATAGACCCCATTCACTGGAGTAACAACATGGCTCTGGATCAGGATCAGGTACGTAAAATCGCCAGCTTGGCGCGCCTGCAGATCGACGACAATCAGATTAGCGAATACCAAACCAATCTGAGCAATATTCTCCACTTGGTTGACCAGCTTGCTGCTGTTAACACCGACGGTGTAGAACCAATAGCCCACCCACTGGATGCCGTACAACGTTTGCGTGCCGACGTAGTGACTGAAGAAAATCAGCGCGAACACTTCCAGAAAATCGCACCGGCCACCGCCGAGGGACATTACTTAGTTCCTCGTGTCGTTGAATGATTACGTCAGGATTTAAAAATGCATAACAAAACTATTGCCGAGATCTCCCGCGATCTGGCCGCTGGCACCTACTCCAGCGAAGAAATCACCAAAGACTTGCTGACGCGTGTTAGCAAGCTCGATAAAGACATCAACAGCTTTATCACCGTCACCGAAGAACAAGCCCTCTCGCAGGCCAAAACCGCCGACGCCACGCGTGCCGCAGGCAACGCCGGGGCATGGACGGGTGTACCAATGGCGCACAAAGATATCTTTTGCACCAACGGCGTATTAACCACCTGTGGTTCCAAAATGCTGAGTAATTTTGAAGCCCCTTACGATGCCACCGTCGTCACTAAATTTAATGACGCTGGCGCAGTCTCGCTCGGTAAATTGAACATGGACGAATTTGCCATGGGCTCGTCTAACGAGAATTCCTATTATGGCCCAGTGGCCAACCCGTGGGATAAAGACCGCGTACCAGGCGGCTCTTCGGGTGGTTCAGCCGCTGCTGTTGCCGCCGGATTTGTCCCAGGTGCGACCGCCACCGATACCGGCGGTTCAATTCGCCAGCCCGCGGCTTTGTGTGGTGTAACTGGATTAAAACCAACTTACGGTCGTATCTCGCGTTACGGCATGATCGCTTACGCCTCCAGTTTGGATCAGGCGGGCACCATTACTCATACCGCCGAAGACGCCGCCATGATGATGAACGTCATGGCTGGCTTTGATGCCAAAGACTCCACCTCGGTTGATCGTGACGTGCCGGACTACACCGCCACACTCGATAACAGCATTGAAGGCATGACGATTGGTTTGCCCACCGAATACTTCCGCGATGACTTAAGCGCCGACATGCAACAGCAAGTGCGTAACGCCATTGCTGAATACGAAAAAATGGGCGCTAAAGTAAAAGAAATCTCATTACCTAACACCCATTTAGCCATCCCTGCGTACTACGTGATTGCACCGTCTGAATGTTCGGCCAACTTATCACGCATGGACGGTGTGCGTTTTGGTCACCGCTGTGAAGATCCAAAAGACATTGAAGACCTCTACTGCCGCTCGCGTGGTGAAGGCTTTGGTGAAGAAGTTAAGCGCCGCATCATGGTGGGCTCCTATGCATTGTCTGCCGGTTTTTACGATGCCTACTACAAAAAAGCACAACAAGTACGCCGATTAATTAAAAACGATTTTGTTAACGCCTTTAATGACGTCGACATCATCATGGGGCCAGTCACCCCAACACCGGCGTTTAAACGCGGTGAAAAAACATCTGACCCTGTTGAAATGTACCTCGAAGATATTTTCACCATCGCCCTTAACTTGGCAGGCCTACCGGGCATGTCAGTCCCGTGTGGTGCAGTGAATAACTTACCCGTGGGCTTACAGCTCATTGGTAACTTCTTCGACGAAGCCCGTTTGTTAAATGCCGGACATAAATTCCAGCAAGCAACCGACTGGCACCTAAAAACACCAACGGGCATATAAGAGGACAGTAATAATGGAATGGGAAGTTGTTATTGGCCTTGAGATTCACGCTCAGTTGGCCACCAAATCAAAAATATTTTCCGGCTCATCAACCGCCTACGGTGCTGAAGCGAACACCCAAGCAAATGCCGTTGATCTCGGTTTACCCGGCGTATTGCCCGTATTTAACGAAGAAGCGCTACGCATGGCGGTAAAATTTGGCCTCGCGATTGATGCTGAAATCGGCATGAAATCCGTATTCGACCGTAAAAACTATTTTTACCCAGATTCACCCAAAGGCTACCAGACCACACAATTGCATCACCCAATTGTCGGCATGGGTCATATCGATATCGAATTAGAAAATGGCGAGAGCCGTCGCATTAACGTGACCCGCGCGCACCTCGAAGAAGACGCCGGTAAATCTGTACACGAAGGGTTTGACGGCATGTCCGGCATCGACCTTAACCGTGCCGGAACACCGCTGGTAGAGATCGTCTCTGAGCCAGAAATGCGCACCGCCAAAGAAGCCGCCGCGTATTTCAAAAAAATGCACAGCATCGTCACCTATTTAGGCATTTGTGACGGCGATTTATCCCAAGGCTCCATGCGTTGTGACTGTAACGTCTCTCTGCGCCCAAAAGGCCAAGAAGAATTTGGTACCCGTACCGAAATCAAAAACGTCAACAGCTTCCGGAACGTAGAGCGCGCGATTAATACTGAAATTCAGCGCCAAATGGATATTCTTGAAGACGGCGGCAGCATTACCCAAGAAACTCGTTTATACGACGCCGACAAAGACGAAACACGCTCAATGCGCTCGAAAGAAGTAGAAAACGACTACCGCTACTTCCCGTGCCCGGATTTATTACCGGTCATCATTGACCAAGATTACGTCGACACCATAAAAGCGACTTTGCCAGAATTGCCCGACGCGAAAAAAGCCCGCTTCCAAAGCGAACACGGCTTATCGTTAATGGACGCAGCGGTACTGTCATCTGATCGACAACTTGCCGACTACTTTGAAGCCGCCGCACACATCTCAGGCGACTACAAAATTGCGGCCAACTGGATCATGAGTGACGTATCTGCGGCGCTAAACCGTTTAGAAATCAGCATCAGCGAACTACCCGTTACCGCAGAGCAACTAGGCCGCATTTTAAGCCTGATTAAAGACAACACCCTCAACAACGGTGGCGCCAAAGAAGTCTTTAATGCACTGCTCGACGGCAAGGGAACGGATGGGGCTGAAGGGGTAGATGCCTTGGTTGATTCACTCGGCCTGAAGCAAGTGTCCGACACCGGCGCAATTGAAGAGATTGTGGCGCAAGTATTAGCCGACAACCCAAAACTGGTTGAAGGCTACTTAGCGACACCAGAAGAAAAACGTGGCAAAGCCATGGGGCCATTTATTGGTTTAACGCGTAAAGCCGCAAAAGGGGTCAACCCGCAAGTGGTGATGGATGTGTTGAAGCAGAAGCTGGAAGAGTTGGGCTGATGTTTTTAATTGCGCTCCTGCTTGGGAGCGCATCCTATGCGCGATTAGTGTGTGCATTTCGTATTTTTTCTAGAAAATGTTAAAAAGGAATTTAATATGAAGTTTAAAGACAGCGTTACCGATTGGGTTATGCCGGCGTTACTGCTCACACCACATATGGTTTTACTCGTCGCCATATGGATAGAAGCAAGTGATAAAACGGAGATAAAGTCGATTGAAATAATTATCACATTACTTGGAATTATTGTCGGTGCTGCTGGTGTACTGGTTGCCTGCCAAGCATTACACACCTGGAGAATAACTCTTGCTAAATCAATGGAACTAGACATCGATCTGACGACCGAGGGTCAGGTAAGAAAAATACAAGATTTGGCAAACAATTATGCTCTATTCGTCAACAATGACCTTTATCATCAATGTTTAAATATCAAATCATGCAAAAATAATAACAATCCCACTCCCATATTAACTACAATACCGATACAAAACATTGATCCTACCGAGATAATGAGAGAGGCATATAAATTAAAGAACTTACGAAGTACAGTTTCAGTAAAAAAAAGGACTCACCCATCAGAATCAGATACTAAGGACATTATCGAACTATGCAGCATTCTGACAAATACCACTAATCGGCTGAAATATTATATAAAAAACCCAGTACTCATAAACGATGATTGGAATACAACACCGATCACAGGGTTGAATCAAAAACGATTTTCATTTGATATTTATCCTTATTCAACCATTGCTGATGGAGAGATAATTAATGAATTAAATTTTATCTGCAATAAATGTATTAAGGAGCTAGACGAGAAGTGGAATAGCTAATGTAATTCAAGGGGGGCAGGGTCGTTGATTTCTTATACGCCTTAGACTTCCGATCACCACCATGCCCTACTGTTCTACCGGCAACTCCCATCCTGCGCTCAAATTGCTCAATAAACTTCTCACTGCCTAGCACCCAAGACTTATAGACTCAAGGGGTCAGGGTCGTTGATTTCTATACCCTTTCGATTTCCGATCACCACCATGCCCTGCTGTTTTACCGGCAACTCCCACTCG
>OLHV01000039.1_pt1 | contig 87365 bp, 80 predicted proteins | sample 1609391 | NCBI WGS metagenome assembly OLHV01 (sample SAMN05416805, study PRJEB24817) | seawater metagenome | isolation source: Sea water | place: Canada:Atlantic | collected 2013-07 | reverse complement strand
CCGCATGCAGGGTGTTGTGGGGGCTGGAGGCTAGATACCTCCGGCTACCCGATTAAATGCATTATTCAAGGACAAGTTCCATTCACTTTTCCTTGGCTAATTTTACATATAGTTTTCAGTTCTTTTTCAACTATAAAAGATGTATTCGTAGCCTGATAAAAGTACGTAACAAAGGTCTTATCTTTAATAGTAAGCTCAGTTGTCTGAGTTGCATCACCTTCAATTTCATATAGTTTATCTTCAGAATCACCAACACTCATATTTATAGAGCTAGATAAACAGAAGCTTGATATAACGACAAAAAATACAAAAGTAATAGTTCTATTCATACAAAGCCATTTAACGCCAAGCACATGGGCAATTTATAAATGCGGCCAGTCTTTTTTGGCCGTGTTTATAAATTGTCCTATGCTGTGCCTTGTTAAATTTTTGTAGATTCCGGTACATTTAATTTTTCATACTCAGTATGGGCTAACCCAACTTCATTTTTTATATATAGACTAACTTGATTGCCAAATTTTAAATCTAATGCTCCCGCTAAATCAGGTAGATTCATACCGTGATATTCACTATCAACTGATTTAACTTTGAAATCGGTGTAACCGCCATTTTTAAGTAACCATTCCACCATTTCTTTATTTTGTAATAGGATGGCGCCAAATATTAATGGCCTATTCTTTTGATCTTTATGAGCCGAAAAGTCAAACCCAAGTTGTTTGATCTTATTTAATTTCGCAATAACAATTTCATTGCATCTGGTTCTATCTCCATCATGCATTGAGTTAAGCGCCTCAACCATTTGGGATAAATCATCATCTTGATTGATACTTGAAGCAAATTCATGCCAATAAAACCCGATAAAAACAGAAGATAATAATGTTGTATTAGTCATTATCTCACTAACTTTATAATCACATTCGTAGATGGTCTCGGAAAACACACGAGTACCGGGGCTGACACGCAATTCAATAAAAACAACGTATACAACAAACATGACAACGAACAACAATATGGAATTGACAATTTTCATATAAATTTAACAGCGGTTTATACGACACGATTTCGCATAAACCCTTATATATGGGAAAGGCGAACAAGAGGAAAATTCCTTTAAGATCATAGCACTATCCCTGTTAATAATTTAAACAACACTATATTCGGCTGTCGCGTTTGTCAATTTGATATCAAATAGTGCTTATTGTCGGTTAATCCAAGTCATATTTATCTCAGCCATATTTCTTATATTTTTCATATACTTAGCAATTACCTCTAAATCTTGATAGGCGACCTGCTGTTTAGTGGCCATTCATTTGTGGGTGTTTCTTGACGGGTAGGGGTGAGAAAGGTGCTATTTTCTTGTTAATCAGCGGTTAGTCGGTGTTTGCTGTTTGTAACTGAAAAGTGAGTGGTCTGAGTTGTGCGTTTTTTAGTCAAATAACTCGCGCTATCCTCGACAAATCGCCATTAACTCTTTATCATGCGCGCAATTCTTATGTGTGCACGCTTCTTTCTCTGCGTTCTTCATACCTTCTGTTTCTTCTAGGAAAAATCCCTTTGTTATCTACCGCTAATATTACAATGCAATTCGGCGCTGAGCCTTTGTTTGAAAACATCTCAGCAAAATTTGGTAATGGCCATCGTTATGGTTTGATCGGCGCCAATGGTTGCGGTAAATCAACGTTTATGAAGATTCTAAGCGGTGAGCTAGCGCCAACGTCTGGAAACGTTTCTCTTACGCCAGGTGATAAGCTGGGTACGTTAAGTCAGGATCAGTTTGCCTTTGAAGAATACAGCGTTATTGATACTGTAATCATGGGTGACAAAGCGTTGTGGGAAATTAAGCAAGAACGCGAGCGTATGTATGCTTTGCCTCATATGTCGGAAGATGACGGCATGACGGTTGCGAACCTTGAAGTTGAATTCGCCGAAATGGACGGTTATAGCGCTGAATCTCGCGCCGGTGATATTTTGCTAGAAGCGGGTATTGCTGAAGAGTTCCATTTTGGTTTAATGGCTCAGGTGCCACCGGGTCATAAAGTACGTGTATTGTTGGCGCAGGCGTTGTTCTCTAATCCAGATATCTTGTTATTAGATGAGCCAACCAACAACTTGGATATTTACACCATTAACTGGTTGTCTGATGTATTGAACCAGCGTAAATGCACCATGGTTATAATTTCTCACGATCGTCATTTCTTGAATTCTGTGTGTACGCACATGGCAGACATTGATTATGGCGAGCTGCGTATTTACCCAGGTAACTACGAGTACTACTTAGAAGCGTCGGGTCTTATTCGTGAGCAGTTGCTTGCAGGTAATGAAAAGAAAGCGGCTGAAATCGAAGAGCTGCAAGCGTTTGTAAACCGTTTCTCGGCAAACGCATCGAAAGCGAAGTTGGCGAGTTCTCGTGCTAAGAAGATGGATAAAATTTCTTTAGACGAAGTTAAGTCTTCGAGCCGTGTAACCCCGTCACTTAGTTTCAAACAAGATAAAAGATTGCATCGCCAAGCGTTAGTTCTAGAAGACTTGACCCATGGCTATGAAGGCGAAGAGATCTTATTTAAAGACGGCAACCTTATTTTAGAAGGCGGCGCTAAGCTGGCGGTTATTGGTGAGAACGGTGCGGGTAAAACGACATTCTTACGTTGCTTGGTCGATGATTTAAAAGCCAATGGCGGCGTGATTAAGTGGTCTGAAAACGCGACGATTGGTTATTGCCCACAAGACAGTACAGCAGATTTTGATTGCGATCTTGATTTGTTTGAGTGGATGTCTCAGTGGCGTACGGCTAAGCATGATGATCTCATGGTTCGTGGCTTGTTGGGTCGTTTGTTATTTGGCGCAGATGACATCGTTAAGAAGGCCAAAGTGTGTTCTGGTGGTGAGAAGAATCGTTTGTTGTTCGGTAAGTTAATGATGATGGATCTTAACGTACTGGTAATGGATGAACCGACTAACCACTTGGATATGGAAGCGATTGAAGCATTGAACGAAGCGTTGAAAGCGTTCGATGGCACGTTGATTTTCGTGAGCCACGATAGAGAGTTCGTTTCTTCTTTGGCAACGCGTATTGTTGAAATTAAAGATCAAGAAGTGATTGATTTTCACGGTACTTATGATGAATATCTAGCAAATCAAACAGCGGCTGAAAAAGAAGCGAAAAAAGCGGCTAAATAGATTTTACTTACGTTGTGTTTTTTTGTAGATATGGCTCTTTATTTGTGCTTATTTAAATAGGCTGTGAGTAACGTTCTTGGTATATTTAAAACCAGCGGCCTATCAGGCTTTGCTGGTTTTTTTGTCTTTACCTTATGCCTAGCGTTAACCCATGCTGTTAAGTGGATGGAATTGATATGTTGATAGAAACTAATTCTGATGTTGTTCAATCATCGCAATTATTAACTTTAAAAAATGGCGAGCAGGTTGAAGCGCTTACCTTAATTAATACCCAAATTTTGTTACTGGCAAACAATAGTTTGAGTCTCTATAAAGATTTAGCGTCAATAGAAGACCCGTTAGCGAATGGGCTTTTACATTCAGTCGCTTTAGAAGAATTACATTATCTAGTACAAAAAGAAGGGCGTTTTATGGAAATGACACGCTCAGGCTTGGTCGGATTGTTTGATGAGAAAGTGATTTTGCTAACCCCCAACGATATTCAATTATTTCCTAGTCGTGCGAGTGCTTTACGTAACCAAGATGAAATAATGGCATTCCACCTTGGCTAGTCTTTTTATTCTTCGATTGGCGTCACTCTTACTAATATGCCCAGCATTGGGTGATCTATGTAGTGCAGTTCGTTACTGCGCATACGACGGCTTTGGTTAATTGTGGCAGCCCTTACAGGAATCTCGTCAATGGGCGTTAGCGGTGTGCTATTGCCAGATGGGATAATGTTATCAGTAAGGGTTGGGTGGCTCGGCAAAATATTGGTCGATTTATCGACCGCTGTGAAGCGGTCTAAACTTTGCCAGTGCTGAATATTTAAGTTAGAAACTAGGTGTAAATATCGGCTGCGATACAGGTAAAATTCTCCAGTAACTTCTGCTTCCAAAAGTGGAGCGGATGATTTTAGTGCTTTATTCAAATTCAATGCGGTTCTAAAATTAATTTTAACGGCATTTTCTTCTAGTGTTGTATCTTCTTTTTCTGGAATTGGCTGCTGCCACTTACGACTCCAAAGCAGTTGTAGGTTTCTGGCCTTTGCAAACTTCCCAGTTTTCTCTTCAAATGCCATACCCTGTTCGGCAAAAGGGACTTTTAGCTTTAAGCGGGTCGACTCTATTCGGGTAGCCTCTACGTGGTTAGACTCTGCATTTGCTATGGCTGGCTTGCCGGAGGCCTGAATGCTTTTAACGTTATATAAAGCTTGGCTATTGTTATTGCCTGTATCGCTATTCCACCAGCTTACCCATGACCATGGGTCATCATTGTTATTATTAGTTGTATCTTCGCTGTTGTCTTCTTCAGTTATTGGCGTTTGGTTGGTAAGAACTTCAGGCCAATTCTCGTCATCAAATTTCTGGTTATTTTGATAACCAATAAGTGCAACTTCAACGTTATACCAGCGTGGTGCTTCTGCGTGGGCAGGTAAGTTGAGCATTGAAATATATGCTGTGCCTGTACTCATGAGGAATGAGTATAAGAAGGATGAAAGCGTTAAGCGATTCATTATGAATTAGGGTCCTTTTGCAGGTCGAGCAATAAACGTTCGATGACTGCGAGTCTTTGATCAATTTCGGGCATCTTCTCAATAAACTTAAGGGCTTGTCCACCTTCAAGTTTATAGGTTGCAGGTCGTGTTTGAACGATTTGAATCAAACGGAAAGGGTCAATATTGGTTTCGCGACCAAATTCAATGCGTCCAGACTCTGGCCCAGCATCAAGCTTTTGAATGCCAAGAGGGGTTAGCTGCAATTTAAGAGCGGTTACTTTAAAGAGGTTTTTAACCTGTTCTGGCAGAAGGCCAAAGCGATCGATCATCTCGACTTGAAGCTCTTTTAACTCATTGTCATTTTGAGCGTTAGAGATGCGTTTGTAGAGTGTGAGGCGGCTATTAACGTCAGGCAGGTAATCATCAGGAATTAATGACGGTACATGCAGATTGACTTCTGCGCCTTGGTGCAGCGGAATTTCAGCATTCGGGTTCTTACCCGATTGAATCGATTTAACGGCTTGCTCTAGCATTTCCATATATAAGCTAAAGCCAATGCCTTGAATGTGACCGCTTTGTTCTTCACCTAAAAGTTCACCTGCACCACGAATTTCTAAATCGTGTGATGCCAGCATGAAACCTGCCCCTAAGTCTTGGGAGCTTTGAATCGCATCGAGACGTTTTTCGGCATCTTTACTGAGCTTTTTACCATCTGGGGTCAGTAGGTAAGCATAGGCTTGGTGATGCGAGCGCCCGACTCGACCGCGTAATTGGTGCAGCTGGGCTAAACCAAACTTATCGGCGCGATCGATGATCATGGTATTGGCTGAAGGAATGTCGATACCGGTTTCAATGATGGTGGTACAGACCAATACGTTAAAGCGCTTGTGATAGAAGTCTTTCATTACAGACTCTAATTCACGCTCGGTCATTTGGCCGTGGGCAATGCCGACTCGTGCTTCAGGAATTAATTCGCTGATTTCACGCGCTGCTTTTTCAATGCTTTTTACTTCGTTATGCAGGTAATAAACCTGGCCACCACGAAGGATTTCACGCAATAGGGCTTCTTTAACGGTTGGCTTATCATACTGTCGCACGAAGGTTTTAACCGATAAACGTTTTGCTGGCGGTGTCGCGATGATGGATAAATCACGTACGCTGGCCATAGCCATATTAAGTGTTCGAGGAATCGGTGTTGCAGTGAGCGTTAAAATATCCACTTCTGAGCGTAAGGCTTTGATGCGTTCTTTTTGCTGAACACCAAAGCGGTGTTCTTCATCGATCATTAATAAGCCCAGCTCATGAAAGACAATGTCTTTTTGCAGAAGTTTATGAGTACCGATTACGATATCCGCTTTACCGTCACGCATCTTATCCAGAGCCGCTTGGGTTTCTTTGGCTGATTTAAAGCGCGAAAGCACTTCAACTTGTACAGGCCAGTCGGCAAATCGATCTTTGAAGTTTTCATAATGCTGCTGCGCAAGTAGCGTAGTCGGCACCAGAATAGCGACTTGTTTACCACTTTGTACGGCCATAAAGGCGGCGCGCATGGCGACTTCTGTTTTACCAAAACCTACGTCACCACAAACTAAGCGATCCATGGGTTTGCGGCTGGTCATGTCGGCAATAACGGCTTCGATGGCCGCTTGTTGATCAGGTGTTTCTTCGAAAGGGAAGGCCGCAGCAAAGCGGTCATAATCCTGATCGGGCTTCGAAAATTTAAAGCCAACACGGGCTTCGCGGCGGGCGTAAATGTCTAGCAGTTCTGCTGCGGTATCGCGAATTTTCTCTTGGGCTTTGCGTTTGGCAACCGCCCATTTTTCGGTTCCTAGTTTGTTAAGAGCCGGTCCTCCCTCGCTATCGCCACCGTATCTTGATATAAGATGAAGCGAGGACACAGGCACATACAGTTTGGAGTCACCCGCATAAGCCAGCATGAGGAATTCGTTGACTTGATTGTCGATTTCAAGAGTTTGCAGGCCTAAGTAGCGGCCAATACCGTGATCTAGGTGAACAACTGGGCTGCCTTCTTTTAACTCAGTCAGGTCACGAATAACATTCTCGGCCTGAGTTTTTCCTTTTGTGCGTCGGCGACGCTGCATGATGCGCTGGCCGAATAGCTGATTCTCACTGATGATGATCAGCTCAGAAGCATCCATTTCGTTGGTTACTACTAAGCCTTTATCGAGCGGAGCAATGGTGATGGCAATCTGGCTATCGTCGCTTAAAAAGTCTGACCAGCTGTTGAGCTCAGTGGGGCGAATGTGAATGCGTTGCAATAATTCACGAACCGCTTCGCGTCGACCTGCAGATTCTGTGCAAAATAAGATACGATTTTTTTTGTTATCCGCCGCGCCAGAAATGGTGGTTTCTATGAACGCCTTTAGAAGCGTCATAGGTTCTTCGGCTTGGGCATTGATGCTTATGTCACCAATGTCGCGGGTCGCGAACTGTTCGCTGCCAGCTCGGTCAGGCGCATTCTCGCCATACCATTGAATGCGTGGATACTGATTAATGGCAGAGAATAATTCTTCGGGGTTAATAAATAGGTGCTTAGGGGCTACCAATGGTCGGCGGATGTCGTGGCTTCGATCTTCATAGCGCAGTTGTACATCGTCACGAAATTGCTTGGCGGTATTTTCAACATCGCCATCGTGAATGATTAAGCTATTGTCAGGAAGAAAGTCGAATAAATTGCTCAATTCACCAAAGAATAACGGAAGGTAGTATTCAATGCCAGCAGGTGCAATGCCTTGGCTAACATCGGTATAAAGTGAAGATAATTTAGGGTCGGTATCAAAAAACTCATACCAGTTTTGGCGGAAATTACGCTGGCCTTCTTTATGCAGCGGGTATTCATTCGCGGGCAATACCCGAATTTGTTCTATTTTATCGGCGGTGCGCTGTGTCTCTGGGTCAAAGGTGCGTAAGGTTTCCACTTCGTCATCAAATAATTCTATTCGAAACGGCTTGTCTTCACCCATCGGAAAAATGTCAAAAATGGCTCCGCGTAGGGCAAATTCACCGTGTTCATAAACATTGTCGACGCAGCTGTAACCGGCGCTTTCTAGTTGCGTTCTAAGTGTTTCAACATTAAGGGTTTGTCCCATGTTGATCACTAAGCTGTTGGCTTGTAGGAAGTCTTTAGGCGCAGTTTTGTGAAGTAAGGTGCTTATAGGAACGATTAATAAGCCACGCTTGATTAGCGGCAGTTGCGAAAATGTGTACAGGCGTTGAGAAATAATGTCTTGATGAGGAGAAAATGTATCGTATGGCAAAATCTCCCAATCAGGAAGATGAAGTACCGGCATATCCTCTGCAAAGAAGGCAATCTCTTCTTCAAGGCGCTGTGCCGTGAGCGTGTCTTTGGTAATGACCAGTGTTAAACCAGGGTGTTTCTGCGCGGCACTCGCGATGGCAAGTGCTTGGTTGCTATTATTCAACGCTCCCCAAAAGCGACGGTCCCCAGATTTGATGGGGAGGGAAGGGGAAAGAGGGCTAGAAACAGACTGCTTGGGCATCGAGTGGCTCTTCTTAAAATGACAAATTTAAAGTGCAAAGCAAATGACGCCTAGTGTAGCGGATGCGGGCAGTGTTACAAAGGGTGGAAGATAAAAACTGAGAATGTTGGATAAATGTAATTCAGCTGTACTGAAATCATAGGATATTGTCGTAGGTTTAGTGTTGAGGGTCTATTGTGGTGAATTTTAGACGTTATTATGGTTTGAGTGATAACAGGTCAGGTTGAATTTGGTGGGGAATCTCACCCACTGGTATGGGTGCAGCCACTCTTTTGTTTCTGTAGAATTAGCTCCTGTCGCAGGGAAAACCATTTTCTTACGACTTATTTTGCAATCTAGCATTACCTTTTGTCATTGTTGTATAGGGTGGTGTTTTAAGTCGTAGTGTGTAATTTATTAAGGGACTAAATATGAGTAAGCGTTTACAGCTAAGGAAGTTCGACAGAAGTGAGCTTGTTTTTAATGAAGAAGAAACGATTCATATTCTTAAATTCATCTTCAAAAAACAACATGAGAATATTGACTCATTAAACATTACGGACTCTGTTCGAGAGTTTGCACAAGGGTTACTTCTTGAGGCTGTTGATGCTTCTTATGAATTTGGGTTTATGGACTCTCTTTTTCGCGCAGTAACGAATCCTCGATCTGGGGTTAAGAAAGTTTTGGCGAAGTTTGGTAAGAAATCTATGAAGCATTGGTTTAAGCATGCAAATTCCCAGGATTTAATGTCTATCAAAATTTATGAAAGAGTTCGTCAGCAGCTAGAGTGGTCATTTGGGCGCGTACTGATCTTACATGTGAATGGTATTGCAAAATTGGAAGAGCATTATTTTGGTGTGCTTGCAATTAATGAATCTGATAGACAGGTTGTTTGGGGTTAACGTGAAAAAAACATTGTATATCTTCATTCCATTATTTTGCGTTATCGCATACTTCTCAGTGGCGCTGTACTCACTCACGGGAAGTGGTATTGAAGATATTATTATATGCAGTAGTGATGAAGGCGAGGCTCACTATATACCTAGTGTGTTGTGTGAGCGATACCTACTGAATTATCGAGCGACAGCGGATGATGTTCAGGCTTTGGAATCTAATGCTGGATTATCATTTTTGTTTGGAATTCAGGGAGATAGTAAAAGGTACCTGTATTTAGACTATTTTTTGTCAAAGGGGGTGTCGATCAATGCTTTAAGTAATGTTGATGGTCTGACACCTTTGCATGCTGCAATAGTATTGAATGATGTTGAGCTCGTTAAATATTTATTAAATAAAGGCGCAAACCCAACTCAGGTTGATAAAAACTATGCATTAACACCTCTTGAGCTTTCACAGAAACTTGATAAGGCACGTGACCCTATAAAAAGAAGTGCTATTACCGATTTGATATTTGCTGTTGCTGCTAAGTCTGAATAATGGGTGGGTAAAATGACAAATTTAAAGTGCAAAGCAAATGACGCCTAGTGTAGCGGATTAGGAGCTGGTAACAAAGTGTGGGTTGTTTGTGGTGTGTAGCCTTTGAATAACCCTGCATTTGGTGGGTTTTTCTGAGGGTGTTTTTCAATTACTATGGCGTTAAGTAGTTCTGAAGCACCTGTGTTTTTGAATGATGCACCGTGTATTTATGCCTATGCACCTCTAATTTAAACCGACTAAAAATAAACCTAGAAAAATAAAAAACTAGATTTAAGGATTGATAATGAAAAAGAATATTGCGGCTGTTGTTTTAATGGGTGCTTGCATTGCACCAGTTATGGCTGATACCTCTGAGTGGGCTGATGCTGGTAAAGAAAAGCTTGCAGCAGCAAAAGAAATGGCTGCTGAAGCGGGTGAAACTGCTTCAGAAAAAGCCGGTGAGATGAAAGAGAAGGCAAGTCAGTTATTAAAAATGACTAAAGAAGAAAAGAAAGAGAAGAAAGAAGAGCTTAAAGCCTTAAAAATGAAGGGCGAGCAGAAGCTAGAAGAGGCCAAAGAGTCAACGGCTGAAAAAGCGGCTGAGATGAATGACGTTAAAGAAGAAAAAGTTAAGCAGGCTAAGGAAGTTGTTGCTGAAAAAACAGAAGCGCTAGAAGAAAAAGTTAAAGAGAAAAAAGAGAAAGAAGAAAAGAAAGAGAAAAAATGGTGGCAATTTGGTAGCTAGTACTCTGTTACTGGCTGCTCGTGGTACTTACTGAGTCATTTTTGAGTCGGCTTGTATCATGCATTGTAAACGCTAAAGCGCCGTCCCCTATTGTAAGGTAACGGCGTTTTTTTATGCTTTGTAGCATTGCTTTCCTGCTTTAACGCTAAGAATTCTCCTCTTTAATATCGCTAGTTTCACCTTGATTATCAATAAAAACGCTAAAATCGATACACCATTTAAGACTTTGGATTGTCAAAACAAGCCAGAACAGGCATAATTTGCGCCCTAATTTTGATGGTGGGGATTGCCGGAGAGCGTCCTCATTGAAATGTATTATATAGATGGAAAGGTAGACCCATGAGCCAAGATATGACTGATGCTTGCATGCTGGACTGGACAGATCGCGAATCAACCGCTGAAGCGATGATTCCGATGGTTGGTGCTTTGTACCGTAAGAAGAACATTGTTACTTCTGTATACGGTCGCCCAATCATTAACCGTTCCGTTATTGATTTGTTAAAAGCGCACCGCTTTGTTCGTCACATGGAAGACCAAGAATTGTCTGTATTGGATACCTTTCCAATCGTTAAGGCAATGATGGCTATGGATCTAGATCGTGCTCACATTGATGTGGGTAAGCTAGCGGTTAAGTTCCGTAATGAAGCAAATGGTCGTGACCTTGAGACTTTCTTGAACGAAGAGCTAAATGATGTTCTTGGTGAAAGCAGCTCTGCGACTAAAGAGAACCGTGATGTTGTTCTTTACGGTTTTGGTCGTATTGGTCGTTTATTAGCGCGCATCATGATTGAAAAGTCTGGTGGTGGTAATGGCCTGCGTTTACGTGCAATCGTTGTTCGTAAGGGTAAAGGTAAAGATCTTGAGAAGCGTGCAAGCTTATTACGTCGTGACTCTATCCACGGTTCTTTCCGCGGTACTATCTCTATTGATGAAGAAAAGAATGCAATCGTTGCTAACGGTAACTACATTCAGATCATCTATTCAAATGCACCTGAAGAAGTTGATTACACCGCTTACGGCATTGATAACGCATTAGTAATCGATAATACAGGTATTTGGCGTGATCAAGCAGGTCTTGAACGTCATTTGCAAGCTAAGGGTGCTTCTCGCGTATTGCTTACGGCCCCTGGTAAAGGCGATATCAAAAACATCGTTTATGGTATCAACGATGGCGATATCGAAGCGACTGATACAGTATTGTCAGCCGCGTCTTGTACTACCAACGCTATTACGCCTGTATTGAAAGTGATCAATGATGAATATGGCATTGTTAATGGCCACGTTGAAACCATCCACTCGTATACTAACGATCAGAACTTGATTGATAACTATCACGCGGGTGACCGTCGTGGCCGTGCTGCGGCATTGAACATGGTTATCACTGAAACAGGCGCGGCTTCTGCAGTTGCTAAAGCACTTCCTATTATGGAAGGTTTGCTAACGGGTAACGCGATTCGTGTTCCTACGCCAAACGTTTCTATGGCGATTTTATCATTGAACTTAAAGAAAGATATTACGACTGAAGGCGTTAACGCTTATCTTCGTGATGTGTCTTTGCACTCAGAAGTTCAAAAGCAAATTGATTGGGTTAACTCTCCTGAAGTTGTTTCGACTGACTTCGTAGGTAACTCTCATGCTGGTATCGTCGATGCACAAGCAACGATTACCGCTGATAAACGCGTTAATCTATATGTTTGGTATGATAACGAGTTTGGTTATAGCCGTCAGGTTGTGCGTATTGCACAGCAAATGTGCGGTGTTTTCTACCCAACTTACCCAGCGGCAAAATAATTGGTTGCTGTTGGTTGAGTAGAAAATAAATAAAAAGAAGCCGTTGCCAGCCCGCAACGGCTTTTTTTTGTCTAAGCTTTGTACAGTAAGGCGGTTCTATACAGCCGATTGAGCTTAATCAAGGCTTTTAACAGCATTTAGGTGGAAAAAAGGAATTGTCATCTTTATACTTAGCGCGATTTTTTAACTAAATATAATAGGCCAAGTATTTGTTTCTAAATAAAAAATTATTTCTAGCTGTTTAGTGTAAATATTAAACAACTGAGAATAGGTTTTTATTAAAAGCAGTAGGCGGCATATAACTGTGGTTAGGCAAGACGTATGATCAATATTAAACAAGGTCTCGACTTACCCATCACTGGTACTCCCGAGCAATCGATTAGTCAGGCTAATGCAGTAACAGAAGTTGCTGTTGTGGGTCCAGACTATGTTGGCATGAAGCCAACGATGGTTGTGAAAGAAGGTGATCGAGTCAAAAAAGGTCAGGTACTTTTTACTGACAAGAAAACGGCTGGTGTCCAATATACTGCTCCTGCGAGCGGTGTAGTAAAGGCTATCAATCGTGGCGACCGACGCGTATTTCTTTCTGTGGTAGTAACAGTTGAAGGTAATGACGAAATTACTTTTCAAAGCTATGCAGCAGATAAACTAAATGAAGTGAGCCGTGAAGCGGTTCAGCAGAATTTAGTCGATTCTGGTTTATGGACAGCGTTACGTACACGTCCATATTCAAAAGCACCCGCACTCGATACAATACCAGCGTCTATTTTTGTTACCGCGATGGATACTAATCCATTAGCCGCAGATCCTCAGCTGGTTATTGCTGAGAAAGCTGACGCTTTTAAAGCCGGTGTGCAAATACTAAAGCGTTTGACCGATGGTCAAGTCTTTGTATGTAAAGCCCCTGGTGCCAACATTCCTTCAGCGGGTGTTGAAACAACAGAAGAATTCTCTGGTCCACACCCTGCAGGTTTGGCTGGTACGCACATCCATAAGCTGGATGCGGCAAGCGCTTCTAAAACAGTTTGGAGCATTGGCTACCAAGATGTGATTGCGATTGGCCAGTTATTTACAACTGGTTTGTTAAATTCGGAGCGCGTGATCTCTTTAGCAGGTCCACAGGTTGTTAAGCCTCGTTTAGTTCGTACTGTATTAGGTGCTAACTTAGCTGAGCTTACTGCTGGCGAATTGGCGGAAGGCGAAAATCGTATGATTTCCGGTTCTGTATTCGGTGGCCGTACTGCTGCGGAAGGTCTTGGATTTTTAGGCCGTTTCCATAATCAGGTTTCTGTATTAGAAGAAGGGCGTGATCGTCCGATGTTGCATTACCTTCGCCCTGGTTTTGAGCGTTTCTCGGTTATGCCGATTTACATCTCTCGCTTCTTAAACAAAACGTTTAATTTCAGCACGTCTACCAACGGTAGTGAGCGCGCAATGGTTCCAGTAGGAACGTATGAGCGTGTGATGCCATTAGATATCTTACCAACGCAATTGCTTCGCGCATTGATTGTTGAAGATATGGAAGTGGCTGTAAATTTAGGCGCTTTAGAGTTAGACGAAGAAGATTTGGCGTTATGCAGCTATACCTGCCCAGGCAAGTATGAGTTTGGTCCTATCTTGCGCACTAACTTAACTCGCATCGAACAGGAGGGCTGATAATGGGTCTACGTTCACTATTAGATAGCGCAGCTCCTCACTTCGAGAAGGGTGGTCGCTTTGAAAAAATGTATCCGCTTTATGAAGCGCTTGATACAGGGTTATATTCTCCACCGAATGTAACTAATAATACGTCTCACGTTCGTGACGGTATCGATCTTAAGCGTATCATGATCACAGTTTGGGTATGTACTTTCCCAGCGATGTTCTTTGGTATGTATAACCTTGGCCTACAAGCTAATATGGCAATTGCCGGTGATGCAACGTTAATTGAAGGCTGGCGTGAATGCCTAGTTCAATTACTAGGTGCAGGCCATGACGCAGGAAGTATTTGGGACAATATTGTCTTTGGTGCAGCTTACTTTTTACCTGTCTACGCGGTTGTCTTTATCGTGGGTGGTTTCTGGGAAGTCTTGTTTGCCACGGTTCGTGGACACGAAGTTAACGAAGGTTTCTTCGTAACGTCTGTGTTATTCGCGTTGATTCTTCCTCCGTCTATTCCTTTATGGCAGGTTGCTTTAGGTATTACCTTTGGTGTGGTTGTCGGTAAGGAGATCTTTGGTGGTACGGGTAAAAACTTCTTGAACCCAGCGCTTACCGGTCGTGCTTTCTTATTCTTTGCTTATCCTGCTCAAATGTCGGGTAACGCAGTATGGACAGCGGCTGACGGTGTTTCGGGTGCAACGCCTCTAGGTCTTGCTAACGAAGGCGGTATTCAGGGTATTCTTGATTCAGGAATTACTTGGATGGATGCGTTCATCGGTACGATCCAAGGTTCTGTGGGCGAAACATCGACTCTCGCTATCTTCATCGGTGGTGCGGTTCTATTGGTAATGGGTATTGCTTCCTGGCGTATCGTTACCGGTGTCATGATCGGTATGATTGCTACCTCTTTACTATTCAATGCGATCGGTTCGGATACGAACCCTATGTTTGCAGTGGACTGGACGTGGCACTTAGTATTGGGTGGTTTCGCCTTTGGTATGATCTTTATGGCGACAGACCCTGTATCAGCTTCTATGACGGATTTTGGTAAGTACTTCTTTGGTGCTTTGATCGGTTTCATGGTGGTGATGATTCGTGTGATCAACCCAGCGTTCCCTGAAGGTATGATGTTGGCTATTTTGTTTGCTAACTTGTTCGCACCGCTAATCGACCATTTTGTCGTGCAAGCTAATATTAAACGGAGAATGGCTCGTGGCTAGTAATAACGATTCAATTCAAAAAACACTATTGGTTGCCATTTTATTGTGTTTGTTTTGTTCTATTATTGTGGCAGGTGCAGCGGTATCGCTGAAGCCTCTACAAATTGCTAATAAGCAATTAGACAAAAACAAAAACATCTTGGCAGCTGCTGGCCTTCTTGTTGAAGGTGAGTCTGTTGAAGAGCAGTTCAAGCAAATCACGACGCGTATTGTTAACTTGGAAACAAGCACGTATGCGACGGATGCTGAGCTGGCTGAAATCAAAGCAGCAGGTTATAACCCTGTAGCGTTTGATCAGAAGAAGTCTTCAAAAGATCCTGCGTTATCTGAGAAGCTTGATCCTGTTAAAGATATCGCAAGTATCCGACGCTTAGAGAAGTTTGCCGCTATTTATACTGTTGAAAAAGACGGTGTGGTAGAGACAATGGTGCTTCCTATTCATGGATATGGCTTATGGTCTACCTTGTATGGTTTTGTTGCCCTTGAAGGCGATCTTGAAACTATCGTTGGTTTAGGCTTTTACTCTCACGCTGAAACACCAGGTCTAGGTGGCGAGGTGGATAACCCATCTTGGAAAGCTCAGTGGGTTGGTAAAAAATTATATGATGCAAAAGGTGAGTTAGCGATTCAGGTTGTTAAGGGCAAAGCAGCGCCTGGCGATGTGAACAGCGTTGATGGCTTATCGGGTGCAACCTTGACCAGTCGTGGTGTTTCTAACCTTGTTAATTTTTGGTTAGGTAACGATGCGTTCGGCAAGTTCTTATCAACTGCTAAAGCTGGGGGTGCTTAATGTCTCTTAAATCTGTCATTACTGAACCGGTTTTTTCCCAAAACCCGATTGCAGTACAAATCTTAGGTGTGTGTTCGGCGTTGGCTGTAACCACCAGTTTGCAAGTGACGATGGTGATGTGTATCGCATTAACCGCCGTTACGGCTTGTTCTAACTTTGGTATTGCGTTAATTCGTAATCACATTCCAAACAGCATTCGAATCATCGTGCAGATGATCATTATTGCGTCTTTGGTAATCGTGGTTGACCAAATTTTGAAAGCGTATGCTTATGAAATCAGTAAGCAGCTCTCGGTTTTCGTGGGTTTGATTATTACTAACTGTATCGTTATGGGGCGCGCAGAAGCGTACGCTATGAAGAACGGCCCAGTGATGAGCTTCTTCGATGGTATCGGTAACGGCCTTGGCTACTCAGTTGTATTGATTGTGGTTGCTACAGTTCGTGAGTTGTTTGGTGCAGGTAACTTGTTTGGTTTTGAAATTTTACCATTAATCACTAACGGTGGTTGGTATCAGTCAAACGGTCTGTTGTTATTGCCACCAAGTGCTTTCTTTATTATTGGTTTGTTCATCTGGGCACTTCGTACCTGGAAGACTGAACAAGTTGAGCAGCCAGATTTCAAAATCTTGCCTAATACAGTTAACTCGGAGCAGCACTAATGGAACATTATATTAGTTTGTTCATTAAAGCCGTATTCGTAGAGAACATGGCATTAGCGTTTTTCTTAGGTATGTGTACCTTTTTGGCCATCTCTAAGAAAATTCAAACGGCTATTGGCCTTGGTGTTGCAGTTGTTGTAGTACTTGCGATCACCGTGCCAATTAACAACCTGATTTATACTTACGTTTTGAAAGAAGGTGCTTGGGCTTGGATGGGTGCTGAATACGCATCGGTTGATTTGAGCTTTTTGGGTCTATTAACCTACATTGGTGTAATTGCAGCCATCGTACAAATCTTGGAAATGTTCCTAGATAAGTATGTACCTGCTCTTTATAACGCTTTGGGTGTATTCCTACCTTTGATTACCGTGAACTGTGCCATCATGGGTGCATCTTTATTCATGGTAGAGCGTGATTACAATTTCGCAGAATCAACCGTTTACGGTATTGGTGCGGGTGTAGGTTGGGCATTAGCGATTACTGCATTGGCAGGTATTCGTGAAAAAATGAAATACAGCGACGTTCCAGCAGGACTTCAAGGCTTGGGCATTACCTTCTTCACAGTTGGTTTGATGTCTCTTGGCTTTATGTCGTTCTCTGGCGTGTCACTATAAGGAGTAGTTACAGTGGATAAAGAGATCATCCTCGGCGTTGTGATGTTTACTGTCATCGTACTTTCTTTGGTGGCAGTCATCTTAAGCGCCCGAGCTAAATTAGTTAGCTCAGGCAATGTAAAAATTGTTATCAACGGTGAAAAAACTGTTGAAACCGAAGCGGGCGGTAAGTTGTTACAAACACTTGCGGCTAACGAAGTATTTCTATCATCTGCATGCGGTGGTGGTGGTACTTGCGCTCAGTGTAAGTGTAAAGTGACTGATGGTGGTGGCTCTATGCTGCCAACTGAAGAATCACACTTCACTAAAGGCGAGGCCCGTGAAGGCTGGCGCTTGTCCTGCCAGGTTCCTGTTAAACAGGACATGGTAGTAGAAGTTCCTGAAGAAGTATTCGGTGTTAAGAAGTGGGAAACGATTGTTGAATCGAATCCTAACGTAGCAACCTTCATTAAAGAGCTGACCTTGCGTTTGCCTGAAGGTGAAATTGTTGACTTCCGCGCCGGTGGTTATGTTCAGCTTGAGTGTCCTCCGTTCGAGATTAATTTCTCTGAATTCGATATTGAAGAACAATATCGTGGTGATTGGGAACACTTTAAGTTCTTTGAGCATAAGTGCATCAATACTGAAGATACGATTCGTGCTTACTCTATGGCGAACTACCCAGAAGAGCAGGGTGTTGTGAAGTTCAATATTCGTATTGCAACGCCACCTCCAGGCACGACCGGTATTAACCCAGGTATCATGTCTTCTTACGTATTCAACTTGAAGCCAGGCGACAAGGTGATGGTATACGGTCCATTTGGTGAATTCTTCGCTAAAGAAACCGATGCAGAGATGGTTTTCGTAGGTGGTGGTGCTGGTATGGCCCCAATGCGTTCGCACATCTTTGATCAGCTTAAGCGCTTGAAGTCAGATCGTAAGATCAGTTTCTGGTACGGTGCTCGTTCTTTGAAAGAGTTATTCTACAAAGAAGATTATGACGGCCTAGCCGCGGAGTTCCCGAACTTCCAATGGCACGTAGCCATGTCTGATCCACAACCAGAAGATAACTGGGAAGGTTTAACAGGTTTCATCCACAACGTATTGTTGGAAGAGTACTTGAAAGATCATCCAGCCCCTGAAGATTGTGAGTTCTACATGTGTGGTCCACCTATCATGAACCAATCGGTAATCTCTATGCTAGAAAGCATGGGTGTTGAACCTGAGAACATCATGTTGGATGACTTTGGTTGATCTTTTAGCTTATCGAGCTTAGAAGATAATCAAAAAAACCGTCTGCAAAGAAATTTGCCGGCGGTTTTTTTATGGCTGTTGTTTAAGACTAAAGAGCTATAATCGTCGACTGAATCGATTACGGTACTCAGTAGGAGTTAATCCCGTTTTCTTTTTAAATAAACGACGGAAAGAACTCGAATCTTCATAGCCGATGTTATTCATGATGGTATCGATATTAAAATCACTTTCTTCTAGCATTTTTCTTGCGTGTTCAATGCGCACGGACTGCAGGTAAGTATTGGGTGGCATGCCCAGTGCACTGTTAAAACGCCTGATTAACGTACGCTGAGAAACGTTATGTTCAACGGCTAATGCTTCAATACTCAATGCTGTTGTGCAATCTTTTTCTATCTTTGCTTGAATGCTTTTCACCATCTCATCTTGGTGAGGTTTGGCAATGCGCATTAACGAATAAGAAAGCTGGCTATCGCGGCGATAGTCAATCACAAAGGCTTTGGCGGTTTGCATAGCCGTTTCAAAATCAACATTGCGTTCTATTATGTGCAAGCCTAAGTCAAACCAAGCAATACCGCCGCCGGCACAAAAAATATTCTCATCGCGGGTAATTAATTGATCGGCTTGTAAGTTGATTTGCGGATAACGTTGCTGAAATTCTGTGGCGAAACCCCAATGAGTCGTTGCTGACTTCCCATCCAAAATTCCTGCTTCTGCGAGTAAAAAGTTCCCGGTGCAGTTACCAGCAATTGTCCAACCTGCTTGGTGGGCTTTATTAAGTAAACTGATAAGTTCGGGATTATTGTCTAATGCCTGCTGAATAGGGCCACCGATGGTCGGAACAATTAATATGTTGTTAATAGGATTGCTATTAAGGCTGTTTTCACAGAGTTGTTCATTTTCAAACTGGTCAAACAGACTTTCAAAACTGCAGTGAGCGCCCAGCTGTAAATTATTAATGCAACGAATATTATTGCCTTGATGGCTCGCAAGTTGAACATTAAATGCCATTGCGGTGTTTTGCTGCTGAATTCGATTCCAAGTGACCCCTGCTAAGGCAAACAGATCGATGACTCCGGTAATCGCTGATGCTAGTGCTTGATCAAACCCTAATACGTATATATTTATCATGATGTCACTTTTGACCTTATTTGTGGCCATAATGACAATTCTCACGAGTGTAAGCAAGGTGGATACTGAATCTAGTAATAAATTAATTGTTTCCTATTCAGTTTAAATAGAAGGTGAATGTCGTGTCGAATTTGATCAATGCCAAAGATTTAGAATTTTTACTGTACGACGTATTTCAAGCAGAGCAGTTAACCGAGCTGCCTTTTTATCAAGATCATGACCGCGGAACCTTTGATGGCGTGATCAATACCGCCAACAAAATCGCCACAGATTACTTTTTACCGCACAACGCCAAAGCCGATGCTAATGAGCCGCAGTTTGATGGAGTATCGGTCACTACCATTCCAGAGGTGAAAGAAGCCTGGAAGCATTACTCGCAATCGGGATTATTGGCAGCTCGCCATGCATATGACGAGGGTGGCATGCAATTGCCTGCGATTATTAATACCGCGTGTGTCAGTTATTTTATGTCGGCCAATCCGTCGACCTCGGGTTATCCGTTCTTGACCAGTGCAGCGGCGAACTTAATCAGCGCTTTTGCCGCTGATGAGCATAAGAAGAAGTACCTCCCTGCGATGTTTGATGGTCGCTTCTCCGGCACCATGGCGATGACGGAGCCGGATGTCGGTTCTTCATTAGGCGACCTTACGACTAAAGCGACGCCACAAGACGATGGCAGTTATCGCATTCGTGGCCAGAAAATGTATATCTCCGGTGGCGACCAAGACATTACCGAGAACATTGTTCATCTGGTATTGGCCAGAATTGAAGGCGCCCCCCAAGGGGCGAAGGGTATCTCGTTATTTATCGTACCTAAAATCCATACCAACGACGACGGCTCATTGGGCGAGCCTAATGACGTGAAGTTGGTAGGCTTATTACATAAGATGGGTTATCGAGGGACGACCAGTACAGTCTTGCAATTTGGTGATAATAATCAGTGCCAGGGCTTTTTGATTGGTGAAGCCAATCATGGTTTGAAGTACATGTTCAAAATGATGAACGAAGCGCGTATTGGTGTAGGTACCGGCGCGGCGACTATTGGTTATCGTGGGTATTTAGAATCATTAGATTATGCAAAGAACCGTCCGCAAGGCCGTTCGGTTGCTAGTAAAGATCCCAACAGTAAGCAGTTAAATATCATTGAGCATACCGATGTTAAGCGTATGTTATTGGCGCAAAAGTGCTTTGTTGAAGGCTCATTGGCGTTATGTCTGTTGGCGGCGCGCTTAGTCGATGAATCTGAAGTGGGTGGTGACGGCGATAGTGGTTTGTTATTGGATTTATTGACCCCTGTGGTGAAATCTTTCCCCTCGTATTATGGCCCTAAAGCCAATGATCTGGCCATTCAGGTCTTAGCTGGTGCAGGTTATACCAAGGACTACCCAGTTGAGCAGTGTTATCGCGATAACCGCTTAAATCCGATTCATGAAGGTACTCATGGCATTCAGTCATTGGATTTATTAGGGCGTAAATTGTGGCTGCATAACGGTAAAGGCCAGCAGCTGTTGTTGCAGAAAATACAGCGTACACTGAAGTCAGCGAAAGAAAAAACTGAGCTGCAGGCACTAGTGACTGAATACCAAGGTCATCTTGATTTGTTCATTAAAACCACTATGACTTTAGGTGGCGCGTTGCAAAAAGGTGAGGTTGAAAAAGGCCTAGCGAACTCGGCAGTCTATCTCGATATGATGGGTAAGATGGTTGTTGCTTGGTTGTGGATTGAGATGGCAGATAAAGCGATTGAACGCTTTGCGGATTCAGATGATAACGACGATAAGCAGTTTTTAGCCGGTAAGTTACAAGCGGCGCAGTATTTCTTACGCTGGGAGCTGCCAAAGGTTCAGCACCAAGCGAACTTGCTACAAGGCTTTGATGAAACCTGTATGGCCATGCAAGCAGATTGGTTCTAATTCGCTAATTAAGAGAAGGAAGTTTAACAATGAATAATAAATTATTAGTAGACGTTAGCGACCACATAATGACGATTACCTTTAATCGTCCTGATATGTACAACCCATTAGACCCTGAAAGCTATTTTTTATTGGCTCAGGCGCTGTATCGTTTACAGCATGAAGACGATTTACGCGTCGCCATTATTCAAGCAGAAGGTAAGCATTTTACTTCGGGTTTGGAGTTGGATAAGTGGGCACCGATTTTTGCTAAAGGTAAATTTCCAGAACTACCAGAAGGGCATCTTGACCCTTATGGCCTTGAAGGTGAGGTATTGACCAAGCCGGTGATTATGGCAGTGCAGGGTATTTGCTATACTTCAGGTTTGGAGCTGTTATTGAATACCGATATTCGCCTCGCGACGCCCGATGCACGTTTTGCACAGTTAGAAGTACAGCGAGGTATTTATCCGTGTGGTGGTGGAACTGTGCGCCTAGCCAGTGAAATTGGTTGGAGTAATGCGCAGCGCTACATTCTGACGGGTGATGAATTCAGTGCAGAGCAAGCGTTAGAGTGGGGCATGGTGCAAGAGTTGGTTGAATTAGACCAGTTGCAGGTTCGTGCGCGAGAGCTGGCTAAAAAAGTCGCTAAGGCCGCGCCGCTTGGCATTCAGGCGGCTTTGAGATCATCTAAGACGTATCGTAAACACGGGCAGGATGTTGCATTGAAAGAAGTGTTTAATGATTTGCCTCGGGTTATGAAAAGCCAAGATGCGCAAGAAGGGATATTGTCTTTTATGGAGCGGCGAGAGGCCAAGTTTACTGGGAAGTAAGCCATTTTAGGTCTACTTGATACTTATCTTAAAAGGTCGAGGTATGGCCTGACATATAACCAAAATACTTAAGTGAAATGCTGCTTATAAGATTAACGGAAATTAGCCTGTAAGAAATTGCTGGTTTTCGTTTTTCTGACCTGAATTAGGTTATTAATTGATCTGAATTACGATTTAATCAGACGGAACAGATGTTCGCCGAATTAAAATCGGTTATCATGTCTTCAGAACTTACATGCTCTTAATATGCGCATGGTTTAAAAAAGATTTTTTAGTTAGGTAGTTTATGAGCAGTAATAAAGCAGAGCAAAAGCCCCCCATTAACTGGTTACCCGTGATTATGTTTTCTGTAAGCACGCTAATCTTGCTAACGTTAGTGCCTTGGTACGGAATACAATACGGTTATAACACATCAGCCGTTATTGCATTTTTAGCCATCACTTGGCTAACCGGCATGTCTATTACGGGTGGTTATCATCGTCTTTGGTCTCATAATGCCTATGAAGCACACCCAATATTGCGCGTATGGTATGCCTTATGGGGCGCTACTGCGATGCAAAATACCATTTTGGACTGGTGCTCGGGTCATCGTGTTCATCACCGTCACTGTGATGATGTTGATTTAGATCCGTATTCCGCTAAACGCGGTTTGTGGTTTTCTCACATGGGCTGGATGCTGCGTAAATATCCAAGTGGTCAGGTGAACTTCGATAACGTTAAAAACCTCATGAACGACCCTATCGTTATGTGGCAGTACAAGTATTACACACCCATCACTTTGGGCATGAACTTTGGTATTCCTATTATCTTAGGTTTAATCTTTGGTGATGTACTGGGTATGTTGCTATTGGCTGGGGTTGCTCGTTTGGTTCTTGCGCATCACATCACCTTCTTTATCAATTCCATCGCTCATAAATGGGGTTCTCAGCCATATACGGATGAAAATACCGCGCGTGATAATACTTTCTTCGCATTTTTAACTCATGGTGAGGGCTATCACAATTATCACCATATCTTCCAGACTGATTATCGTAATGGTATTCGTTGGTTTCACTGGGACCCAACTAAGTGGTTCATTAAAGCCTGTTCTTGGGTTGGTCTTACTAAAAATTTGAAAAAAGTACCTGATTTTAAAATTCAGCGTGCAAAAGTGAAAATGCAGTTTAAACGAGCGAATGCACAACTTGCAAAAGCGAGTAGTACTGACCAGTTTGCTGATAATATCGAGCAGTTGAAATTAACACTCGAAAAAGAATATGAAGATTTCAAAACGCTATTAAATGAGTGGACTGAACTGCAAACGGGTAAATACCAGCAGACCTGCAAAACGTTGCAAGAGAAATGGCAGGGGGCATCTATTCATACTCGTTTTAAAGAAATTGAAGATGGCTTGAGACTACAAAACCAGCGTTTGCAGCAATTCAATGCTCAGTTTGCGTTTTCTTAGGTCTGAAGTAGGCAGGATTTGAAGCAGGCATAAAGCGTTAACACTCGAGTATTATTAAGATTAGGTGGCGGATTTTTTGAGCCACCTTGGTTTGGTTTTCCGGGGGGCAATGAAAGCTCAAGGATGTTCGTTTACCGAACTAGCGTTGTTGAAATGCTAGGTATTGAGTAAGCTGTAACCCATATATACAACGCAAAGGGTAAGGAATATGGCTTTTAGCTGGGTTGGGGGCTCGTTCTTCGTTAATCATAGAAACAGCCGTTTCTCGATGCGAACTCTTCTATTCTTTATAATTCAATTTTCTGCACTGCAAATCTGTGCGATCTCATTAAATCTGTCTTCTGCTTTTGCTTCTGAAAGTGAGTCTGCTCATGCTATCGCTTCCCCCTCTATTAATAAAATAACGATAGCCCGTGGTATTGGTAATTACGTCCCGCTAGAAATGATCCAAGACGGTAAATTAACAGGCCTTCATATCGATTTGATTAACCACGCCGCTGCTCAGCTTAGTATCGAGGTTGAATTTATTTCCCTTCCTTGGGGAAAGGCACTTAAAGCATTCACCGCGGGTGATATTGATGCGATTAGCTATTTTGGTTATACCAAAGAGCGAGCAAAATTCGCTTATTATTATGCTGGAAATATTCTTTCTGATACTAAATGGGTCCTTATTGCACTAGAAGAGCGAGCGCAGGAGTTTAATTTTGATCATAGATTTACAGGTTTAAGCGACTATATTATCGGTGTCGAAGACGGATATAGTCATGGCGAGTATTTCGATCATAAGAAAGATTTACAGCGTGATACAGTCAGTAATTTTAAAGCCTTAGAAAGAAATTTGAAATCTAAGAAGAATGACTTGGCGATGATAAGTTATCAAGAATTGTTAGGTTTCAAAGAGCAAGGCTTTTTTGACGGTATCGTTGCCCTTACTCCTGCAGTTGGTTCAGACCCGCAATACATTGCCTTTTCACGGGCTAAAAATAATAGTAGCCAATTAAGAAATATTGCCGAACTCTTTGCTAAAGAACTAGAATCATTTAAAAACAGTGATGAGTATCGAGCATTATTAAAGCACTATAATTTTTATCATTATCAATAAGATCAAACTTTAGCCGCCAGCTACGTTTATTTTTCTGTGTGAGGATTACTCTTTATCGAATAATCTGTTTTATAGCTGATTCGCTTTTCGATAGTGACCTTGGTAATCAAATATTCTGTCTTTTATCTTCCAATAATACTTTTGCTTTCGTGCAATAACAAAGTCTGGGCTAGGGATATAGTCGGCAATTTTAAGTGCTTGGTCCAAATGTGTAATTTCAATATTTTCAGTTGTCGATAGGTTTATTTTTAGGCGCTGAGAAAAAATCTGATTGAACAGTGCAACCTGGTTCTTCTTGTTAAAATCAAACCATTCGCTCAGTTCACTGCCTTCTTCATCGTGATAAATAACTTTTAATTTACCTTCTTGTTCTTGAAGGCTTGTGCCTGCGCAGCGTAGAACTTTAGCATCTTTTAATTGCAGCGCTTTTTTAAGCATTTCATCAGGGTCAACTAAAACCGATTTGCACTGCAAGCAGGTTCTAGCCGCAATATCGTTTTCTGACCCACAATGTGGGCATTCTTTAAAGACAAAGCGATAATCACATTGATGTTGATTGGAAGCTGAAGCCGCTTGTGGGCCAGCTTGTGAGGCAGATTTTGAAGTAATGCTATCTTCAATTAACCCTTGGCAACGGCGGCCATAATGCTCAACAAGGTAGCCATCATCATCACAAATTCCCCAGAATATGTTTGGAAATTCACAGCTAGGGCAAGGGACTTGTACGGGCTGACTTTGGCTATTGGGTTTCTTTTCGCCGACTTCTGGTTGATAAAGATCGAAGTCATTTCCGGTGTAATCTATAACCAGACAGTCTTTTTTATTATCGGATAAACGCAGACCACGGCCGATAATCTGCTGATATAAGCTAACCGATTGCGTTGGACGCAATATGGCAATCATATCAACATGTGGAGCATCGAAGCCGGTCGTTAATACTGAAACATTGACCAAGAATTTTATATGCTTTCGTTTAAACGCGTTAATTAACTGATCACGGTCGGCATTATCTGTTGCCCCTGTTATGAGGGCGGTTTCTTCAGCCGGTAAGTAACTGTAAATTTCTTTTGCATGATCAACCGTTGCGGCGAATATCATGATGCCTTGGCGGTTTTTGCCAAGCTCTATAACGTGCTTAATGATACCTTGAGTGACGCGGTGGTTTTTATCTAACAACTCATTTAGTTCAGAGGCATTATAATCGCCATTAGCACTCTCTTTGAGGCTACTAAAATTATAATGTTCGATTGTGGCATCAATCAGCTTGGGTTCGGTTAAATATTGACGCTTGATTAAGTAGCGCAGGGGTAATTCATAAATACAGTGTTCGAAAGGGCGAGGGGCCTCACTTCGAACGATACCTCGATAGTGCTTGCGGTAAATCCAGCCCATTCCTAGGCGATAGGGTGTTGCGGTTAACCCGAGTAATTTAATATCTGGGTTAGAGGCTTTTAGGTGCTGAATGATTTTCTGATATTGATTTACACTCTCTTCCTTTTCTTTTTGATCTTCTTTCTCGACGGTCTCCTTGCTAGGAGGCAAGTTGACTCGGTGGCATTCGTCAATAATGATCAATGAATACTCGTGTCCAAAATCTTGTAAGTTTCTAGCGGCAGATTGGATGCTGGCAAAGGTAACCTGATATTGATTCTCTTTTTTCTTTAAACCCGCCGAATAGATGCCCGCCGTTAGCCCGTAGCTCTCGTATTTTTGGTGGTTCTGCTCAACGAGTTCTTTAACGTGGGTCAGTATAAGAATCTTCCGTTTCGCTAAGCGCGCAAGCTCAGCAATGACCAAGCTCTTTCCTGAGCCTGTCGGTAAGACGATGACTGCAGGTTCATTACTTTTCCTAAAGTGCTTTAGGGTCGCAGAGACGGCGTCTTGTTGGTAGTCTCTGAGTTGAAAGCTAGTCACTTTAGTGAGCATCCTATGATGGGCTGAATCTGTTTATCATAGCAAATTATTGATCAAATTAAGTGAGTGTTTCTAGAAGCTGCCTGTACATAAAAAATGAGATTAAAAATACAAGAATGGGACACGAGGGTGAGAGTAGTGAGATAAAAACCTTTTCTACGGCTTTACTTTCATTGCCTCGCTAGAAAGTCTCAGACTAGGCGATCTGAGACTAAGCCGTGATTGGTGGGATCGTTATAGCGACTGGGGCGGTTTGTTCTGGAAAATGGTCGTTCGATTTCGACCATTTTCTTTTGAGTGATAAAGGGCTTTATCGGCCGCTTCAATCCAGTCACCATGTCTTTTAAAGTTGGGTGAATATTCGGCAATACCTGAGCTGATGGTAAATTTTATATCGTGATTGTCAGTCTTAACGATTAAATCATCTACTTTTTTCCGTAAGCGCTCCGTGAACAGTGCGGCTGATTGTGCGTCAGTATCGATAAGCAGTATGGTAAATTCTTCCCCACCATAACGCCCACAAATGTCAGTTTCTCTTACCGTTTGCCTAACAATAGAGGCGAGAGTCCTAATAACTTCATCACCCGCTGGATGCCCATAGGTATCGTTCACATTCTTAAAGTGATCAATATCAAACATGACTAATGAGCTGGGGTTCTTCGAGCGTATACAGCGTTTATGCTCTCGTTGAAATTCTTCTTCCCAATGACCACGATTGAATAGCTCTGTGAGGCTATCGGTCTGGCTTAAATACGCTAAGTTCCCATTCGCTTTCGTCAGATCTTCTTTATTAATTGCAATATCGGTAACATCGTAAATGATTAAGCAGATATGTTTAACTGAGCCATCAATGGATTCAAGTGGAATAATCGTGCTGTTTTGAAACATATTGGCAGCACGGCCGGTAATTGGCCGATAATTTTTGAACTTAAATAAGTAAGGGCGTTGTTCCCAAATGGTGAATGTTCGCGTTTTAAGCTCAAACACAGGTTCAGCTTTTTGGCGAAACCATGTTTCAGGAATTTCACTGAACGATCCAAATAAAGGTTTATCATGAACATCATCGGGGCGCAGGCCGCTATGATTTTCCATAAAACCATTCCATAGCTGTATTTTGTAGTCTCTGTCCAAAATTACTAAGCCTACATCAATACTTTGCAGTACATCCATTAGCCAGTGCATTTCTGCAAATTCAAAGCTTGCTTTGGTCATACGAGAATTGATCCCTTAGTCTAATAAATAGTCGACTTGCTGATTAATTTTAGCAACAGAATCTTCTGTGAATAGTAATAGCAAATCACAGTTTATGTTCATGTTTTCAATTTTGTAGTTGATTTCAATGGCTAAGGTTTGGCTCCATTGATGATTACCCGATTTAATAAGATCATCCACTTGGCAATGCTGTCCTAATACTACAGGATGTCCTTGATTAAACGTTATTTCTAACTGTTCACCGATACCTTGTATGCATGCACCAATGAGTACAGAGCTAACGTCCATCAGTAATTCAAGTTCTCCATGAGTATCAAGGGGGCCTTTATAATTCATCAGTTGCGCAAGGTCAGAGAAGCTCGCATCGTTAAACACAAGCAGTGCTTCGCCTGCGATTCCTGATCCTATAAAGCCTTGGCAAACTGCCGATACATTTTTATTGCTTGATGTATCAGCGAGTGCCATTTGCAGCTCACTAGAGCTAATCATATTCACTTTGGGTATAGGGAGAATAACGTAGACGTTCAATAATCTTGCGAGTCGGTCAGCAGCTTGCCCCATCGCCACGTTAGTGATCTCTTGATAGCAGTCCCGTTGGTCTTCACTTATTAAAGTCTTCACAGCAGTAACCCCATTAAACTTCTCCCGATAAAATGCCAAACTCGGTCAAAATTTGAGTCGCTTTTTCTTTATCGATGGGCTTTTTTATAAAGGCCATTGCACCTAGTTTTTTTACTCGTTCTTGAGCATCTGGTTGAATGTCGCCCGATACGACAATAACCATCGCGGGCAGGTCTTCTTTGCGGATGGCTTCTAATACGCCATAGCCGTCCATTTCGGGCATGGTTAAATCTAAAAATACAACTTCGCCTTGGCCTTGGCGAATAGCTTCTACGCCTTCTAGGCCATTGGTGGCAAAGGTTAAATCGATCTCCCAGTTGTCTGGAAGTGCTCGTTTCATCTGTTTGCGCGCAAAACTTGAGTCGTCACAAATTAAAACAGGAAGTGCCATGATATTGGTTCGCCGAAGATGTCATTACTTAAGTAATAGTCTGAAAAAGCGAATCTCGCAAGAAATTGCAGGTAATTGGGTGAATATAAGTGGTGATTTAGGGTAGAAATTAATTGATGATTTAGATAAAAAATTAATGCGAGTGATCTAATTAGAAATGAAAGCGGTTACGAAGGGTGACAAATGCCGCGATTAGGTTAAAATGCGCCACTTTAAATTTTATTACTTCCCAGTTGGCTGTCTATGATCCGCGAAATATTACGTTGTATTGTACTGAATAAGCGAAATGAATTGAGCAAACGCTACAAGTCACAGCCGTTTATGAGCGCTATTAAACGTAATTTTAGAGTAGGGCTGTTTGATATTGATTTTAATATGCATATTAACAACTCTCGTTACATGGTTTTTATGGAGCGAGCTCGCTGGGATCATCCATTACAGACTGATACCTGGGATGTAATGCTAAAAGAAAAGCTCAATTTTATTGTTGCGGGTATCGAGATGGGTTATATCCGTGAGATACGAGTAGGAAAGAAATTCCACGTAGAAAGCCGTTACCTTGGTTGGGACGACAAGTATGTCTATCTTGAACAGCGCTTTATTGCAGACGGAAAAATTCATGCGTATGGCTTGGTTAAGGGGATCTTTTTGCAGCAGGGTAAAAAGGCTCTACCGCAAGATGCCGCGAAGCTTTTAGGCATCACCCGCGCACCAGAAGCTTTGCCTGAGCACATGGAGCTGTGGAAGCGTTTAGCCATTGCTAAACGCGAATACTCTACCGCGAGTCACTAAACGTTATGCTACGGTTCAATTTAGTGGGCAGCTACTGTGCTGGTATTTAATCCGTGTTATTACGCAGCTCTTTATACTATTTTGTGTATAAAGGGCTCAATTCCGCTTGATTCGTCGGGCGACTAGTCTGCATTTTCTTAATGGCTTGGGATAGATTATTCCATAACATCTGCCCATTAAACGCGCTATTTTCACTGTTTTGATAAAGTACGCTTTCCAGTTCATTCAAACTATTACTCAGGGCAATACTATTCAGTTGTTGGCCTAGCTGATCCATTGCGCTAATGCCAAGCTCTTGCTGGGACCATTCTTTCAATGTCTGGCGAATAATAAGAGGATCATTCTTCTGACAAGCCTTTTTTACCTGGCGTAACTTATCTTTGCTAGAGGTTGGTACAGTGCCTGGCGTTTTATCAATGGCCTTGTCTTGGCGACGCCATAATAGAAAAGCAGTAATAATATTGGTTAATAATAATAACAAGGTTGCCGCTATCCAATAGCCATCACCAGAATGTGTGGTGGCGGCAGAAGAAATTGAAGGCGCAGCAGCTTTATCGTTTTCTATTGTATTTTTGTCTTTTAATACCGTGCTTGCAGCCGCAACCGTGATGGTTTGGGTTGGTAAAATAGCATATTCAAGTTGATTCGTTTCTAAATTCCACCAAGGAATGCGCATTTCTGGAATGGTCACTCGGCCGCCTTGTGTCGGAACAATAGCAATGGATTGTTGTAAGAAGCCATAAATACCTTGGGTATCGGTTTTATCGTTGTGGTCAGATTGATCAGGGTAGTATTTTAAGCCATCTACTTGGGTTAAATCGATGCTTGGTAATTGACTACCTGAAAGACCGCGAGCATTCAGCGTAATGGTTCGAGTAACGGGTTCGCCCACTTGCCATTCGCTATAAGATTTACTCCAGCGGTCAGAAATAGTGAGTTGTTGGCTGGGTAACCAAGGTGCTTGAGGGTAAGTAGAGGGCGTTGATTCAACCTTAATGCGAATTGGTTGGGCAACAACCGAAACTGGGCGGCCTCGGCTCCAGCGATTATATGAATTTACAATATTGGCGGTGAATTTTTGTCCAGGGATAACAAGCTCTCCACTTTCTTCTGCAAAAATGGCAAACCGGCGTTCGTATACCCCCATACGTTGACCATTAATATTGGTATTGTATTGGCGAACTTCACCTAGCGGTATGACGTGTGCATCGGTGACTTTAAATTCTGATAGAGTCGCATCTTCATGGTTAACGCTGTAGTAGAGTTTTTCGGTATAAATTATTTGTGCTTGAACGTAGGTACTTGAACGGTCGACTTCAATATCAAAGAAAAATTCTTTGGCTATTTGGTCTTTTACTGTTTGTGAAAGCTCGTTTACGGTGACTTGTATTTCTTGGCTGAACTGTCCATCAAATTCAACCGCGGGAATGATCAAGGTGCCTGTTTTGATAGGAGATAGCATCAGCGTCCACTCAGTAAATGAAACCGTTTTTCCATTCATTGACCGAAATTGATTTGAACGCTGCTGACTTAATACTCGAAAGTCTTTTTTTAATACGGTTAAGTCTGGTTGGCCATAACCTACTTGTTCGTCGTAACGTAAGAATAAGCGAAAGCTATCATTCTCTGTGATTTGCTTACGATCTACGGTAGCCGTTAAGGTGCCCGCCGAGGCTATTTGAGTTAGCAGTAATAATACTAATGCCAATATTGGGCGCAACATTGAAGTGGTGAATTGATTTACCATGATACTTCGCCTTCGTCTTGATGATCACGTTGTTTATATTGATATAAGAATTTACGTTTCAATAGACCACCAGGGTCATCGGGTATACGGTTGAGCCATTGCTCTAGCGCTTGTTTTTCTTCACGAGACATATTGTCTTCAGCTTCAGCTTGCTTTGCCTGTCTTTCTTGCTCAGCTTGCTTTTCTTCTTCGGTTTGTTTTTCATTTTTATCAGACTCAGCTGATTGCTCATCTTTAGAATCTTCATCTTTAGAATCTTCATCTTTAGAATCTTCATTACTTTTTTCTTTTTCTTTTTCTTTTTCTTTTGAATCATTATTATCTGATTTTTCTTGATCTGATTCTTGCTGATCTGAGCTTTGATCATCTGAGTCTTGCTGGTCAGAGTTTTTCTGATCTGAATCTTGTTGTTGATCAGACTCTTTCTTTTCATCAGAGTCCTGCTGTTCGTCAGAGTCCTGATTCTCATCTGATTGCTGTTGCTCTTTTTCTTGTTGAAGCAGCTGCTCAACCAAAGACTTGTTAAATTCAGCATCAGGGAATTCTTCATTCAGCTCCAATGCTTTTTCATAAGATTCAATCGCTTTTTCTAGTTCACCCGCATGGGCGAGGGCATTGCCGCGGTTAAAATAGCGTTCAGCATTTTGAGCCGGTAAGGCGTCTTTATTCGCATCTATTTCAGAAGTTAGAATTTCAGAAGCTTGTTCAAATTCTTGCGCACGATATAAGCTAGACGCTTTCCAATTTGGGTCTTTAAACAATTCAGCAGCCTTGGCTGGGTCGTTTTCAAAGACTTGCTGAGCTTGTTGATCTTTAGTTTGCCAAGCGTCATCCCATAAGCTGGCATAGCTGGTTTCGGGTTGAAGAGTAATAAGGAATGCTATAGACAATAGCCATCCTCGGCGGAATGATAATGCCGCAATGATAATGACAATAAAAATAAGCCAATACCCTTGATCGGCCCATAAATCGAATTGTCTTTCTAAGGTATTAGTATCGTTCATAATACTTTGCGAATTAGAACCTTGGTTCTTTTCACTAAGGCTATTCTCGTCGAGTAGATAGTGCCAGTCAGAATCATCAAAACTCATTTGGTGCCAATGGATATTTAGTTCGTTAGCAAGTTGCTTAATAACCTCTAAATCAAGTTTTGGTAAAACAATATTACCTTGGCCATCACGCTTAAAGCCTCCGTCTTGCAACGCAATCGGTGCGCCTTCTTCAGTGCCCAGTGTTAAGACTGAAAGCTGTTGCTGCTTACTGCCTAATACTTTTTTGATACGACGAATATCTTTAGTTTGAATACCGTCAGTAATTAACAAAAATTTAGCGCGTATTAAACCGGCATCAATGATTAATTTATCGGCCAAGGCAAGTGCCTTATCAGGGCGACTGCCCATTGCTGGCATGATGAATGGCGATAAAGACGGCACCAAGTTTATGATGGTATCCGCGTCGTCGGTTAAGGGTGTTACGGTATACGCGTCACCCGCATAAACGACTAAAGCGGTAAGGCCTTCATTACGTTGCTTTAATATATCGATGACTTTTTGGCGCGCTCGTGTTGCGCGGTTAGGGCTGACATCTTGAGCGGCCATGGATAACGACATATCCATAACGATCACGAGGGCATCTTCTTTTTTCTGGATTGGTTGTGGTAGTTGCTCCCACGCAGGGCCAGCAAGGGCAATAGCGGTGATGACCCAAGTAAATAAAATAAACCATAGTGGCCAGCGAGATTGCTCACTGGGCATTTGGTCGAGTACATGTGGCATCAGCGATTCGTCAATGATGCCATTCCAGCGTGCGGAAGCGAGTCGACGTTTTAGTAAAAATACAAAAAGTAATACGCTAGGTATCAGTGCTAACAACCAGAGCGGACGTAATAAATGAAATTGAGAAAGAAATAATTCCATTATTTAGCCTTCCTAATAATCGACGTTAGATAACGGAAAAGCCCTAATGCTTGAAGTGCAATTAGAAAGCTGATGAATAATGCTATTGATAGCGGCCAGTAATAAATATTAATCTGCGGGCGAAAAATCTCAGGGTCTTTTTCGGTGGGTTCTAATTGATCAATCATGTCATAAATTTTTTCTAACTCTTTGCTATCGCGCGCTCTGAAATAATGACCACCCGTCATGTCGGCCATTTTTTGTAATGTCGTTTCGTCAAGATCCCTAGAAGGGTTGACCTCGCGAGACCCAAAGAAACTAGCGACCTCCATTGCATCGGCTCCTAGGCCTACAGTATATATTTTAACATTGCTCTGTTGCGCAAGTTCAGCGGCTTTTAAGGGTTCAACTTCTCCCGCAGTATTGGCACCATCGGTTAATAAAATCACAACTCGGCTTTGTTCGGGATGCGACTGCAAGCGCTTAATCGTAAGACCAATGGCATCACCAATGGCGGTCTTTTTTCCTGCAAGGCCAATTTGAGCTTCATTCATTAACGTTTGAATGGTTTGCCAGTCAAACGTAAGTGGAGCTTGTAAATACGCTTGACTACCAAATAAAACCAATCCCAAGCGGTCGCCTTGTCGCTGGCTAACAAAATCATTTAATACTTTCTTAACCGTAAATAAACGATTAACCGGGCGATCTTGCCACTTCATATCTTCGATCGCCATACTGCCCGAAATGTCGACGGCTAACATTAGGTCACGGCCAGAGGTCGGCATTTCAACAATATCACCTAGAATATGGGGGCGCGCTAATGCCGTTAATAATGCGAGCCATAATACAGCAGGTAGAATTAGGGAAGGCCAAGTACGCTGGGTATGTATTTGTGCCGATTGAGTCGATGTTTGCCACAGAGCAAGGCTCGGTACTTTTAATGCCGCTTCTTGTTGTTTTACTTTAGGCAAAATCCAGAAAAATAAAAGCGGTAATGGCAATAAAAAGAATGCCCAGGGCCAATGCCAATCAATCATTTGAATGTCCTTTACTTGCATTGTCAGCGTTTACTTTAGCGTCGGGTTTATTGTTTTTTAACCATGCAGTACTGGTTTTATAAAGTGTGTGCGCATCGAATTGGCAGTTTGGCTGATAGAGGCCTTGGCTCAATGCATTGATGATTTCTTCGCTAAAAGTATCTGCTTTACTGTGCTTTTTATAATGTTGAATTAAAAAATCAGTCCATGATGTGCCAGAGAGACTAACCGCTTGTGGGTAGGCTTTAAGGCAATAACGTTTTAATGTCTGATTTGTGCCCAATAGAAATGATTGGGCATCTTGATCGACTTTATACTGAGCAAACTGTTGCTCTAGTACTTTTAGAGCCGCTTTCTTATTGGCAGTGTTAGCTTTATATCGCAGCAGTAAATAAATCCCCGCCGTTATGCTAACTACGATTAAAATCAATAAAATCCACCAGCCAAATGCGATAGGCCAGTCGTGGATCGCTTCCGGTAGGTGAATATCTTTTAATTGCGATAAATCTGCAGCGGGTGATGAATTAGGACTCGCTGAGATAGGGTTCACTGAGTTAGGGTTCACTGAGTTAGGAATAGATGCTTGCATGATTATTTACCTTTGCCCCCATCTATCTGCGAGGCACTCGCTTTCCCCATGGCAATTTGGCCAAGGCCTAAACCTTTTCGAAGCTCGGTGATTATGTCATCTTGAGCTTGAAGGTTAATCAGGGGAATGCCCAATTTTAACGTCCGTTGTTTTAGCGTTTGTTGGCGTTGTTCAAAGGCTCGTTGATGCTCTAAGCCTTGTGATTTTGAGTAGCACTCCAGCTGTAAGCGCTGCTTACCATCCGTTAGTGGATAGCTGCCTAACGGTAAAATGTTCTTCTCGAATGCGTCGAAGATATTAATTGCGACGACATCGTTATGTTTACTAATTTGATGCAGCTGGCGCTCACAATCTTGATCAAAATCTTGCCAATCAGAAATAAAATAAATAGTACTGCCAGGGCGAGTAACTCGACGGGTATGGCGTAGCATATCGGCCATACGGCTGCTGCTGGCTGACGATGTATTAGACTGGGTGTCAGCCACTGAATCAGCAGGTTGCTGGTCTTGCGTAAACTGAGACAGTTCGTGCAATACGTGCATGACCTGTTTACGTCCAGGTTTAGGGCGAATATCGGTTTCATGGTGATCATCAAATAATAACGCGCCAATGCGATCGCCATTATTTAACGCAGACCAAGAAAATAGGCTCACAATATCGGCCGCCAGTACCGATTTAAACGCATGTTGAGTACCAAAAAACATACTGGCGCGTAAATCACAGACTACCATGACAGGGCGTTCACGCTCTTCACGAAAAACCTTAATATGTGGCGACTGGGTGCGAGCGGTTACCCGCCAATCCATTGCACGAATATCATCACCGGCTTGGTAGCTCCGGACTTCAGAAAAGTCCACACCTCGGCCCCTTAGGTTTGAGGTGTGAACGCCAGCCATCTCATTCAATACTTTCTTTTGCTTATGAATCGGCAAAAGCTTGGCGAGGTGTCGTATAGAAACCAAGTTATCGGTATCAATTAACGCGCCTTTGGATAAGCCGCCTTGGCTGTTATTAATTTGAGAAGCCCCCATGATTAAGCAACCGGAACGCGAGTAATCAATTCGTTGATTACCTTGTTAGTGGTCATGCCGTTAGCTTCTGCTTCAAAGCTCAATAAAATGCGATGGCGTAGAACATCATGGGCAATCGCTTGAACATCATCTGGGCTAACAAAATCTCGGCCATTAAGCCACGCGTGGGCTCGCGCGCAACGCTCTAAGGCAATAGTTCCACGAGGGCTAGCACCATAATCGATCCAATTCGCAAGATCTTCACCGTATTGCTCTGGATTACGCGTTGCCATCACTAGCTGCACTATGTATTGCTCGACGGATTCACTTAAATGTAAATTCAACGTTTCTTGGCGAGCAGCGAATATATCTGCTTGGGTCATCTTCTCACCTAAATGAGGCGCCTGATCCATCGCCTCGCCTCGGACCAAACGAAGAATTTTTTGTTCAGCCTCAGCATCCGGGTAGCCAATGACGACATGCATTAAAAATCGGTCTAGCTGCGCTTCGGGAAGGGGATACGTTCCTTCTTGCTCAATGGGGTTTTGAGTCGCCATGACTAGAAAGAGCTTTTCTAGCTTCATGGTATTGCCCCCCACAGAAACCTGACGTTCGGCCATGGCTTCTAATAAAGCACTTTGTACCTTGGCAGGCGCTCGGTTAATTTCATCGGCTAAAATTAGGTTATGAAAAATAGGCCCCTGCTGAAATTTAAAGCTGCCTTCTTCTGGGCGATAAATTTCGGTACCGGTAATGTCACCGGGTAATAAATCTGGGGTGAACTGAATACGCTTGAAGTCACCTTCAATATGATCGGCCAAAGCATTAATTGCTTTGGTTTTTGCAAGGCCTGGAGCACCTTCTACTAATAAATGACCATCGGCCAATAGGGCGATTAATAAGCGTTCAATTAAATGCTGTTGGCCAATAATGTTGGCGCTCAATGCTTGCGATAGCTGTTTGAATCCTTGCTGCATTTGGCTGCTCACTTTCTATACGATGTAATTATTTGATTTCATACAAGATTTTATTGAATGAAATGCTCAGGTCAATGCTTATGAGCAGAGATATTGAGTAAAAGTTCTCGTCTTCACACTACTTTACAGCAAGGTCTGTCCATTTTCGGGAAATGCATAGTTTGCTGATGGTTTGTTTTTTAAATCTACCTGTTTGTTATTTGATCATTGTTGCACTGGAACGGGCATTAAAAGAAAACTTTGGTCTACGCTACTTTGGTCTACGCTACTTTGGTCTACGCTACTATGGTCTACGCAACTATGGTCTACGCTAATAATAAGGAATCATTTTGCCGACTTGCAGGTATAGCTTTCATGAGTAATAGCAACCCAATGAATAAACCCGATTTGACAGCGCTTAACCGATTGATTGATGAGCGCAATGATAAAGCACAAGCAGAGCGAATAAAGTTATTTGCAGAACTTTATTATGATGGCGCGCCTTGTGCAGATTTAAATGCGCGTAATACGGAAGACTTGTACGGGGCAACCGTGTCATGTTGGTTGTTTATACAAAAGAATAATGTTGCTACGCCAAAAGTGCGGGTTTTTAATCCAGATTTTGAAGCACACGGTTGGCAGTCGACTCATACCGTGATTGAAGTGCTTTCTAAAGAAATGCCTTTTTTGATTGATTCGGTTCGACTAGAACTGAATCGTCGTCAGATGTCGCTGCATTCTATTATCTCGTGTGTTGTGCATTTAGAGCGTGATAAAGACTTTAAGAAACTGTCGTCTTCTCCGCTTAGTAAACCTTCAGAAAGTAGCCAATCAGAATCGATTATATATATTGAAGTCGATCGCCATACTGATATTGATATGTTGGATGATTTATCTGCAACCTTAGTTGAAATAGTCAATGAAGTAAGCCATTGCGTTGAGGACTTTTCAGCATTAAAAGACCGTGTGGCCAAAGCGTCTGCTGGGTTAAGTGAACTACCCTGTGAAAAACCGAAAAAAGAGATTAAAGAGTCACAAGATTTTCTTACTTGGTTGGCAAATGATCATTTTACTTTTTTGGGTTGCGATGAGTTTACGATCGAAAGAAAAGCAGGAAAAACCTTTATTGAACGCAGTGAAAGTGGTGATTTAGGCAGTTTTAGATACCATCAAATCAGTAATAATCGTCGTAATTTAGAAGAGCTGCCGGGTGAAATTCAGGATTTCGTTTTAAGCCCTGATATTGTTAACTTCTTTAAGTCTGGTGAGCGAAGCCGCATACACCGTCCAGCGTATCCTGATTATATTGTCGTAAAACGCTTCAATGAAAAAGGGGAGGTCATTGGCGGCATTCGCTTTATGGGGTTATATACTTCGATTGTTTATATTGATAGCCCTAATAACATTCCTTTGATTCGTCAGAAGTTACAGCAAGTTAGAAAATTATCTGGCTTCGATAAGAGTAGTCATAACGGCAAAGAAATTAACCGTATACTTGAGGCGTACCCAAGAGATGAGCTGATACAATCAACCTCAGAGCAGCTTTATAATACCGCCCTCGGCATTCTTAATATTCAAGAGCGTCGACAAACTCGTGCTTTCTTGCGTAAAGGCACGTATGGGAAATTCTTATATTGCCTTGTGTATACTCCACGAGATATTTACAACACCGAATTACGGACAAAAATTCAGGAGGTTTTGGAAGAAGCCTGCGATCCCAAATTTGTAGAGTTTAATACTCATTTCTCTGAATCGATTCTGGCTCGTACGCATTTTGTATTACGTCTAAAAGATAGTGAAAGTGGGGATGTTGATCATAAAGAAATAGAGCGAAAAATTCAGCAAGTCTCGCGCAGCTGGGGAGACCATCTTCATACGGCATTGGTAGAGCAGGTTGGTGAAGAAAAAGGGAATCGTTATCATCAAATATACCGCTCAGCATTTCCTGTCGGTTATCGCGAAGATTTTGGTTCGCGTACTGCTGTTGCCGATGTTCAGCATATTGAAGATCTAAGGCAGCACCCTGAAAAAGGCATCGCGATGAGTTTTTATCGTGAGCTAGAAGAGGGGGAGAATCAGCTACGATTTAAGCTTTTTAATCTTAACGATGTACTGCCTTTATCAGATGTTTTACCTATTTTAGAAAACCTTGGATTACGGGTCATTGGTGAGCATCCCTATGGTGTGCATTATGAAGACGGCAGTAAAGTTTGGATTCATAATTTTCTTTTAGAATATACCTTGGCAGAACGCATTGATATGCAGGCAGTTAAAGGGCTATTTCAAGAAACATTTAAAAATATTTGGCATGGTCATGCTGAAAGTGATGGCTTTAATAAACTGGTTTTAGGGTCAGAAATTGGTTGGCGAGAAATTGCCATGTTGCGTGGTTATGCGCGCTACATGAAACAAATTCGTTTTGGCATTAGTGAAGTATCGATTGCTGCGACTTTATGCCGATACATCAACATCAGTCGTTTGCTGGTGCAAGCTTTTGAAGTGAGATTTGGCCTGCATCCAGAATGGACGATTGAACAAAGACAAGCAGCGTTTTCCGTTCTTGAAGAGCAAATCATGCTTGCACTGGATGGCGTCGAGCAATTAAACGAAGACCGAATTGTACGTCGTTATTTAGAGCTAATAAAAGCGACATTACGAACCAACTTCTATCAGTGCAATGAAGACGGCAGCGCTAAAGATTACATTTCGTTTAAGCTCAACCCTCATCAAATTACAGACATGCCATTACCACGGCCAATGTTTGAGATTTTTGTATACTCACCTCGAGTAGAAGGTGTGCATTTGCGCGGTGGCAAGGTTGCACGTGGGGGCTTGCGCTGGTCGGATCGTGATGAGGATTTCCGTACCGAAGTATTAGGTTTAGTAAAAGCGCAGCAAGTTAAGAACGCAGTCATCGTTCCTGTTGGTGCTAAAGGGGGGTTTGTTGCTAAAAAACTCACTCCCGATATGTCGCGAGACCAATGGTTAAAAGAAGGCATTGCGTGTTACAAAACGTTTATTAGTTCACTTTTAGACGTCACGGATAACTTGGTTGATGGCGCGGTTGTTCCTCCTGTGGAGGTGGTGCGCCACGATGAAGATGATGTCTATCTGGTAGTGGCTGCGGATAAAGGAACGGCGACTTTCTCAGATATTTCTAATGGTATTGCCGTTGAACGTGGTTTTTGGCTGGGGGATGCATTTGCCTCCGGTGGCTCAATTGGTTATGACCATAAGAAAATGGGGATTACTGCCAGAGGCGCTTGGGTTTCTGTTCAGCGACACTTTCGTGAGCTTGGCTTAAATGTGCAAGAAGAAGATTTTACCGTAGTCGGTGTTGGCGACATGGCGGGGGATGTTTTTGGTAATGGCATGCTGTTATCAGAACACATTCGCTTAACAGCAGCGTTTAACCATATGCATATTTTTGTTGACCCTAATCCTGAGTCAGCATCAACCTATATTGAGCGTAAACGTTTATTTGAAATGCCTCGATCAACCTGGGATGACTTTGATAAAGGCTTAATTTCGAAAGGTGGGGCGGTATTTTCACGCAGTGCTAAATCCATCAAGATTAGCCCAGAGATGAAAGCCCGATTTGATATAACTCAAGATGAGCTTGCACCAACAGAGCTGATCAAAGCACTGCTATTAGCCCCCGTCGATTTGATTTGGAATGGTGGTATTGGTACTTACATTAAAGGCAGTCGCGAGAGCCATGCAGATGTTGGTGATAAAGCCACCGACGCCGTGAGAATTAATGGCAATCAGGTTCGTGCAAAAGTCATTGGTGAAGGCGGCAACCTAGGTATGACACAGCTAGGGCGTGTAGAGTTTGCGCTGTCTGGAGGCTCATCTTATACTGATTTTATCGATAACGCCGGTGGGGTTGATTGCTCAGATCATGAAGTAAATATCAAAATCATGCTGAACGAAATTGTTGCTTCTGGCGACATGACGATGAAACAGCGTAATAAACTATTTATGGATATGACGGATGCGGTATCGACACTTGTGCTGTCTAATAACTACCGCCAAACCCAAGCCATTGCTCTAGCGCATCGAGAATGTGAAGAGCGCATGGATGAATATGTGAGTTTAATTCGAGACTTTGAAGAGTCAGGGAAATTAAACCGAGCTTTGGAATACTTGCCTGATGAAGAAACGATTTCTGAGCGTAAGCTAAATGGCCAAGGTTTAACCAAACCAGAGTTATCGATCTTAATTTCTTATGCCAAGGCAGATCTAAAAGAACGTCTTAATTTAGAGGCAATCAGTCAAGATACTTACTTAAGCACGATTGTAGAAACGGCGTTTCCACAAAAGCTGGTGGATGATTATCACGGCCCTGTGATGAATCATAAACTGCGCTCAGAAATTGTCGCAACCCAGTTAGCGAACGATTTAGTGAACTATATGGGGATTACTTTTGTAAACCGCCTGACTGAATCGACCGGCGCAACTGTTGTTGAGGTGGCGAGGGCTTATGTTGCAGCCCGTGATGTATTTGGATTACACGAATTGTGGTCACACATCGAAGCGTTAGATTATCAAATTCCGGCCCATGTTCAGGCAGATATGATGAGCCGCTTAATGCGATTAGTAAGGCGCGCCAGTCGTTGGTTTTTACGCAATCGTCATTCTGATATGGATGTTGCGGCTGAGGTTAAATCGTTCAAGGCGAGTGCTGATTCGGTTAGGCAGAATTTGGCGCAATGGCTTAAAGGCTCGACTCAAAAATCGTGGCAGAAACGGTTTGATGGCTATAGGGAGCAAAATGTACCCGAGGATGTTTCATCATTGGCGGCAGGAGCGAGTTCCTTATTCTCTGCATTGGGTATTATCGAAGCCTCTAATGAGACCGATCTATCGGTCGAACGAGTCGCTGAAGCGTATTTCTGTGTGGGTGAAACCTTATCGCTTAATTGGTTCTTAGAGCAAATTAATAATTTAGAGGTTAAATCAAACTGGCAAGGTTTAGCACGTGAAGCCTTCCGTGATGATATGGATTGGCAGCTACGCTCGTTGACGGTGTCTGTATTAAATACGGCAGATAGTGGTGAAATGGGAATGGTGGAATTGATGGATAAGTGGAAGACCGCCCATCCGCACCTAGTCAGTCGTTGGCAGCGTATGCTGGATGAGCTTCGAGCGTCCGACAAAGCGGAATACGCGATGTATTCAGTGGCGTTGCGTGAGTTGCTTGATCTGGCACAAGCCAGTAAGCATCTTTCTTCTGACGGTAGCTGATAAGTTCTTTTAACAACGTGGTTATTTCGTCAGACTGACAAAAAAGGGCTAATACTATTCAATAGTATTAGCCCTTTTTTATGCGTTTAAATAAACCAATTAATCTGATTTATTAAGGCCAGAGTTATCAGAGCCAGAGTTATCAGAGCCAGAGTTATTAAAGCAAGAGTTATTAAAGCAAGAGTTATCACATGAATGACAACGCTAAAGCTGGCAGATAGCAATTTTTAAAGGTGGGTTACCGTCTGGGCTAGGAAAGTCAGCATCGGGCAATAACATTTCAATACTCTTAAGAGGGCGACCTGCTTTAATTGCACAACGTTTTAATGAGTCTAACCACTCATCACGATCAACCTGAGCGACGTTATTGCAGCAAATTAATTGACCGCCGTCTTTCGTCGCTAACAAGCTTGGCTTAAACAGTGATTGATAATCTCGAATTAAATCGACATTGCCAAAGGCACTTTTAGCCCAGCGAGGTGGGTCTAAAAAGACCAAATCAAACTGTTCGGGCTTATGCTTAGGATACTTAGGCAGTTTTTTACCACGGCGCACGGCAATGGGCATATTGGCGAACTGTTTAATGGCCGGAAACACATCCGATTGAATAAACTCGACTTGTTTAAGGTTATTTAGCTTCGCATTCTCGATGCCAACCGCTAATGACGACTCTGCAAAATCGACATTGACGACGCGTTTTGCGCCGCCCATTGCCGCTGCAATACCAATTCCGCACGTATAAGAAAATAAGTTTAAAACAGTTTTTCCTTCGCTTTGGGCTTTTACATAGCGTCGACCTGAACGCAGGTCCAAAAATAGCCAAGGGTCTTGTCCCTGATGGCGACCTTGAACGCGATATTTAATCCCTAGCTCCTGCGCATCCATTGGGGTGCTATCCAACTCATGCTCATCATCGCCTGTTTCAATGCGCGAATTGTCACGACTGCGATCGTTGTAGACAACGTGAAGCTCTGGGAAGGTCTCATCACTAAATGCTCGGACTTGAGCCAATTCATCATCGCTGAGCGAAGTATGAAAGGTTTGTAATATGACTAAGGGGCCGTAACGATCGAGGGTCGTTCCAGGTGCGCCTTCGTTGGTACCATGAAATATACGGTAACAATCGGTATGTTCATCTTGCCACTGTACACGAAGGTCGCTGCGGGCTTGCCAAGCTTGGCTAATTAGGGTTTTTAATTCATTCATGCGCCATTCTATCAGTTTAGGACAAGTGCTTGAAGCCGTTAAGCAGGTTGGCTATTATCCGGTGATGAAAGAAATTATCGTTTCCCTCCATATATCTCGTGAAGATTATCTCAACTTTTATCAAGGGCAGGTACATACCGTAGTTGCTACTGCGACAGATGGTCGTATTGTCCGCTTTCCGGCAGGGATTTTAAAAAATGTGGTAGGCCATGAAGGCATTCACGGTACGTTCAAAATATGCTTCGATGCCAATAATAAATTTGATGGTATTTCACGGCTGGATTAAGCCGGCGTTGCATTAAGTTAAGTGCTTCATACTGTAAACGAATATATCACTCTCATATAGCTCTAATATCACTCTCATATAGCTCTAATATCGCTATAAATCGCCTTTTAATGCCGGACTTGAAGGCTTTAAACGTTTAAAAATTAACCTTACTATCGTATACTGTGCGCGATTTTTAGCGTGTGCAACCTTAAGCAAATTTCAAACTTAAGCAAAACTCAAAAGGCGAAGATAATGTCAGGTTTCGATTGGTACGGTTTAGTACGAAAAGTAATGTTCAAAATGAGTGGCGAAACGTCTCATGAACTTGGCCTTGATATGCTTGGCGCTGCAGAGCGTTTATCTTTATTGTCTTATATAGCGCCTAAAATTCCAGATTGCCCTGTTGAAGTAATGGGTATTACCTACCCAAACCCAGTAGGCCTAGCAGCCGGATTGGATAAAAACGGCGATTATATTGATGCATTCGCTCGTTTAGGCTTTGGATCAATCGAAATTGGAACCATTACTCCTCGCCCTCAGCCAGGTAATCCCAAGCCACGCTTATTCCGTCTTGCTGACAAACAAGCCATTATCAACCGTATGGGGTTCAATAATAAAGGTGTTGATCATCTAGTTGAACAGGTTAAAAAAGCTAAGTTTAAAGGTGTATTGGGCATCAATATCGGTAAAAACTTTGATACGCCTGTAGAAAAAGCCGTTGATGACTATCTGATTTGCTTAAACAAAGTCTACGAATACGCGACTTACATTACGGTGAATATTTCTTCTCCGAATACTCCAGGGCTGCGTGACTTGCAGTTTGGCGATACTTTAGATGAGTTATTAGCGCCTATTAAAGCGCGTCAGCTAGAACTTGCTGAAGAATTTGGCTATAAGCCTGTATTGGTGAAAATTGCTCCGGATATGGACGAAGAGAATGTTCGTTTGGTAGCAGAAACATTGATCAAAAATAATATAGATGGTGTTATTGCAACCAATACCACGCTATCTCGTGAAGGGGTAGAAGGACACAAGTTTGGTGCAGAAGCGGGGGGCCTAAGTGGTGCTCCTTTAGAAGACTCAGCGACCGAAACCGTGGCTGCACTAGTGGCTGCGCTTGATGGTAAGCTGCCAGTGATTGGTGTAGGTGGTATCTTAGAGGGTGCCGGTGCGGTAGAAAAAATTGAGGCAGGCGCTCAATTAGTACAAATTTACAGTGGTTTTATTTTCCGTGGACCCGAATTGATTCGTGAAAGCGTCGATGCCATTTCCGCTCATATCGCGCGTAATAAATAATAACGCAGTATGTGAGACAAAAAAGAAAGCCCAGAACTATGCTGGGCTTTCTTTTTTTACTGTCTCCCGAAAGGGAGAAATGAATGAATTATTTTAGAAGTGCGTTAGAGAGTTAGTTTGTGAATGCCTGATACCCCGGTCATTCCGTCCCAGTTGTCTGATCGACCTTCTCGCCAGCCCGACATCCATGATTCGTGTGCTGGGCCCGATGGGGCAAGATCTTTGGAGCGACGCTCGGCGCCGGCTAGGTAACCACGTGTAAAAGCGCGTTGCTGTTGGTCGCGTTTCTGTTTCTTCATAGAGTATTATCCTCACTCAAAATATTAAACAGTAAGCCTGCTAAACTCAGAAAAGCTAAAGGTTAGACGCTCAAGGTAAATTTCCTAAAGCAAACCTACGCAGGCTTTTAGTCAGGCATCAAGAATGTGCACTCATGTTCTTAATGCCATGACATGTTGTACCGCGTTAACGGCTCGGCTGTAACGATTATTTTTATCTATTAAATCTGGTTCTTAAAACAATCAGCTATTTGACAAATTAGGTGTGCAGAGCATGCAAGAATTAACAATGGGTCAACCGCGCGAAATATTTGCCGTATGTCCAAAAGGCGTAGAGCAACTATTAGCTGATGAAATCAGACAGTTAGGCGGAGAAGTGATTAAAGAAAGTCACTTGGGCGTTAGCTGGTTGGGCGACCTTGAGCTGGCGTACCGTTTTTGTCTATGGACAAGGCTCGCCACGCGATTATTACTGCCTCTAAAAGAAAGTCAGGTAGACGATATCGACCAGATGTACGATGTGGCGTATGACATCCCATGGTCTGAATATTTCACGGTTGATAAAAGTATTCGCATCGATTTTCACGGCAAATCTGAGTTTGTTAATAATACTCAGTTTGGTGGTCAGAAAATTAAGGATGCTATTTGTGATCGCTTCCGCGCAGACGTTGGCGCTCGTCCAAATGTTGATAAAGACGCTGACGTAAAGATTGAAGTGCAGTTACGCCATGGCCGAATCACTATCAGCTTAAACATCGCCGGTGATAGCTTGCATAAACGTGGCTATCGTTTGATGCCAGGCCAGGCACCGTTAAAAGAAAACTTAGCGGCGGCGTTATTGATTCGTGCCGGTTGGCCTGCACGTGCGGCCAAGGGTGAAAACTTACTCGATCCTATGTGTGGTTCGGGTACGTTATTAATTGAAGGCTTGCTGATGGCTGCTGATATTGCACCAGGCTTGAATCGCCAGGTGCAGGGCTTCGAAGCCTTGAAATTGCATGATCGTGGTGTTTGGAAAACCATCGTTGACGAAGCGCGTCAACGCCGCACCGATGGCCTTGCTGCGATGGAAAGTCAGTTCTTTGGTTATGAAAACAACCCTTTTCAGGTGGAAGCGACGCTGTCTAACTTCTCTCGCGCTGGTGTGGGCGACGATATCCTGGATGAGAAAGTTCAAATTCAATCTAAGTCGTTCCAAGAGTTATGGTTACGTGAAAAGACGATTAAAGAAGGCGGTTTGATTATTTGTAACCCACCTTATGGTGAGCGTTTATCTGAATTGCCTCAGCTTGCACCTTTATATAATGAGTTGAATGAAGTAACTCGTGCGACCTTACCTGACTGGGGTATGGCGATGATCACCGGTAATGTTGATTTGGCGCGCAGTATTCGCCGCCCCATGCACAAAAAGTACAGTTTTTATAACGGTGCTATTCCATGTACGTTCTTGGTCTTTAATGCCTGTGATGAGCGTTCTATGACCGTGCTGACAACGGCCATTAGAGGTCCAGTTGAAGCCTTTGCTAACCGTCTTAAAAAGAATCTAAAGCCGTTACGTAAGTGGGCAAAGCGCGAGAACATTAACTGTTACCGTATCTATGATGCTGATTTGCCTGAATATTCAGTCGCTATCGATATGTATAACGATTGTTTGCACGTACAAGAATACGTAGCACCTAAAACCATTGAACCGGCCAAAGCTGAGCGCCGTATTTTAGATCTTTTAGCAGTATTACCAGAAGTAACTGGTATCGCCAAAGAGAATATTGTACTAAAGCGCCGTGAGCGTCAGTCGGGTAAGAAGCAATACCAGCGTAATAGCGACTTCCAGCAAGAGGCCGAATCGCGCCGCATGGAAGTGATCGAAGGTAATGCCAAGATCTGGGTGAATTTACAAGATTACTTGGATACGGGGTTATTCTTAGATCACCGTCCTACACGAATGAAAATTGCATCGATTGCAAAAGGTCAGCGTTTCTTAAACCTGTTCTGTTATACCGCGACAGCCAGTGTTCATGCTGCGGTTGCTGGGGCAAAAACAACCACATCGGTAGATTTATCTAAGACCTATTTAAACTGGGCTGAAGATAACTTCCATTTAAATGGTTTATTGGAAAGAACGACCCAAGGTAATCAAGGTAAAGTTGCAGCAATGCCGAGCAAAGACAATGCTCGAGGCAGCTCACGAACCGTGACCAACCCTTGGGGTGCGCAAGAGCAGGCGCAAAAGAAAGATGAAAAGCATCAGTTTATTGAAGCAGATTGCCGAGAGTGGTTGAAAACCATTCAAGACCAAACTGAAGAAGAGAAGTACGACTTGATCTTTATGGATCCGCCGACTTTCTCTAACTCAAAGAAGATGGAAGGTATTTTGGACATTCAGCGTGACCATGTTGAATTGATCGAAATGGCGATGGCACGCTTGACCAAGCACGGTCTTTTGATCTTCTCGAACAACCTAAGAAAATTCGATATGGATGAGAGTGCACTAAAACAGTTCACTATTGAGAATGTAAGCGCTAAATCAGTGCCTAATGATTATGCACGACGCGCTAACATCCATCACTGCTTCGAAATAAAACACGGAAAAAAGAAGTAATAAAATACTAGGCTTCTTTCTAGGGCGCTTCATTACTGTCATTGCACAGAAATGAAGCGCTTTTTTTTGCTTCGAATTTTGCCAATGATGACAAACTGGTACGATACCTGCTTTGTCTAGCTAAATAGTCATTGTCTGGTTTGATCGCTAGGCTTTATAAAAATGTGTAAAGGGGCCTTAACGTGGCGACAGAAAATATAGCAAGTGTATCGAGTGCGGTTGAAACTTTAGTTCAAAGTTCAAATACGATGTTCATTCTACTAGGGGCGATCATGGTATTAGCCATGCACGCAGGCTTTGCCTTCTTAGAAGTAGGAACCGTCCGCCATAAGAACCAAGTGAATGCCTTGGTTAAAATCTTAACCGACTTCGGTATTTCAACCATTGCGTATTTCTTTGTCGGTTATCAAATCGCCTATGGCATGGATTTTTTAGTCGGCGCTAATGAGTTAGTTGAAAAGAATGGTTATGAGTTGGTTAAATTCTTCTTTCTATTAACCTTCGCGGCCGCCATTCCTGCCATCGTATCTGGCGGTGTTGCAGAGCGTGCTAAGTTCTACCCGATGCTGATTGCCTCCTCGATGATCGTTGCTTTGGTTTATCCATTTTTTGAAGGCATTATCTGGAATGGTAATACGGTTTTAGGCTTCAACTTTCAAGGGTGGTTAGAAGCAACTTATGGTGCAGGCTTCCATGATTTTGCGGGTTCAGTTGTTGTTCATGGTGTGGGTGGTTGGATTGGTTTTGCCGCGATCTTGATATTGGGTTCTCGTAAGGGCCGTTATCGTGATGGCCGAGTAGTTGCTTTCGCACCTTCAAATATTCCGTTTTTAGCTTTAGGTGCTTGGATCTTAGCCGTTGGTTGGTTTGGTTTTAACGTGATGTCAGCACAAACAATTGAAGGCATTTCGGGCTTAGTTGCCGTAAATAGCTTAATGGCGATGGTTGGCGGAACGATATCGGCGATGGTTGTGGGTAAGAAAGATCCAGGCTTTATTCATAACGGTCCGCTAGCGGGTTTGGTTGCTGTATGCGCAGGCTCTGATGTAATGCATCCTATTGGTGCGTTATTCGTGGGTGCGCTGGCCGGTGGTCTGTTCGTATTTGCTTTTACGTATGTACAAAACAAATTTCCTAAATTTGATGATGTATTAGGTGTATGGCCATTGCACGGTTTGTGTGGTTTATGGGGCGGTATTGCAGCTGGTATCTTTGGCTTAGAAGCCTTCGGCGGAATGGGCGGCGTGAGCTTTATGTCTCAGCTAATTGGTTCGCTAACCGGTGTAGCTGTTGCTTTGACCGGTGGCTTTATCGTTTACGGCTTAGTCGATAAAATTGTAGGTATTCGCTTAGATGAAGAATCTGAGTTTAACGGTGCTGATTTGTCGATCCATAAAATTGGTGCTAATTCAGACGATTAATGAATGTTTGATATTAGTGCTTGAATTAAGGTCAGCTTTTGCTGGCCTTTTTTATGCCCTCACCAAGGGGTCCATCCATCAAGGGGTCACCTCAAGGGTCATCAAGGGGTGGTCATCAAGGGGTGGTCATCAAGGGGTCCATCAAGGGGTCAGAGTGCTTGATTTTAGACTTTTACCTCATCAAGGGGTCAGAGTGCTTGATTTTAGACTTTTACCTGATTGATTGCTGAAAGCTAAACTGATTTTATAGGCGTGACTATTATTTAGAAAAGGAATTTCTAATGGCGCGCCTACCTCGTATATTTATACAAGGATGTTCATATCACATTGTTCAGCGTGGTAATAACCGTGAACCTTGTTTCTACACCGAACAAGATTACGCAACGTATTTAACGTATCTAAAAGACTCGGCAGAATCATCGGGTGTAGCCATTCATGCCTACGTTTTAATGACGAATCATGTACACATATTGGTGACGCCAATGGGCGATGGCGACATAAGTCGAATGATGCAAAGTTTGGGGCGTAAATATGTTCGTTATTTTAATTCTGCGCATCAACGTACAGGTACTTTATGGGAGGGTAGATTCAAATCTAGTGTTGTAGAAACAGAACGGTACTTATTAACGGTGTATCGATATATTGAATTGAATCCAGTACGTGCAGGTATGGTCGTCCACGCAAGTGAATACCCGTGGTCTAGTTTTCAACATAACGGGGTGGGTCGCCAAATAAAATTAATAACGCCGCATAATGAATATCTAAAGCTTGATAAAAACAGTGAAAAAAGACAACAGATTTATCGAAGTTTATTTAAAGACCTGATGCCTGAGTTGGATTTAAACGAAATAAGGGCAGCGCTTTCAAAAGAGTGGGTTCTAGGTGATGATCGATTCAAGAAAAAGATAGAAGAAAAAATAGGTATCAGTCGTGATAAGCATGGCGGGGATCGTAAGTCTTTAGCGTTTTTGAAGAATCAAGTACTCTGACCCCTTGATTTAAGCGCCGATCAAGGGGTCAGAGTGGAATGCCACTAAGTTAAGCCTTCTTTGGGTGGTTAAAAGTGATAAAATAATCCCTATACTTAATCACCTAAATCTTGCTTATGACCCCGTTATTCCCCGGCTGGCATCTACCCACTTTAAGAAAAAAACCAAAAACAGAGATACAAAAATATTTGGATAATGAACGTTTGATTCAGGCACGCTCTATCACGGATCTAAGCAATATATTATCTCGTTACATCCCTAAATCAAGTTTTGATGATAAGTTCAAAAAAGGCACACGAAAACGTCTGTTTAGCTTAGAGAATACATTTTGGGGATTTTTTTATCAGCTCCTCAATCCTGATGGTGGCTGCCAGTCGGTTGTTAATCAACTTAGAGCGTCACTACTTATTAGAGATAAAGCTTTGCCTTCAAACTCCACATCTGCTTACTGTCAGGCGCGAAAAAAATTACCAGTAGAGTTGCTAAAATCAATATTTCAAATTACACCAGAGCCCACAATAAAAAGCAATTCACTACTTGGTGGGAGAAGAGTTATTGTTGCTGATGGAACAGGAGTATCCATGGCTGACACACAGGCTAATCAAACCGATTTCCCACAACCTCTAGGGCAGAAAATTGGATGTGGGTTTCCGCAGGCTCGTATATGTGCTTGCTTCGATCTTTATTCAGGTGTCGCCCTAAGCTACCGAGTCGGCAATAAAAAATCACATGAACTCCCACTGTTCAGAAAGCAATTTGGGATTTTTAAAAGCAACGATATATTCCTAGGAGATAAGGGTTTTGTTTGCTTTGCAGACATGGTTAACCTTAAAACAATGGGAGTTGATTCTATTGTAGGGCTGGCAAAAAGAAAGCCTGTAAAAATTCAGGATGCGAATAAAATTCTAGGTGAAAATGACTTGCTGGTTACTTGGAATAAAACAGCTAAAAATCGAACTTACGATAACTCAAATGAATGGAATAAGTACCCTAGCTCTATCCCAGTTAGGCAGATTAAAGTGAAAATGGACATTCCGGGGTATCGCCCGAAAGATTTTTATATTGTCACTACTCTACTAGATCATAATAAGTATCCTGCAGAAGAAATAAAAAAAGTGTACTTAAAAAGATGGAATGTAGAATTGTATTTTAGAGACTTAAAAACCACTTTGGGAATGGATATATTACGCTGCAAAACACCTGATATGGTAGAGAAAGAAATGCTGATGTACTTCATCGTTTACAATTCACTTAAACGACTGGCATATAATGGTACTAAGAAGAAAATTAACCCAGATGACATCAGCTTTAAATCATGTCAGCAAATATTGCTTGGCTTTACACATGCTTTTCGTGAAAAAAATGCATTGAATTTATTGCCAAAGTTATTAAAAGCAATCAGTGAAAGTGTGCTTTTTAAACGTGAAAACAGGGTCGAGCCTAGAGTTATAAAGAGAAGGCCTAAGCCATTTAAGCTTATGGTCAATCCTAGGGCTGAATTGAAATTAGATTTGATAAGGGCAAGCCACCCAAGGATGGCTTAACTTAGTGGCATTCTACTCTGACCCCTTGATTGCCTTGATTGGATGAATTTGATAATGTTTATCTAGGCTGGTGTGCATTAACCCCTTGTCGGGTTTGGCAGTATCGCGCGTGTATTGAGCTTGCGCAGTTTGAACCTGATTTACATCCGCAATCCATGCTGCAAGTAAAAGGTTTATTTAAAGATCGGCATCAAGATAAAAAAGACAGTGATTATATTACCGATGTTTATGCCGAAGAAGCGCTGCTTTATAGTCGCTTTTGGGGGCGAGATAATGATATAGGTTATTTTGGTCCAATTTGCCGAAGTTTAATACCAGAGCAAGTATTATCGTTATTTTCTCATCATCTACTTTTGATAGGCGGCTATCCGGGGCGAGAAGAGCTTAAAGGCTTAATCGATAGTCATCTATTATTTGAAAGGCCATTTGATAGCTGGCCGCACCACTTCAAAATGTTAGAAGACTTCACTACCCTGCATGCTATTGGTGAATGGGAAAAGCATCCTAAAGGGTCGTTTCAGTGTTATATAGAAGATCAATTCGGTGGCCTACAATATAGCCGTAACCTACCTAGGAAAATGAATTATGGAACATTCCATAATGAAATTTTTAATTTGTCTCCTAATTCATAATAGAAGTATCACCTAGTGCAGAATGGTTAATGTTAACTAAAAAGCAGCAGAAGTTATTAAGTCAAACTTTGTCTCATGCATTGCGTCATGAGCCTTGGTTATACGAACTGGAATTGGACGATCAAGGTTTTGTTAAACTGGTTGATATCTTAACAGCCATTAACGGCGCATTGGATCAAGTGCTACCTTTGATTACCGTAGAAGATATCGCACAGATGATTGCAAGTTCAGAAAAGACACGCCACGAAATAGTCGATGGTAAAGTTCGTGCATCATATGGGCACTCTTTACCGGGCTTGATAGCCAAGACAGAATATGTGCCTGATACATCAATGGCGCTTTATCATGCCACTAGCCCAGAAGCGGCCTTGAGCATTATGCAGCAAGGCCTGTTGCCCATGGGCAGGCAATATGTGCATTTGTCACCGAATAAAGAGATCGCTTTAGAAGTGGGGCGACGAAAGTGCAAAAAGCCAGTCTTGCTCGTTATTAATACCGAAGTAGCCGTTAAAGAGGGCAGCCATTTTTTTGAGGGTAACGATAACGTAGTTTTGGCAGATCAGATTGGAACTCGTGCTCTATCGATTGTTGCTTAGGTATAACTCATGAGTCTTTATTATTCAGTTATTGATGTATATCAGCCCATGGAGACTGCAATTTCATGTATCGTATCGGTAATGTTGATAGAGAGCCGTATACCATGACTAAAACTCCCTTTACTTCCATCGCGTTATTTACTTTTTTGGCCTCCTTATTATTAATATCTGGGTGCACCGAAACCATTGATATTCAGTTGGAACCCAACGTCGATGCGTATGTGGTAACCGACAGCAAGAATAAAATAAGCCTGTCAGAAACCGATCCTGCCCATGCTGAATTGCAGAATTGGCTAAATGAAAATAATACGGGTTGGCACAATACCATGGGGCGCTTTCCCGGTGGTGTCTACATCAAGTCGGGTAAAGACGGTATTCAAGTGACAGGTATGGAAGTTGTCATTTATTCAACAACCGGCCCTCAGCCCGACGCTAAATACGTGAGAAACGTGGGTAAAAAAGAGCTTCCTCTTGTTCGAGGGATTGGGCAGTAAGTTTGTTTTTTTAGCGTTAATACACTGTTGCAGGCAATGATCGTGCTGTTTTTGTCTGCTGTATTGCGATAGAATCCTCAGTATTAATTCATCGAACAACTTCTCAGAAAACACGGGTTATTGGCCCGTGTTGCCTTCTTATTATTTTCTATATGACTCTAAAAATGACTGATATAACCATAGCAACGCACAACGGTAATTTTCATGCCGATGATGTTTTTAGTATTGCCGCTTTGAAGAATATTTTTCCGGCATTTAACCTTGTTCGTACCCGTGATTTAGAGGTGATTGGCAAGGCTGATGTAGTAATCGATGTGGGTGGTATATACGACCCTGAGACCGGACGTTTTGATCATCATCAGCGTGGTGGTGCGGGTGAGCGTGAAAATGGTATTCCTTATTCTTCGTTTGGTTTGGTTTGGAAGAAATACGGTTTAGAAATCTGTGGTGGTAACCAAGATGTTGCTAACTCGGTCGATTCTAGCCTTGTGTCTACGATTGATGCGATTGATTGTGGCCATGCTGAAGGGGTTTCTAAGGGCATTAGCCTTAGCCAAACCATTTCAATGTTTAACCCGACTTGGGAAGAAGAAAGCCACTACGATGTGTGTTTTGATGAGGCGGTTGCCTTTGCTTCTCGTGTATTAACGCGATTTATTGCGTCGGCCAGTGGTGGTATTAGTGCTAAGTCGATTGTCGCTAAAGCGATTGAGCAGGCAGAAGACCCACGAGTGATTGTTTTAGAGCAATATACGCCGTGGAAACGCACGGTACATGCTTTGTCTGAAGACGCTTTATTTATGGTTTATCCTTCTGATTCGGGTCAGTGGAGAATTCAAACGGTTCCTGTTGAGCCTGGCTCATTTGAAAACCGTAAATCATTGCCAAAAGCCTGGGCGGGTTTGTCTGATAAAGCACTACAAGACGTCACTCAACTTGATGATGCTATGTTTTGCCATAACGGTTTATTCATCGGTGGTGCGGCATCTTTTGACAGCACGATGAAAATGGCTGCGATGGCATTAGAGGAATAATGCATGATGAACGTATCTAAAACCTTATTGATCTTATTGGCGGCGTTTTTATCGGCGTGCTCGCTGAACGATACTTACCAAGGCGATGGGGCCTTGATCGCTCAGTTATCCGGTGAAGATTCTAACGCTAGCCAAATATTGAATGATATTTGGGCGTTAGAAACCATGGCGGGGGAAGCGCTGGTATTAGGACGTTCGCAAAGACCGCGGCTGGAAATTCATTTACGCGAGATGACGTTGAACGGCCATGATGGCTGTAACAACTTTTTTGGTAGTATCGAATTTATTGATAATAAGTCGATTATTTTTGGCCCAGTCGGTAGTACGCGCATGTATTGTCAGCCGATGGATATTGCTGATCGTTTTAACCAGCAATTTAGCCGTATTAAAACGTATGAGTTGAATGGCTTAAGACTTAAGTTTTTAGATGTGCAAGGTGAAGAGCTGCTGCAATTTGTTAAAATAGACTAATGCTGTTATCAGTTGTGCAGGTGCTGGTGATCGGTACGAGTTACGGCTGCCAGTTACAGCTGCTATTTACAGACATTCGTCGCTTGATAGGCTTGAATGATTTCATTTAAGGCTGGGTTATTAGTACCTCGCAGCATTCTTTTATAATGCTGCAGTGTGATCTCTCTGTATTCTTCTACTATCTTGGTTTGTTCTTCGTTTTCTGCTTGCCAAATTTCACGGCCTACTGGATTAATACAGCTTAATGGCGGCTCTTTTGGGTGACTACCTTTTTGGCTGCTAACATACAAAATTTCGTAGTACTGATTATTCTCTTTCAGCAAGACTTCTTGTTTTAGTCTCATATCGAATGCAATCAACTGTTGTCTAAGGCTATAAAGCTGACGGATAGGGCAGAGTATGAAATCAATTTCGGCTGTTGGATGATTAGTTAGCAGCTTCTTGAGACACTGAATCATTAGATCGCCACCGATACCTGCAATGATGACTAAATGCTTACCTTCATATTGCTGCAGCGGAAGCTTTGAAACATCTAAACAGTGGGTTTGCCACTTAGAGCCGTGAGCATTAGAAAACAGTGCCTTGAGTTTGTCATCGAGTGGTGAAATTAGCTCCGGCACAATATCGACCAAATGAACGTGGGCTGCTCTCTGTTGTTCGATTAAGTGAGTGCCTAGAAAACCGTGGTCACAGCAGGTATCCCAAATGTGGGTATAGTCGTGACCGATGAGTGCTTCAATCTGGCTTAATCGTTTGCTCAGTTTCAATCTAGGATATGCCTCTTTTTATAAAGGGAAGTTTTTATGAAGTGAAGTTTTTATAAAAGGAAGCTATTTATTGCTAAGGCTTGTAAAGCGCTTGGCCAGCAAAGAATAACCTTGCTGACTCAGCGCTTAGGCTAGCGGTAAGCTTATTTAGGCGGTCTTTCTTTCTTGGGAGTTTGGAAACGTTTGCCTTTAAGTGCTAAACGTTTTCTTTCAGCCTTGGCGGCTTCTTTTTCCAAACGTAGCTCTTCGGCTTTTATTTCTTCAGCGATCATCATTTCGGGGGTTTCTAAACTAAGTTTTCCAATCTTACTCGAGCGGAATTCATGTAATACAATTTCCCCAGCTTTATGCAAATCGACTTTGCCACCACTGCGAATACAGCCACGCTTACGCGCTACCATATCGAGCAGGCTTTCACCGGAGGTTGGCAATACATCTAGCTTATAACGAGCTTTTAGCGCTTCTGGGTAGGCCGTAGCAAGATACTCTAAGGCATACATCGCAACGTCTTCATATTCCATAGCGGTATTTTTAATCGCGCCGCTGGTGGCTAGACGGTAGCCACTATGAAAATTTTCGAACTTAGGCCATAAGATTCCTGGGGTATCGCTTAATACAACGCCGTTCTTAAGGTCGATCATTTGCTGGCGTTTGGTTACCGCAGGCTCATCGCCGGTATTGGCAATGTAGCGGCCCGCTAATGAGTTGATTAACGTTGATTTACCCACATTGGGAATCCCCATTATCATCACGCGGATATTGGTTTTCTTATCTTCGCTTTGGCCGACAATGTTTTTAATCTGTTGAATCAGCTTTTGGCTCTGCTTATGATCTTCTGCTATGAGGGCCAATGCGTGGGTATTGTCTTGCTTTTCGAAGTGCTCAATCCATAATTTGGTGATTTTAGGATCGGAAAGATCGGCTTTGTTGAGTACCTTGATGCAAGGTTTGCCAACGCGCAATTCATCAACAAGGGGGTTGGTACTGGAATAAGGTAGGCGAGAGTCTAAAACTTCAACGATCAAGTCGATATCAGGCATTGCTTCTTCGATTTGATTGCGGGCTCTGTTCATGTGCCCAGGGAACCAGTTAATGGCCATAAAAATAATTTTCCAGTAAAGCTAAAAATAAAAAAAGAATAGGCCTATTAAATAGGCCTATTTATAAAGGTTACCGCTTACGGTAACGCGGATATGAACGGGGCTATTAGGCCACTTCGCTCGTATCTTCTGCTTCTGCTTCTGCTTCTGATTCAGCAGGGGTAGATTCTGTGATCTGTTGCACATTTTCTTGTGAATTTGATTCTTGCGCAGGCGCTTCTGCAGTAGGCGCTTCTATAGTAGACGCTTCTTCAGCAGTCTGCTGCTGGGCCACTTCCTGTGGCGTAGACTCATTGCTGGCGGCAACTTCTTCACTAAAATCGGCACTGGCTTGGGCTTTTTTAGCCGCTTTACGCGCTTCTTCTAATTCTTTAGCACGCTTTTTTTCTGCACGGGCAATATTACGTTCGTGGCCAGTCCAAACATTAGGCTTATGTTCGATTTCTTTTAAACCGTTTTCTTCTGCAATTTCACGGGCCATTGAGCTGCCCATTTCATCTGCGTCGCGGGCGATGAGTTTACGTTCGCCAGGCTCTAGCTGAGTGAGTAAGTCGATAAGTGCATTACTTAAAATATCTTTGGCAAGTTCATCACGAGCTTTATCAAAACGCTTGGCAATGATGTTTAACATGGCTAAGTCATTCGCATCTAATTGAATATCTAGTGATGCGCGGGTTAAGGCTTGCTCTTTTTTTGCTTTCTCTTCGGTATAATAGCGGTCAATAAGGGCTTGGGTATTGGTCAGTTCTGGGGTTTGCATGATTCAGATCCGTTTTTTTAATTGATTACGTATACAATACCGAGTTTTACTCGACGTGCAATATGATGGCGCTAGTATATCTGAGCCATCATAAAGAGGCAGTACTATTTATGAGAAATACGATATGACAAACACACAAGGTATGACCATGGACCAGATAATTCGCAGTAAAATTGAGCAAGAATTTGCTCCTCAAGAATTGATCCTTTTGAATGAAAGCCACATGCATGCTGGGCCAGCCGCGAATTCTCATTTTAATTTAACGCTTGTGAGTGACCTTTTTGAAGGTAAGCGCCCGGTCGCGCGTCACCAAATGATCTATAAGGTATTAGCGGATGAGCTAGCCGGTGAGGTGCATGCATTGGTACTGCATGTATTTACTCAGGCAGAGTGGGAACAAGCAGGGCATAAAAGTCATGCTTCACCAGATTGTCAGGGCGCCAATTAAGCTACTCATTCATTCAAGTCGTAGTATTGGGTCAGTTACATTAGATCGTCACATTAGATCGTTACTTTAGGTCATTTGCCCTCACAGGGTTGGCAAAAAAGCACCTGTCCAACCCTAAGAATAAAATGTAATATTCCCCAACAATAATAATTATTTGGAATAGAGTTCATGCGTCTATTGATAACCCTGCTTTTGTCTACATTATTTACTTTTTCTGCTCAGGCTAAAACGACCGCCTGGGAGTTAGAAAAAGAAGAAGAAGACATCAATCTTAAAGTCTTCACTCGTGAAATAGATGGCTCTGATTTAAAAGAATTTAAAGGTGAAATGCTGGTTAAGCACAAGCTAACTACCGTCGCGTCTTTATTATTAGACGGTGCATCAGCGCCAAAGTGGATGCATAAGTGTGAGAAGCTTGAAGTATTAGAACAAGTAGACCCACTTACTGCGGTGATTTACTTTTTGAACGGTGCTCCTTGGCCGGTTAGTGATCGTGATGCGGTGATGATGTCGAGCATGAGCCAAGACCCTGAAACGCTCGTTATTACTGTGAATATCTCAATGGTTAACGATCTTGTGCCAGAGCACGAAGATTATGTCCGTATTCCTCACATGACGGGTTTTTGGAAATTTGAACCTAAGGAAGAGGGGCAAGTATTAATCACCTATCAAGTACATGCTAATCCAGGGGGCAGTTTGCCAAACTGGCTAGCCAACAGCGTCGTGGTTGATACGCCGTATAACACAATGAGCAATATGGTTGATATGTTGAAGAAAGACAAATATCAGAATGCCCAAATCCCAAATATCAAGAATGCGCCTTAGTGTGTGAACGTATTTTTTGACTAGAATTAACCGACTTGTAATACAACGGTAATAAAAATCTCTTAGTGTGCGCCATCCTAATTATTTGATGGTGCCTACTGTATGCATAACCAATCTCAATTCTCTTCTATTTTATCCTGTCGATTTTTTTCGCTTTTATTATTCTGCTTATTGTTTATTACTAAGGCCTCCGCTGAGCCACTTTTTACTATTCATGGGTCAAATACCATTGGTGCTCGCCTTGCCCCCGCGCTAGTAAAAGATTATTTATTATCGAAAGGCGCAATCGATGTTGTTGTGATTGATCTTGGCAATAATGAAACGCGAATAGAGGCTATGATGAAAGGCCAGGGTGGGAAGGTTACGGTTGAAATCGCGGCACATGGTTCGGGCACTGGTTTTCAAGGGCTAAAATCTGGAGTCGCTGATATCGCGGCGGCTTCCCGCCCTGCAAAGCGCAAAGAAATCGAAGATCTAGCGGATTTTGCTGACCTTACCGATAAACACTCAGAGCATATTATTGGCATTGATGGTCTAGCGATTATTATTAATCCTAATAATCCGATTAATCAATTAAGTATTAAGCAGTTGGGCCAGATATTCTCCGGCGAAATTAATAACTGGTCTCAGTTAGGAGGTCGTTTTGCTGACATTAAGCTCTACAGCCGTGATGATCGCTCAGGAACGTGGGATAGCTTTAAGCGAATGGTATTGGGTAAAGAGTATTCATTAAGCCCAAATGCTAAGCGCTTCGAGTCGAATGACGAATTGTCTGATGAGGTCAGTAATGATATTCATGGTATTGGCTTTGTGGGCTTACCTTCAGTACGTCGGGCTAAGCTAATTTCTATTTCAGATGGCTTGAGTAAGGCATTAACCCCTAATACATTGAATATCGCGACAGAAGATTATGCACTTTCAAGGCGTTTGTATTTTTATACGGATGATCAGCCGAGCAATGAAAATGTTATCGATTTTATTACATTTGTAGAGGGGGTTTTAGGGCAAGGCACTGTGGCTGATAATGGATTTGTTGCGCAGTTTGTAGAATCGATAATACCAGAATCTTATTCTGATTTACCTCAAGACTTCAAACAGCTAACCCCTTCACAGCATCGGTTAACGGTTAATTTTCGTTTTAAACAGGGCAGTGCTCAGCTTGATAATCGAGCATTGCGCGATATTGACCGATTGGCTCAATTTATAGAAACACACCCTGATAAAAAACTGGTATTAATTGGTTTTGGTGATCAAAAAAAATCGGTGGAACGAGCTCAATTATTATCGAAATTGAGGGCTATGGCCGTTCGCCGAGCGCTTGTTAAACTAGGGATCTACCCTAAGCACTCTTTAGGTTATGGAGAACAATTGCCCGTTGCTTCTAACGATCGAGATTCGGGACGCTATAAAAATCGCAGAGTTGAAGTTTGGCTGGCTGAATAAGGCTTCCAATAAGGTAAGAAGCACTCCATGGCTGAATGAGAAAAACCATTCATTTAAACGTGATCAACATGAAAACCGTCAAATTACATCTACACTTAATGCATATAGTGAGGAGTTATCGGTATGACGGCAGTTGTCAGTAGTATGCGACAGGGTAATCAGCTTGAGATTACTATTGTAGGGCGGTTTGATTTTTCTATCTTGCAGGACTTCCGCAATGCCTATTCTATTGTCGATGATGACCCTGTAGAAAATATCATCATCGACTTATCACAGTCGGAACACATGGATAGCTCTGGAATGGGTCTATTACTAACGTTGAAGAAAGAGTTGAATATGGATGCGGGCAATATAGAGTTAAAACATTGCCGCCCTCATATTCGTGACGCGCTATTTGCCGCGAGACTCGATAACTTCTTTAAGGTTAACTAGCCATGCGTATTTTGATTGTTGATGACTTAGAAGCCAATCGTATTCTGTTATCACACTTAGTTACTTTAAATGATCATGAACCTATACCGTGTGGTAGCGCAGAAGAAGCGCTGCAGTCTTATCGTGAGCATGGCGCTGATGTAATCTTTATGGACGTCGTTATGCCTGGTACTGACGGTTATTCAGCGGCTAAGCAACTTAAAGTAGTGGTTGGTGATGATTTTGTGCCAATTATTTTTATTACTGCATTGCAGGATGAGGATGCGTTAGTGCGCTGCCTAGAGTTTGGTGATGATTATTTGGTTAGGCCTTTTAATCAAATTATGTTTAATGCAAAAATTGCCGCTCACATTCGAACGATCGAACTGCATAGGAAAGCAAAAAAACAGCACGCAGAACTGACCTATCTGCATTCTCACATGCTGCAAGAGCAAGAAATGGCTCAGCATGTGTTTGACCATGCAACTCAAATTAATTATCAAAATAGTAAAAGCATCGAGACTTATATTTCAAGTGCATCCCAATTTAATGGTGATGTGTTATTAGTTGCAAAGGCACTCGATGGTGGAATTTATATTATGCTGGGTGATTTTACGGGGCATGGATTGCCTGCCGCTTTGGGTAGCTTACCACTCTCGCAATCATTTCATTCTTTCGTGGATAAACAGCTATCAGTTGGTGATCTGGCGCGAGAAATGAATCGGGTTTTGGTTAAATTTTTACCCGATTATATGTTTTGTGCGGCGGTGGTTGGTAAGTTAAATGCTACTGGAGATAACATTAAGTTATGGACGGGTGGCCTTCATGACAGCTTAATATTGGATGATCAATTTAAAATACAGCAGAGAATACCCTCACAACATATGCCGTTGGGTATATTAGAAGACAATGAGTTTGATGCTAGTTACTCAGAATTTGATCTTCGGCCAGACAATAAAGTGATTCTCTATACCGACGGTATTTTAGAAGCCTGCAATCAAGAAGGTGAGTTATTTGGTCGCTCACGTTTTGAGTCTGCTTTACAGCTTTCCAAATGCAATATTGATGTAATACGCCAAGAACTTTATCAATTTATGGCTCATCAGGTAGGTGAATATGCTCAAGATGATGATATTAGCCTAGTTTGCATACACGCTGGAGAAATCGAATTTAATGACGATGATTTGGGATTTTTAGATGAAAATCGTTCTTGTTAGAGAGCGTGGCCGCTGTATCGAGGCCACTTTGTCTATGTTTAAGAACTGAGATTAGCCCTTGGCGGCATGAAAATGTAAGAACATCTCAATGATGGCGGGTGGAATGTTGTTACACATTTGATCTGATAAATCACCGTCTTCATCAATGTCAGCCATTTCGGCTTCTTCGGCAAACAGGCCTGATGCATACATAATTGGGAAAATCCATTCGGCCATCTGGTCTTCGTTTTTAGCGTACCAGGCTTCCTCATTTTGTAATACGCCGGCCATGAAGCCCGCTGCCCACGCTTCTAGTGGAGAACCTTCTTCATCATCGTCTTCAACTTGAAGCGTTAAGTCGCAAGGCACAGGGAAGTCTTCCCCATAATCCAACCACGCTTGAATTTCATAGCTTAACTTTCTTAATAAGCGTTGAACACGTTCTAACTGCTCATCAGTAAAAGCTGTTTTTTCAGGAAGAATAATGGCATAAATTTCAGACCACTCAAGATCTATAGGGCCAGTTTTTATAGCGGTAAGAAGACCGTGCGCTTCAAAAAAATCAAATGAATCCTGGCGTTCAAGCTCATCTTCAAGCATTTGGCCAAGAAGTTCTAATTCATCTTCATCTAAAGCTGGGATCGATAACAAGTCAGACATACAATACTCTCCAATAATTGGTCTAATTATAACAGGAAAAGACAAAGAACATGAGTCCGTTGAGGCAATCGGTCAGGCATAAATCCATTCATCAAACGTCCATTGAGTTACAAGGTCGTGAAGTCGTGGTAACTATTCATGCTATGAAGCGGAAATCGTTGCGCTTGGGCATTAATGCAAAGGGTGAGGTTGAAGTAAAAGTACCGCTGCGCTGTCCTCAAAATGAGCTGTTAGCTTTTTTGTCACAACATACGGCTTGGCTAGAAAACCGTTTAACTCATTTTAATAAGGTCGAGCAGTCTCAGAAAGAAAAAATGCAGTATTTGGGCAAGTATTATCGCTTTCAGCAAAGTACACAAAAAAGTAAGCAGCCTGTTTTGATAGAAGATACTTGTTATTACCCGCAGTCGTGGACTGAGCAAAATTTATTAGCAAAAGTTGAAGCTTGGCAGCGTACACAAGCGAAAGAAGTCTTTGAGCAGCTGATCGATAAATGGTGGCCTCACTTTTCTCAAGGAGCACTTATTGCTCGGCCGGTACTCAGAGTAAAAAAGATGCGTAGCCGCTGGGGGTCTTTGTCGAGTAAGGGAAATATCAATTTAAGTTTGAAGTTACTCGAACTGAGTCCGAGCATTATAGAAATGGTGGTGGTTCACGAACTTTGTCACAGTCACTATTTTGATCATAGTGCTAACTTCTATCGCTTAATGGCTGAAAAGCTGCCTGATTATAAAACGCGTGAAATTGAACTGAGAAATATTGAAAAATCCTGTGCGTATTAAGCGTGCACAGGAGCTATCGTTAATAAGATCTATCGTTAATACAGGATCAAACTGCAAAGATTAAAAGAACTGCCAAGGCTGGGAATACCAGTAGAAACGACCTTTTTGACTGCTCATTACTGTACAGTTATAGCGACCGCGTGCGCCATTCATAGCCTTAGGCGCTTGCGTTGTTAATACATAACCAGCATTAATCTTTTCAACTTTTGTATCGATAGCCCCCTGCGAACTTGCAAAACATTGAATACCGGCAGGGTTATAATCAGCCTTTAATAAATCAACCTTAAAGGCTGGTGGGTTATTTTCAGGCAGAACAATAGGGTCATGCAATTGAGATTTTTCGATAGGAAGCGCTAGGCTTAATAGCTTTGTTTTTAAGCTTTTAACATCGGCATAAACCCCAGCCGCCGGGAAGCGAGAAAGCGCTTGAGGATGGCTCGTTTCGCCAATAGGCCCAGACTGCTGTCCATATGCCAGCATGTTATGTTTTTCTAACCAAGGAATCATGGCTAAGGTAAATTCACCGTATGGGTAAGCAAGCATATTGCCTACCTTGCCAAGGCGCTTTTCTAACTCAATTTGAGTCGCCAATATTTCTTGGTCTAGCCATTGGGCTAAGGTTAAGCCTTCAGGAATCGTAGGTAAATGTGCATGAGTGACCGAGTGGTTGGCAATTACGACTCCATCATCAACGAGTTGCTTGATTTGTTCCCAGCTCATAATGCCACGATTGCCTTGGTTTACTGGGCGGGTATTTACAAATACAGTAAAAGGCCAATTGCGACGCTTTAATTCTGGATAAGCGTTTTTAAAAATAGAGGCGTAGGCATCATCAAAACTGATCGCGACTTTTGGTTTATCTGATTGGGTGTGCTGAGAATTACCTGAAAGTATGTCTCGTGTCGCCGACTCAAGGTCAACAACCTCTAATCCTAAATCTTCAATGAGCTGCATATGCTCTAAAAACTTTGCAGGGCTAATCGTTGTTGATTGAGGGCTGACATCATCAACATGATGATATTGCAAAACGACTAAAGCCTGAGTTGAAAGGCTCAGTAATAAACATACTGGGGCGAGTAATAAAGAGATCAAGCGAGAGTGCATAATAGTGGGTCACCTTAATAAGAATTCGGAATAGGATCGGTTGAATTCAGCTTAATTGAGAGATTGTCGCAGTTGATGAAACGCTTGGCAAATCTTCTTGAAATGCTCACTTTCACCGCCTTTATCCGGATGAAAACGCTGTGCTAAACGGCGATATTGTTGCTTTAACTGAAGCAGGGGAAGGGGGGCTTCTAACTCCATAATATTGAGTGCTTGCTGAAGGTCTTCGGCTGATTGTGGTTGATAAACTTTTTTCCAAAAGCTATCCAGTAGTGAATCAACATCTTCACTACTGGTATTAGAGAAATGAGACCAATCTAAATAATATTGAGCTAGAGGATCTGCATTCAATAATAACTGATCGGTATGGCCATGAGAACTCGTTGCTGAATCTACCGTGCTTATTAAAGATGTAATGCCAATCTTTTTAATGGATAAAGCTGAGATTTCTAAAGAAGCATAGCGATTTTTCTGCCAACGGTTACGCAATAAATATAGGCAATGAAAAAGTAAAAAATGCGTTTGGAATAACAATAAAGGGTTACGCATCGCATCAGCGGCGAAAAACGCATGAGGCGGCTCTTGTAAAAGCGTTAGCAGTTGATGCTCAGAAAAGCCCTCTGCCTGACCTTCTAATGTCTGAGCTTCTAATGCCTTTTCTTCTAATAAGAGCTCTAGAACATCGAGTAATTCATTAATTTTTTCTTCAGGGTTGTCGTGGGCCACTTTGTGTTTGAGCGAATTGATAGAAACCCCCTTTTTTAAATTCGATTCTGGGCAGCCATAATAGACTGGGTTATAGTATTTGACGCGACTAAATTGAGTATACGACAAAGTTTGATATGAGCGAAAATAAAGAAAAAAAACCTCTGCCTAGGCGTGCGCACTTGATTACACCTAGAGGATTGCAGCAGATGAAAGATGAGCTGGATTTTCTATGGCGTAAAGAGCGACCTGTCGTGACCCAGCAAGTTTCTGATGCCGCTAAACTCGGCGATCGCTCAGAAAATGCTGAGTACATTTATGGGAAAAAGCGCTTACGAGAGATAGACCGTAGAGTTAGGTTTCTGCGTAAGCGGATTGAAATCTGTGATGTCGTTGATCGACCGCCGCAGGATATCAATCGAATCTATTTTGGTGCCTGGATTGAGCTAGAGGATGATGATGAGGTTTTATACCGTTATCGAGTCGTCGGTGAAGATGAAATAGACTTGCCTAATAATTATATTAGCGTTGATGCGCCGCTTGCCCGAGGGTTATTGGGTAAGCGATTAGAAGATGAAGTCGAGGTTAGATTGCCGAAAGGTGAGGTGAGTTATTGTATCGTCGCAATTGATTACCAACAGCCCGAGTGGGATACAAAGACTTGGTACCAAGCGCCATCGGTTTTAACGTTTGATTCGAAACCTGCTTAAGCGGCTAAATTTTATTTTAGTGCTAATATTTAAGGACTATGTTTGCTCTTAAAGATACATTAGAGGTTTCTATGATCTATCGTAATTCAAAGCCAACGGCCCTAACGTTAATACCTGTATTACTGCTTGGCTTAGCGTTTGTTACCGCCTCGACATCTTCTTTTGCCGTAGAAGATCTAAGAATTAAAGAATTTTATAAGATGTCCCCAAGCATTAAGCAAGTTAGCCAAATATGTCCTTGGAGGTCTTCAACGACAAAAGGCACGATACGCTTGATGAAGATCGAAGATAAGGGTGCACATCGTCTCTATGTTCAATGGTTGCGTGAAGGTATTGCGGGTACTGAACAAGCACCGCTTTCAACCATTAGCATCGAGGAAATCAATAATGACCACTATTACCGCTTTGAATTACCCGATGGCCGTTTAATGGCAGGGGCGTGCTCGATAGAAACAATAATGGAAGACATCGTTGATGAGAGTCGTTATCGATTAACGCTTTATCTTATGGGGCCAGGTGAGTATGAGGTTCATACTACCCGGCTTATAGATGGTGGCATTAAGCTGCATAAAAAACACGAATAAGGCATTAAGGCTGATAGCTTTGCACTGAATCTTCTAAGGCAACCGATGCCGTTTCAATAACGGTGTCGTCTTCAACGGAAGTATCTAAATTAAACAACGGCAAACGCTCTCCTAGGTGAGATTTTTGCTGTTGCTGCTGTAAACCTTTAAAGTCAAACAAGTTACCGTCAGCCAGTTGTGATGGAGCAATGTTAGCGATGGAACGGAATATATTCTCGCTGCGACCAGGCTGTTCTTTTTCCCAATCGATTAACATTTTCTTGATGTTCTGACGCTGAAGGTTCTCTTGCGAGCCGCATAAATTACACGGAATGATCGGAAACTCTTTTAAGCGTGCAAACTCTGCAATATCGACTTCTTTGCAATACGACAGAGGGCGAATCACAATATTCTTTTTATCGTCACTTAATAGTTTAGGCGGCATCGACTTTAGTTTTGCACCATAAAACATATTCAGAAAGAGCGTTTCGATAATATCGTCTCTGTGATGACCTAGCGCTATCTTATTGGCCCCAATGCTTTCTGCGTAGCCATACAGGCTGCCACGGCGTAAACGAGAGCATAGCGAGCAAGTTGTTTTACCTTCAGGCACTTTCTCTTTTACAACGCTATAGGTGTCTTTCTCCAGAATATGGAAATCAACGCCTAACTCTTCTAAGTAGGCAGGCAGTATATGCTCTGGAAAGCCAGGCTGCTTTTGGTCCATATTGACGGCAACAATATCAAAATGAATGGGTGCACTCTTCTTAAGGCTTAAAAGAATGTCCAGCATGGCATAAGAATCTTTACCGCCAGACAAGCAAACCATTATCTTGTCGCCATCTTCAATCATTTTAAAATCTTCAATAGCCTTGCCCACATTGTGGCGAAGACGCTTGCTGAGTTTGTTGTACTCTAGGCGTTCTTTTTTGTTTAAAGATTCTATTAACGATATTGATGTATCTGACGAAAGTTGCGACATGCCTTCTCCAAAGTGCCTTATCAAAAAAATGTGATAGCGCAGAAAACAGGACTTATAGCAGAATGAGGCCATGGAAACTAGTCTTGTATAGAATTTTACAAGTAAGTCTTGCAGATTTGTGATGAAAAATGGTTATGCAGCGACTTCGTTAATCGTTATATAGCGCATGAAGTTTTCACTGAAATCTGCGGTAGAGCAGTTGTGCTTTGGGTGATAAAAGCGCTTCCAAGTTTCTGCTAGGGCATCGATATCATTGGTTTTTGGTAGGGTGAAGTTGGGGTGGCGTGCGTACATAAACCAAGCAATCGCTGTGGCATATGAGAGATTCGTCGCGAGCTCTGCATGAGGCTGTGTTAAAAAGTCGTGTTGGCTTGCTAGGCCTCGAACAATGCTGGCCATATTACTATGTTTTGCAAGATGATCATCCCATATATGGCGATGGCTTAAACTATGAATTTGGTATATTCCCAGAGCTCTTTGGCCTGCGGGTTTTATATGCGAGCCTAAACCAGATTCTTGAGCAGCCGTGGCCAGCAATAAATTTTCGGCTGTTTTACTGTAAACTCCAAGTCGTTTTAAGGTAGGTTTAATCACCCACTGACGAAGTTCTTGTGCGCAAATTCCCATTAATCTTTCCTTAAATATTGCATCTCCCATGAGGAAAGCACTATTTGGACCAACGCTAGGTAGTCTTTAAACCTTAGATCATGAAAGAACTAATTGTCTAATTTTTATGCAAAAAGGATAGAAGTAGAGGGGGATTAATAATTGACTCTGGAATAACAGGTGGAAAAACGCGGTATTGAAAAACTGAAGGAGTGCCAGAAACAAAAAAGCGGCATTAATACGTTAGTATTTGCCGCTCTTTTTTTGACAGGATTTTGCTGATTTAACGTGTTATTTCGCTATATGAGCACAATCGTCTTTATCGTTATCGACCTTGCCAGCCATTTGATACAATGTTTTTGCATCTAATAAGGTGATTTCTTTACCTTGAGTAGCGATCAACTCGTTCTTTTGGAAGCGAGTAAATACACGGCTCACGGTTTCTACGGCTAAACCTAAGTAGTTGCTGATATCGACACGAGACATCGATAAGCGGTATTGAGTATGAGAAAAACCACGGCGAACAAAGCGCTCAGAAATATCTACTAAGAAAGAGGCTATGCGTTCTTCCGCATTCTTTTTGCTCAGTAACATCATCATGTTTTGGTCATGACGAATTTCACCACTCATGTTTCTCATAAGTTGGCGGCGAAGTTCAGGCAACTCATCGGATAGCTGATCGAGTTGTGAAATCGGAATCTCACACACAGTCGTTGTTTCAAGCGCTTTAGCCGTTAGTGGGTAAGTACCACTGTCGTAACCGGAAAGCCCAATGATTTCACTGGCAAGGTGAAAACCTGTGATTTGTTCTTCGCCGCTGGCAGCGATCGTATAGGTTTTCAAAGCCCCAGTACGAACGGCGTACACAGACTGGAAAGGTTCACCTTGTTGAAATAATAGTGTGCCTTTTTGAATCGGGCGACCGCGGCGAATGATGTCATCAAGTCTATCCATGTCGTTGTCATTAAGTGATAACGGCAGGCACAACGCATTAAGAGCACATGTTTGACAATGTGGTTGTGTACCACGGCTGATTTTCATGGAAGGAGATGAGACTGACATAATAATCCTTTCGTTCTAAAAGACACACAAAAAGTGTGCTTATTTATTTGGATATCATTGTACCGAATGGAGCGTATGTCAATATGTTCGCAAGAGTATTTTTAATTGGCTTTACCAAGTCGCGAAAATCGTCCAGCTCCCATAGAGCATTAAGAGTAGGCCGGCCAATTTTCTAAAGTGACTGTGTTGGATGTAGCCATTTAACTGACGGGCAAAAATACCAGCGGCCAAAATGCCGGGCAAGGTGCCTAAGCCAAAACAAAACATGGTCAAAGCGCCCATTCCTGGTTGAGCATTGGCAGCAACCCAGGCGAGAGTGCTATAAATTAGCCCGCAAGGAAGCCAGCCCCACAATAATCCAAGCGCAAGGGCTTGAGGGCGAGTTTTAATAGGAATTAACGTGCGGGTGAGTGGTTGTAAATAGCGCCATAGAAATTGGCCGACTGTCTCTAGGCGGGTTAGTACCATCCACCAACGGGCAACATAGAACCCCATTAAGATTAAGAGTACACCGGAAATACTTCTTAATATCTGTTGCGCTACCTGGTGACTGTCAGCCAGCCAAAGCCCTAATAGCGAAACAATTAAGCCCGCAGTGGTATAGCTAAGAATTCGACCAAGGTTAAACAATAAAAGAAATGAGTAGTTGGTTTTACCTGGGCTAGAACTGCTGGCCGCTGCGGCAATACCACCACACATAACCAAGCAATGGCTTGCGCCCATAAGGCCCAATAATAGAGCGGTGATTAGCGAGAGAGGTTCGATCATTTCTTAATTTGATCGTCGTCATCAAATAAAATTCGATGCGCAGGAGAGTCCATATCGTCAAACTGTCCACTTTTAATCGCCCAAAAAAGTACCGTTACGGCAATAGTAATGAGTACGATGGATAGCGGAATGAGTATGTAAATAATGTCCATAAAATCGTCTATTCGCTTAAGTTAAAAGTCATGAGTTTAAGGGTAATGAATGAAGACTAATACGTTTTAATCAACGTCGCTCTTTTATCGCTAGACAGCAAGCGCAGTGCGTTACCGACCACAATTAATGAACTGACCGACATACCAATCGCCGCTGCCCAAGGTGGAATAAATCCGGTGGCAGCAAGGGGAAGCGCTAGAATATTATACAATAATGCCCAATAAATGTTCTGACGAATTATGCGGCTCGACTTTCTGCCTTTGCTAATCGCATGAAGCAAGGTGGTTAAGCTGTTATTGGTAATCACCGCATCGGCATTCGTTTTGGTTAAGTCACTGGCTTGGCCAATCGCAATCGCAATATCAGCGCGAGCCAAGGTTGGTACATCGTTAATACCATCTCCCACCATCATTAGGCGCTCACCTTGTTGCTGCCAAACGGACGCAATTTCAAGTTTTTGAGCAGGGCTGAGACCTTTATGGACATCGTCAATGTTCAGTGCTGTTGCTACCGCTTCTACCTGAGCACTTGGGTCACCGGTTAAAATCGAAACCTTGATGCCCCAATCTTTAAGCTGTTCAATCGTACTACTGGCGCCTTGGCGCAAGGAGTCAGACAGCGCAAACCAATACAGAGGCTGCTGATCATTGGCCAACAATAACCATTGGCGGTCGTCGTTTATGGGTGGACTCAAAGTCTGTTGGGGAAAGGCGAAGTCGGCACGACCAATACGGTAAGTCATGTCATCATGGCCTTCAATCCCGATTAACGTTCCTTTAACACCCTGAGCGCTGACTTGCTCAATGTTATCGGTAGTGAAATAGCTAAGCGAGGAAAATGCACGAGCAATCGGGTGGTTACTGTATTGCTCTAACGTCGCGGCAATTTTAAGGGCTTGCGCTGAGGTAAGGCTGATATCAGCCGCGGCAGGAATTGATTCTTCTAAACTCAGCTCTCCTCGTGTCAGGGTGCCTGTTTTATCAAATATAATGCGATCAACTTGGGTTAAGCCTTCTAATACATGACCTTTGCTGATTAGGAATCCTTGTTCTCTTAACGATGCAGTCGCAGCGGTAAGCGCAGTCGGCGTTGCCAAAGACAAAGCGCAGGGGCAAGTCACCACAAGTACGGCAAGTGTGATCCAGAACGCTTGGCTAGGGTCGATAAACCACCAAATTATGGCAATACCGCTGGCGATGATTAGTACGGAGGCGACAAAGCGAGAGGCGACTTTATCGGCAAAAATGGCAATGGCGGGCTTTTCTTGTTGCGCTCGATCCATTAACCGCATAATGGTATTTAATTCGGCGTCTGCACCGGTAGCGGTCACCCGCATTAAGAGCTGGCTTTCAACATTGTGAGTACCACCTATTAAAGCATCTCCCGCCGATTTATCGATTGGCAGGTACTCACCCGTTAGAGCCGCTTCATCCACGGCGCTAGTGCCTGATTCAACGATACCGTCAGCAGGAATTTGTTGGCCAGGCTTAATAATTAATAAATCGCCCACCTGAATATCACTGCTTGGAATTACTAGATCACCCTCGGGCGTCGATTTTATGGCGACAGACGGCATTAGATCGAGCAGATTATTGCCAGCGCGAGTCATGCGGTGGCGCGCACGCATTTCAAAGAAGCGACCGGTTAAGAGGAAAAAAGTAAACATACAGACCGAATCAAAATAGATTTCTGGCCCGCGATTCACTGTACTCCAAACACTGGCGAAATAGGCCAGTAAAATCGCAATCGATACCGGCACGTCCATAGTTAGATGCCGGGTTCTTATGTCTCGAAGTGCTGCTACAAAAAAAGGTCGTGCGCTGTATAAGACGACGACGGTGGCAAACAACATTGAAGCAGCCCGAATAAACACTTCGTACTGCGCCAAAATACCGCGTAACTCGCCAATATATAATGGCACTGCAAGCATCATAACTTGCATGGTGGCAAAGCCCGCAACGACTAAGCGACGAAAGGCGGTTTTACTTTCTTGAATTCTTTGCTGCTCTGCCTGCGTGGCAGAAAAAGGGTGTGCTTGATAACCCAGTTGATGAATTTCCTCAAGAATTTGAGACAATTTTATTTCATCATCGAGCCAACGCACCATAAGGCGGTGAGTGGTTAAGTTTAGGTTTACCGAGATGACATGCTTTAACTGGCTGAGTCTATGCTCGATAAGCCATGCGCAGGCCGCGCAGCTGATGCCAGAGATCACTAAAACCGCTTCGGCTTCGGGTAGCTCGTTATCAAAACGCTGAACAAAAGACTGCTGTATGGCAGGCTCATCGTACAGTTTTAGCTCTTCACGAACATCATTGTTAGCATTACGTTTTTGCTGGGGTGATATTTCTGGAAGGGCAGTTCGGTGGCGATAATAATCCTTTAGGCCACTGTCAATAATAGTTTCGGCAACGGCTTTGCAAGCAGGGCAGCACATTGTTTGCGTTTGCCCATCAATTTCTAAGCACCAGCGATTGCCCTCGAGGGCAATCTCACCACAGTGAAAGCATAGATTTTGACTCATGTCTTAGATCTCGATCACTTGTACTTATTGGCTAAGGGTCAGTTGCTTATTATCTTCGATTAAGCCTTCATCTTTGATCATCCACTCTTGCTCTGGGCTCTGTAACCAAAGCTTGCGTTTACCTAAATGATTTTTGTCAGCTAAGCCAAGGTAGCTGCCATCTTCAGTTTGTTGTAATAATACGGTTTCATCTTCAGTTTCAAGCGTAGGATGAATGATTTGAATACGTAAGAACGATGGGTTCTCATCTAGATAACCCGCAATCTTGGTGCGAATTTCACCGTCGTTATACGTCATGGTGGCCGTCAGCTGGAGGCGTTTAGCTTTGTTACGAAACTCACGGTTTTCGGTGTAAGCCATGCCATCTTTGTAATAGCTGTCGCTTACTAAGGAATCTTTGCCGTTAGTGGCTAGGGTGACGATTACAACACCCCATAAAATAGCGGCAATCGGGACGCCCATAACAAGAAACATCCAGGGTTCTTTATGCCAAGGAGTGATAGGTTCATCAGAATTTTTTAGAGGGGAATTCATAGCGTTCTCGAATGTTTTGGCAGGTATTGAGCCAGAGTGGCCAAGTGTAACCACTTGGTCGCTCTGGGGCTAGTATAGTTGCGTAAAGAAACAGCGGTAAAAACCGTGCCAGTGATTAGTTAATCGGTGCAATAAAGCGACTTTCTTCTCGGGCGATCTCGGTATTCGTTGCAGCTTCTGTTACCACGAATTCAATATTCGTTTTACTTTCGCTAAGATTTTCAGGGTTCATCTCGATATTGATAGGAAAAGAACGCATCTTATTACTTTGGAGCTTAACGGTTTCGGGCATATCAGTAATTACACCGTCTAAACCTTCAATTTTAAGGTGGTAACTTAATTCACCTTGAGACATATTCATTAACTTCAATGTATAAGTATTTTGAACAGTGTCATTAGGCGTTAGTTGGTAAAGTGCGCCACGGTCTCGGATAATATCCAATTCAAAAGCGGTGCGAGTGGCCATTGAGTAAATTAAGCCAGAAATCATTAAGCCAAGTACTAGAGCATAGCCAACAAGTCTAGGACGGAAGAAGTGCGTTGTGCCGCCTTCTAATTCGTGCTCAGTTGTATAGCGCACTAATCCAGGCTCGTAGCCCATTTTATCCATGATAGAGTCACATGCGTCGATACACAATGCGCAGCCAATGCATTGATATTGCAGGCCATCTCGGATGTCGATGCCCGTAGGGCATACCTGTACGCATAGAGAGCAATCGATACAGTCACCTAAGCCTTCCGCTTGTGGATCAACGCCTTTTTTTCGAGCTCCGCGACCTTTCTCGCCTTCGCCACGCTTTTCATCGTAGGAAACAATTAAGGTATCTTGGTCAAACATAACGGACTGAAAGCGTGCATAAGGGCACATATGAATACAAACTTGCTCACGAAGCCAGCCAGCATTCATGTAAGTTGCTAAGGCAAAAAAGCCAATCCAGAATGCTTCCCAGCTATTCAGATTGAAGGTCAATAAATTAGGTACTAGCTCGCGAACGGGAGAGAAGTAACCTACAAACGTGATGCCCGTTGCTAAGGCTAATAATAGCCATAAAACATGCTTAGCCCCACGACGTAAAAACTTCTCTAGGCTCATTGGAGCACTGTCCATTTTCATTCGTTTGTTACGTGTGCCTTCTGTTTTTTCTTCAATCCACATAAATACAAAGGACCAAGAAGATTGAGGGCAGGTATAACCGCACCAAACTCGGCCCGCGAGGTTGGTAATGGTGAATAAGCCATAAGCTGCAATGATAAGCAGGCCGGATAAAAGAAAGAAATCTTGCGGCCAGAACGTAATGCCAAAAATGTGGAATTGACGCGCAGGTAGGTCAAATAAAACAGCTTGTCGATCACTCCAGCTTAACCAAGATGTAGCAAAAAACAGAGCCATTAAGCCCCAAAGGCTATACGAACGGATTTTTTGGAAAAAGCCATGAATCTCGCGTACCTGAATTTTTTCTCTTGGTACGTATAAGGATTTTTCTTCTGGGGTGACATTCTTAACAGGAATTTTACTCATATTACAGCAGCCTTGATAAGGGAGTGAAGCTATATAACTGTTTGATTATAAAGGTATGAATGAAATGCGTAAATAAAAAAAGCGGCTCGAAGGCCGCTTTTTCTTGTATTTTCGAGTCTAAAGAGGTGGTTAAATATTGAACTATTTAGCCACTGCTTTGTGGGACAACGAATATACATAGGCAGCCAATACATGGATCTGCTCTTTAGAGAAACGATCTCCTTGAGCAGGCATCTGACCATTTCGACCGTGGCGAATTGTAAATTCAATTTGCTTAGTCGAACCACCGTATAACCAAACTTTATCCGTTAGGTTAGGAGCGCCTGTGATGTGCATGCCTTTAGCATCTGCGCCGTGACAAGCCGTACATGCTTGAGCAAAAATGCCCGCGCCTGCTTCAGCCTGTGTTGCATCGTGCTTAAGGTCAGACAAACTACGTACATACTGTACAGTCTGATCAATTTGCTCATCCGTCATGCTTGGCATTAAGCCTTTAGCCGGCATCATACCATGGCGACCATCAGTGATGGTTTTAACGATATCAGCGGGTGTTCCACCATATAACCAATCATTATCGGTTAAGTTAGGGAAACCTTGTGAACCTTTAGCGGTTGAGCCGTGACATACAGAACAGTTGCTTGCGAAAATACGCTGGCCCGTCTGTAATGCCGCTTCGTTGTCGATTAATTCAGCAATCGGTGTAGCAGCATATTCAGCAAATAATGGCGCCACTTTCATGTCGAACTGTTCAACTTCATTTTCCCATTGAGCGGTTTGGCTCCAAGGTACTTGCTTGCCATCAACTTCTACGGTTAAAAAGCCGTTCATGTTGCCCAGACCGTAAGCAGCGATATAGCCGACTGCAAATACGATGGTTGCCCAGAACATCATTACCCACCAGCGAGGTAGTGGATTATCAAGCTCTTTAATACCATCGTATTCATGGCCAGTTGTTTCGTCAGTTTCTTCGTTATGCACCTGAGTTTTGCTGCTGTATTGAATCAGCAAGCCACAGGCGATTAGGGTGCCAAAGACAATGGCAAATACCCAAAAGTTCCAAAATGTACTTAAAGCACTCATATTTTTACTCCGTACCTTTATCGTCGTGCGTCTTTTTTGCTTCTACACTGTTCTCGGTGCTTTCTTGCGGATCATTATCAGCTTTGAAAGGAATCATCCCATCATCTTCAAAACGATCTTTGCGGCGTGAGCTATAAGCCCACGCAACAATACATAAGAAAGCGAACAGTGCGAAAACAGTGCCTAAACCACGTATGACGTTAATATCCATGGGTTATTGCTTATCTTTCATGACGGTGCCTAGCTGCTGTAAATACGCAACCAAAGCTTCAATTTCACGAACGCCATCTACAGCGGCTTTTGCACCTTCGATATCGGCATCAGTGTAAGGAACCCCTACAATGCGTAATGCTTTCATCTTCTTAGGTGTATCGCGACCATCAACAGTATTTTTAAACAACCATGGATAGGAAGGCATAATCGACTCAGGTACAACATCACGAGGATTGTACAAGTGAGCACGATGCCATTCGTTTGAGTATCGACCACCAACACGGGCTAGATCTGGACCAGTACGCTTAGAACCCCAAAGGAAAGGGTGCTCATATACGTGCTCACCAGAGCGAGTGTAGGTACCGTAACGCTCAGTTTCAGCACGGAACGGACGAATCATTTGTGTATGGCATACTGCACAGCCTTCACGAATGTAAATGTCACGACCTTCAAGCTGAGTAGCGTTTAATGGCATAAGACCTTCAACAGGTTCGTTGGTATTGTCATCCCAAAAAAGAGGAACAATCTCAGCCAAACCACCCCAAGCAACAGCAATGATGATCAATACGACCATCAAACCGATATTTTTTTCAATAATGTCATGATTCATATCAGCAGTACTCCTTATGCTTGAGCTGCAGCGACAGCTTTTTTGCTATCACTAACAGTGCGGTAAACGTTGTAGGCCATAATAAACATGCCGATTAGGAATAATGCACCACCAATAGTACGAACAACGTAACCAGGGTGAGAAGCTTCAACAGACTCGATGAACGAGTAAGTTAATGTACCGTCAGCATTCACTGCACGCCACATCAAACCTTGCATAATACCGTTAACCCAAAGCGCCGCAATGTACAAAACAGTACCAATTGTTGCTAGCCAGAAGTGAGTATTAATCAATTTGGTTGAATACATTTCGCCTTGCTTACGACCAAACATAATTGGAATCAAGTGGTACATTGCACCAATTGTAACCATTGCAACCCAACCTAACGCACCTGAGTGAACGTGACCAATGGTCCAGTCCGTATTGTGCGATAACGCGTTGACTGTTTTGATCGACATCATTGGGCCTTCGAAGGTAGACATACCGTAGAAAGACAAAGATACAACCAAGAAGCGCAAGATAGGATCTGTGCGCAGTTTGTGCCATGCGCCTGATAGAGTCATCATACCGTTGATCATACCACCCCAAGAAGGCGCTAATAGAACCAAAGACATAACCATACCGGCAGTTTGTGCCCAATCTGGCAATGCAGAATAGTGCAAGTGGTGAGCACCGGCCCAAACGTATAAAGAGATCAAAGCCCAGAAGTGAACAATCGATAGACGATATGAGTAAACTGGACGTTCAGCTTGCTTAGGTACGAAGTAGTACATGATACCTAGGAAGCCGGCTGTTAAGAAGAAACCAACAGCGTTGTGTCCATACCACCACTGAACCATCGCGTCGACAGTACCAGCATAGATAGAATAAGATTTTGTAAGCGTAACTGGAATTGCTAGATTGTTACCAATATGCAAAATCGCGATCATAATCATGAAACCAGCAAAGAACCAGTTCGCAACATAAATGTGCGGCTCTTTACGATTCATAATCGTACCGATGAAGTTTACACAATAAGCAACCCAGACGATCGCGATCAGGATATCGATCGGCCATTCTAGTTCAGCGTATTCTTTTGTAGAAGTTAAACCCATTGGCAAAGTAATAACAGCCAATACGATCACTAAGTTCCAGCCCCAGAAAGTGAACGACGCTAATGTGTCAGAAAACAAACGAGTCTGACAGGTGCGTTGCACAATGTAGTAGGAAGTAGAAAATAGTGCAGAACCACCAAATGCAAAAATTACCGCATTCGTATGAAGTGGTCTTAGGCGTCCAAAGGAGAACCAAGGAGTATCAAAGTTTAGTGCAGGCCAAGCAAGTTGGGCAGCGATTAGTACACCGAGGGACATTCCGACGATGCCCCAAACTACAGTCATAATGGCAAATTGTCTTACCACTTTGTAGTTGTATACGGGGTGATCAAATGCAGTGCTCATGATCAGATTCCATTTAACAGCGAGGATTGAGGGGTTAAAAAACGGCGTAATTATGATCTTTCGTACACAACTTTGCAAACGAAGGATGACAAAACGCTTAACTAAAACAGTAGCTTAGTGTTTTTGTTTAAGCAATTGAGTAATAAATGAGCATGTTTGAAAATAAAAAAACCATTGAACTGGTATTCGAATTCCAAATCATGCCAAATAACTGCTTATTCTAGGATGTTAGAAGTATTTGGCTGGAATTTATTGATTTAAGACAACTTAGTTGATTATTTTAAGAATTTAAATATTTTAAGGGGAGATGTTTGTGGAATTAATGAAAAATGGCCCAACAGATGGGCCAGTTTACGTTTTTGCTCATGGCGCTGGGGCAAACATGAATTCTGAATTTATGACTCAGGTTGCGGTTGCATTAGGAGCAAAGGGAGTCCGTGTTGTTCGGTTCAATTTTCCTTATATGATTAAGCGCGAAGAGGATGGTAAACGTCGGCCTCCTGATCGAGCACCTAAACTAATAGAGGCTTATAAAGCGGTTATTAAACATTTGGATTGTCCGGTGGTTATTGGTGGGAAGTCGATGGGCGGGAGAATGTCTTCGATGCTCTTGGCCGAAAATTTCCAGTTACCCAAAAATGAACAGTTGCCTATATTAGGCAGTGCTTGTTTGGGTTTTCCTTTTCATGCTCCAGGTAAAGACCCCAAAGATCGTCTTGATCATATGGAAGCGTTAACAGCGCCATTGTTGATTGTACAGGGCACTCGAGATTCTATGGGGACGCAAGAAGAGGTCGCAGGCTATTTCGAAGATGGACGAATAAGTGATTCAATTGTGGTGAATTGGCTGGAGGATGGTAATCATGATTTGAAACCGAGAATTAAATCAGGATTTAGCCACCTGCAGCACATTGAAAGTGCTATCGAACAGGTGGCTAATTTTGTATTTAAACAGAATTCAATGATTTAATACTTAACGAAGTAAAGTGGTTTGCTAAGTATTTACATTAAGTATTTAAATAAGCATTCGGACTAATAGGCTTATCTAACAACCAGTCTAGGCCGTTAAAACAGTAATCTTTTCAGGAGTCACCAAAATTGGCTGAATAGAGGCAATGACTCTGCGTCGCTCTTCAGAACCTTGCCATTTCTGCCAAGCGGCTAGACTTCTCCAGTTGGTAATAATGACTCGGTGGTTTTCATCACTGGCATCTTTATAGTTTGCGCCCGACATATAACCCGGAGCTTCAAGAATTGCACGCAATGTATCTTTAATGGCTGCGTCGTAATTGGGTTCCATACCTAGAGCGATTTTACGCTCGATAATTACCTTAATCATTATCCTGCCTTAACGAGAAGTATTAAAAAGTTGTAACTCCTTCATGTTATAGGTTCTAGGGCTATGATTTCAATGGTTATCTTAGTAAATTTAAAGATCGTTAACGCAATATAAAAGAGAAGTAATTAATGTCTGTGAGTAATGAAAGCTTAATCGAAGCACAAAACAACTGAAGCACGCCACAAAAGCAAAATACTGTGAAAAAATTGCGCTCATTATCTTGTCATTGAAGAAGCAAAAGAGTGCGCTTATGCCGCGACGAGAACTTAGCCAAAAATCCAGATTAAAAAAGGGATTGCGAGAGATAATGACTCACTCGCAAGCCCTATTTTTCATGCTTAGACTTCTTATATGGCAAAGTTATTTTCAATAAAAAGCCTCTAGATAAAAAAGCTTTTGGATAAAAAGCTACTTCGTCCAAACACCAGTAGGAATTAATCCTTCTAACTGACTAATCTTGCTATCGCGTTCATCGGTATTAGCCGCTGTAATGGTGACATGGCCTAATTTACGGGCAGGGCGCGCTTCTTTGCCGTAGCTATGAACATACGTTTCGCTCATATCTTCGCCAGCAGCTGTTGGGCCTTCGTCACTGATAACGTTAATCATGGCGACCGCCGCAAACTTAGACGCGGTATCGGTAATCGCTTGGCCTGTTACTGCCAGCATGTGATTACGGAACTGGCTAGTGACAGCGCCTTCGATAGACCAGTGGCCTGAGTTATGAACGCGAGGTGCGACTTCGTTAGCAATTAAGTTGTCTTCAGTTTCAAACAACTCCAAGGTAATCGTACCCACATAATCTAGGCTAGTGGCGATTTGCTCGATATAACGCTCCGCAATGGCTTGCTTCTCTGCACTAAAACCATGAGCAGGGTACAACGAATAACGCAAGATACCTTCGTGGTGAATGTTCTCGGTCATTGGCCATACTTTGATATCGCCATTCTCAGCGCGACAACCAATCACAGATACTTCACGAATAAACGGCACAAAGGCTTCGGCGATCAATTCACGGTTACCAATTTCAGCCCAAGCAGCCGTGGCGTCGGAAGGCTCGCGCAAAACGAACTGACCTTTACCGTCGTAGCCTTCGGTTGTGGTTTTCATGATGATAGGCAGACCTAACTTCTGCACAGCATCGTGAATGTCAGCAAGGGAGTTCACTGCATGAAACTCAGCCGTATCAATACCCGCAGCGCGCAGAGCGTTCTTTTCAGTGATGCGGTTTTGGAAGGTTTTTAATGCCTTAAGGCTAGGAAAAACCTTTTCTTCGACACTTTCCATCTGACTAACGATATGAGCAGGAATGTTCTCTGTCTCGTAAGAAATACGATCGTTATCGTTTAAAAACTGCTGCAAACTGGTCTCATCAAACGCACGTAAATCGTAAAGATTGACCGTGATATCGCTTTGATCGGCAATGCTGGTTTCTAGCATTTGACCCAGTTGACCGTTACCTAAAATACCTAACTTCATTAGCCTTCTACTCGCGGATCAGGTTGGCTTAAAATGGTGTCTGTTTGATTCTTTTGGAACTGATGCAAACGTTTAGTCAGTTCGCTATCGCTAGTTGCCAAAATCTGTGCGGCTAATAGACCAGAGTTCTTAGCGCCGGCATCACCAATCGCTAATGTGCCTACAGCAACGCCACCCGGCATTTGAGCGATGGATAAAAGGGAGTCGATACCGTTTAATGCGCGGGATTTAACTGGCACACCTAGTACAGGCAATACCGTTTGCGAGGCGCACATACCTGGCAAGTGAGCAGCGCCACCCGCGCCACCGATGATGACTTTTAGGCCACGGCTTTCAGCACTTTTTGCATATTCGAACAATAAATCAGGAGTTCGGTGAGCGGAAACTACATTTACTTCGTAAGGAACTTCCAACAAGTCGAGCATGTCTGCTGCATGCTTCATGGTTGGCCAGTCACTTTTAGAGCCCATAATAATGCCAACAAGCGCCGTCATAGTATTGTCCTAGCTGATCAGAAAGGCGCGAATTCTATCATAAGAGTTTAAAAAGGGCGATTTAGATAAACCATTCCACCGACTAAATATGAATAAATAGGCCGGTGGAATGTCTTGGGGTTAAAGCGAGCAGGGCCGTTTAGAAGCGAATGCTTTGCTGCTGTATTTGTTTTAGCATTGGTGCATCCAACGCCATAAAGTGAGATTCGCTTGGCAGCTTCACAAAGATAGGTTCTTCGACTTTGCTTAAATCGTAGTTCTCATCTTTTAGCTCAACCTTGCGATATTTGAATGTGCCGGTAATTTCTTCTTGCTCACGAATGCGTATGAATACTGGCATCGCGTAAGCAGGCAGCTTTTCGTTAAGGTGACGAGAGAAAGCCGCGGCATCAAAATCATTGATATTCTTAAGAGTGAGTGCGGCCATGCCAGCACGACCATCAGTACCCGGAATCTCAACGCCATAGGCAACACTGTGCTCAACCCCTGGGAATTCGCTAGCAACGGCTTCTACTTCTGTTGTGGCCACGTTTTCACCTTTCCAGCGGAAGGTATCGCCCAAACGGTCGGCAAAGGCAATGTGCTTAAAGCCTTGGTTAATCACCATGTCGCCACTGTTGAACCATTTGTCGCCTTGTTCAAAGACGTTTTCAAGAATCTTTTTCGCGGTGGCTTCTTTGTCGGTATAACCTTCAAACGGTTGCTTGTCATTGATTTCGGTAATCAGTAAGCCGGTTCCGCCTTTTAATACCGGTGTCATAAAGCCATTTTCACCTCGAATAGGCTCATCTTTTTCAATATCGTATTCCACAATATTGTAAGGCAGTGGGCAAATACCGGCGGTGCAGTCTAGGTTCAGTGCGTTGGTGAAAACCAAATTACACTCACTAGCACCGTAGAATTCATTGATATGGTCAATGCCAAAGCGTTGTTTGAACTCCATCCAAATATCAGGGCGTAAACCGTTACCAATAATGGCGCGGATAGGATGATCTTTGTCATTTGGCTGCGCAGGGGCGTTTAGCAAGTAGCGGCATAATTCACCAATGTAGCAAAAAGTCGTCGCTTTATAATCACGGATCTCATCCCAAAAGCGGCTAACGCTGAATTTACGGCTGATCGCAATACAAGAGCCAGCACCTAAAACACCCGCCATTGAAACGGTGAGGGCGTTATTGTGGTAAAGCGGCAAACTCAGATACATCACATCGTCATGGCGTAAGCGCATCGACGCTAAGCCCATGCCCGCCATGGATTTGTGCCAGCGGTAGTGGCTCATTACAGAAGCTTTTGGCAAGCCGGTCGTGCCTGAGGTAAAGATATAGAAGCAAGGCTGCTTCATTTGAATCTTGTCGGTCGTGCCTGGGTTTTCTTCGCTTTGGCCTTTGCTTACTACTTCCATATCTTGGTAGTAGTTAGGGCAAGCAATAGCGCCTTCATCTTTTAGATAATACAGCTGAGTTTTAAGCACGGTGCCGAGGCTTTCTTGCACGGTAGACAAGTTGTCTAGCTGCTCTTCACCGATCAACATCATTTTGGGCTTAACCAAATTGATGCTGTGTAATAACACCTCGCCACGTTGTGAGGTATTGATCATAGCAGCGATTGCGCCCACTTTTACCACCGCTAAAACCGCTATGAGACATTCGGTGCGGTTTTCGATGTTGATCGCAATGGTATCGCCAGGCTGAATGCCTTGGCTTAAAAAGTAATTGGAATAGCGGTTAACCCAAGCATTCACTTGGCCATAGCTGAATTCGTCGTTTAAATAACGAATAGCAGGGGAATTTGGACGTTTTTTAGCATGGGCTTCTAAATGCGAGCCGATTGAACGGTATTTGTCAGGTTTTGAGCTGATCAATGTATATAGCCCTTTCACTAACGGGCCAGCCCCTTTGGGTGTCAAAGCGGACTTGATAATATTGGGTAATGTAACTAAACGAGGTTCCATGCAATACCTTTTAGATTCTTATTGTTATTTGAATTCTTTAATTTGAATTCTTTAATGTGAGCGCTATTTTAATTCGCTTGACGATTTATTCAGCAAACGGCGAGCAATAATCAGTTGTTGTATCTGTTGAGTCCCTTCAAAGATGTCAAGAATCTTTGAATCTCGCGCCCACTTCTCTAATAATTCATCTTCACAATAACCGACTGAGCCCAATAATTCGACGCATTTTAGTGTGATGGCATTGGCAACTCTGCCAGCTTTGGCTTTCGAAATTGATGCCTCTATAGAATTTGGGATGCCGTTGTCAGCCATCCAAGCGGCTTTAATGGTTAATAAACGGGCGGCTTCTAGTTCGGCCTCCATCTTATACACTTCAGCTTGCAGCTGAGAGCTAAGTTTGGAAGAGCGAGAATAATCAAACTCAATCCCTTGTTTTGATAATAATTCTTTGGTGCGCTCAATCGAAGCTGTTGCTACACCAACTGCCATGGCTGCAACAACAGGACGAGTATTATCAAAGGTTTGCATAACGCCCGCGAAGCCTTTATCGGCATTCACTTCTTCAGTGCCCAACAAATTAGCACGTGGTACGCGGCAATCATTAAAGCTGATTGAGGCCGTATCGGAGGCTTTAATGCCGAGCTTTTTCTCTAGGCGAGTCACCTCCATACCCGGCGTACCTTTTTCGACCACAAACGATTTTATCGCAGCCTTACCTAGGTTTTTATCAACTGTTGCCCAAACCACAACCGCATCGGCACGTTCCCCAGAGGTAACAAAAATCTTTTCACCATTAATGATGTAGTCATCGCCATCCTTATTAGCCGTGGTACGAACCGCCGCAGAATCCGAGCCACAGCCCGGTTCGGTAATGGCCATTGCAGCCCAGCAGTTGCCAAAACGCGCTAGTTGCTCGTCATTAGCAACAGCGGCAATGGCGGAGTTTCCTAGACCTTGGCGTGGCATGGTTAGCGATAAGCCGACATCGCCCCGGCACAGCTCGGCTAAACCTAAAACACTGGTCATGTTGATACCGTTGCGAATTTCACCGGTATTACTGGCGCTGCGACCTAGCTTGCCAGAGCCTGCGCCTTCGTCGCCTAATGCGTCGTTCATACCGTCCATAATGGCGGCGAACATATCCAGCTCGATTGGATAGTCGTGTTCTGCGCGATCGTATTTACGTGAAATAGGGCGGAATACGTTATCAGCAGTTTGTCGTGCTTGGTTTACTAAGGTGCGTAGTTTTTTGGGTACTTCTAAATAAATCATGTTGTTAATTCCTGTCCTTTAATAGCAGTGCTTTAATTACAGCTACAGCTGTAAGCCGCCGTTAATAACCGCCAAAATGCGTAAGTCACGATACCAGCGTTCAGCAGGGTGCTCTTTGGTGAAACCGTGACCGCCTAATAATTGAACAGCATTAGTGCCAATTTCCATGCTTTTTTCGATGCACAATTGGTGGGCTAAAAAAGCATCACGATGGAATTTCTCGCTCCGTTCAAAACGACTGGCGGCTTTCCATACTAATAAACGCATGCTTTCAATTTCGATTTTCATATCGGCAATCATAAAGGCGACCGACTGGCGGTGGCTGATGGGCTCGCCAAAGGCAAAACGCTCGTTTACGTAAGGAATTAAATAATCTAAGGCAGCTTGGCAGCAACCGATTGCCATTGCGCACCAGGCTAGGTTGCCACTATCGACAAATGTGCCGTAGTGGAAGGTTTTGGATGGTGGATTGTCAGCGCCTAATAAAGCGTTTTTATTAACTTGGACTTTATCCAATTTCAATGTGCCGATTTCAGCAGAGCGTAAACCCATTGCAGGGCTGGATTTGAATTTTAAGCCTTTAGTATTGGCAGGCACGATGAAGATTTGGTTTTTGCCTTTAAACTTCGCCGCAACTAAATATAAGTTGGCTTTGCCTGCAAGGGGGATAAATGACTTTATGCCATTAATCACATAGCCCTTTTTATTCTTTTTCGCTTTAGTCGTTAACTCGTTGCTATTAAATAACGGCTGGGGCTCTTGCACCGCAATTGCGGCAGAAAAAACATCGTTGGCATCCGTTGCTTGAGTGCAGAATTTAGGTAACCACAGCTCTTGTTGCTGCTTATTGCCCCAGCGACTGATGGTATTGACGACAGAACTGCTAGAAAGAATGGCATAGGCTAGAGAGAAGTCACCCCAGGCTAAATCTTCTGCTACTAATGCATTGGTCATTGGCGACAGTTGTCCTGCACCGCCTAGTGCTTCGGGAATTGCAAAGTAGTTAAGCCCTAGGTCTTGGGACTCTAATAATAAATTCTCTGGTAGCTTAGCGTCTTCGTCAGCTGCTAGTGCCAGCGGACGAATGTTGGATTCAGCGTAAGCTTTCACGCTGTCGCGAATCATTTGCTGCTCGTCAGACAATGACAAATCAAATAACGGCGGTGGGGCAGGAAGTGCTTTAATATCACCGTTTGCTTGTTGTTTCTTTTTGGCTTTATTAGCCATCAGCTTTTGAGCAAACTCAAAGCCTTTCTTGGTCGAAATATAAGCGAATTTTTCTGCCGGTTTAGCCAGCTTGTATTTTTGCACGATAGGATTAGTCGCAAAACGACTAGCCAAGCCTAAGCCTAACCCTTGTAAATCGGTAGCCATGTCAATTACCTTATAATTATCATTCTTAAAGAGTACCTTTATTCTACCAATCCTCATTGGCAACAGAGGCTGATTTAAAATGTCTTCAAAGCTAGGTATGATGTGGGTTCATTCAAATTCATTGATTTATATTTATGCTAACTCTTATATCTCCTGCAAAAACACTGGATTTTGAAACCCCAGCGGTCACTGATACTTATACTCAAGCTGATTTTTTGGATCACTCTGCAGAGTTGATCGACCAGCTTAAAGAGCAGTCTCCAGAAGACATCAGCGCATTAATGAAGTTAAGCGCTAAGTTGTCTGAACTGAACGTACAGCGTTTTCATGATTGGCGTCTACCCTTTAAGCCTGATAACGCAAAAGCAGCAATATTGGCTTTTAAAGGGGATGTGTACACCGGCCTCAATGCGGAAAATTTCAGTGATGATGACTTTACGTACGGCCAATCACACTTGGCGATCTTATCGGGACTGTATGGTTTATTACGCCCGCTGGATTTAATCCAAGCTTATCGCTTAGAAATGGGGACTAAGTTTGCCAACAGTCGTGGCGCGAACTTATATGCTTTTTGGGGCTCTATTATCACAGACGAAATCAATAAGCGTCTGGCCGCAACGGATAGCCTGATATTGGTTAACTTAGCGTCGAATGAATATTTTAAAGCGGTAAAACCAAAGCAGTTAAACGCCGAGTTGATTACCCCTGTATTTAAAGATCAAAAGAATGGTCAATATAAGATTATTAGTTTTTACGCTAAGAAAGCCCGTGGATTGATGGCGGCGTATATTATTCAAAACAAAATTCAAACGGTTGAAGCGTTGTGTCAGTTTGATGTGGCAGGCTATCAATTTGTCGCGGCAGAATCTGATGCAAAAACATTGACCTTTAAACGTTCAGAGGAAGCAGCAGCGAATGCAAAATAAGCTAAAGAAAACAGTATTAACCTTGGCTGTCGGTTCTGCCGTGGCGTTAACATCAGGCTGTGCGTTATCACCACAGATTATTAATCTACAAACAGAGAGTCCATTAGCGGTTAGTGAAACTCAAGTTGGCCGAAGTGCCTTGGTTCGGGTGCGTGATTTACGCGAGATGACCGATCAATTAGGGACTCGTGGTGGTACTGACTCTCAAAACTCTCCTTTGCTATCTAAGCCTAACCTGCAACAGGCTTTACAGACTAAAATGCAAAACAGTTTAGAGCAATTAGGCTTTGGTGGTGCCAGTCCTTTTGAACCGGTTAAAGTTGATTTGGCGATCGAAGAATTTAATTATCAATGCAATGAAAGCTTCTGGGTTAATCAATGCCAGTTAGCTATAACCATGCGTTTGACGATTGATAACGAAGCGCAGAAATTCTCTCAACCTTTCACACTGAATGAAGAGCGCAGTGTGGTAGCGGCTCCTCGTCAGGGTTATAACGAAGAGTGGATTAATCAAAGTATTGATAAGTTTTGGAATCACATGATGAAGCAGTCAAAAGTGCGAGAAGGCTTAGGGATTTAATAGCGTTTTTAAACAGCACTTATTAAAGAGAGTGTAAATAACTCTGTGTATCTGCTTTTAGTTAAACGTGATCTGATAATCG
>OLHV01000037.1_pt1 | contig 93878 bp, 92 predicted proteins | sample 1609391 | NCBI WGS metagenome assembly OLHV01 (sample SAMN05416805, study PRJEB24817) | seawater metagenome | isolation source: Sea water | place: Canada:Atlantic | collected 2013-07 | reverse complement strand
ACCCGCTGAAGCTGAGGCAAGATATAAACTTGCCTCTTAACTTGTGACCAGATTTAGTTGACCACTACAAAGCTCACCTGACAAGGCTAGTGAAGAAATTGAAGTGCCAATGGAAAGAATCATTGCATTGGCGAAAAACGGTAAATTTTTATACAAAAAAGAATATCAAGAATGTGCAATTAAAACCATTGAGCTTCTGATTGAAGTATTAGAGAAGTCACCTCGTACCTTATCCAGCAGCGAGAAGTCATCCATTAATGAAATAAAATCAATTAAATCGGATCTTACCAATGATGTTATAACTCCCCCGCTAGGGAATTGTATAAAGAAATATCCGAACTACTATAAAGTAGATACATACAACCCAAGTATCAGCGACCTAAATAATGGGCGAGTTTTAATTAAAACAATCTCAAATATGATATTCAACGGTATTAGGCCTGATCTCTGGGTTACTCCTCAAGATGCTGAGATCGAAATAGAAAAACTTAGAGTTTACGACTCTAAAAAATTGTGACTCAATCGATTTTGGGTACGCAACAATCCGAATAGGATTTCTTCTTACTTAGACTGTCTATTTTATTCTTCTAACAGAGGGGGGATTCAATTATTTGCATATGACACAGTCACATCAGTTGAAAAAGGAGTATAATTTTGAAAAAATAATTCGATAGTTTAGCTAAGTCAGCAAGAGATGCCATAAAGGAAGTTCATCAACTTTCACAAAAAATCGGACACAATGACTGGATGGATTCCATAGTTCTTAATCAGACTGTCCTATTTATTCTTCTATTCTTCAGACTGTCCTATTTATTCTCAACTTCGGGAAATAAACGAATACTGATCTGAGTTTTAGTCGGTTCTTTCTGTTTACCACGCACACGTAAGGCTTTATGCGATGCCTTTGGTAGGACATCCGCTGCTGGACGAAATTTCTTTAAATCGTCTGTGCTTAGTTCACGAACTTCGCCATTTTTATCAATCAATTGCTTACTCATAATTCGACTCATCTTCGGTGTAGGTTAATAATTCTGCTTGCCGATCACCGCCATAATTTCAACGGCATCAGGAGCGTCTTGAAAGTAGATGCTCTCTTTCCCTAATGCACACCTACGATAGCCTGTTCGAATGTCTTCGACATCTGGAAATTGCCTTGGATTATCAGCAATGCGCTGAAAACGAACAAATAAATCACTGATATATGAATCGGCTGCGTTTAAACCCCAATGCTCTAATCCATACAACCAAATAAGATACAGATCATTCTCAGCTTCTGGTGAGACTTTATAGTTTGCCATCCGCTATCGCCCTTTCCCTGAACCCATTTAGCATCACTTCCTGCGATGTATTTACCCAGCCCTTTTCTGCCACTGATAGCTCAGAGGCGATAAGCCGTTTACGGATATCTTCTATTTCGCGCGCTTTGCGTATTAGGTCGTTGATAACCTCGCTGCGGCTCGAAAACTCTTTGCTATCAATCTGAGATTGAACCCAACGTTCATTGGGTTCAGAAATTGATAGGCTTGCTCGCGTTGCCATAGGCGTCTCCAGAGTTGATGCATATTAATAGCATAATGATGTAATATTACATCACAAAAGCTTATAGGCAACAAAAAGGCCGCAGTTGCGGCCTTTTTTCGCGGTTAGGCAGCAAGCTGCCTGAACCCCTCCTGCAATGTGAATCAAATAATTTTAATTCTCTTCACACCATACACGCGCATTGCGGAACATACGCATCCACGCGCCGTCTTCGCTCCACTCCCCGTCATGGCTGTTAGGGATGTAGGAATTTTGAATCGCACGGAATACTCGCTCTGGGTGCGGCATCATGATGGTGACACGACCGTCGTTGGCGGTTAAACCGGTAATACCTTGTGGTGAACCGTTCGGGTTCAGTGGGTACTGCTCGGTCACTTGGCCGTAGTTATCAACATAACGTAGCGCGATCTGGCCTGCCAGTTCGTCAATGTCGCTATCGGCACCAAACTCAGCACGACCTTCTCCATGCGCCACGGCGATTGGCATACGTGAGCCAGCCATGCCCGCAAGGAAGACGGAGTCGGATTCTTGAATCTCAACCATAGAGACACGGGCTTCAAACTGTTCGCTCATGTTGCGCACAAAGTGTGGCCAATGCTCAGCACCAGGAATCAGTTCATGTAGGTTGGATAGCATCTGACAACCGTTACACACGCCCAGCGCAAAGGTATCTTCGCGTTCGAAGAAGGCTTTAAACTGGCCACGTGCTTGGTCGTTGAACAAGATGGATTTTGCCCAACCTTCACCGGCACCGAGTACGTCACCGTAAGAGAAACCACCACAGGCCACTAGGCCGCGAAAGCTTTCAAAGGTCACAGCGCCCGACAATACGTCACTCATGTGTACGTCAACGGTGTTGAAGCCAGCACGATCAAAGGCGGCGGCCATTTCAATCTGTCCGTTCACCCCTTGCTCACGCAGGATGGCGATTTTCGGTTTGTTATCCGTTGGGAGTTCAGCACAAATGTCTTCGTTGATATCGAAGGTTAATTCAGCATGAATACCTGGGTTTTCTGCATCAAGCAGTGCATCAAATTCTTGCTTCGCGCAATCGGCGTTGTCACGCAGTGCCTGAATTTCGTAGCTGGTTTGTGACCATAGACGCTGCCATGTAACACGGCTTTCGCTGAGGAATTCTTCGTCTTGGAAGCTGAAGGTAATTTGGTCGTCGTCATTCACGGTGCCAATCACTTGCGTGCAGTCACCAAGGCCTGCGGCTTCAAACTGTGCCAGTACTTCTTCAACATCATCACGCTGAACTTGCATCACGGCACCCAGCTCTTCGGCAAATAATGCTGCCGCTAGGTCGTCTTGGGTTTCAGCTAATAGGTCGAGTTTAATGTCTAGGCCGCAATGCCCGGCAAAGGCCATCTCGGTCAGCGTGGCGAATAAACCACCGTCTGAACGATCATGGTAGGCGAGCAATTTACGGTCGCTGTTGAGGCCTTGAATCACGGCGAAGAAGGCTTTTAAGTCTTCTGCGTCGTCTAAGTCTGGAGCCACATCACCCACTTGGTTAAATACTTGCGCCAAGCAAGAGGCACCTAAGCGATTTTGGCCACGGCCAAGATCCACCAAGATCAAATCGGTTGCGCCCGCATCGCGCTGCAATTGCGGCGTTAACACTTTACGTGCGTCGTTCACGGGTGAGAATGCGGTAATCACGAGCGACATTGGCGAGGTAACGGCTTTGTCTTCGCCGTTCCCATTTTCATTAACTTCAGTCCAGCGGGTTTTCATCGACATGGAATCTTTGCCCACAGGAATAGTGACCTGCAATTCAGGACACAGCTCCATACCTACCGCTTTAACGGTTTCGTAAAGCTTTTCATCTTCACCGTCGTGGCCAGCGGCACACATCCAGTTAGCTGATAATTTAATGTCAGCCAGCTTGTTAATTGGTGCAGCGGCGATGTTGGTAATGGCTTCGGCCACTGCCAAACGGCCAGACGCTGGTGCATTAATCAAAGCAACCGGGGTACGTTCGCCCATCGCCATGGCTTCACCAGAGAAGGTATCGTAAGACGAGGTCGTCACAGCAACATCTGCGACTGGCACCTGCCAAGGGCCAACAAACTGATCACGTGCCACGGTACCGGTAATAGAGCGGTCACCAATGGTAATCAGGAAGGATTTGCTTGCTACGGTCGGTAAGGTCAATACACGCTGAGCGGCGTCAGCGAGGTCAATACCTGACGATGCAAATGTTTCGTCTGCGGCTTTGCGGCTAGATGCTTCGCGGTGCATACGGGGTGCTTTGCCCAGTAATACTTCAAGCGGCATATCGACGGGTTTGTTGTCGAAGTGGCTGTCGGTAACAGTGAGGTGCTCTTCTTCAATTGCCGTACCAACGACTGCGTATGGGCAGCGTTCGCGTGCACAGATCGCATCAAATGCGTCCATATCGGCTTCAGCAACGGCCATTACATAACGTTCTTGAGATTCGTTACACCAGATCGCCAGTGGGCTCATGCCCGGCTCGTCGTTGGGTACATTACGCAGTTCGAAGTTGGCACCACGGCCACCGTCAGACACCAACTCAGGGAAGGCGTTAGACAAACCACCCGCGCCCACGTCGTGAATAAAGGCGATTGGGTTTTTGTCACCAAGCTGCCAGCAGCGGTCGATTACTTCTTGGCAACGACGCTCCATCTCTGGATTTTCACGCTGCACAGAAGCAAAATCTAAATCGGCATTGGATTGGCCAGACGCCATTGACGAAGCTGCTCCACCACCCAAACCAATTTGCATGGCTGGGCCACCGAGTGCGATCAAGCGCGCGCCCACAGGGATATCACCCTTTTGTACGTGCTCGTCACGAATGTTGCCGTAACCACCGGCAATCATGATGGGCTTGTGGTAACCGCGCACTTCACCGTCGTATTGCTGTTCGAAAGTACGGAAATAACCACAAATATTAGGACGACCAAATTCGTTGTTAAACGCTGCACCGCCAATTGGGCCTTCGAGCATAATATCGAGTGCCGACACAATGCGGTCTGGCTTGCCGTATTGGCTTTCCCACGGCTGAGTAAAGCTTGGGATTTTCAAATCGGATACTGTAAAACCGGTTAAACCGGCTTTGGGCTTAGAGCCGCGGCCAGTTGCGCCTTCGTCACGAATCTCACCACCAGAACCCGTTGCTGCACCTGAATGCGGCGCAATGGCGGTTGGGTGGTTGTGGGTTTCCACCTTCATGAGAATGTGCATTTCTTCTTCGTTGTACGAGTACGCACGAGAATCAGGATTCGGGAAGAAGCGACCAGCCTTAAATCCACGAATCACAGAGGCGTTGTCTTTATACGCCGACAGGATGTTGTCGTTGTAGCACTCGTAGGTATTTTTGATCATGGCAAACAAAGATTTGTCTTTGTCTTCACCATCTATGGTCCAGCTGGCATTAAAAATCTTATGGCGGCAGTGCTCAGAGTTCGCTTGCGCAAACATCATCAACTCAACGTCTGTTGGGTTACGGCCCATAATTTTGTAGTTATCAACGAGGTAATCTACTTCGTCGTCCGCCAATGCTAAACCTAAGTTTTTATCGGCTTCGATCAAGGCATCACGGCCACCCGCAAGCACATCAATGGTGTTTAATGGGGCTGGCTCTGCATGCGAGAACAATGCACTCGCTGCGGCGGTATTGTCTAACACGGTTTCTGTCATGCGATCATGCAACACGGCTGCAATCACGTCGCGATCAGCGGCGGTGGCCCCTTTTACGTAGTAGGCAATACCACGCTCTAAGCGATCAACCTTGGTTAACCCACAGTTATGAGCGATGTCACTCGCTTTGGAAGACCACGGCGAAATCGTGCCGAAACGCGGGACCACCAAGAAGAGTTCACCGTCGGTGGCTTGAACGTCTACTTTAGGGCCGTAACGTAAAATACGCTCCAGTACCAAGTGTTCGTGATCGTTCAGGGCCTCATTAAGATCTGCAAAGTGCATAAACTCAGCGTACACAGCCGTGACCTGCGGTAACGCAGCTTGCAACTTAGTGAGGATCTTGTTCTGGCGGAAAGAAGATAGCGCAGGTGCGCCACGCAGCTCGAGCATCGCAGGTTAACTCCAAAGAGCAGAGGTAAAAGGGGTAATAAAATGAGGGCGAATCATACTGGATTGAGCGCTTTCATTCCATAAAAAGCCGAAATATTGCCCACACGAATTTCACTGCGCGTTTCTGCTGAAAAGATTGTTTCAATCGTCACCATTTTTTACTTTTCACCTAAAATTCAAGGACTTAAGTGTGATCAATGCGTCATTTTTTCTACCTGACGGATTAGTATTCCTGTCTTAACTGTCCTTCTAAAGCTAAAATCAATTTGAGATAAGGAGATTTTCACCACAATGACACCGCTGCTGAACACTATCCGCACCACCCGTCGGGTGCTGATTACACTGGTTTGCGTGCTTGCGCTAACCGGCAGCGTACGCCCCTACCTGTTTGACAAGATTATGGACAGCGGCAGCATTACCATCGTCACCCGCAACAACCCCACTACGTATTATGAAGATCGCCATGGCTCAACCGGCTATGAATACGAACTTATAAAAGAATTTGCCGACTACCTAGGCTTAGAATTGAACTTGCTGGTTGTGGCAAACCTGCAAGAAGCTATGGAGGCACTTGATTCTGGAGAGGCACATATAGCTGCCGCCGGATTTACCAAAGAACAAACATCGGGTTATCCAGTATTGTATGGGCCAGCATACAGCTCTATGACCGAACAAATTATTTACCGATTACGTACTCCAAAACCGGAATCCATTGAAGATCTTCAAAATGGTCGTTTAATGGTGCCTGCAAAATCTCGCCATGCCAGCACGCTAAGACATTGGCAACGTGAAGAGTTGCCGTCCCTTTCTTGGCGCGAAAGCAGCGAACTCGAAGCCTCAGATTTACTTCAGATGGTGTCTGATCGAGAGCTGGATTTCACACTGGTCAATTCGAATGAATTTCGTCTGATGCGCTCATATTTGCCGAATTTAGATGTGGCGTTTTCGCTCGGTGAAGTTCAAACCGTGGCGTGGGTGATGCCTAAGCTCGCTGATTCATCATTAAGGGACAAAACCTTCGATTTCTTTTATCGCCCTGAAACTGGCGTATTAATGGCCGAGCTGTCAGAGCGGTTTTATGGTCATGTAACCCAATTCGATTATGTCGGTGCGCATCGCTTCTTACGCCAAAGTCGACGCGCTTTGCCGCGTTACCAAGATGACTTTGAAAAAGCCGCCAAAACCTTTGGTTTTGACTGGCGCTTACTTGCCGCCATGGGTTACCAAGAAAGCCACTGGAATCCGCGCGCGCGTTCATTCACAGGCGTGCGCGGTTTAATGATGTTAACTCAACGAACCGCCGAAGAAATGGGCATTGAGAATCGTCTCGATCCTGCACAAAGTATTCGTGGTGGCAGTAAATATGTTGCCGGACTACGAAAACGTTTAGATGAATCTGTCAAAGAACCTGATCGTACCTGGATGGCTCTAGCTGCGTACAACGTCGGTTTTGGTCATTTAGAGGATGCGCGCCGCTTGGCGGAAAAAATGGGCAAAAACCCAGACTTATGGATTGATGTTAAAGATGTTCTGCCGCTGTTAAGCCAGCAAAGGTATTACAAACAAACGCGCTATGGTTATGCTCGTGGACAGGAGCCTGTCACATACGTACAAAACATCCGTCGCTATTACGATGTGTTGATATGGAATGAAGAACAAGTAATTGCGGTAAGCGAGGATGAATCAGACATCGATGATTTTGATGTACCAGTTACTGTGATTCCACCGTTGCTGGAACTTGAGCCTGAAATTGAACTGAATACAGAAGCACCAAGTCTTAATTAATCGCCGGTTTTCAACTGCTCTTTTAATCGCTTTTTCCCCGCACGTCGCAGTGCAAAAAACTCCGTCATGATGCTTGAGCATTCATCGGCCAAGATTCCGCCATCCACCAGCACGATGCGATTCAAAAACGGTTTTTCAAAAAATTGTTCAGCACTCAATGCCACTCCCGCTTTTGGCTCAGTGGTGCCATACACTAAACGCCCTACCCGGCTATGTACGATGGCCCCTGCACACATGCTGCATGGCTCAACCGTGACGTATAAGGTCGTGTCATTGAGGCGATAATTACCTAAGCGTTTCGCTGCATCTCGAATCGCTACCACTTCCGCGTGACAGGTGGGATCAAGGGAGGTAATGGGGGCATTGGCACCCACACCGATAATTTTATTGTCCGCGACAATCACCGCCCCAACCGGCACCTCCCCCGCATCAAAAGCGACGCGTGCCAATACTAATGCACAACGCATAGCGTCATCGTCGGAGGAGATGATTCTGCCGATCAGCGGATGGGTAGCAGTGTTTATTTGATCAGCCATCATTTACCACCGCTATCCCAACCGCGATCATCCAGCTCTTTATTGGCTTGATCATCCGACTGTAAAACTTTTTCTAAATCCGCAGCGTGTTGCTTCGCTAAGGTTAAATACTTACGATCATCTTCCAGCACTTCACTCAAAGCGTACAAACTTTTTTCATCATGGTGCTTAAACAGCTTCGCAGCACGATGCGCCTGATACGCACGAAAGCCGAGTGCATGAAGTGCCGTACGACCCAACGATAAAGCAGAATCAAACGTTTCGCGCTCTACATAATGAGCACCCGCCTGAATTAATTCCGCCGCTTCTCGTCGGCCCGCTGCACGCGCCAGAATTTTAATCGCTGGGAAGTGATTTTTAACCTGCTTAATGGTTTTCAACATGCGCTCATGATCGTCAATCGCTAATACTAATAACGTTGCATCCTCAATACCTGCCGATATCAATAAATCCAAGCGCGAGGCATCGCCATAAAACACTTCATGACCAAAACTACGCACAAGATCCACTTGCTGGGCGTCGTGTTCAAGGACGGTAATATCAAAACCATTCATACGTAATAAACGCCCTACGATTTGGCCAAATCGCCCAAAACCAACCAACACGGCTTTACCATGCGAATCTTCTATCGAGTCATCTTGGCGTTCGGTAACAGTACGATCTAACCTCGGTAATACCACTTTTTCATTCAGCAAAAACAGTAAAGGGGTTAATGCCATCGACAGCGCCACCACTAAGGTCAATGGATCAATAATGGTTGCTGGTAATACGTCTTGCGAGCTGGCGTAGCTAAATAATACAAAGGCGAATTCGCCACCTTGGGCCAACGAAAACGTAAAAATAGCGTTACTGCGGCTGGTCATTTTAAATACTAAACCCAGCACAAATAAAATCACCATTTTTACTGATACTAAAATAGCCACCAAACCTAAAATCACCAGAGGCTCGGCCATCAATAGCTCAAAGTCGATACTCGCCCCCACCGAGATAAAAAAGAGTGCCAATAATAATCCTTTGAACGGCTCGATCTCGGCCTCTAACTCGTGACGATACTCTGAGTTAGCCAGTACCACACCCGCTACAAAGGTACCCAATGCTGGAGATAAACCTATGTGTTCCATTAATAAAGCAATCCCCACCACCAGCAATAACGCTGTAGCGGTAAATATTTCACGCAGACGCGTTGCTGCGATAATTCGAAACACCGGACGACCCAAGACACGGCCAACCACGACAATAGCCGCCACAACCGCTAAGACCATTAGAGTGCTTTGCCAACCAGGCATGTTGTGTTTATCACTAAAAGTGCCTACTTCAGTCACGGCTAACAGCGGCAATATGGCCAGCATAGGAATGACGGCTATATCTTGAAACAACAACACCGCAAACGCGGATTGCCCGCTTTCTTTCTTTAATAATCCTTTTTCGTTTAGGGTCTGCAACACAATGGCCGTGGAAGAAAGCGCCAGCACCATCCCAATAACGACCGCATGCTGCCACGCGTAGGTCATGGTCATGGCGATGCCACCCAGAGCGGCGGCCGTCAGTACGACCTGTAAGCCACCTAGGCCTATTATCGGCATTCGCATACGCCACAACAGCGACGGCTCCAATTCTAAGCCCACCAAAAACAGCATCATCACCACGCCGAATTCAGCAAAGTGCATCACGCTCTCTATGTCTTGGCCTATCAAGCCTAAGGCGAATGGCCCAATCACAGCGCCTGCGGCTAAGTAGCCTAATACCGAGCCAAGCCCCAGTCGCTTTGCCAATGGCACGGCAATCACCGCGGCGGCTAAAAAGACAAAGGCTTGCTGAAGAAATCCAGACTCTGCCACCTTAGATCTCCTTTAATAAACGCAATAAATTTGCGCGATAATCAGCACAACGTTTGTTTAAGTCAGCATCACTGGTATGACGCCCATAATAGAGTTCATAGCTTTCGAGTTTTTGCATACCACATACGTTGGCCATGCGATTGTATTGTAAAAAGTATTCAGACAGTGGCCGCTCGTTAACCCCATCTTCGGCGTAAGTATGTTCTGGCGCTCCTGCCGTTAAAACCACCCAAAGCCCTTTGCCTGCAAGCTTACGAGTACCTTTGCCATAGGCAAAACCATACTCCAGCACAAGATCTTGCCACTCACGTAACAGCGCTGGCATGTTGTACCAATACACAGGATGCTGAATAACGATCAAGTCGTATTGTTCAAGTAAGGCTTGCTCGGCAGGCACATCGATAAAGAAGTTCGGATATACCTCATACAAATCATGAATCGTGACATCCGTGAGGTCTTTGACACTGTTTAGCAGTGCTTGATTCGCGCGCGAACGCTGATGCGCCGGGTGTGCGTATACGATTAAGGCTTTGCTCATGCGTTTTAGCCGCCAGACTTTTTAACGGTAAATCCACGTTTGGTCAGTTCACCGACCAGTAAATCGCGTTGATCCCCTTGGATTTCAATCACGCCATCTTTAAGCGCGCCGCCAACACCGCATTTTTTCTTTAGGTCTTTCGCCAGTGTTTTTAGTTCTGCGCCAATCAGCGGAACCCCGGTAATCAGCGTCATCACTTTACCACCCCGCCCTTTGGTTTCACGAGCAACACGAACGACACCATCGCCTTCAGGCAATTGTTCGTCCTTACAGTTGCAGTCGTCTACAGGCTGCTGACAACCGGGACACGTGCGTCCAAACTCTGTTGAATACACCAAACCGCCTGATGATTTTTTGCTCATGCTATCGTTTCCCGAGCTTACGTAGAAAAACGCAAAACTACCCGAATGCGACACCGTGTACAACGGTCAAAATGATAAGAAATGAATACTGCGGAAGATCAGTTCGATAATGGAAATTTCAGCAACACCATAGTGCCCTCACCCGGTTGGCTGGCAATCTTAAGTTCGCCGCCCAAGTGCATCATGATGTTGTACGCAACCGTTAAGCCTAAGCCGGTGCCATCGCCCACTTCTTTGCGGGTAAAGAAAGGATTAATTGCGCTCGCAACATCTTCAGGCTCCATACCAACGCCAGTATCTTTAATCACAAGCTCTACGGCGCTGTCTGTTAACTCGGCGGCGACTTCAATAACTCCGCCTTCAGGCATGGCTTCACGCGCATTTTGCAAAATTTTCTCGAGCACCATCTTTACCTGAGGGCGCACGGTACGCACCAATGGCAATTCACCCATCACGGCAATCACATGAATGTTCTCTAAGCTATTTAAACCACTGTCTGAGATCACTTCGTCCATAACTCCCGCAAGATTTAGATCTTCTTTTGGCAGCTTATCGGCATCGGCAAACGTACGTAACTCATTCACTATATTACGAACACGCTCAAGACTATGTTTGGATGCCGCTATCAGTTCTGGAGCGTCATCTCGGACAAACTGTAAATCCAATTCGTTGCGCATTCCCTCTAATGCATTACGCACCGCTACATCACTGATGCTCGCTTCGGCGTGTTGATATTCTTCAGCTAACTGAATCAGCTCACTCATATACTCACCCAAGGTGGCAATATTGCTGTACACAACCGCCACGGGATTATTTATTTCATGAGCAATGCCAGCGGCTAACTGGCCCATCGAGGCCATTCGTTGGGCTTGTAAAAGCAGGTCTTGCATCTGTTTTAACTGATCTAAGCTGGTTTGAAGATCTTGGTTGATTTGATTTAGCTCATGAGTACGCAACCGAACTTTTTCTTCAAGTTCTTCATTTAAGTTTTTGGCCTTCGATTCCGCTACGATGCGCTGTTCCATCTCTGAACGCATGGCCACAAGCAAGGCGTTCATTTTACAGCAAAGATCATCCAGTTCAGTGCCTTCCAAGCTTTCTTCAACCTGTAAAGGAACATGGCCTGGCTGTTGAATGTCGACATCGAGCAAGTTGTTGGTCATGCGCTTGATTGGGCCTGTCAGGCGAGCCCGAAAGACTAAAACAAGCACAATCCCGAGGGCGATGTTTCGCGTAAGGTCGATAACTAAAGTGAATAATGCACGTCGTTCTTGCGCAACAGTAATTTCTCGTTTGTCGGCATAAACAGATAAACGCCCAATAACACGCGGTATATCGGTGTAGCGATCAGGCTCTAGGAGGTCAATATCAAAAATAAGATACACCTCTGGTGACTGCTCAAGCTCGTTTATTCCAAGGCCTTTGTGAACATGGTAGTCGGTTGTATTTTCAGCAACATTCGCCGCAACAATCGCTCGATAAGGCAGTAGACTCGCTAACTCAGCCACCAAGGTTTCAGTGTCGTAATTGTAAAGTGCTAAGGCGGTCGTGGCCTGACGACCTACGAGTAAGTCTTCGACATCTTGAACAAACTCGGCGGTTTCAGAACGGTAATCGGTAATCACTTGGGCACCGCTGAACAACAGTCCGATTAATAGACTCCAGACGATGACTTGTAACGTCAGTTTTTTATCAATCGACGATGAATACTGCGTCACTCGCGACTCCAACCAATAAGCGTTCCATTAGTATAGTCGGCTTAGTGTAAACAGCATCAGGAGATAGCAATGGCGGTTCGATCCACCACTTTGCGCATAACAAAGGACGAGGTCACACCGCTCACACCTTCTATGCGCGTCAATCGACCTAAAAGGAACTGCTGATAGGCATCCATATCTTCCACCAAGACTTTAAGTACGTAATCTGCAGACTGACCAGTAATCAAGTAGCACTCCAAAACTTCGGGGCAGGCTTCAACCTGTGCCTCAAAATTGTTAAACCGCTCTGGCGTGTGGCGATCCATACTGATGTTAATTAAAGCCAATAGGTCTAAGCCCAAACGCTTAGAATCAAGCAAGGCCCGGTAGCCTGTTATCAAGCCACTGTCTTCCAGTGCTTTTACACGGCGTGAGCACGGCGAAGGAGATAAGCCGACCTTATCGGCAAGCTCCAAGTTACTTAAACTGCCGTCTTTTTGGAGTAGCTCTAATATATGACGATCAGTGCGATCTAACTGTACCGGAGTGATTTTTGCCACCAGAAATACCCACCTAGCAATTTTAATTCAATAATCGTCATAATATAGACTAATTATTGCCAATTAAATCAATAATTGTGGCATATTTGCAATCTTTATTGGCAAAACTCTCTCTATAATAATCACATACTGTTGAGGCAGCCGGGGAGTTATCCACACTCCGGTGGCAGAAAGCTCATAAGGCAGACTGGATAAACTCCTACTGAAGGAGAGACTCACAAGGTCGACACACCCGCCAGACAGTAAACAGTTTTTTATCCATATTTAACTTACTGGAACACGAGAGCCACCATGACACAGCCTGTAAACCCAGAGTTCAATCACAGCAAATACCGCGCTTTTCCCAAGGTGCAACTGACTGATCGCACTTGGCCAGACCAAGCGCTAACAGCCGCGCCACTGTGGTGCTCTGTGGATTTACGTGATGGAAACCAGGCGCTCATCGATCCAATGACGGTTGAGCAAAAAAAGCAGATGTGGGCCTTGTTGGTACGCATGGGCTTCAAAGAGATTGAAATTGGTTTTCCATCAGCATCACAGCCCGATTTCGATTTTGCCCGTTGGTTGATTGAAGCGCGTCAAATACCCAGTGATGTCACCGTACAGGTATTGGTTCAGGCTCGTGACGAGTTGATTGAGCGAACCTATGAGGCGCTTCGTGGTGCTCGCCGTGCTGTGGTTCATGTCTACAACTCAACCTCGCCAGTACAACGTGAAAAAGTATTCGGCGTTGATAAACAAGGCATCATTAATATTGCCCGTCATGGCGCGGAAAAAGTCATGACAGAAGCAAAAAAATACCCGGATACCGAGTGGGTATTTCAGTATTCACCTGAAAGTTTCTCAAGTACGGAAGTCGAATTTGCTACTGAGGTGTGCAGCGCGGTCATTGATGTGTGGCAGCCGACACCAGACAACAAAGCGATCATTAATTTACCCGCAACGGTAGAGTCGGCTATGCCGAATATTTTTGCCGATCAAATTGAGTGGTTTTGTCGCCATGTAAATCGCCGCGACAGTATTACCGTTAGTATTCATACTCATAATGATCGCGGTTGCGGGGTGGCCGCCGCAGAGCTGGCCTTGCTTGCTGGGGCTGACCGTATTGAAGGCACCCTGCTAGGTAATGGCGAACGCACTGGTAATATGGATATCGTCACCATGGCCATGAATTTGTATAGCCAAGGTATCGACCCTGAGTTAGACATCAGTATCGCTGACGATATTATTGCCACAGTAGAGTCATGTACCAACATTAAGACTCACCCCCGTCATCCGTGGTTAGGCGAATTGGTTTACACCGCGTTTTCAGGTAGCCATCAAGATGCTATCCGTAAATGTTTGGCGGTACAAAAGGACGAAGATTTCTGGGATGTGGCGTATCTGCCGATTGATCCACAAGACATCGGCCGCACCTATCAATCTGTGATTCGTGTGAATAGCCAATCGGGTAAAGGAGGCGCGAGTTATATCGTCGAACAGGCGTTAGGTGTGACACTGCCCCGCTGGATGCAAATTGAGCTAGCACAGCACATTCAAAATGCCGCCGAATCTCAGGCGCGCGAACTGAATAGCGATGAAATTGTTGAAATTTTCACGCAAAGCTTTATGCCGCGTACCGGGCATTATGCATTGGATAGCTACCAAACTGAGCACGATAGTCAGCACCATAGCATTCAGGCATCTCTGCTTAGCGCGACCTCAACGATCAGCTTGCATGGTCAAGGCTCTGGTAGTTTGAGTGCATTCACCGATGCTTTACATAAAGCGACAGGGATTGATATTCAGGTGGTTCAGTTTGAAGAGCAAGCACTGTCTGAAGGCTCAGATGCACAGGCAATTTCGTTTGTGCAGATCAGCATGCAAGGACAACGTTTTACCGCCGCAGGGCGAGATAACGACACGTTGGCTGCAAGTCTTCAGTCCATTATTAACGCGGTTAATATTGCAATTAATAATGGCGTTAAAGCCGCTTAAAAGCTACGTAGTTAAAAGGCAGGAGGATGACAGCCTGCCCACTGCTGTCCCATAGCTTTTAAGCAGTACTGCATCTGATAGCAAACAGTGTTTGTTAATATCTAGGGCACCTCTGAATAGGAACTTATCTCCTTGCTGGCGGGTATTATCAGTTTCTGCGGCAGCCCCAGAGGCGCTAAATCATGGTCGCTGCTATAACGCTTTTCATATCAAAGATCTGATTTTTTATTTTATGTCCCTAAAACCCTTTTGCTTTAAAATCAGCACCGTTTGATTTGAAATACGGCTTCTCGGCTTTTCCTTTAATCGGCATGCGTGCGTCGCCAGCCAACGGCAGTGACAGCCTGCTCTTTCATTACTCTGCTAAGCCGTACTGCTCTCTTGTTTGATACGACGAAGCAACTCGGTCATTCGAGACTGCACTCAGGTTATCAATATTAGGGACTCGGACAAGGCGCGTAAAAGAGGCTCAAGTTTGTAACAATTCAATCACTGAACCAAACCACATTTTACGCTAATGGTTTTTCCAACTCTTGCAGTGAGTAATACACCTCATCTGTCTTTTCCGAAAATATCGTTTGTGCATCGGATAGGCCCTGATTATAAAAACTAGGGCCAATCTCTTTGGCAAAGAATTCAATCAAAAATTCAGCTTCAAAGCCGCCGATCTCTTGATCGAGTTCAGTATTAAAGTACGTTTTGATTTTTGCCACTAAACGATCCGTGTCTTCTCGTGATAGCGATGTTTTACTCATGCTTCCCCTTAATCTTTAACAAACAATGTTAGCCCGCCTGCTGTATCCAATTTGCTACGCCTAGCGCTTCCATAACAAACTCAACCGAGAGCGCAGCTAACACCATGCCCATAAGACGCACCAATATCGAAGCACCGCCCGTCCCGATAACTCTCAATATATGCCCAGACAGCAGCATCATCACTAGAGTAATGGCCAGCACAACCAACATGATGAGTGCCGTTGTCACCTGCTCAACAACCGGATGTGTGTAGTTATCGGTGAGTAGTATCACTGCCAATATCGCGCCCGGAGTCGCGGTGGAAGGTATGGCCAGAGGAAAAACCGCGATGTCATGCTTACTACCCTCGCTGCCTTCATCGTGATCATTGCCGGTAGAAAATATCATCTGCAAACCAAACAAAAATAAGATAATCCCGCCTGCCAACTGGAAAGAAAGCAAACTAATCCCCATTGCGCTTAACAGCACTTGCCCAATCACAATAGAGCCTAAAAGAACTGCCGATGCATAAGCGATGGTTTTGAATGCTGTTTTTCTGCGAGCTTCAGCGGACAACTTAGCGGTCAGACCCGCAAACAATGCCATTGTGCCAATTGGATCTATTGTTGCCCAAATTATTAAAAAATCATGAAGCAGCTTCTCAATCATTAGCGTCCATTTGCCTTAACTTAGTTTGTCTTAATTAGTGAGTGCTCACACGAGAAACTCAAAATTGAGCTGCCCGCACGGGAGTATCGTCGAGAGGTGACATTAAGAGCAATCGAGATTACTCCAGCCAAACAAATTCTGACAATTTTGTTGGCGGATGAGCATATTCGACCTAGGGAGTAAATTCAGCCTAATCTTTTAGATGAATACCAAAAATCTTCCTCTCTACCCACATCATACTGGCCATTATTAACCGATGATAAGTTCAGCAAGATCAAGGGTGCTCAAGTAAATCCGCTCTAAAAAGTGGCCTAAGCGCATCCTTAGCTTGGCTCAAATAGACCTAATAATTACCTTTCCCCACGCATTGCAGCGTCTCCTTTAGATACACACCTGTCTATTTAATCCGTTGACGATAACGATGAATGCACGATAGGATGGGAAAATATGGCCCATAAAGCTACATAAAATTTAAATAAAGCTTTCAATATTATGCAATTAAACTGGCTCAATTCGTACATTTTGAAACAAACACATTACGAATCTCACACATAGGCTAGGCGAGAATTGAGCTAACTTAAATTACAACCATTGGCCTTTATTGAAAGCTAATTCTGAGGTTAACGTGCGATACAAACTGCTCCCAGTTATTACAGCAGGCTTATTAAGTTATGTCACATTGTGTGTACATAGCCTTGAGGCCATTAGTGACCGCGAAATGGCTGAAGTATCAGGCCAAGCATTTATCACTATTGATGACAGCTCTTATAATTCTGGCTCAGGCGACTGGGCCGGTAACTATGAGTTCACTAAAGTAAATCTTGGACTCAAAGCCGAGACACTGGTCAATATTGCAGAAGTTAAGCTGGGTAAATTCGATCGTACTGCCTATGAAGATGGCACTGTCCCTATGACCGATGAAAATCGGAATATTGTTTACGAGAACGGCCAACCTGCGGTCTACGATTCAGACCTTCACCTCAACAACTTTGCTCTTGGCCGTGTGGATAACTACATGGACGGTGCACTCGCTGAATTTGTTCCTTTTGTTGTCAGCAACCCATACCTAGAGCTTGCCTACAAAATTGAAGGCAGTGAACGCCGTGTGGCAGGTTTCCGTCTGGGTTTTGAAAATGCCCAAGGTGATTTATCCGCCGATATTATTTCTTACACAGGCTTCCTAGAGGGTGAAGTACGAGGCAGTGCTAGGACCGCTTATGACAAAACCTACCCTAACGGGTGTGGCTTCCTCGACGTCAACTGCTATGCCCTAGCAATTGCTGGGGATACTGAAATTTATTCAAATATTGAGCCTCTCGATGGTAACACCGGTAATGGTGCACCTAATCTAGGTGTTCAATACTTGAAGCGAGCCTCATGGTTTGGCATTCGCAACGATAATAATTTCGAATCTGATGAATCAGGAATTGTGGCGGCGTTGATTCCTGCATTAACGACCTCAGATAATTGTAAAGTACTTGGCGATGTTGACTCATGTTTCCCATCGACTATTTATCAGTCTATTTATATTGGTGATAAAGATACGGACTTTGAAACAGGCTCAGCCAAAGGCTTGTTCGTATCTATTCAAACTGAATCTGTGCCATGGCAAGACCTATCAGAGGTCCCAGGAACAGACAGAGTTCTGACTGAGCGTGGTGCCTTCTTAAACATTGCACGTTACCAAAGTGGCAACGAGACCAAATACCCGCTGTATTTAACATTGGAAGAAGGTGTTAATGGCACGCCTCGCGTTGCCACATGCGTTGGCCGAATCAAAGGATGCTGATCATGAAAATACTTAAAGTAACAAGCATCACAACCCTTTTGGCAGCAAGTGCTCTGTCCCACGCTGACTTAACCCGCATGGATGACAAGCAGCTTGGTGATTCAACCGCAGCTGGGCTGGGCTTTGCTCTTGATGACTTTATGTTAAATAGCGACAGCGCTGTGCTAAAAGTGACAGGGATTAATGACTCTACCGGCACTGAAATAGAAGTTGACTGGTCTGAGCTATACATAATGGGTGAAGGCAGTGAGAGCGGAACAAATCCAACAACGGTCGATATTGGCAGTTATTTAAACCCTTGGACAATCAGTACTGTCCGAGGCAGTGCCGACTGGGATGGCGACCCTAGCACACACCACTCTGGTGAATATGCTGCAATTGGCGATGACATTGCTCTCATTGAAATTAATATGGAACGCTACACTTCGGCTGCGCAAAATACGAAAAACTTCGTCGATACCTGTTTGATATCGAGTGATCCGTCATGCGCATCCTTGGCGGCTATTCGTCGCGGCGGTATGGACATCGGTTCAAAATTTGAATTTGTTTTACCGCAAGGTTCTGACTTCCTTGATATAGATATTCGTGGTGCGTACATGGATGGCACCTCCATGCGTCTTTGGTCTCGAGAGAATGTTGACGGCGATAGCGTGTTGTATGCTGATCTTGATATTCTCTTTTACGCCAAAGAGATTGACATAGGCGTGTGTGACTCGGGCTGTAATCCAGCGACGTCATCATTAAACATCGATAATTTTTATTTAGATATTAACTTTGGTTATGGTGAGATTCAGCCATTTATCATTGATGTAACATCTGATGGTCATTTTGAGTTTGAACTGGCTAAACCAGACCCTGGACCGCAGGGGATCAATCCAAATGACTCTGACGCCATGATTGCCTTTTACGATGATTTTTACGCGAATGCGCCTAAAAGCAACGTTTATATAGGTAATATCCAAGTGGGAAACAATACTGCTGGAGAAGCCATTGTTCGTGATATGAGTATTCAGTATCTGAAAGTAACGAGCCAAGATCTGAATTAGAGAACTATCAATTAATAGTGAATCGCAGCAGTAAGCAGAAAAAAATCAGGCAAATCAGCAAGGAAAAAATCGTACGCTTAAAATATATCCCTCAAGAACTCAAGTGAGTACCCGAGAGATATGAAGCGTCGGCCAAAAAACTGGCCAGCATACTGGGGCTAATGATGGCGGCTTATTATTAAGCTGACACTCAATGATTACTCTTTCGAATCATGCGGGTGATGATGATGTACCGGAAAGGTTCGCCCATAAGCGATCATCTCACCCAGTAATAACCCGCCAAAGAAACCCGTTAACGCAGCCTCGAGAGACACTCCGCCCAAGCTACCAATAACGACACCAAACGCCGCACCGATCACACCACCATAAATCATTGATTTACGGCGATACGTTGCGATTTTACCTTTTCTCATTTGCATATCCTCCAAATGTTCATTCGAACTAGGCCATGCTGAATTCTAAGCAGTGTGCTTGTCCGCTTATCTTTTGAGCCGTCAATCAACGATTCGTTAAGCAGTACCTAATAAAAGTATCACAGAATGCATACCGGTCAATCTGACTCGAATCAAAACAACGAGTTCCATCTGACTAACAGACATTTTCTGACAACTTATAGTCTGCTGATGCGGAGTTCAGGTGCAAAAAGGCGTGTCTTAAATGCTTACGCACCAGACAAGTGCAAATTAAAGTAATGATTCAACGAGCAAATGGGGTTTCAAGGTGTTTGTTATCTTTGGAAGGTCCCTAAACGCAATAAAGCCGATATCGCATCGGCAACATCGGCTTTATCTTACATCAGAGATTGTCTAGCCCGCGATGCATTGGGGGCCAAACAACTTTGATTAGTGCTGGTGACCACCTTCACCATGTACGTGGCCATGCGCAAGCTCTTCTTCGCTTGCGTCACGAATGCTGTCCACTTTTACTGAGAAAGCCAAAGATTTCCCTGAAAGCGGGTGATTAGCATCAACCGTTACTTCAGTTTCATCAACTTCAGTTACGATCAGGTTCACTGGACCATGTTCAGTTTGAGCAGTAAAAGCCATACCCGGCTCAACTTTCTCAACACCTTCAAAAGCGGCATGAGGTACTTTCTGGATGCGCTCGTCACTGTATTCGCCGTAGGCATCTTCTGGAGCCACAGTCACTTCAAACTCATCACCAACCTGTTTACCTTCCAGAGCAGCCTCTAAACCAGGAATGATGTTCTGAGCACCGTGAAGATAAGTCATTGGCGCGCCGCCTTCAGAAGAGTCAATAACCTCACCGCTTGCCACGTCAGTGACTTTATAGTGAATAGTTACAACTTTTTGCTGTGCAATGGTCATAGTATGTCCCGTTAAGTGTGATGCCCTGCCGGGCAGAATTTGCATAACGCAAAGGCGACGTGCAGAAAGGAGATACTTCCCAGACAGGTGCCGATCTCTACGAAAGGCACCAGTATAACAAGCCAGACGCTGAGTAAAACCCCTGAGGCTGGGCATTGCTCATTAATTGATACCCGCCGGCAACAATGAACTAAGGGGGCTTACAAGAAGCGAATCATATCTATTGCTACCTTACGAGCGAGTTTTCTTACCTTACGCTCACCATCAAAGCGGACTTTTAAATATTCCTCATCTTCCGCAATCAAAGTGCCCGAGCCTAACGTCTCGTGATGCAGGCGCTGCTCTTGTTCAAACTTACGATCAATGATTCCACCCGGCTCTGCCACCGATTGAACATTCAAGCTGGGCGCTTGTGCAGCCATGGTGAGCTTTAGGTTTTCGGCGCCTAAGTGTCTTAGATACTGAGGGAGCCATGTGCCAATAGCACCTTCTTTCATCGACATTTCCACACTGCTAGCTCCGCCTTCAACGGCTTTAACAATCGCCTCCGCACGCTCCACCGCCAGCTCACGTTCAAAGCTGCTTGGAAGCTCTCGGTCGGTGCAATCACGTAGCGGCTTGTCCGGTGTTTTAGGCGTCATAATATGCAGCTGTTTACGTGCACGAGTCATACTGACGTACAACAAGCGACGTTCGCTCTCGATACTCGCCGGTGTTATAAACTCGCCTTCCGGGCTGTACGGAAAGTACTGCGCATTTACACCAGGGATAAGCACAATCTCCCACTCGCGCCCTTTACTTTTGTGCGCGCTCGTTAACACAATCCCTTTAGGTGGCTGACGGCGTTGTTCTTTTACACGCCGCAATAGCTGTCGCCAATGATCCAGCATCTCCGTCGCACTTAAATCGATTTCTTTTACATAACGCAAAAACGCGCGAATGGTTTGCAGGCGATCATCAACTTGCTGCGCAGAAAAGGCGTTGTCGCGAATACCCTCTTCCAAATCCGAGAGGTCGACATAATCTTTTAATAATCGCCACGCTTTAGGATCTTTTAATTCGGCATCCGAAATAATTTGCGCTCGAACTTCCAGCTGTTGTTTTTGCCATTGGCTCAGACTGCTTGGAATCGCTTTAATCAAAGCATCCGCGAGATTATCGTTGACTAATGCCAACGACTTAGCCATTTGCTCTAACTCAGCACGACGAACTTTAGGAAAGGGCGTTGTTAAAATATGCAGCCAGCTTTCTTCGCGTGAGCGAGGTTCGCGTTCGGCAAATTTTCCCGCAGAGATCTCAAGCAAGAGCCAGAAAATTCGCAATTGCCACGCTTCAAGTACAGACTGGCTGTGATCCAGCTGATACGGGATATTTGCCTGCAATAAGGCCAATTCCAGCGGCGCGGAGAGCGACCAAAGCCGATGGATCACGGCTATTTGCTCAGGTGGATAATTGGCCATTTCATCTTTAATAATACGAACACACAACGCTGCTTCGTTGCCCGCTTTATGTAAGCGCACCTGAGTTGCTGGCGTGCTTTCGTGAGATAAACCCACGACATTTTCGCGCTCGCTATTGTGATGAATCAGTTGATTGGCCACTAAGCTTAAGCGATGCCCATAACGAAATGTATGCGGTAACTGGTAGGTCGTGGTATCACCAAACTCTTTGGCAAACCGCTCAACAATAAACTCCGGGCGAGAACCGCGAAACTCATAGATGGTTTGGTCCGGATCCCCAATCACCATCACTGAGCCGCGGCCACCCCAGAGTGTATAAAGGAGCGACTGCTGTACTTCGTTGATGTCTTGATACTCATCCACCAACAACCACTGCATATGGCCGCCAAAGCGGTCTGCTAGTTCAGGGTGTGCACGAAAGCACATCACTGGATCGTAAAGCATGTCAGCGAAACTGATCCGACCTTGCTGCTTGCGCCAGTCTTCGTATTGATAAAATAGCTCAGTAAAAATTCGGCATTCGGGTGGGTAATCTAGTTCTTCAAGCACATCTGCGGCAGGCGCTAAGCCGGATTTCACTAAATCAATAAAACTCAGCGCAGGCTCTACCCATTTACGCCGCTGGGACAAAATATCTTGGCGGGTATCGTCGTCGGCGATCTGTTGCAGTAAGCGCCAAATCACGCCTTCAATTTCACCATCGCTGAGAATTTTTCCCTGCCACGCAGGCAAAGCCCCCTGCTCCACCAAGGATTGATAGATTTTCAAACCTAATGAGTGAAAGGTACGTATTTGCGGTAAAGGCCCTGAAGAATCAGCCAATGCGCTTAAACGTTGTTCAAAATCTTGCTGTGCGGCTTTGTTGTACATAAGCACCAGCATGCGTTTAGCAGGTAGGCCTTCCTGTAAACGCGCGAGCACAAAATGCGTTAGGGTCGATGTTTTTCCAGCCCCCGCTACGGCAATCACACGCGCATGGCCGCGCTGATGTTGAACAACAGCGTGTTGTTCAGGTGTGAGTTGAGTCGTCACTAGGCGTGCTCGCTGATAAAACAAACGCGAATGGTAAGGGCCTGCACGACGGGATGCAATTAAGAAAAAGCCGGTAGACTCCCCATACCGGCTTCTGATACATCGCAAGACTAAAAGTTTAAGCGTGCTTCATTAGGCTTGAAATTCCACTTTTTTGATTAGCCTCAGCCGCGAGCTTTTTCTCTTCTTCACTGGCGTATTTTGCATCCCACTCTAACACTTTCGGCGTCATCAGCTTGTGCCAAAGCGGCGGAATCAGTGCGACAACAATTGTCGTCAGGTAACCGTTAATCATGGTTGGGGCTTCTGGGTACGGACGTAATTCTTGGTATGGAACATCGCCGTGAGCGTGATGGTGTGAGTGGCGAGTTAAGTTAAACATAGTCCAAGAGCTAAAGCGCTTATTGGTATTCCAAGAATGACGTGGCTGCACTGGCGTAGTGTCAGGGTTACGAACCATGCCGTAATGTTCCATGTAATTCACAATTTCAAGCAAGGATTTTCCAAACAAACCTGCAGCGATAAAGAGCAGCATGGTTTCTACACCACCAGCAACATAAGCCAGTGCCACAATAAATGCGCTCATTAGATAGCCACGCAACACTGAATTAAATATTGAAACTGGGTGATGTCCTGTTTTACGAAGGCGCTCAGCTTCAAGCTCTAGTGCACTGATATTTCCTTTAATCGTAGAACTAATAACATGGAAGTAGACGTTACGACCTCGAGGGGCTGTCGCAGGATCTTTTGTGGTACTTACGTAACGGTGATGACCGTAAACGTGCTCAACTGCAAAAGCAACATCAAAACTGAACGATAGTAACCAGCGGCCAATAAACATAGAGACAGGGTCCCAAGTACGATGCGTTAATTCATGCCCTGTAATCGTACCCACTAAACCAATCATTAAACCAGTCATGAGAACCGCACACGTAGTGGTAACTGCGCCACCAGCAGCTTTAGCAGCCAGTACATCGTAACCAGTGATAGATGTTAAATATTCCCCAATGCCGAAGATATCTCCAGGGCTAACCTGCCAAATAAACGAAAATACAATCAAAGAGAGTAGTGGCAAGGCCAACCAAAGCTGTACAGTCAATATGGCTGGGTGCTTATATTCAGGTGTTGTTGTGTCATCCCCTAAGATTGCATCCAATACGATATAACCGCCAAAAATAACGATTAAACCATAAACAATCCAGTTGTCACCTAGATACAAAGCTGAAGCAGCAAGTAATCCAATGACATGGAATAAAAAATATTTTAAATAATGAAACATAATGGGTTCCTTTTTTAAATCACTGGTTTTGAAATTCTTATTAAATTTCTTATTTTATAGGTATTTGCTAGCACGATTGAATAAGTTCTTACGCACCAGACGAACGGTCAAGAAAGCGATCACAGTAAATGCCTTCTGGACTTAACTTATGTTCTTTCAACAGCGCTTCAGCCGCATCAAGCATCAATGGAGGCCCGCACATATAGGTTTGTGCCACTTTATCAGCAACGCTCGGAATAAGCTCAGTAACCAAACCACGCTCTCCTTCCCAGCCACTGTCATCAGCTTCTTCAGATAACACAGGAATAAAACGAAACACGCCTGACCAGTTTTGTTCTATCTGTTTTATTTGTTCCAATGCGCACAGATCTGCTTGTGTACGTGCACCAAACAGAAATGTTACATTGCGGCTAGTTTTAAACTGCAACGCATCTTCTAGAATAGCAAGAATCGGAGCAATACCACTGCCTCCAGCGATCATTAAAATGTCACCTTCACCTTGACGTAGATAAAAATCGCCATGCGGGCCATCAATCGTCACAGAATCACCAACATCCGCTTGCTGATTAGCCCAGCCAGACATCTCGCCATTAGGCACCTGGCGAATAAAAAAGCTGACTTGATTACCTTTAGCTGGTGCTGCATATGAATAACTACGCGCACCGGTAGTGATTGCTGGAGTTGACACTAAAGCGTATTGACCAGGAAGGTAATTAGTTTCTTCATTCAGCTCAATCGTCAGCTTAGTAATATCGTGGGTCATACCTTCTTTAGCAGTAATTTTCCCATCTAATAACTTTGCCGCATTTTCGCTATCAGAAAGTGAATCCACATGAATCACGACATCTGACTTTAATTGCGACTGACAACCAAGTACATAACCTTTTTGTAGATCTTCAGCACTTAAGATAAACGCAGCTGCCGTAAGCTCTTTAACTTTCCCTTCCTTTATCTGGCACTTACACGTTGCACAGCCTCCCACTTTACAGCTATGAGGAAAGCGAACGCCTTGGCGCAAGGCCGCACTAAGAATTGTTTCTTTAGGATTAACGACAAAATCGCCCACGCCTTCTATTGTTAGCTTGTGCGATTTAGCTGGTTTAAAAAGCCCGAACATTTTTACCCCATATACCGATTGTTAGATTGCCCGACAATCTTACAAGATAAAAAAAGAGAGGAAAGGTCAGATAAAGACACCAGCTAATGCAGAACGTGTTCAAATAGGGTTAAGAAGGTACATTTTAAAAGCACCCAGTAGCTTTATCCTTAAGTATCAAGGGGTATAGAGTCACAAAAGGAAAGTTTGAGCTCGGTTCAGATACGCCAAACTGCCTTTCAAGCTTGTTCAACAACAGCTAAAACCTTAACTCAAATCAAGTTTTAGCACATTAGAATTCACAATATCGATGTATTGGCTATTTTGCGAGGTCGTATTCTATGACATGCCGTTAGGGTAATCCTTCAAGCCTGCTGCCAAGCCATTACGCCGAGGGGCTAACATCTCTGCATATATCTTCAAATGTTCAACAGCATAACCTGCTCGTGAGGCCAGATAAACATCGGATTTTGATTCTTCCCCTTTCCACAGAGATGCTGTGTCGCGCAAAATCAGGTGTTCAGGCAACCACAGCAATCTCGAATTTTTATAACTACTGCTTCGCAACTCCGCAACTACAAAAGCGCCACCAACAGAGCCAGACACTGCCACCATCAAAGCTGGCTTGTGCGCGAACTGTGGGAAGTTACACCACAAGAATAGATTTTTCACACCCGCTGGTGCCATGCCATGCCACTCAGGTACCACAAACACAAAACCATCTGCAGCGGCTAAGGTATCTTGCATGGCTTTGATCTCATCCGTTACAGGATGTTCACCATTCCACACGGGTAAATCCAACGCATACAAATCTACGATCTCAGCCTTTGAGTCAAAGTAGCGTGCATTCAATTCATCTGACAGGCGACGACTTTGTGAATCCGCGCGGTGACTGGCGCTTACAATTACAAACTTACTCATATCCACTACTCCGAAGATTGATACTTGATTACTTTACTCAGGTTTAAACACAGTGTGGACTTAATCCCGGCACTTAAAAACTAGGCCTATTGCAACGAACTGTTGCAGTAAAGACGCCCAATCTTCAAAAAAAATCGATGATTGGACGCAAAAAAAACAACAACGGACACTTTTAAGTGATCCACGAACATTGCGGCGTTAGGCCGCGTAAGATGGGCGCTGTTTCATGGCCGCATGCCAGCGTTGGATGTTCGGATATTCGTCGCCGATTCGTATTTTAATCACACGCGCAAAATCAATGGCGCACACAGCGGTGATATCCGCGATGGTGAATTGGTCGCCCGCAATCCATTCGTTATTGGCTAACTGAGCCTCTAGTGTGGGTAACACAGAAAGGTAGTTTTTAACGCACCCTTCGCCCCAAGCTTCTACTGGCGTCATGCGGTCATTAAAGAAACCACTTAAGTGTTGAAAACCCATCGCGGCATGAATAAGTAACCCATACTCCATCCGATGATCCCACATATCGATCATCGCACGTTGCTTAACCCCCGAGCCATACAGTGGTGTTTCCGGATAAGACTCGTCCAGAAAGCGACAAATTGCCCCCGTCTCAGCTAGGCACAATCCATCATCTAGCTCCAACATTGGGACTTTTGCGGAAGGGTTTTTACTGCGAAAACCATCGCTTAGATTATCACCAGCGCCAATATCCATCATTTCACTTTCGTAGCTGATGCCTTTTTCTGCAAGCACCATACGAACACGGCGGGGGTTAGGGGCATGTTTGTTGTCATAGAGTTTCATTACGTTTGCCTTGTTGTCTTTTGCAAACAACTTAGCCGACCGAATATTCCGGAGCAAGTTTTTTCAAATAGCTCCTTAAAACAGTGTGTTGATAAGGTGGAATAGACTAGGGCACCTCTGAATAATGCAGTAGTGCCCTAGGTAATGATCAAATTGTCGATAAGTAGCCTAAACTCACCGCCGCGGCCGCGGTCCGGTTTTCAACACTGAGTTTACGAAACACTTGCTCTAGGTGTTTATTCACCGTGCGTGGACTCATCGAAAGTATCTGCCCAATCTCCTGATTGGTTTTGCCTCGGGACAGCCACAACAAAACTTCCGCTTCTCTTTCAGTTAATAAAAACTGCTGACGTAACGCGTGACGTAACGATAACTCATCGTCATCGACTAACCGTAATAAAAACTCGCCCGGTGCTGGACGACCTAAAAATCGAATTTGCATTAATCGCTGGCCAAGACTCAGCCGCGTTTGCGCATGACGCTCTGGGCTACGCCCTAACCAATCATTTAATTGAATCGGCAGTGCCATCTGCAATTGCTCTTCACTGCTGCCCGCTTGAATCAACAAAGATCGCGCGCATTCAGTGGTCCAAAGAAGCACGCCATTAATATTGCATGCAAAAGCAGGCTGCCCCATTTCATTCAACGCGCTACGAGCACTTTGTGCTTTACGCGCATTGTTTAAATGCACGTGCACACGGGCGAGTAATTCATCGAGATTAACGGGCTTTGTTAAATAATCTACGCCACCGCATTCCAGTCCACGAACGACATCATCGCTGTCACTCAGCCCTGTCATAAATATCACTGGAATATCTTCCAACTCTGGCGTTTTCTTCAATGCTTTACATGTTTCAAAGCCATCTAAGTTCGGCATGATGGCGTCCAGTAAGATTAAATCTGGTGTCATTCGTGAGGCAATGTTTAACGCCTGCTGACCATCCATAGCCACCAGTACGGTATAACCAGCCCCAGCAAGTGCTTCATTTAACATACTCAGACTTTCAGCAGTATCATCTGCAATAAGAATCACACCATTCGTTGGGGCAATCTCAGGATTGCTCATAACTGAGTACCTTTTTACTTATCGATATTATTTGATTGAACTGATAACTAGTGAGGTATTGAGTTAACACATTAACCACGGAAGGATCTGCGCCACGCTGTGTCATTCGTGCTAAGACTTGCTCAACACCAGCAACATAGCCCAGCTCGGAAAGAGAAATTATTTCTCGTGCTTCGCTGGCTTTAATATCCGGTTTCTTACTGTCATCACGCTGCACAATATTTACTTTGGTGGCTTCATTGGTGGCATATAGCCACGTCAACCCCAGCACATTACCTAATTTTTCTAATAACGCGGTATCACGAATGGGCTTGATCAAATAATCATCATTTAAACGCTCTTCGTTGTCTTTTCCCCCTCCCTGAGTCGCGGCGGATTGTCTATCTTCAGCGTCAGCCGAGACCATAATCACGGGAACTATAACCCCTTGGCTACGCAGACGTTTTAATAACTCCCAACCGGTAATACCCGGCATAGAGATATCTAATAAAAAAGCATCAACCTTGATTCCCTCTAACGATTCCAAACAATCAAAACCATCAGTGGCCTCTAAAACAACAAACCCCAGAGGGACAAGGATCTCACTCACTAAACCACGATGCGATGGATTGTCGTCAACCACCATCACCGTACAAGGCTCTCCTTGATAGGCCACAGGTTGACGGACTGGCGCCGGTATATGTTGCCCACCAGTAACACTCGACAACATCAGAGCCAACCTGAATTCACTGCCTTCCTGAGGCTTACTTTTAAGCGTTATCTCTCCGCCCATTATATCCGCCAGCAATTGACTGATGGTTAAGCCCAATCCAGTTCCCGGCATTTGAGGAATGCCCGGTTTTCGAATCCGCTCAAACGGCTGAAAAATACGCTGTTGCTCATTTTCAGTAATCCCCGGCCCGGTATCTTCCACATAAAATTCCGCGACTTGACTACGGTATCGAACGGACAGCGACACACTGCCCTCACTGGTAAACTTCACAGCATTGGATAAGAGGTTAATAAGAATTTGGCGTAAATGTTTTTCATCCGTCGATACAATTTCAGGCATGTATGGGCATGGATGATAATGAAACTGAATGCCTTTAATTTCTGCCTGTAGGCGAAACATTTCTACGAGTTCTTGCAAAAGCACTCGGATTAATACTTGATCACGACGAATCTCTAAGCGCCCGGCTTCAATACGCGAAATATCCAACAAGCCTTCAATTAAATCTGCCAAGTGATCACCACTACGACGTATCAATCCGATTTTATTTAATTGTGTAGCTGATAGATCTTTGTCTTTTTCAAGCAACTGAGCGTAACCCAAAATTGAATTTAATGGGCTTCTAAGTTCATGACTAATGCCTCCGAGGTATCGACTCTTGGCTTGGTTAGCGGCTTCTGCTAATTCCTTGGCTTGCTGTAATTCGTTATCGGTTTTTTCATGAGCGGCAATTTCTTGAATTAACAAATCAGTCTGACGGGTCGCTTCATCAAGGGCAATTTGGCGGCTTTCATTGGCGAGTACAAACAGCCAAATCAACACCCCCACTATAATTAATAGCAGTACATACACTTGTACTAGGGTGGCTCCTAATAAAATACGCGCTGAGTCGACAGCCGGTACTTGCAGATAAACCAGCCAAAATACAATACCAACTAACGAACCCATCAAGGCCAAAAGGCCAGAAAACTGCATAAACCTAGGGTTCATTCGCTCGGTCAACCACGAAGGCAATACCGCTTCAAGTAGGGTTTGCATTTGCTCACTTATGCGTGATTTTTCTTTGCACTTGTCATGACAACGCGACTCAAGGGTGCAACACAAAGAGCAAATATGTCCGCCATACGCAGGGCAAGAGGCAATATCTTCGCGATCAAAGGTATTTTCGCAGACCACACATTGAAGCTCCGCCGACGCTGGAACCAAAGGTATCACTTCACGGGCTAGGTAATATTTCCCACGAGTAATGACTGCAATGATCGGTGCGGTAACAAACGCCGTGACAAGAGCGATATACGGCGACAGCGCTTTAAATAGTTCTCCCCAGATGCCGACATAAGCCAAAATTCCAATCAGTGAGGCCAGCAGCATAGAGCCAAAACCTACCGGGTTTATATCGTATAAATAAGCGCGTTTAAATTCGATATGACGTGGGCTTAACCCTAACGGTTTATTCACGACCAAGTCGGCAACAAGTGCTCCAACCCATGCCACGGCCACGTTCGAATAAATACCCAATATATGTTCTAACGATTCATAGACACCCAAGGCCATCAGCAGCAAAGCAATACCGACATTGAAAAATAACCACACCACCCTACCCGGGTGGCTATGAGTTAAGCGGGAGAAGAAGTTCGACCACGCAATAGAGCCCGCATAAGCATTCGTGACGTTAATTTTGGTTTGGCACAGCACCACAAAAAGCCCTGTGAGGGCTAACACAGCCAGCGGCGAGTCGGTTAAATACCCAAAAGCAACAATGTACATTTGCGTCGGATCGCTGGCTTCCATAGCACTCAAGCCATGATTTAACGCCAAGACGGCTAAAAATGAACCTGCTAGAATTTTTAAAGCGCCAACAATAATCCACCCTGGCCCTGCCCCGAGCAATGCCAGCCACCAGCGTAATTTTTGGTCCTTTTTTGGCTCCGGTAAAAACCGTAAAAAATCGACCTGCTCGCCAATTTGTGCAATTAATGAGAAAACAACGGCAGAGGCCGCACCAAAAAAGATCAAGTTGAAACTTTCTGCCTCACCCATGCCACCTTCTAGGTCAGTCGTCGGTACGCCCTCAGTCGGGTAGTAAGCAAGCCACTCCTGTAACGACGACCACTCATGCCAGAGTATAAAAATAAAGGGGAGTACCTGAAGGAGTAACCAAAATGGCTGAGTCCACAATTGAAATCGACTAATCGCAGTGATTCCATGTGTCACTAGAGGGATAACCATGAGTGCGCTAATGAGATAGCCAAGCCACACCGGGATATCAAACAGAATCTTCATCGCTGATGCCATAATCGCGGCTTCTAAGGCGAAAAAGATGAACGTGAAAGACGCATAAATAAGTGAAGTTATGGTCGAGCCGATATAACCAAACCCTGCCCCACGGCTGAGTAGATCAATGTCTAAACCGTACCGAGCGGCGTAATAGCTGATTGGTATGGCCGTCAGGAAAATAATCGCTGACACCACCATCACAGCTGCTATCGCAGCATCAAAGCCATACATGAGCGTGATGGCTGCACCAATCGCTTCCAGCGCTAAAAAGGAAATTGCCCCCAGCGCGGTATTGGACACTTTCGCCGCTGACCAACGTCTTGCGCTTTTTGCGGTAAAGCGCAGCGCAAAATCTTCCAGCGTTTGGTTTGCCACCCACCGGTTGTAACTTCGGCGACTGGTCATTTCAGGTTCGGACATGTTTTAACATTCCCTAAGGCCAGTACCTTGCAGGGATACTTAGCAGAATATTCATTAGGGCTTCCAGCCTGCAAGCGCAGACTGATCCATGTCCAGCATTTATAAGATCAAAAGACACTAATCACATCTCATGCCAAATCATATGCGTCAAATGACGTAGTCAGGTATGGCATACGACGAATGTTCGTCAGTCTTCCAATGACGCAATCTAGCCAAGGTAAGAATTAACCACTCAAGAGGCTCGATTATGCGTTCAACTCCAACTTCAAACCGTAAGGCGGAAGGACTGCTGAGAAGCAATCGCCGCTCTTTACTCAAAGGCTTACTCGCTATTCCGGCGGCTATTGCCCTCGCACACACTAGCTTGCCTGCATATGCAGCAGATGGCGTGAATACTACCGGCTTAGCGGTAACCGACGATACTGTCACCGTCGGGATTCTGCATTCCGTTACCGGCACAATGGCCATCAGTGAAACAGGCTCGGTTCAGGCAGAAAAGCTGGCTATTGAGCAAATCAATGCCATGGGCGGTGTCTTGGGTCGTCAGATCGAATACATTCAGGAAGATGGCGCCAGTGACTGGCCAACGTTTGCGGAAAAAGCAAAAAAACTGCTCGTCAGTGATAATGTCGCCGCCATTATGGGCTGCTGGACATCAGCATCTCGTAAAGCGGTATTGCCTGTTATGGAACAATACAATGGCATGTTGTTCTACCCAACATTTTATGAAGGCTTAGAGCAGTCTCCAAACGTTGTGTATACCGGCCAAGAAGCCACTCAGCAAATCCTCGAAGGTATTGACTGGGCCTCGAAAACCAAAGGGGCTAAATCTTTCTTTTTACTTGGTTCAGATTACATTTGGCCACGTACCTCAAACAAAATTGCGCGCAAGCACATTGAGAAGCTAGGTCTTAAAACCGTGGGCGAAGAGTACTACCCACTGGGTCACACTCAATTCAACTCTGTAATCAATAAAATCAAACTGAAAAAACCGGATGTGGTCTTTATCTCGGTAGTGGGTGGCTCCAACGTTGCTTTCTACAAACAGCTGAAAGCCGCCGGGATTGATATGGGGAAAGAAAAGCCTTTATTCCTAACCATCTCAGTAACAGAAGATGAAATCTTAGGTATTGGTGGTGAAAACATTGAAGGCATTTACGCGTCAATGAAGTACTTCCAAAGCCTGCCTAACGAAAACAACCAAGCTTTTGTTAAAGCATTTAAAGAGCGCTGGGGTGATGACATTGTTATCGGTGATGTTACTCAGGCCGCTTACTTAGGCCCTTGGATCTGGAAAGCCGCCGTTGAGAAAGCAGGCTCCTTCGATATCGACAAACTGAAAGAAACCTTACCCGGTATTGAAATCACAGCCGCACCAGAAGGTTATGTGAAAGTGCATGAGAATCATCACTTGTGGTCTAAGACACGTGTTGGTCATGCGCAGCTAGATGGTCAATACAAGGTTGTTTACGAAAGCCCTGAACTGATCGAACCTAACCCATTCCCAGCGGGTTACCAGTAAGACCGGACGCGGCTCTGGTACTCAAGGCAAATCATCAGCCAACGAGTAAATGCCAGAGCTGCAACCTCTTTTATTTTTTTCACTGGGAGAACAATCATGTTCGCTGAATATACCGCCTCCGAGCTGACCTCTATTTTTGCAATGCAAGGGTTTGCTGGTCTCATTTTATTTTCTGTTTTCGTTCTTATGGCACTAGGCCTCGCCATTATTTTTGGCCAGATGGGCGTGATTAATATGGCCCACGGCGAATTTATGATTCTTGGTGCCTACGTTACTTATCTGGTTTCGCATTTGTTTGCGGATTACATGCCCGAAAGCCTCTATAACAGTTACTTTTTAATTGCGATGGTGCTCGCCTTCTTTGTCGCAGGGGCCTTAGGGGCTTTTGTCGAATGGGCGATGATTCGCCACCTTTATAAACGCCCTCTGGATACTTTATTAGCCACGTGGGGCTTAAGCTTAATTATGCAGCAAACCTACCGTACCGTATTTGGTGCGCGTGAAGTGGGTGTTGTATTACCTGACTGGTTAATGGGATCAGTGCAATTAACTGACATGATTGAAATTCCGATTAACGGTATTTTTGTGATGATCTTGACCGTCGTCATTACCATCGGTGTCGCGATAATGATGCAACGCTCTCGCTTAGGTAAACAAACCCGTGCCGTTGTGCAAAACCGACCAATGGCCGCCGCCGTAGGCATTAATACTGAAAAAGTCGACCGGCTCACCTTTGCCCTCGGTTGTGGTATTGCCGGTATCGCTGGATCAGCCTTCACTATGATTGGTTCAACCGGCCCAACATCAGGCCAGCTTTATATCGTTGATACCTTCCTTGTTGTTGTATTTGGTGGTGCAGCCAGCCTACTCGGCACCGTGGCATCCGCATTTACCATTTCTCAAGCGCAATCGACCATGGAATTTTTCTTAAGTGGCTCGATGGCAAAAGTACTTACCTTGCTCACGGTAGTTGGCATTCTAATGCTACGTCCTGAGGGCCTCTTCACTCTGAAAATTCGTCGCTAGGAGGCTATTTAAATGAATAATATTACTGAATTTATCGCACGTAACCGATACAGCCATATGATTATTTTGGCTCTATTGTTAGCAGTAGTCTTGCCACTATCAATGGATATTTTTCGACTCAACTTAGTAGGAAAATACCTTACCTACGCATTCGTTGCCTTGGGTTTAGTACTTTGCTGGGGCTATGGTGGCATCTTAAGTTTGGGCCAAGGTGTGTTTTTTGGTTTAGGTGGTTACTGCATGGCGATGTTCCTAAAATTAGAAGCATCGTCACCTGAAAATACTCAAATTCAATCGACGCCCGGTATTCCAGACTTTATGGATTGGAACCAAATCACCGAGCTGCCATGGTTTTGGGAACCTTTCCACAGCTTTGGTTTTACCTTGGTTGCCGTTCTTGTTGTACCTGCACTCTTCGCCTTTATCATTGCCGTTGCTATGTTTAAACGCCGTGTGGGTGGTGTTTACTTCGCCATTATTACTCAAGCCATCGCCGCTATTCTGACCATCTTAATTATTGGCCAGCAAGGGTATACCGGTGGTGTGAATGGTATTACCGATTTACGGACATTAAATGGCTGGGACATTCGTACGGACAGTGCCAAATATGTACTGTATTACGTTAATGTCGTTCTGCTGTTTGCTTGTATTTTCATTGCTGGGTTTGTGGTGAAAAGTAAGCTTGGACGTTTACTGGTGGCGATGCGAGAACGTGAAGATCGTGTTCGCTTCTCGGGTTACGACGTATCCAACTTCAAGATTTTTGTCTTTTGCTTAGCTGCGATGATTTCGGCTATTGGTGGCGCCATGTTCACCTTACAAGTCGGTTTCATGTCGCCTTCCTTTGTTGGCATCGTGCCATCCATCGAAATGGTGATCTTCTGCGCTTTAGGTGGCCGCCTTTCTATTCTGGGCGCGGTGTACGGCACCTTATTAGTTAATTTCGCGAAAACCAGTTTCTCTGAATCCTTCCCTGAACTGTGGTTATTTGCCATGGGCGCCTTATTTATTGGTGTGGTTATGGCCTTCCCGAATGGCTTAGCAGGTATTTACCAAACCTATATAGAGCCACGTCTGATCTCTAAAAAGAAAGGCTACGAAAAGGAAGACTCCGAAAAAGAAGACCCAAAGAAAAAAGACGAGAACCCCGCGCTCGCGAATTCTGAAGAGGAAAAGACTCATGCTTGAGACGACTAAAAATATAGGCAAAGACTTCGTATTAAGTGTTGAAGGTTTGACCGTATCTTTTGATGGTTTTAAAGCGGTCAACGATCTTTCTTTCTATGTCGAAGAAAATGAAATTCGCGTGATTATCGGGCCTAACGGTGCAGGAAAAACAACGGTTCTGGACTTGATTTGCGGTCGCACGGCAGCGACCGAAGGTTCGATTAAGTTTAAAGGCAAAGAACTCACAAAAATGAAAGAACACCAAATCGTTCATACCGGTGTCGGGCGTAAATTTCAAAACCCTTCTATCTATGAAGATTTAACGGTGTTTGAAAATTTGGAGCTGTCTTTCCCGCGTGGTCACAGTGTGTTTGGCGCCCTTTTCTTCAAGCGAGACAAAGAAGTCATCGACAAAATCAGTGAAATTGCCGCCATGATTTTCCTTGGCGACAAGTTAGATATGTCCGCTGACCTCCTATCTCACGGGCAAAAACAGTGGTTAGAAATTGGCATGTTGCTGATTCAAGACCCAGAACTTCTGATGCTTGATGAACCCGTCGCTGGTATGTCGGTGTCAGAGCGTAAACAAACCGCCGACCTGCTGCATCGCATCACCAAAGATCGCTCCGTATTGGTGATTGAGCACGATATGCAATTTGTGGCTGACATCGCTGACCGCGTGACGGTCTTACATCAAGGCAAGGTACTTTCAGAGGGGTCAATGGAGCGTGTGCAATCTGATCCGAAAGTTATTGAAGTTTACCTTGGTCACTAATTGCCAATTACACAGGTGAAAACACGATGTTGCAGATATCTGATTATTCCGTTGCCTATGGCCAAAGCACCATTATTGGCGACTTGAATTTAACATTAAACCCGAATGAGATCATTGCGGTACTGGGTCGTAATGGTATGGGAAAAACGACATTAATGAAGTCTCTCATCGGCATGATTCCCAGCCAAGGCGGCAGCGTTACGTTAAAAAATAAAGAGCTAACGCCGCTGAAAAGCTTTGAGCGTGTTGCCGCTGGTGTGGGTTTTGTTCCTCAAGGACGCATGATTTTTTCAACCATGACGGTCAAAGAAAATATTGAAACTGGCTTAACCAGTACCGGAAAAAAAGTTATCCCGAGCGACTTGTATGAATTATTTCCTGTATTGGATGAAATGAAAGACCGCCGAGGTGGCAACTTATCCGGTGGTCAACAACAGCAGCTTGCTATTGCACGAGCACTGGCGAGTGAGCCAAGTGTTCTATTACTGGATGAACCGACGGAAGGTATTCAACCAAGCATTATTAAAGAAATGGCGAGAACACTGAAAAAAATTCGAGACAAGCGTGGATTATCCATCATGGTATCAGAGCAAGTACTGAGCTTTGCGCTGGATGTCGCCGACCGAATTTTAGTGATTGAAAAAGGAAAGATAGTACTGGATGTGCCTGTGGCAGAAGCCGATCAGGAAACCATTTCAAAATATCTTTCTGTATAAATTTTAAACCTGCATAAATAACGACGATCTAGGAGAAATACAATGGCTGATACCATTATTAAAATTGACCTCAGTAAATCCGCTTATGATCACGACAACGTGCACAATCGTTGGCACCCTGATATCCCCATGGTTGCCAAAGTTAAGCCCGGTGATGACTTTATTGTTGAGTGTTTTGATTGGACCGGCGGTCAGATTAAAAACGATGACGACGCATCCGACGTCCGTGATGTTGATTTGTCACAGGTGCATTTTTTATCTGGCCCTATCGCTGTTGAAGGCGCACAACCAGGCGATCTGCTTGAAGTAGATATTCTCGATATTGGTGCCTTCACTGAACAACAATGGGGCTTTAACGGCTTTTTCTCGAAAAAGAATGGCGGCGGCTTTTTAGATAATCGTTTCCCTGAAGCGCAGAAATCAATCTGGGATTTTAATGGTATGTATACCAAATCCCGACACGTTCCCGGCGTTGAATTTGCGGGTATTTTGCACCCAGGCTTAATTGGGTGTTTACCCTCAAAAGACATGCTTGATATGTGGAACAAACGTGAAACTGAGTTATTTGATACCGATCCAGATCGTGTTCCTACATTAGCATGTTTGCCTTATGCTCCGACCGCTCACATGGGTCGCATGAAAGGTGATGAGAAAGACCAAGCCGCGGCTACTGGCGCACGTACCGTGCCACCGAGAGAACATGGTGGTAACTGTGACATTAAAGATTTAACCCGTGGTGCGAAGGTGTACTTCCCGGTCTACGTTGACGAGGCTGGCTTATCAGTGGGCGATTTACACTTCAGCCAAGGGGATGGTGAAATTACCTTCTGTGGCGCCATCGAAATGGCTGGTTGGATTCATATGCGCGTGAATCTAATTAAAGACGGCATGGCTAAATATCAGATTAAAAATCCTATTTTCAAACCAAGCCCTATGGTGCCTAAGTACGACGATTACCTTATTTTTGAAGGTATTTCAGTCGATGAAGACGGTAAACAACACTTCTTAGATACCAGTATTGCCTATCGTCAGGCCTGTCATAACGCCATTAACTATATGACTCAGTTTGGCTTCAGTGAGGCACAAGGCTACGCCATTATTGGTTGTGCGCCAGTGCAGGGCCACATCAGTGGTGTAGTGGATGTACCCAACTCCTGTGCAACCTTGTGGCTACCTACGGATATCTTCGACTTCGATATCAAGCCAAATGCCGATGGGCCAATCAAACACTTGGATGGCAGTATCGATATTCCTAAAGCGCCCGATTTAGAGTAAGGAGCAGCCTATGCCTTTGTACGATTATAAGTGCCCTGAGCACGGTGTTTTTCAAGAGCTAGCCGCTATGGCCGATCACGAAAAACCGAGTTTCTGCCCGCAGTGTCAAACGATGTCTTCGCGCATTGTGCTTATTCCGCCCGCCATTGCGCAGATGATTAAAGAGAAAAAGGAAGCAATGGAGCGTAATGAAAAATCTCAACACGCGCCGGAGTTTATGACCAGTGGCCAATTTCATGAACGGGAGAAAGAAAAGGAAGCGCGACATCAACACGACAATCGTAATAAGTGCGGTTGTGCACCTAAAAAGCGTGTCAGTAATCTGATGTATACGGCAGAAGGAAATAAGATGTTTCCATCAATGCGACCGTGGATGATCAGTCACTGATGTTCAGCAAAGTATGAAGTAAAGATTAAATCAGTTCAGGCTTGCCTCGGTAATGTTGGTTAATCACCAACACTACCGGGGCCTTTTTTTGCCTTTAATTCTAGTAAGAATTAACCGTCTTTACGTGGACGATTCGGCGCAGACGCATCACGCTTACCGCGAAATGGCTTTTTAGCACCGTCTCTACGTGCGTTGTCAGAATTGCGGCGAGGTGGGCGACTATCCCCTTTTGATTCAGGGATGGCGCTTGGATTGAACTCTTTAATATCCAGAGTACGACCGCATACACGTGCTTTTTTCAAGGTCTTCATGACTTCGCTTGGCATACCTGACGGTAAATCCACAATGGCGTAGCTATCAAGAATCTCGATGTGACCAATAAAGCGGCTTTCGAGGTCGGCTTCGTTTGCAACTGCACCTACCAAGTTACCCGGACGTAAACCATCTTCATACCCAACCGCAACCATGTAGCGCGCCATTTGCACATCCGGCTGGCCTTTTAGTGGCAGAGGAGCCGTATCAGGAATGGCTTTACGACCACGGCTACGATCACGTGGCTCGCGCTTTTCACGGCCTCCGCGCTGCTCACGCTCATTATCGCGTTCGTTGTCACGCTTCTGACGTTGCTGCGCACGCTCATCGGCTTTTTCATCTATGAATAGTGACTTGTCGCCTTGAACCATACGCGCACATGCAGCAGCCACATCAAGGGCATCCACCGGATGCTCCGTCAGAATGCTTTCGATGATTTCGCGGTAAAGCGCGTTTTTCTCAGTATGTAGAGTATCGACGATACGGGCACGGAAACGATCACGACGCTTTTCATTGAGCATTTTAGCCGTTGGCAGAGCCATCTCTTCGACAGTCTGGCGAGTGGCTTTTTCAATGTCGCGCAACATACGCTTTTCACGACCACGAACAAATACAATCGCGTCACCTGTACGACCAGCACGACCGGTACGGCCAATACGGTGAACATAAGATTCAGTATCTTGCGGAATATCGTAGTTAATAACGTGGCTAATACGCTCAACATCCAAACCACGAGCCGCGACGTCAGTGGCCACAATAATATCTAACTGACCTTTCTTCAGACGATCCACTGCACGCTCACGCTGAGCCTGTGGAATATCACCATTCAAAGGCGCACAACGAAAGCCATTACTCGACATAAACTCAGCCACTTCTTCCGTTGCTTGCTTAGTACGAACAAAGACCATCATGGCGTCAAAATCTTCGGTTTCTGCTATTCGCAACAAGGCATCATTTTTATGCACTCCGCCCACAAACCAGTAACGCTGACGAATTTTATCGTTGGTGGTGGTTTTGGTTTCAATTTTTACTTGCACAGGGTCGTGCAGGTGGGTTTCAGCAACACGCTGAATTTCGCGCGGCATGGTTGCCGAGAACAAAGCAACTTGACGCTTAGACGGTGCTTGTTCAAGAATCCAGTTCACATCATCAATGAAACCCATACGCAGCATTTCATCAGCTTCATCAAGCACAACGGCTTTGATGTCGTCTAGTTTTAATGTGCCGCGGCGTAGGTGATCCATAACACGACCCGGCGTACCCACCACCCACTGTGGCCCACGTTTCAGTTCACGTAGCTGACCAGTAAAGTCAGTACCACCGTACACAGACAATACGTTAATGCCCTGCATATGACGGCTGTATGTCTTAGCAGCTTCAGCCACCTGCTGAGCTAGCTCACGGGTCGGTGCCAACACCAATACTTGTGGGCTACGAAGCTCTGGATTAGTACGAACAAGCAGTGGCAATGCAAACGCAGCGGTTTTACCCGTACCGGTTTGGGCCATACCCAACACGTCGTTGCCTTCTAATAAAGGCGGGATGCTTTGCGCTTGAATCGCGGATGGTGTTTCATAGCCAAGTTCTTCAAGAACACGAAGAACAGGGAAAGGTAGGCCCAAGCTCGCAAAGCCTGTGCTGGTCGTATCGCTCATATTTTATACCTGTATGCAGACGTTGAGGGGCTTACCGTTAGGGTTAGAACTCCGCTAACCACGCTCACGTTACAACGCTGCTGACACGGTTGAGCCCGACGTATCTATTTAAGAGGGCGCGAAGTATACAGGAAATGATGTTAGAACGCTCGTTTAAATTTCATTTAATGACGAGAACACTAAGACACAGGACTGATCCTATACCACTACGCAAAAGCACAGCTAGATGGGTATAATCGCGCTCCACAAATTAATCAGGTCTGTAATCATGTTGACTGTAAATGAATATTTCGACGGCAAAGTAAAATCCATTGCCCTACAAACTGACACTCTGCCAGCAACTATTGGCGTGATGGAGCCGGGTGATTACGAATTTGGCACAAGCCAAAAAGAAGTAATGACGGTTGTATCTGGCAGCATGGATGCCCTTCTTCCAGGCAAGAGCGAATGGCAGACATTCGCGCAAGGTGATTCATTTGAAATTGAAGCGAACGTGAAATTTCAGGTGCGCTTGGCAGGCCAAACCGCTTACTTCTGTACTTACGAATAACATCTCGGCTGTAACAGTGGTATCAGGCTCAATCATCACTCCCTAGATAGGCAGAGCCGCTAACGTGCCCCCCGTTTTTGCACGGGGGCATACGTCTTAAGCTTGTTGTCATGTTTAGCGCAGCACCAACTCCTCAACGGGAACAGGCCGACTAAAGAAGAAACCTTGATAAGTTTCACAACCATTATCTTTCAAAAACGCTAATTGCGTTTCCGTTTCTACCCCTTCAGCCAGTACTTGCAACCCTAGGCCTTTCGCCATTTGAATAATGGTACGCGTAATGACTTTACCTTCCTCTTCCACGTCCGTGCTTTGTACAAACCCACGATCGATTTTGAGCTTATCAACACGATATCGATGCAAATAGGCCAGTGAAGAATAACCGGTGCCAAAATCATCGACGGCCAATGCAACCCCTAGATTTTTCAATCCAGCTAAGGTGTCCAATACTTGGCTGCTTGGTTCCAACAATGCGCCTTCCGTAATTTCTAGCTCCAGCCAGGTAGGATCAATACCCGTTTCCTTTAGTAGGCGCGTCAGTCGATCAACCAAACCTCCTGCCATAAATGTCGGCTGGGTAATATTGACGGCCAACATAATCGGCTTCACACCTGAACTCTGCCATTGCTCTAGCTGGCGGCAAGCCTTACCAAGTACGTAGCTGTCTAGGTCCGGCATCAAGCCGTTGTCTTCTGCAACAGGCAAAAAGCGACCAGGTTGTATGACTTCACCGTCGTCTCTGTACCAGCGAATCAGCGCTTCAACGCCAACAACGTCGCCTGTTTCAATAGACACTTGAGGTTGATAATGCAGGCGCAGCTCATTATCGGCCTGTAACGCAACTCTGAGCTGGTTCCCCAGTTCGAGTCTATCCGACACGACCTGCGTCATTTCATTGTTATACACCGCGACACTATTTCGTCCACTGTGCTTCGCTTGATACATAGCGACATCCGCATTACTTAACAATTGCGTAACGTCAGAGCCATGCTCGGGGAATATGGTAATACCTAGGCTAGCGGTAATATGAAGCTCTTGCCCAACCCCGACATCAAACGGGGTTTTCAATAGTTGTATGATAATTTCGGCAACATTTTCAACTTGCTGATCACTAGCAATGTTCTCCAAAATCACAACAAAATCATCACCGCCTTGACGAGCAACGGTATCCGAGTCACGTAGCCGTTGACGCATTCGCTGTGCAAACTCTTGTAATAAACGATCACCAGCAGGATGCCCAAGGCTGTCATTAATATGCTTAAAGTGATCAAGGTCTATCGCAATAACGCCTACTTTGCGTTTGTTTACCGTGGCGTCATTAATCGCACCTTCGAGTCGGCTGAGTAGTAAAGTTCGATTAGGAAGATTGGTGAGCGAGTCGTAATTAGAAAGGTGCTTAAGCTGTTGCTCATGCTCTTTCATCCGCGACATATCGGAAAACACCACCACATAATGAGTGAGCCTTTGCTGATCATCACGCACTTCAGTAATCGTTTGCCACTGCGGATAAACTTGGCCATTTTTGCGTTTATTCCACACTTCCCCGCGCCAGTAACCACGGTCTTGAAGTTGCTGGCTCATACGATCAAAAAAGCTGTCGTTATGACGCTCTGACCGTAACATCCCCATCAGCTGAGCCGTGGCCTCACGCTCAGAATATCCCGTAATAGTGCTGAATGCTGGGTTAACCGCTTCGATACGAAAATCAGAATCGGTAATGACTACCCCTTCCATGGTGAATTCAAATACCGTCATGGCTAAGCGCAAACGGTTCTCTTTTGCTTGCTGCTCGGTGATATCTTGAATAGAACCGACCCGTGCGATGACTTTATTCTCGCCATCCACAATCACTTCTGCACGACCATGAATCACCTTCTCTGCACCAGAAGGTAAGCTCACACGATAAATCATGTCAGATGGTTTTCTTTCCGCCATGCTTTCAGTCAGGGTTTGTGCAACTTTCTCAATATCACCCGGATGAATATATTCAAAGTATTGTGACAAACTCACAACACCAATAGATTCATCTTGTTCAAAAATAGCTGCGGTTTGCGGAGTAATTGTAATCTTGTCTTTTACAACATCGTCATACCAAGACCCAATTTTGGCTAACCGCTCCGTTTGTTGTAATAACTTTTCTCTATCTTCTAGCGCTGCCATCACATGTAGGCGCTCTTGCATCAAACAGCACAGCTGAGCAAATGTACCCAGCTGAGCGAGTTTACGGCTAGAGGTTTCAGGGATTCCGGATGGTAGTGTAATCAGTAAAAAACCAATACATCCAACATTATCAAGTACCGGAACTTGAAGCATACGGACACCGCCCAGCAACTTCCTAAGTTCACCTTCAGTATTGGTCTCTTTATATTCTTCTGAGAAAGTTGATGTAATATCGCGGTTTGATTCTTGCCAAAAATTTTCTGCAAGATTGTTGAGTCCGTCCGTATCGCTAAACGACACGCTCACCAGCATCTCAGGACGCTTTGTTGACGGATCTGGCGCAATAAACATGGTCGCGCTACACGCTTTCATTAAACGTGCTATTTGCAGTAATGCACCTTCAATATCACTGGCTAAAGTCTCAGAACGTGTTGTAAGAAATACACGCATAGTTCGCTCTAGAATAGTTTCTAGGCGTAAATCAGACGCGCCAAAGCGCCCCCCTTTATGAGTGCCAGCTCGTTGTGCTTCTTCTTGTACTCTTCTCCAGCCATCACTCGGCTGATACTTACCTTCGGCTGCGGACGACAACGCCTTCATGCAACTACTCCACCTACCGTCATGTTCAACGGACTACACCGGTCTGAACGCATATGTGTGTCACCGCACTGATCTAAGCCACAGCGTCATTCCTATCAGTGTAGACTATATCCAGAAGCTCTCATGGTCTGAAAGCACGTTCACGAACGAGACTGTCAAATTGCGACAATAGTTATTTTAACAGGCCAAAATACATTATTTGTAAAATTGGAACACCGAAAATGTTTGTAAAAGAAGACCTCATCGCGTTAGTTCAAATGACCATGCCCTTCGGTAAATATCAAGGACGCCGATTGTGCGATATTCCTGAAGAGTACTTACTTTGGATGCAAAAAAAAGAATTTCCGAGCGGGCGTCTTGGACAATTACTGGCCCTTATGCTTGAGATTCGTATACATGGTGTGGAAGATGTTTTGACCCCTTTAAAAAAAACTTATGATGCTAAACTAACTCAACCACCTGCCAATGGAGTTCATTGAGCTATGCCAATACTTGGGTTACTGGAAAGTGACGTTCTATATCCTGATTTAATTGATGATTACGCTTCCTATGGCAGCATGGTTCGTAAAAACCTCGCGGCCCTAGATAAGCATTTAGAGTTTCGTCACTACCGCATCCAGGAAGGTGAATTTCCAAGCAATCTTGATGAATGTGATGCCTATTTAATTACCGGTTCAAAAACCGGCGTGTATGACAGCGAACCTTGGCTTGAGCCGTTAGCACAATGGATTAAACACGCGTATACCCACAAAGCGAAATTACTCGGCATCTGTTTTGGCCATCAAATGTTAGCGCATTGCCTTGGCGGCCATGCAGGCCAAAGCCACAAAGGTTGGGGGGTGGGCAATCATATGACTAACATAAAGCATCTACCGATTTGGCTTAACGATGATAGTAATGCTTACCAGCTGATTTATAGTCATAAAGATCAGGTGGAGAGCTTACCTCCCAAAGGAAAAGTCTTAGCCAGTAGTGACTTTTGTGAATACGCCGCTTGGTACATTGGCGACCAAGTATTGAGCTTTCAGGGACACCCTGAATTTACCCCAGAGTATTTTTGTCGATTACTAGAAAGACGCCGTGATGACGTAGGATCAGACCTGCTAGACCAAGCACTCGCTAGCATTGATCAACCCAACGACAGCGACAAAATTTTACGCTGGATGATTGAGTTTATTCATATTTAGTGTGTTCAAACGTCACAGAGATTTTTTTACATACCAGCAGCTGGCTTCTTTTTTTAAGCCTTCTTTGTCAGCCCAAGCCAATGCGGCTTTTACAAGCGCTTCGGCCAAGCCTTTCCCGCGTAAACGGAAAGGAACATACGTGTGCGTAAAGTTCACTGACGTTCCGTGAAGCTCATAATCTAACACGCATTCATTACCGTCTTGCTCAAGCACAAAACGACTATGTTGAGATTGATGTTCTACCATGAAAAACCTCTATTGGGTTCGTGTATTTCATTGAAAACGGTGAGTGTCCAGTTGCAGCGATAGCGTTCGATACCCAGCCAGCTGCAATGAACCTTGATAACGATCACCGCCGTCGACGCTAAATTCAAAAACATAGGTACGCACGGCCAAAGGTCGGCCTTTGTTCCAGCGTATCTTTGTTGAACTGAGCTCCACGGTCTGATCCAGTAACTGCAAACCATCTTGTTCACACTGACGACGTAAGTAACTCATAGCCCACTCTCGTGCCTTCTGCTGCTTCTGCAGCAAGGGCCAGACCATCAAGCCCACACCAAACAAGACCACAACAATCAGTAAATCCACAGTTCACAACCTTCTGACTTATTTATGTACGACGATTAGAGGGGGGATTCTCAAGACAATTCCCTCAACGATCAGGATAAACGATATACTACCGCAAATTGACACCGACGCCTCGGAGACCCTAACAATGGCCGCTAAAAGAGCATGTGCTTGCCACATTCTGGTGAACACCCAAAAAGAAGCTGAAAACCTGCTTGAGCAACTGAACAAAGGGACAGAGTTCGATAAGCTCGCGCGCAAACACTCGACATGTCCATCAGGCAAAAGTGGCGGCTCACTTGGCGAATTCGACAAAGGCGATATGGTCAAAGCGTTCGACGAAGCCGTGTTCAAAGGTCCTCTACTGAAAGTTCAAGGCCCAATCAAAACTCAGTTTGGCTGGCACCTGATTAAAACGCTTTACCGTCACTGATCAATCATCAGTGACAGCAAACACTATTTTCCAACCCATTCATCAGAGGTTCCCATGGCTGACATCGGACTATTTCATACGCTAACGGTTAGCGACGTTCAAAATCAGGGCCTGTATCTGAATGATGGCGAAGGCGGAAGAATACTTCTACCTAAACGGTATGTTCCAGACAATACGAATGTCGGTGATGAGATCAAAGTGTTTGTTTACCTTGATTCGGACGACCGCCCCATTGCGACCACACAACGCCCCCGCGTAACCTTGCATCAAGCCGCCAACCTTCAAGTGGTGGATGTGAATACCACGGGAGCCTTCCTTGACTGGGGGTTGCCGAAAGATTTGTTTGTACCGTTTGCCGAGCAAAACCAACGCATGGAACCGGGCAATAATTACGTCGTGTATGTAACCCTCGACAATACCGGCCGATTAATCGGCAGCAATAAGCTCAATCGATTTATACAAGACGAGGCCAAAGCAATCTGGCCGGGCGAGCCTGCGCCGTTTGAACAAGGCGATAAAGTGAAAATGCTGATCGCTCAGCGTACCGACATTGGCTACAAAGCGATTGTAAACGACAAATACTGGGGCGTACTGCACGAAAGTCAGATTCATACGGCCATTCGCGTTGGTCAGCGTTTTGAAGGCTATGTACGCCGTGTGCGTGAAGAAGATCACCGTCTTGATCTTTCTCTAGAGCCGTTAGGCCACACCCGCGCAGACCCTGTCGCCAAAAAGATACTCGCTAAATTACATGAATCTGGTGGCTCATTGGGTCTTGGTGACCACAGCCCTGCAGATCTTATTGAACTGCACTTTGGCGTCAGCAAACGAGCTTTCAAGATGGCCATGGGCAAGTTGTTCAAACAACGTGAGATAGTGATTATTCCTGAAGGCATCTGTTTGCCTGATCACCCCGCTGCCGCTTCTGGCACCAGCGAGCGCAAGGCGCACCGCTCAAGCACCATTCCGCGCAGTCAAAAAACAGAGAAGAAAACACCAGCAGCCAAGACCGATCAAAAAACACCCAGAGATACCGACACCATGACCACAGATTCACCGAAAGCCGATGCCACCGATACCGCAACGGTGCAACCGTGGGGCAAACACACGAAAAAAGCATCCCACAGCGACGCGAACAATCGTTCGCCAGAGAACGATTCAAAACGCTCCACAAAGCATTCCAAGCCTGCCAACACTCAGGATAAGTCGACAAAAAGCAAAAAGACGGTGTACCGCAATCCTAAAAACAAAACTGCCTCAACACTGTCACTGAAAAAGTAACGCAAATCACGGTAATAAATAACGCTGGGCCTTCAGAACGAAGAGCCCGGTTGTGTTAAAAACTCAATTTCTTCCGCAGTACTCTCTCGGCCTAACAACTCGTTTCGATGCGGGTAGCGACCAAAACGGTCGATGATGTCTTTGTGCCGTATTTCAAAATCCAAATTATTTTCAAGTCCCGGCTGGGAGAATAAGCCCAACGCCTCCGAATGTATCTTTGCGGATTCGCTGTGCATGTACGGCATGTATAAAAAACTGCGCTGGGGTCCTTCCAACTGCTGATCCCAACCCAGCGACACCGCTTCCTGGGCAAGCACTAACGCCAAAGGGTCGGCAGTAAATGCCTTAGGGTCATCTCGATAGATATTTCGTGAGAACTGATCAAGTACCAGTATTTCAGCTAAGCGCCCTTGTATATCACCGCGCCAGTCAAACAATTCACCGACCGCTGCAGCGTGATAAGTCGTTTCAAAGCGACGCCGAATCTCAGCATCCGTTTTCTCCGATTTTTCAAACCATTGCTTTGGAGATAGCTCGTCAAACCAAAACCGAAGAATGTCATTAGGATTATGCATGTTCACCTCCAACAATTGCCCATCATCTAGGCTTGCGTCGCTCGTTTTTCACTCAAAAAACGCGTATAGTGCCGCCCTTTCGTCCAACCCGTCAGAATCAGGATACGCCCGTGATTTCTACCGCAAATATCACCATGCAGTTTGGTGCCAAGCCACTTTTTGAAAACATCTCCGTTAAATTCGGTGATGGCAATCGTTACGGCCTTATTGGTGCCAACGGCTGTGGCAAATCCACCTTTATGAAGATTCTCGACGGCTCGTTAGAGCCAAGCGGCGGTAACGTTAGCATCACTCCTAACGAACGTCTTGGCAAACTAAGCCAGGATCAGTTTGCCTTTGAAGAGTTTACTGTGATCGACACGGTGATGATGGGCAACAAAGAACTGTGGGACATTAAAGAAGAGCGTGATGGTATCTACGCTAATCTTGAAGCCACCGAAGACGATTACATGCGAGCCGCCGAACTCGAAGGCGAGTTTGCTGAGCTGGATGGTTACACGGCAGAAAGTCGTGCAGGCGAGCTTTTACTTGGCGCAGGTATTCCAACAGAACAACACCAAGGCATGATGTCGGAAGTTGCTCCGGGCTGGAAACTTCGAGTATTGCTGGCTCAGGCCTTGTTCTCAAACCCGGATATTCTATTACTCGATGAACCTACCAACAACTTGGATATCAATACCATTCGTTGGTTGGAAAGCATTCTCAATGACATGAAGTGTACCATCGTCATCATCTCGCACGACCGTCACTTTTTGAACTCTATCTGTACTCACATGGCTGACATCGACTACGGCGACATAAAAATCTATCCGGGCAATTACGATGACTTTATGATTGCATCGACCCAAGCTCGTGAGCGCCTGCAATCAGAAAACGCGAAGAAAAAAGCGCAAATTGCTGAGCTTCAGCAGTTCGTTTCGCGCTTCTCGGCCAATGCCTCAAAAGCCAAGCAGGCGACCAGCCGTGCTAAGCAAATGGATAAGATCAAGCTGGATCACATTAAACCGTCTAGCCGTCAAAACCCATACATTCGTTTCAACCAAGAGAAAAAGCTACATCGCCTAGCGCTTGAGATTGAAGGCCTAGCACACAGCTACGATGGCGAAGCGCCGCTGTTTAAAAACACCAATTTGTTGGTAGAAGCGGGTGAAAAAATTGCCATCATCGGTGCTAACGGCGCTGGTAAAACCACCTTCTTAAAATGCCTAGTAAACGATGTCACACCAACCTCTGGCATGATTAAGTGGGCTGAAAACGCAGATATTGGTTACTACGCTCAGGATCACGAATACGAATTCGACAGCGGCGAAAATCTTTTCGACTGGATGGAACGTTGGAAAACTGAGAATCATGACGATCAGGCGGTACGTGGCACATTGGGTCGCTTACTGTTCAACCAAGACGACATCAAAAAGTCCGTCAAAGTCTGTTCTGGTGGTGAAAAAGGTCGCTTGCTGTTTGGTAAGTTGATGATGAATGATCACAACGTACTGCTAATGGATGAACCGACGAACCACATGGATATGGAATCCATTGAGTCACTCAACATGGCGTTAGAAATGTACGAAGGCACGCTGCTGTTCGTCTCTCACGACCGTGAGTTTGTCTCATCATTGGCAACACGTATCATCGAAATCCGCGACAACGAAATTGTCGATTTCCACGGTACTTACGACGAATACTTGAAGTCTCAAGGCATTAGTTAATTAGCCATAAACCTCTGGCGTCAGCACTATAAACATGCCTCGCCTACTTGGTATGCCCCAACTCGGGGCGTACCAAACCTTCCTAACCGTCAAGCTGTCATATTACCGCCGCATTTCACAGTACTTTGTCTGACGCTCATGTTCTGGCCTGCTAGTTGCTTTATTTCAGAAAAATCTAAATAAACAATTCAACGCCTTGGCTGAGTTTCAATTTAGTACCGCTGTGATCGGTGATGAACCACCTGCAATCAATGCCTGCCCAAGACGTATTCTCAGTTGTATTAGGAGACCCTAATGAGAAGCTTGATCTTCACTCTTATGTTAGTGCTAGTGCCTGCCTTTGCCCCAGCACAAAGCTTCGGCATGACTGATGCCGAGGCGATTAATGTGTCAGGACGTCAACGTATGCTTTCCCAACGTATGATGAAAAGCTATCTCATGGTCGGTGCACAAATTAAAGCCGATATTGCACAACGCCAACTAGACGAGTCCGTCGCCCTCTTCGAGTCTCAATTTATTGAACTACGAGATTACGCTCCCAGCGATGAAGTGAATGCCAAGCTTGATCAAGTTGAGGTCATTTGGCTAACACACCGAGAGAAAATTCTTGCCCGCCCCCGCAAAGGCGATGCGCCACCGCTGATGCAAGAAAACCTCATATTATTAAACGCCTGTAACGAAGTAGTAAAAGAAATTGAAGCGTACTCAGGCATTGAAAGTGGCAAGCTGGTCAATATGTCAGGGCGGCAACGTATGCTGTCGCAAAAAATTGCCAAAGCCTACGTCGCTATTGCTTGGAATGTCAGCGCGCCAAATTTAGAAGAAGAATTTGCAGCAGCCATTCAGTTATTCGACGAGTCACTCTCAGACCTTGAAGCCAGTGATATGAATACCGAAGAGTTAAAGTTAGCGTTAATTAAAGTACGTAACCAATGGCGCTTTTCACAATCCGGCTTCCGCTTAGGCGATGATGATCGCTATGTACCGACCGTGATTACAGTCACTACCGACTCTATACTGCGCAAAATGAACGACATCACCGGACAGTACGCTAAGGTGATGGAGTCTGCTCAGATGATGGCCAGTGACGAGTAACGATTTACTGGCAGCTAAACCGAAAACTGTCATCTAGGGCAGCACTAACGAACTAAACCCTAGCTCGTTCATCTCGGCACACAATTCTTCACGTGCCGGATCATCTGCGCCACACGCCGTAAGTACGACTGAAAACCAAAAGACTAAACCGACATTCTTCACTTGCATCACACTGACTCCTTACAACAGTGTGTGCCTATTCTCACTGCGGATATTTTTTGCTGCTATGCTAAATAGATAGGAATTATTAGGATAGCAGCATGCGCCCGGTTACAAGAGATGACTACCCCATTGAAAGCCTTCACAGAACCGTCTCGGGTGTCACCTTTTTTAAAGAGCTAATGAAGTCTGACCCAGAGCAGTTTGAACTTTTAATGAGCTTAACGAGATTTGTGACGGCCGATGAAGGAGAAGTCATTGTTCATAAGGGCGACAAAGCGAATGTGCTCTATTTCTTATTGAAGGGCCAGTTAGACGTTACTGCCGATGACACCTCCGAAACATCGCTCAACCAAATCAATCCCGGCGAGCCGTTTGGCGTAATGGCCATGGTCTTGAACTTTAAACGTTCAGCCTCTATTCACGTCACTAGCCGCCAGGTATTGCTCGCTGGCATTGAGTTTGATCACTTCAGCTTAAACCCCAGTGTTAGCGTATTTACCTTATCTACCCGCATTATCTTCTTCCGAATGCTGAACAGTAATATTCGCTGGGCATTAGAGAAGAATAAAATTAAAAACCGCCAACACCCCTTGGTTGAACGTATCCATGCGCTTCCCATTTACAGTGGCAAAAAGGATATAGCCGCCGAACTTCATGCGTTAATGGAGCTTGCCCATCTTCAAGCAGAGCTACTTCGTGACTGGAATGAATTCACCGAAGAATAAAGTTCGCTCCCTAGACTGATCTCAGTGCTTGTACTGGATCAGTCTGTTGCTAAAACAAGACTTCATATACCTTCAAACATAAGCGCATAAGGCATAGAATCAGGCTCCTAGACGGATTTCCGCCGTAACACCTAACGCTGAAGTATTAATATGCCTGAGTATATATCCTGGGTGTTAATCGCCCTTGCGCTCATTGGCCTGCTGGCCATTGTCCTTGAAGAAGTAATTCACATTAATAAAGCCCAATCCGTACTGTTTCTTGGTGCTGTCTCTTGGGTCACCTTATTTGCCGCAAGCGCCCACACAGAGCTGCATGACGATGTGATGTTAGGGCTGCAAGAAAACATCGGCGAGATTGCTAGTTTGTGGCTATTTCTCACCGCTGCCATGACGTTTGTGGCATATCTAAACAAAAAAGGGCTGATTGAAACCTTAATTTTCAGGCTACTGCCTCACAAAATTTCAGAACGAAAGCTGTTACTGCTTACCGGCCTGTTTGCGTTTTTATTCTCATCATTAGCCGATAACATTACTGCAACTCTTGTCTCCATTGCCTTAGTATTATCACTCAATCTCGACGTAGCGAAAAAGCTGCGGTTTGCGGCCGTAACGGTCTTTGCCGTTAACTCCGGCGGTGTAGCTATGATCACTGGTGACGTCACCACCTTGATGATTTTTCTCGACGGGAAAGCAGAAATAACCAACCTATTACTCCTCGCTGGCCCCGCTATATTAGCCGTAGGGGTGCTAATTTTGTTAATGATGAAACCGCTATCGGACGTCGTTGTGATCAATAAAAAAAGTCATGACTTACAAGCCGTCGACATCACCATTGCCTTGGTCTTTTTAAGCACAATTTTTACAACGATCGCGTTTAACGTCGCCTTTGATATCCCACCTGTACTGACCTTTCTTACGGGATTATCGGTGATGTTCTTGGTCGCAAAATTCATGGGGGAAGATACTGAAAATGATCCCATCATGGATTACATTCGTCGTATTGAGTTCGATACCTTGATGTTCTTCTTAGGAATTCTATTGATTGTCGGCGCGCTGAAAGAGATTAATGCGCTGGATGCCTTTGTTAGCATTTATGAATACATTCCAGCGTGGCAAGCCAACTATTTGATGGGATTAATTTCATCACTGATTGATAACGTGCCACTTACTGCCGCACTGCTTAAATCAGACGTCACCATGACCGCCGCTGAATGGCTATCGCTAACGTACGCTGTGGGTGTTGGCGGGTCACTACTGATCATTGGATCTGCAGCCGGTATTGTAGCAATGAGCAAAGTCGATGAGCTTACCTTTGGTAGCTATATGCGCTTTATCGTAGCTTTGCTGCTGGCCTACACGGCAGGCTACGGACTGACCATGCTACTAGGGCAATTCCTAAGCAGTTGATCTAAAAAGGCAGTTGATCAAAAAAAGAGTAACCGTTATACATGCCCATTAACGGTTACTCTCTTCCTCCATTTTTTCATTCAATGCTTTTTCAGCCATCTCAGAAATAGGCCCGGCCATTTGATCCATCATGCCATCCAGCTTACCGCCAATTTTCTCTTCCATGACGGCTGGGTTTAAGCCCCCTTTTTCCGCTAATTGCGAAAAAAGGTTTTCCATCTGATTGTCAATGGATGAGCTACTTGATCCTTGCGAGGGACTTTGGTTAGTCCCGGAGTTTTGCAGCTGACCAATGATTTGCTGAAAAGCAAACGACATCGCTTTATCTTTTAAGCTCATCAAAATGCCTGCGTTGGTAGGCCTGTTGTATCTAAATCAAACGAATTACGGTCCGCAGAAAAAGTACCTACCGTGGCGGTGTTTAAGGTTAAGTTCCAAGAGGATGGCATACTCGTTGGCCAGGTATTAATATCGTCCAAACCATCCCCAAGACCCGCGGCTTTTGCTCGTCCTTTTTCACGTAACTTAGTGATCAGCGTGGCTTCATTCGCATTCGTCCATGTTGATGGGTCACCAGTAAGATTAGCAGCGGTGAGTACTTGCTTTAACCAACTCCCGGCATTGCCCCCTGACACCATGCCCCCAGGAGACCAAACGTGCCAGCGTGTAATCATCGCCAACGCCTTCTCTGAGGTGAAGTAATCACCAATTAAGGCGTTGCGCGTTCCACCACTTCCATCCGAAACCGTTGCCGTGCCATCCCATTCTGTCGCTTGAATATCGCGCACTCGCATTCGAGCGTATGTCCACATTTCTTCTTGCACATCGCTCGAAAGGCGACACATCATTTGCACACGATAAAACCAATGCCACGTACGGAAATAGTCACCTAGCTCACGAATACGTGGAATATCCACATAATCTGTCGCCGTTAATTGAAAGGACAACCAACCTGAGTACTTATGCTTTGAGGTATCAAAGAAGTCATCCCCCTTCGTTCCCCAATCGTCAGATGGACGCACACCAAAGTATTCAAAGTAGGTTTGATATTCCGTTGGATGATTCACTCGCAAACGTGCTAATAAAGGCACGAGTTCGCCATTGCCCGGTTTATTAGGACTGGCACTTTCTAAAATACAAATCGTCCAGTGGTAGGGACCAGCAGACACAACCGCTCGGTCATAGGCGTTCATACAATCAAAATAGCCTAACGATTCACGCTCACAAATTGAACGTATCGTACGGTAGGTCGACTTCTCGGCAGCGGTCATGGTAGCCCATGTTTTGCCAGTACAGTGGTCAGGTAAAAACTCTGACTCTGGCGACCAAGTATGATCATAACGAGGCAGCGACACTGGGCCACCCCAACCTGCATAGGCACTGTAACCACCTACCACCGTATGCGTGTCGTTTTGACGTGCCGTCGGCAAGGTGTAATGACCGGTAAAGTCGCGCATCCACACCCGAGGCGATGCATTAGTCATAGCGTCATGACGAATAAAATTCTGACTTTGAAGTGAGGTACGAGTGCCGTTACTCATTGTCCACGCTTCAGTAATCAGCTGAATATGGTACAGGTTCGTCGACCAGCGGGACATTTGACTGTCTGTTGTCAAATCCACCACACCACTCACAGGCCCCGTGTAAGGTTCGGTATTTTCGGCCGTGGTGAGCGAATCAGATAATGGGCCGCTACTATTCGGTGAAGCGGGTCGCTGAGCCACCCTCCCCATTTTTGCGTAAATCTGGAACTCACGAACCGATAAGTAAGTCGCCCAATTGTAGTTATTATCAATCGTGCCGACCAAATCACCCAAACCACAGTCAGTCAGTACTTGTTTTAGATTTTGAACGGGGAGAACGATATTTTCATTCACATACCGCTGCAATGTCTGGCGTGTTAAACCATCCGCATTGCCGGTTACACCGCCCGTGTAGTTCATTGGGTTTGGTGTGTTCGCATTGGTGTCATCGCGCGTTTTAACTTGAGCAAACCCTTGAAAAATTGCGACGGCAATAGCTGAACGACTACCGTAATCGCCATCTGCTGTACCAACAATTTCATCTAAACCAATACTGCGCAGGTTTGTTTGCAGAGTTTCAACCTGATTATAGGTTTGGCCATTCACACGTGGAGCTTCGGTGCCGTCATAGCGATATTTATTACTCTTATTGTCGTAATCACCCAACCGTAAATTTTGAATGCCTTGTACTGAGTTGGTTTGCGCAACGGGCTGAGCTGGTGTTTGGTTTTGAGTCGTTGTCGTACTGCTCTGACCAGTGTTCGTGGCTGGCGTTGTTGGCGTCGCACCGGTACCAACACGACCGATTAGCTCCATCAATTCTGATGCTGGGCTATTCATACCACCTAGTGTATATCCGCGACGTTTCGCTTCTTGCTTCAACAACTCTATCCAATCACTCATGACACCAATCTCCGTATTTATTTAGTCTGGGCTATTCGTTTCTGCGACATAATATTTTCCATTTCCGGCACTGCTGGCTAATCGATACACCAAACCGGAATACCCTTCATTGTTGTAGGTCGTTGTTGGGTCGTAAGTTTCATCGCTGTTGGCAACGCCTTTCTTCGCAACTTTTAAGATTTTGTAATCACAAGTCGCGTATTTTGCGCACGCCCCACATCCCGTTTTACGGCGATACACATTGCCCGCGGATGAATAGATATGCAGGTGATGGTGATGCCCGCCCATCCATTCCGTTTTGGTGTTTTCCATAATCACGTGATGGCAGTTGAGGTACATTTTTTCGGCACCTTCGTCTTCAAATAAATCCACCAACTCAAGTGCTTCAACCGGATCAAACGCAGCACGGTTAATACTGCAATATTTATCGTGATCAAGGTCAGCGCTAAAGCCTTCTTCGTGGGTACTGTGGCTTGGCATATCACCACCATGAAATAGCGATAAATCACCAATGAGTAACTGCTCTTTACCTTTGTTATTCCATTCATCACAGACTTTTTTAATTAAATCGACGGTTTCTGCACGCGCCCAATTGTCCGTCATAAAACGGTAGTTAGTCCCTGACAACACGGTAAAACTCGCTTCACCACCATCATCATATTGTGGACTGTAACGCGTGTAGTTTGTCGAAGGTGGGAGCTGCACAAATTGAACATCACCGGCGAGGTTCGCGGCTTTATGAGAAGGCCGAGTCGTTGTTGCAGCTTCCATTGCTGTAATCGTTGCCGTGTCATACACGCCGGTGATTTTTGATTCATCAATGCTGTTGTCAGGGTTTAACGCCATGTGTTCAAGTTGAAACAACGCCACAGTACCTTTGGTGGTGACGCCGTAATCACCATCACACAGACGACCATTCGATGACGACGGCGAAGATACCCAATAACCAAGCTCCAACAAGCGTTCTTGCAGATCTTTTACGTAAGTGCCGTTTTCGTTAGGGTAGCTTTGGCCATTCCAGGTGTGCGTTGCGTCGTTATCACCTTTCTTTAATTCAGTAATAGTGACTTCGGTGGTTGTTCCGGTATTGGTTGCTGCGGCACCATTTCCGTCACCATTATCGGTACCGTTTCCTTCAGTACCATTCCCTACTGTATTATCGCCACCATCGCCATTAGCGTTATTTCCCGCTGCGCCATTGTCGGTCGCCCCAGATGCGTTTGATTGCCCGCCACCAGGTTGAGTAGCCGATCCGCCTGGAGCGCCACCGGCCGATGGAGTCGTTGCCGTACCAACACGCCCAATTAACGACAACAACGACGCCAATGGGCTGTCCATGCCTGCTAAATTGTAGCCGCGTGAACGGGCGTAATTCTTGATGTCATCAAATGGGCCGGGCATATCTCTCTCCTAAATTAAATTCTTTAAAGACAAGTCGCGCTGTACATCATCAGGCAATGATGACTACTTTTTCGTCACGGCTAATCATTGAGCCAGGCTTAGGCGCCTGCTCTTTCACCTCTAGCTCACTGTCCTTTTCAAGGTCATTTGCATAGTCAAACTCGATACCTAGCTCGACTAACAACTCCGCAGCGTTCGCTAAAGTAAGCCCTTCCAATTGAGGCACGACTGCCACCTGATCAGGTGAAATAGGCGGTGGTACAGGCACCACCTTAAACGACAACTTGCTGCTTAATTCTGAACTGAAGTTAAACTGATTCTGAGTGGTCGCATCCACTGTTGTGCCAAACAGTTGGCTTTTACTTGTTGTCGATGTTGAGGTGCTTGCGCTCATAGACAACGACAAATTCACTTCCGCTGACGCTTCTGGAATGTGATACCAAGTAGGTTGGTAGCCAATGCTTCGAAGCTCACGTGCGTAATCGTCACCTTCTGAGTACATTGCTTTGAAAGACTCTAGGGTGGCTGCATCAATTTGCTGCTGCGCTTGCGCAACGCCTCGTCCTATTTCTGAAATCAAGTCGCCTACCGATGCCGCGCTGTTATTTTGCAACTGACTTCTTTTTCTAAACGTCGCCATCCTTAACCCGCCTCAATCAAAGTACGTTTACCAATCGTGACCCAAATTCGTATCCCCGGATCTACCTGCGCGTGTGCTTGTGGCGATTGCGCCACGACGCGACCATGCTTTGATGGTTGACCTTCCACATCAATCACGGATTCGTACTCAAATTCAATTTTCAAGCCGGCTTCGCGCAGTTTTCGATGCGCCAGACGCTCGGTATATCCACTAACATCAGGCACAGCAACAGACTTATTACCCGCTTTATTCGCTCCGTTATCCGGACGATATTTAATGCTAATTTCAGATAGAACATTGGCATCTACTTTTTCTAATTCATCGCGCTTGATAAAACTTAAGCCATTCCCGTTTTGTCCCGGCAGAGCCTTAATTTTTATTGAGACATCGTTGAGTTTAAATTCATTGTTGTTCTTTTTAAGTCGTGTATTCGCTTCTTCAAGATTGTCACTTAAGCGAGAAAGGAGATCCGGCATACTGACATCCGCCCCTTGCGCTTCAGAAATCGTAGAGATTTCTTTATTCAAGCGGGCAAGCTCTTGATTTTTTGCGGCAATTTGCGTTGAAAACTTGGCTTCTACCGCTTGTTTTTCTTTAAGTATTTGCGCATCTTTCGCCTTAAGCTGTGTCGCTAAAGTTGCATTCTCACTCGATAGATTTTTTATTTGCAAAGCGTTAGAACTGCTCGAAGACTTCAGTGTTTTTAACTGCGAGTTAACACTCTCAAGTTCAGTATCGCGCTGACGAAGCAGTTCCTGAGTGCTGGATAGAGATTTTGTACGCTGATCTAGCAACACCGAGATCGATGCTTTAGCCGCCGTTTCCGTCTCAATACGTTTGTTTAACGTAACCACATCACTTTCAAGTACTTTAAGTCGCTCAGTATCCGCTTTAGCGACCGTAGCAAGCGGTATACCTGTGGAACGAAGCGCCATAATTTGTAAGGCAACTTCAATTTTTTGCACACCAAAATCAATGGCCGTACCGCTCATTGAAACCGGAGTATCCGTCAAATCTTTATAGCGGCTTCCATCTTTGTATTGCAACTTAATATACGGCGCAAAAGTACCCAGTGCCATGCTGGCATCTTTAATGAGCACGGCTCCTTTGGCGTTTGTTTTTGCTGTTCCGCGTACCACTTGGCTGCCATTTTTATTACGAGCCAAGGCACGAATATCACGAGACGCGATAGGTTTGCCATTAAGGTCTTGTAAGACAGCTTTATAGGTCATTGCCATGATTATTTAACCACCCTGTAATGAATGGTTTCTGTCTGCCCTTGGCAATCAATCACCACGATGATTCGGTTCTGTTTCGTTTCTTGGGTGGCAATCAATAGTTGCGTAGACGCTACACCATCAACGGTGGTTAAGAGTACACCCTCACTCAATTCAGTGGCTGGCTTCAACGCGCTACGGCCTTCCGATTTATTCAATGCGTCTGAACGTTCTCGATCGATATTTACTTCAACCTCAACGTCTGTAGCAGGCTCACCATTCGCATGATTCACATACACATTGAGTACGACTTCCTTGGCACTCTTTCGAATCAGCTCGGTTTCAATGACATGCGCGGGTGTTCCTTGATTTACAGGAACAGCAACAAAACTACCGCTCAACGTGCTCGTCACACTTTGCTTAGAGTTCGTACTTGTAGATGAGTCATTTTTCGCTTTTATCAAAAAGCGTTTTACGGACTCTCCACTTTCTTCAGTATTCACTTGCAAACTAAAATCAACTTTCAAGTCGAATTCCAATTTTGGAATTTGATAGCGAATACCCTCTGGCCCGCTCACAGCAGCCATGTCATCTAGGCGTAGTTGGGCTTCGGCCAAACCATCTGCAAGACTGACTAGATAATCGTCTAGGCTGTCGCTAATTTCATCAATCAGATCATCACTCATATCGGTCCGATGTTCCTGTATCCCTATTTAAACGCCGTTCTTCTGCCCGGCGCTCCAATTTTTTTTCTGCTATTTTTTCTTGAAGCTTCTGATGAGCTTTTTCTTCTATTTTCTGCTGAATCTTCGCTGCTGTTCTTTCTTCTATTCTTTCCTGAATCTTCGCTTCTAATTTTTTTCGGGATTTTTCTTCTAACTTCTCTTCCATCTTCTTAGCTAATCTGGCCTGAGATTGTTCAGCCAGTATGTCATTCATTTTTTTAACAAGGCGTTCATTGGCTCGCTCAATTCGCTGTTGATCACGGGCATCTAATTCTGACTGCTCTTGCCTTTTTTGTTCTTGTTTGGTGCCAACTAATTCATTGCGCAATTCAAGCTGACGCTCAAGGTCGGCATTTTCTTCTTTACGAGCCTCGGCCAATTTTTTCTCTAACCGTTTTTTATGCGTTATTTCAACGGCCTCTTGAAGCACGTCAGCCCGGCGTTGCGCTAATTTTTTCTCAACGATACTTTGGGTGGCAGCAGCCAACCTTTCATGGGTACGTTGCTCCCAATAATTTTCTTCACGTATCTGATGTAAACGTTTTTCAACACTCAACTCTCGACGTTTAAGCGCTGCTTGTTCATCCAGTTCACGTTGACGCTTATCAGCAAGAATATTGGCCTGTTGCTGCAAACGCCGTTCTGCCAACCAGTTTTCTTGCTGCTGCCTATCTGCTTCCGCTTCGCGCCGCCAAATGATGCGGCGGCGTTCACTGGCTTGTGCCTGTGCCTCCAACACCTTCTTTCGAGCAAGCTCTTCACGCTTTTGAAGTTCTATCGATTCAAATCGTTTTTCAGCGTCTTTACGCTGTCTCGCCAAGCGTTCTCGGTAGCGTATTTCAGCGGTTCGCTTACGCTCATCTATCTTTTTTTGTCGCTTTTCTTCAAGGCGACTTTCAACTGTATGCGTTTTAACAGGAAAACGTTGTTTGTCTCGCGCATCCTGCTCTGGCTCGTTGTTCTGCCCTAAGCTGAAAGACTTCAATTGGTCTTCCAGCTCTTGTCGAGTTTTAAGCAGTTCTTTTAACTCATCAGGAATATCTTCCCGGTTGAGTAAATCATCCAGCGCGGGGCGATCTTCCTGAGATGAAGGCTCTTGGTCTTCATCATCAATAAGATCTTCCCAATCGAGATACTCGGACAAATCAGGCTCCCTTACGTACGGGCGTCAACTTCTCGCTCAAGTACTTTTCGAATACGCTCTTCCAGTACTGCCGGTGGTGGAACATTCACCAATTTAGTACGCAATAAGCTCGAACCTTCAGCGCTGTATTGGAATTTTGAGGCGTAAGAAGCACTCACACTTGAGGTGCGCGCGGTTATACCACCAAAACCTAGGAATATTCCGCCTGCCGCTTTTAGGCTTTTTGTTTTTGTCGTTTTACTAAATGAACGCTCGTAGCTCATTGAGATGGAGATTTTCACTTCGATAACGGTATCAACAAACTGGTAGAAGGTCGGTGTAAACCCTAGTTCTAGCAAAGATAGGTCTTGGCCATCGAATTTAACCAATGCGGTTTTTTCGACAGTTTTTGTTTCGCCAGGGTTATCTGGATCAGCCTCTTCAACTTCGTATCTGCCTGACATCATTTGTGCCAAGCGAATGCCCACTTCATCAAGAGCGAATTGAGCCTCGGCTACTGCGACACCCATCGAACGAATCATGTCCGGAAATGGAACGTCCAGCAGCTGCTGGCCTATTGGTGAGTTCATACCCATAAGGAATCCTCTATAACGCAGTAATATATATCACTGCGTTCCTATTAAGTTTCGACTAGGTTTAGCTACGCTTCTGTTGTCTCTTCAGCATCAATCTGAGCACGAATACGCTCTTCAAGAATCGCCGGTGGTGGTACTGGCGTTAACTTCGTACGCAGCAGGCTTGAACCTTCCGCTGAGTAGCTGTACTTGCTGCTGTAGGTTGCATCAACCGTGGTCGTGCGAGCGCTGTAACTACTGCTTTTGTTGTTATTGCCAAAGATGCGCTTAAAGACACCAGACTTGCTACTGCTGTTACTGCCATTGCGATCATTCGTCGATGTGGTACGTGAACGATCAATTTCACGCGTCATTTTGATCGCGATTTTGACTTCAATAATGGTGTCAATGAACTGATAAAAAGTCGGAGTAAAACCTAGCTCCATCATGGATGCTTTTACCGGCTTCATTTTTTGAGCATCTTCGTCGTATTCACGACCAAAGAAGATACGCGTATCTACTTTTTGAATGTCGCCACTACCATCAAGAATAGGATTACCATCCTGATCTCGTTCTAATGCCGTGCCACTCATCATTTCAGCAACTTGCATGCTCGACTCATCAAGCTGAATCTGAGCATCCGCAATCGCCAAAGCCATCTGGCGAATCATGTCTCCCATAGGGACGTTTAGTAAATCCTGACCAATTGCCATGTTATTTCTCCTTAATTATCGGTATTCAAAGAATTCTGCTGACGCTCTTTAAGCTGAGCTTGTAGCTTTTCTTGCAGCAGTGGTGGCGGTGGTATTGCCGTTAACTGCGTTATAATCGAACTGGATGCGGATGCTTCATACGAATACTTATTGCTGTATGACGCATTAACAGAAGCGGCAAAAAAACCGATGCCTCCTGAAATTGAAGCGCCCACCGAAAACTCCGTACTGCTTCCCATCGACATTGCAATTTTTGCCTCGATGGTGACATTCGTCATTTGATAAAACGTGGGGGTGAACCCCAGCTCTAACAAACAATACTTTCGTGAATCAGGACCACCTAATTGCAGCCCCTGAATATCTGGATCAGCCATCGCCTTAGCAATCGATAACGAGGTTTGATCCATTGCGAATTGCGCTTCGGCAATGCTCACCCCCAACTGCTTGACCATGCCTGGCAATGGAGATTCAGACACCATCGACTGCAAACTTGGTTTAGCCATATTTCAGACTCCCGTCATCGCTCAATCACTTGAGCTAAGTGTGCCGCCAGAAGAAACATGGTCGCGAATTGCTTCAAGAAATACCTGAGGTGCAGGAATAGCCTTGAGCTTGGTTTTGATCGTCGATGACGCGGTCACATCAAAGTTAAACTTTTGGTGATAATCAAGGCTGACTGATGCTCCATACATTACCGTTCGATTAGGGTCATCATCATTACTGCCAACGTTGGCATCAAGCTCAAAGCCAAAGCTCTTTTCAACACGCATACTGACGGTCATTTTCAGTTCAATGTCTGTTTCTGAAAAATGATAGAAGGTAGGGCTAAAACCAAGTTCTAATAATGAGCGTTCAACGCTATTACCATTGGCGTCTTTAAAATTAACTTTGCTTTCGCCTAGCATGGTGCCGATTTTCACACCGGTTGAATCCATCGCCAATTGTGCCGATGCGATAGATTTACCCATCTGCTCAATCATGTCCGGCAGACGAGCATCTGTGATGACCTGCCCCGGATTCATTTTTTCAATTCGATTATCAAACATATCGTAAACTCCCTGGCTTTATTAACCGGCAGATGCCAGTGATCGTTCGAGTCCTTCCAGACGGATTGCGCGATTTTTATCAATCGTATCAGGACGGATTGAAAAGTATTTCTGATCCTTTAACTGACGTTCTAATTGCTCTGGTCGAATCGTATAAGAGCGACTCACCCAAGGTAGAAACGCTTTCGCTAAGGGAGCTTTGATGCCATATTCAGCGGCTTTTTTGTTGGCTTCGTTAAATGCTTTTAACGCTTCTGAATTGTTTTCAATTTTCATCAGGCAAATGCCTTTACGCTGCCATGTGTCTATCAAATCTTTCGCTGCGTATTGGTCTAACGTATCTTGCTCTCCGTAGTGCGAGATTGCTCTGTCGCAATACTCGACCACTTCTTCTGCGTGGCCTTGTTTCTCTAGGACTTCTAAGCTGAGGTGCATGTAATAGCGAAAAAATATTTCAGCCGCCCCCTCGTTCACTGCACGCTTTAATGCTTCGCGAAAGTAGCCCAACGCCAGAGTATCCTTGCCTGCAAGGTGATGAATCTTCCCTTGTTCCGCCAGACCTACATGAAAACTCAATTCTTCTGCGGCTTCCATTACGCCAATCTCCGTAATTTATTGCGGATACCCTGCTGCTTTAATTCATGCGCAGCCCAGCGCCCTTGGTGATAATTTAATGACGTACTCGGTTTGCCTTGGGAGTTACGAATATCGGTCTCCCATTGTGATTCGGCAATATCCGTTAATAACGCTAATGTAGATGCAGCACGCTTAATGTCAGCGGATTCACGACTATCAAGCTCAATGTTGTAGCTTTGGTACGTCGTAAGATGACCTTCGCATTGCGCTTCCAGCCCTGACAGCGCCAACATATGATCTGCTAGCTGCGTGGGTGACAAACTGCGCATAACAACAACAGGTAAGGTCGATAATATTTTGGGTAATACTTTTTCTGGAATGTTGAAGTGCTGTGCGAGGTAGTCTTTCAAATCATCCGATTCTTTGGCTTCAATAAGCTGTAAATCAAACGTTTGGTAATTTTGATTGAGTACGGCTAAACCATCTTCGCCACTACCGAAGTAGCCCCATAGACGCGAGGCAAAATCAAAATCAGCGCCGGTACAAATCACAGGGGAATTTGCGTCGGTATTAATCTCAAGCCCTGTTGGCACAACCCCAAGTGTTCGAAGTGAACGCACTATCTCGGGCTTATTTTCCGCAGGGCCAGAATAAAACACATCATAGTAAGCTTCAGCTGGTTGCGATGAAAATATATCTACCCCTAAGCCCTCTAAGCGTTTTTGAAAAACCTCAACCGTCGCAAGTGAGATCTTAGATAATAAAACGGAAGGCGAACGTGTCAGCATTTCTAATGCTTGCTTTACATCAGTACCAATTAATTCAGAAATCACACGAATAACTTCTGCAATCTGGTTGTAACGTTTTACTGAGATTGCTATTTCGTAGGTACCTGCACCGGGGGTGAATTCATCATTTGACGATTCAAGTGAGAAGTCAGCTCCCGTTTCATCAAGTACTGACATTACTTGTTGTGCAGTAGAAAGGTCTAGCGAATCAAGCAGCACGGAAGGCGCTTGATAAAGTTTCTCGACGAGTTCCCTGTCAGTACTTCGAATCACCGGGCGTAGCGAGCGCACTAAAGCAACGCCCGCCTCCCCCATTGAGTTCAATACAATCCTGTAAGTATTGGTGTCCATCTAGAACTCTCACCCAATAAAATCAATCGATCTAATTGGGCAAAACTTTATAAAACGGAAAATGATGTCGCAACAGCACAGCCACTAAACAACCTACAATCATGACCTGTGTGTCGTCTATGTCATGGAATGGAAGGGTTTTTTAAGAAGAATTACACATTATACGACAGTCATAAGCTCACCCATTCGGGTGAACCGTACGAATAACCTTTTGCTCTACAATGATTTACGACTAAAAAATGAGACTTTTTACGCCAAGCGGATATTAGTAAAACCAAGCAGGCCTAAGCGGACAAAACTAATGTTTAAATTTTCGTTAACGATTCTGCTCATAACGAATTGCCAAAGAGTGCAGTGCGTCATCGTGTGATGCTACCCATTCGGTCATCTCTACCGGTATTTCCGACATCTCTGGCCATTTAAGACCGTAGCCACTCGGTTGATACATAGGAGCAAAAAGAGCACAGGCAGCAAGATCTGCTCGCGAGAATTCATCCCCTACAAGATAACGAGTGTTGACATACACTTTGCGTAAATCACTGAGTACCGCATCCATATCAGTCATCGCTTTTTGCGACGTACTTTCATTGATGCTCATCCAACGGCGCATGGAACTCGCTATCTTTTTATATGCAGCATAAAACAGAGCTTTAACGATCACGTTTTGCTTGGCGGTTAATAAAGGAACGACCATCGAAGGGCTGGATAACAAGTGGTGGTATATAAACGTTCTCACCGCGACGCCTGCGACATCGTCGAGCCTTTTCTCCCACGCCAGCGCTTGTTCAGCCAACACAGGATCATGAGGCGTTAGCGGGCGTTCAGGATAGGTTTTATCGAGATAATCAATGATGGCTGAGCTGCCCTGAACAATCGTCCCGTTATCATCAATAACAGGCACCTGTGACTTCTCCGATAAAGACCGGATTTTGCGAACATGTAGCCCAGGCACCAAATTAATTTTTCGAAATGGCAAGCCTTTGTAATCCAAAGCCCAGCGTACTTTTTCACAGTAATGAGAAATTGGAAACTGATATAGCTTTATGGTCATAGTCTCTCCTCAACGAGGGTCAGACAAAGCCTTAACCTCCGCTTGCATAACCCGCCAGCTCTCCAACAAGCTACCGGTTTCCTGCGGAGTCTCTCCACAGAATATATCGTTGGGCGATATCACCGCTCCGTTCGCGACACAGGCTTCCTTAACTAATCCTGTCGCAACCAGTGACTTCCCAACATAAAAATCATGTTTAAAATAAACGTATTTCTCATCCCAGCCGAGGACATAGGTAGCCATATCGAGTTTTGCTAAAAAGCTAACAGGTCGAATGTATACCATGTCTTGTGCGGCGATTAATCGACTTCCTGACGCTCTTTTTAATTCAGACTTAACGCCGTACCAATAATGGAAACGACCTAATTCCATAAAACTCAAGAACCTAAAATTAGGCAAATGAAGCCGCCAGCCCATGTCGTGAGGCCATATTCTAAAATGTTGTTTTATCAGCACATCGACAGAGTGTTTTTTATTTTTTATCTGTACCCAGCACCAGAAAAATCGTACAAACAGGTTCATAGTGTTATTGCGTCATCGGTTAGATCACCGAGTGGGTGATCGATTAGTCATCGACTATGGAAGAAAGAACTTAAGCTCTACTTCCGCACCCTTAATGCTATCCTCAACGGATAACTGACGAGCTTCTTCGGATTCATCCCAATGTATGCGACCCGATAAATTTACGGTCTGCTCATGAGGCAGCGGTCTAAACACATTTGGAAGCACACCATGATTGCTCATGCCATTGCTGTCTGTTTCCCAAGCCATAGTAGGCAATGTCAGATTCAGTATTTGCCTATTTTTATTGTTATCTATAACTTCATCAAGCGGTGAATACGTTAACGGTACATCGTCGGTAGCATCGTTGCTGCTTTGACGTTCGTTAGCGCCTACACTCGTTTCGTCACTTGAGTCGGTATTACTTTCGCCCTCAGGTTTAAGTGTTTGTACTGCTTCATTATCGTCAGTATTCACAACAATATTCTGAGAAGTAATACTCACTTCTTCTATTTTTTTACCACGTAATATTTCGTCGCAACAGTAATCACACGCCGTCAGTAAACACGCGAATAAGATCACTAAAGTGCGCTTTAAATAGCGCTCTATCTGGTTCAACATAACTTCATTTGGAAAACGTTTTCTCGTGATTGATTGTATCATTGCGTCAGACATCTACCAATGGCGCAAGGTTGCCATTTCAGACTCAAAAGTTCGATTGGTTCACACTTTAATAAATCTAAAGAACAACTGTTTACTAAACCTATAGGAATAATCGTATCACTATCGATCACTAAACTCGGCCAGTGTTCCCGCAACCAGGGTGGAATACCCTGCTCCTGCCAAATGTTTTTCAGTGTCCGTGACGGGCGTCCATTTATACGTACTTTCATGCCCCTGCACTGGCCAGCGGGTAATAGCGAGTATTCACTTGGCACTGCCGCCTTAAATTCCATCCCTTGCGGGTGATCAAGCGACGAACTATTAACAGCCGAGCTCTTAGCATTATCATCCTCTAAAACAATCACTCCCCCCAACCAAGCGACTGGCTCTACCAATGGAAGACGGATGTGTTCAGGAAGTTGTTCTTTGGCAATCGCAAACACCACATACACATGCTGACGATAACGCCGCAAGGTGACTTCGCCATAGGCGCATTCGGGCATTTTATCGTCAGCGGCATTGAAGCACTGCTGAAGCCAATGCCACACTTTATCGCCCTCGGGCATGTCGCATTCATTAAGTAGCAACCAATGGCGCACGAGATGCTCTTGCAAAGCATAAGGGTGACGCTGAAGTTCAGTCAGACTTAGCGCATACGCTCCCGTTAACGGCCATTTACAGGACGATATGACGGCCTCGATAAAAGGCTCCAGTAACTGCTGCAATAAGCGGTAGTCAGATTGCAAACGCTCGGTGGTCGTCGTTAAACGAGTTTCTATAGAGGGGTGTCGTTCTTTTATGCTGGGAAGTATTCGGTGGCGCACCCAGTTACGGTCAAAGCGCTGATCCTGATTGGATTCGTCGTCAACCCACGTAATACCTTCCGCCCTTGCCCGGATTGCCAACACATCACGTGTCAGAGTTAACCAAGGCCGGAGCAGCACCCTCTCATCCTTGGCATCATGCGTTAAGATCCGTCGCTCCGGCATGGCTCCCAAGCCAGCTAAGCCACTGCCACGTAACAGTCGAAGCATAAACGTCTCGGCCTGATCAGAGGCATGATGTGCCATTAAAAGCACAGCCTTGTTAGGTAGTACCGAGTCAAATACATCGTAGCGAGATTGACGCGCCGCCGCCTCTAGCCCCCGCCCATTGATATCAATAACAACTCGCCGAGCAATCAAAGGGACCGCTAAGACATCACACGCTTGCTGGCACTGCTGTTGCCAAGTGTCCGCGTTTTCGGATAAACCATGATTGATATGTATCGCGGTTAAGCGATGTTTCAATTCAGGGGCATGGTTTAAGACATGGCTTAAGGTATAAAGCATCAGCATGGAATCCATGCCACCGCTTAACGCCAAGTAGAGGGGGCGTTGATGAAACGGCTCCAGTTTTTTTATTAACAACTGCGCCAGTTCATTCTCGAATAAGTTATCCGAAGACGAGTTCAACGGCGTCCTCACCAAACTCAAATTTTAGCTCTTGTAGTTGCTCATCAGTAGGATTGATGCGCCAGCGATCTTCTAACTGAATATCGCAGCAAGCGACTTCATTGCGGTAATCCAATACCACCGGACATCCATGGGGTAACGGCTGCAATAACTCAATAAGACGATTGGTGAAGCTTTCTTCGGCTCCAACACCGCTAATTTTCACTCGCACGGCTTTGGCAAATGTTAACCGTGCTTGGCTGATTTCCATGGCACTGCGGCCAATGGCTTTTAAGCCACCGGAGTAATCGTCGTGACTGATCTGCGCTTCAACCACCAGCACCTTGTCTTTGGCAACGACTTCACGCACTTCTTCGTACACATCAGAAAAAAGCGCCACTTCAAAACGCGCCGAGCGATCATCCAGCGTCACAAAGCACATGTTCTCACCACGCTTATTTTTCATCACACGCATGTCGACCACTAAGCCTGAGAGCTTCTGTGGTTTTTTCGACTCTTGTACATGCGATAAGCGCGTTGGTACCAGCTTACGGACTTCTTTTTCGTACTCATCAAATGGATGACCAGTAACGTACAAGCCCAGCGTATCTCGCTCGCCTTCTAAGCGCTCTTTTAACGTCCAATTACGAAGATAACGATGACGTTCATACACGTCGGCTGTATCCGCCTCTTCGGCTTGTACTTCGCCAAATAAGTCGATCATACCGGCGGCTTCATTCGCAGCACTTTGCCCGGCACTCTTGATGGCATCGGTAATGCTAGCCATCAACACAGATCGTGGGGCCGTGTACTCAAGGCGATCAAACGCGCCGCAACGTACTAAGGCTTCAAGTACTCGTTTGCTTAATTTTTTGCCATCAACACGCTGACAAAAATCAAACATGTCGCGGAAGTCACCGCCGCTTTCGCGGGCCGCGACAATGGCAGCAATCGGGCCTTCACCGACACCTTTCACTGCACCAAGGCCATAGACCACAGAGCCCTCATCGTTCACGGTAAAACCAAACTGGCTTTGATTCACATCCGGTAAAATAAGGTCGAGACCCATTTCACGGCATTCTTCAATAAAGATCACGACTTTATCGGTGGTCTGCATATCAGAGGTTAGTACCGCCGCCATGAACGGCGCGGGAAAGTGCTGTTTTAACCATAAGGTTTGATACGACACAATCGCATAGGCTGCAGAGTGCGATTTGTTAAATCCGTAACCGGCGAATTTTTCTACCAAGTCGAAGATCTTCATCGCCAAATCAGGATCAACCCCAATTGATACGGCACCATCACGGAAGGTATCGCGCTGCTTGGCCATCTCTTCCGGTTTTTTCTTACCCATCGCACGACGCAACATGTCAGCGCCACCCAGTGAGTAGCCCGCCAGTACCTGTGCAATCTGCATCACCTGTTCCTGATAGACGATAACCCCGTAAGTCGGTTCAAGTACCTCCTTCAGGCTTTCGTGTTCAAAATCAGGGTGCGGATACGCAACTTTTGCGCGGCCGTGTTTTCGGTTAATAAAGTCATCAACCATACCGGACTCAAGTGGCCCCGGACGAAACAAGGCCACCAATGCGATCAAGTCTTCAATATTATCCGGCTGCAAGCGGCGAATAAGGTCTTTCATCCCCCGTGATTCCAACTGGAATACGGCGGTCGTTTGAGCGTCTTTTAGTAATTTAAACGACGGCGCGTCATCGAGCGGAATATGCTCAATCTCAACCGGGTCTAAACCATTCTTTGCCTGCTGACGATTAATGGTTTCCAGCGCCCAATCAATAATGGTGAGGGTTCGCAGACCCAAGAAGTCGAATTTAACCAAACCCGCTTCTTCAACGTCGTTTTTATCAAATTGAGTAACAAGCCCCGTACCATCCGGCTCACACGCCGTTGGGGAGAAATCCGTCAGTTTGGTGGGGGCGATAACAACACCACCAGCGTGTTTACCGGTTTGGCGCGCCACACCTTCAAGTTTGCGCGCCATATCCCAAATTTCTTGGGCTTCTTCGTCTTCATCGAGAAATTCTTTCAGCAGGGTTTCGGTCTCAAGTGCTTTTTCTAGCGTCATCCCCGGATCACCTGGAATCAGCTTAGAAAGCTTATCGGCCAAACCGAACGCCTTTCCTTGCGCACGAGCAACATCTCGTACGACCGCTTTCGCCGCCATCGTGCCAAAGGTTACGATCTGGGAGACCGCTTGGCGACCATAGTTGTCTGCCACATAGGCAATCACTTTTTCACGATCTTCCATACAGAAATCGATATCGAAATCGGGCATGGAAACACGTTCAGGGTTCAAAAATCGTTCGAACAGCAAATCGTATTCTAGGGGATCAAGGTCAGTAATTTTTTGCGCATAAGCCACCAGGGAGCCAGCACCGGAACCACGCCCCGGCCCCACTGGAATTTGATGATCTTTCGCCCACTGAATAAAGTCCATTACGATCAGAAAGTAACCGGGGAAACCCATCTGGATAATGATATCCAACTCGAACGTCAGTCGGTCATCGTAGACTTTGCGTTTTTCAGCGTAGTCCGGGTCATTTTTATCGAGGATGACACTGAGTCGATCTTCTAAACCAACTTCAGATACTCTACGGAAGAACTCATCTTCATCCATGCCTTCTGGCAATGGGTAATCCGGCAAGTAGTATTTGCCCAGCTCGACCTCTACCGCACAGCGTTTTGCAATCTCGACCGTGTTCTCAATGGCGGAAGGTATATCGCTGAACAGTTCGATCATTTCGTCAGGAGAGCGAAAATATTGCTCTTCGCTGTATTCACGCGGGCGTCGAGGATCATCTAACGCAAAGCCTTGACCAATTGCCACACGAGTTTCATGCGCTTCGTAATCATCCGCTGTTAAAAAACGTACATCATTGGTAGCCACTAAAGGAACATTTTGCTTCGCCGCCATGATCAAACCTGCTTTAACAATGGTTTCATCGCCGCTACGACCGGTGCGTTGCACCTCATAAAAGAAACGGTCTGGAAAGTGCTCCATATATTCGGTAAGCAAAGCTTCTGCCGCCTCCACTTTCCCTTTGATCAACCGCTGACCAATATCACCATCGCGCGCGCCAGACAAAATAATGAGACCATCGGCTTGCTCAAACAGCCACTCTTTTTTAACGATGGCTTTATCATAATGCTGATGATCACTATAACCCTTTGAGATTAGCTCTCGTAGATTCAGGTAGCCTGCAGAATTTTGGCACAAGGCCGTAATACGAAAAGGCTGAGTAAGATCATCAGGATTATCCAACCATAAATCAGCGCCAAGAATGGGCTGAACGCCTGCGCCCATGGCCGTTTTATAGAACTTCACCAAGGCGTACATATTCGATTGATCGGTCAGAGCCACCGCGGCCATACCATTATCTGCCACCGCACCAATTAGCTTTTTAACGCGCACGGTGCTGTCATACAGAGAAAACTCAGAGTGTACTCTTAGGTGTACAAAGGAATTGGCCATGGGGTCCCCCGGATCAGATGCGCTGATTGTAACGGATTTTTCACCTGACTGAGACACTCCTTACCTTTGACGAATGCACTCCGGCACACTATATTGCCCGGCTTCAGCGGTTTATCACTGCTGAATTTCGTTCTCGGGGCGGGGTGCAATTCCCCACCGGCGGTAATGACGAGAGTCTAAGCCCGCGAGCGCCCACTTCGGTGGGGTCAGCAGATCCGGTGTAATTCCGGAGCCGACGGTGATAGTCCGGATATGAGAGAGCGTGCAATGCCTACATCTACAGTTTTTATTAATTGTGGCTTGGCTGCCGTTCACCCTGATTCTTACTGGCATTACAAAGTGAATCAGAGCATGACGAATACTTTTGACCCTAAAGCCCAGCGTATCGCGTTTATCCACGCATCCTGGCATACCGATATCGTTCTTAAATCTCTAGATGGTTTTAAAGCCAGCCTGGCAGAACGCGGTTACAACACCGATAACATCGATGTGATCGCCGTGCCCGGCGCGTATGAAATCCCACTTCAAGCGAAACTACTCGCAAAGACCGGTCGTTATGCCGCGATTGCTTGCAGCGCGTTAGTGGTAGATGGTGGCATTTACCGCCACGACTTTGTCGCAGCAGCCGTATGTAATGGTTTGATGCAAGTGCAACTAGAGACTGAAGTACCGGTATTGACCGCCGTACTGACACCGCACCACTTCCATGAGCATGATGAGCACAACACTTATTATACAAATCATTTTGTGGTGAAAGGTGAAGAGCTGGCGAATGCAGCAGATGGGGCTATGCGTGCGAAAGCCGCCATTGCCTAATCATTGAGATTATCTGTCTGAAAAGGATTTTTCGGGCAGGTAACCAAACGTATTTTGTAACTCTTGTATTCGATCATACTCCACTGAAATTTGCCCACAGATATAGCTCACTTCATCTTGAGAATCAGCGTGTATCACCGAAGAATAATCAAGATCCTTAGCATTCACGGACAAACCACCCGGTCGGCTGAAGTTCTTAATTAGATTCACTACCATAAATTTTAACTGCTGACGAAAAGACCCATCGTCATGCTCGCCCACATCGAGAGACATTCGATCAACCTAGCGCTTGTTGTTATTTTTGAGTCTAGCAGCAATCTAAAAAATGAACGGATTGCTGATGCTGTTGTCGCGGTATAGTCGGCAGTATAATGGCGCCATCAAAAAAAACGCTACGACTTATGTTTACAAAGTGCTTAATTGGCGCTTTTCTACTATCGAGAACCGCCCAATCACATCGGCGTATCACGATGATGTCGAGGACAACCTTCTTCGCTGATACCTACGCGATTAGCCTGACATCATGAGTCTTCAATGCGAGCACACAAATATCAGCCCTAAAATATGAGCCTGACATCATGAGTAAAAAGCGCAGAGACATCCCCACCTATCAATTACCTATCATCGAGACTCACTTCCACCTCGATTACTTAAAAGAAGGCAGCGCCGATGAGATTCTCGATCACGCCCGCGCCATTGGCGTAGAGCGCTTTATGACCATCGCCGTGGAGCCTGACAACATGTCGAGGGTGATTGATTTCACAAAAGCACATGACGATGTCTACGGCACTTTAGGGGTTCATCCACACGATGCTGCGAAGTTCACTGACGATACAGATGCCTTCATTCGCGCTCATTGTATTCAGGATAAAATTTTAGCCGTCGGGGAAATAGGCCTCGATTACTTTTACGACAACTGTGATCGTGCCGTACAGCGCAAAGTCTTTGAGCAACAGCTACAAATCGCCGTCGATACGGGCCTTCCGGTGGTTATTCATACTCGCGAAGCCGACGAAGACACAATGAACCTATTGCGTGAATACGCGCCACAAATGGCTCGCAAGGGCGTAGTGCATAGCTTCACCAGCGGTATGGCGTTGGCTGAACTCGCCGTTGAGCTAGGCTTTTGCTTAGGTATTAATGGCATCGTGACGTTCAACAAGGCGGACAACGTACGTGAGGTCGTTGCCGCGACGCCAATCGAAAACTTGCTACTGGAAACCGACGCACCATTTTTAACGCCAGTGCCCTACCGAGGCAATGAGAACGCGCCAAAGTACCTGCCATTCATTGCAGAGAAAATCGCCGATGTTAAGCAGATATCGGTGCAAGATGTACTGACTATCACCTATCAGAACTCGTTACGTACGTTTTTTTGATAAACTATAGAGCGGACCCGAATCATAAAACTTGCATTAGCCTGCAAGCAGGGCCAATCTATTCCGTTTGGACGCACACTTTGCTGATGATCAGCAAACCTATGTGAGTCTCGACACGACCGTGGACACCTAGCCATACAATGACCATGAAGAAAAAGACAACCAAGCAAGACATACGCAATTCACTCACTGATGACGTAGAAGAATTCCTGCGAAATGGCGGCGAAGTAAACTCTTTCAACCGTGGCGAGTCAGGATTGGTTAACGGTCGCTACAGCGAACAATCCATGTCGTTCGAAAAACGTCAGGAGCGCACACCTGTGTCTGACGTTCTGAAAGCCATCGACGAGCGCAAAGAGTCCAAGAAAAAGTCCCCAAGCAAGCCTGCTTCTACGCGAAAAAAAAGTCCCCGTAAAAAAGTAATCTACGATGACTTTGGCGAACCTTTACGCGTGGTCTGGGAAGAGTAAGTTCTATGCTGGACTCCCCACTTGTCTTGATTGTGGTTGCCAGCCTTTTTACGTATAGCCTTTTATCCAGCCGTATTGAAAAGTACTCAGTAACGGCACCTATGATCTTTCTCTTACTTGGTGTGATTGCCGGCCCACTCGTGCTTAATTGGGCTGCTCCCGGCATTAATGCCAGCGCCTTAATGACCTTTGCTGAATTAACCTTGGCGCTCATTCTGTTCACGGATGCCAGCCAAGTTAATCGCCAACATTTACTGAAGTTCGAGAATATTCCCATTCGTTTACTGGCCATCGGTCTACCGCTGACGATTGTGATGGGCGCATTTATTGCCATCGGAATGTTCGATTTTGGGTGGATTGGTGCGCTAGTCTTGGCCATCATCCTCGCCCCGACAGACGCCGCACTGGCTCAAGCCATATTCAATAAAACCTCTATCAAAGAAAAGCTACGACACTCAATCACGGTTGAGAGTGGCCTCAATGATGGCCTTGCATTGCCGTTACTCCTTATCGCCTTAGCCATCATTTCAAGTGGCAGTATTAATGCACTGGATACGAGTTACTGGGCTCACTTTATTAGCATGCAGGTTTTCGCTGGGGGCATTACTGGCATCGCCATTGGTTACGCAGGAGGTTACTTAATTCAAAAGGCGTCAGACACTCACAGCATGGACCCAATTTTTCAACGTCTCGCCTCTTTTGCATTAGCCATATTTACATACTGTGCGGCCGAACATATTGGAGGGAATGGCTTTATTGCAGTATTTCTTGCTGGACTGTTTTTGAAAACAAAGCACACGGTACTGATTCAGCGGTTAAAAGAGTTCAGCGAAACAGAAGGTCAGCTTTTTACGTTATTAATGTTTTTTTTGTTCGGTCTTATTTACATACCCGACGCCGTCTCTCTTTTCACATGGAGTAGCCTTGGGTACGCCCTGTTAAGTCTCACTGTGATTCGTATGGTGCCGGTATTTTTCGTACTCATTGGCACCAGTTTGAGCTTACGAGAGAAGTTGTTTTTAGGTTGGTTTGGTCCACGAGGAATCGCCAGCATACTGTACTTATTGCTGACAATTGAGACCTTAGGTTTCAGTGAAAACGTCCCACATTATGACCTCTTATTTTCAACCAGCGTATTAACCATCGGCATCAGTGTGTTTTTACACGGGTTATCAGTACCTTTCTGGCTGAAGACACTACAACGTGCAGATAAGCCTAAATTCAAATAAGAGCTGCAGCTTCAGAATTTGCTTCTGGCTGCCCAAATTAAATACACCCAATAAGCCATCGCAACCATCCCAACCCATACACCATTCACTAAAACCGCATCATAACCGGCGTGACGAAAAACCACAGACCCGACTCCAGCACCAATAACAAACGCAATAAAAATAGAAGACTGTAGCGATATTTTAGCGATGGCTAACCCTCGACCAGCAAAAAAATTACCAATCGAAGAGCCTATATCGGACACAATGCCCGTCAGGTGTGTTGTCCTAATAACAGAGCCGCTGTAGGTTGCCACCATTGCGTTTTGCAAACCACAAGCCGCAGATGCTAACCACTCTGCTTGCACGAGATTTTGCCGAAAAGCGTACCAAGCTAAAAACAGAAGTATGCTTTCTAAGATAAGCGCAACGCCGTATCGTCGCCCTAATTTCAGTGCTTCTTGACCGACGATCATGCCACTTAAAATAGCACCCACGATAAAACTAAGCACAATGGCACCCGTGTGGTAGAAAACATCTACCTTTCCATCCACTAAGGCATCGGCGGCTATTGTCGCGGTACCCGTCACGTGCGATACGGCATTATTCGCAAATGACAACAAAGCTACACTGTTAATAAAACCGGCATTCAATGCCAGCATCACACTGCCTACTAAGACCCACAGTGGCAGACGGTTAATCATTACTGATTGTCCTGTTTATGCTTGGCCCAAGGATCTGCGGCCTTATCTTTTTTCTGACGAAGTGCCAAAGGTGGGCGTGTAACTTTTTCGTTTGTGACTAGCTCAAGATACAACGCCTCAACTTTATCTCTGGCCCACGGTGTGCGACGTAAAAACTTAAGACTGGATTTAATCGTAGGATCGCTGCGGAAACAGTTTACTTTCACTTGCCCAGCCAACCCCGCCCAACCGATATGTTCCACCAAATAATTCAACATGGCTTCAAGCTTTACCCCATGCAAGGGGTCTTGTTGTGTTTTGGTTTGATCGTCAGTCATAGCGCCCCAGAAAAAGCAGTGATAATAATAACGGAGTATACCAGACACAAAAAAGCCCGGATGATCCGGGCTTTTTAAACAAAAACGCAATTATTCAACCGGATTGGTGCACTCGAAGTGAGCCGGCTCGTACTTACAACGAATCTTACGCTGAAGCGTCAGCATAGCAGGATCATAATATTCGCGCTCGCGTAGCTGAATACGTGCTTCTTGCATCATCACTTGGTACTCAGCTTTATCATCCGCCGGGATGTCGATCCAAGCTTGCTCCGGAATGTCTCCGACCTGCGCTTTTACCAGACGCTCAATCGTGTCAAAACGACCAAAGAAGTCTTCACGAATAAGCTGGGCCAGTTCATTCGGGAATTTTTCAGCACGCCCTACCAGCTGCAAAGTAATTTGTGAAAACGGGTAGTTAACAATCCCCCCCTCGGTACCAATGCCCTTGTACAATTCCATGATGCTGTAGGCCGCTAGTGGTGCGGGCAGCACATCAACAATACGGTTGTTGAACTTAGTACCCGCGTTTACTAGCGAAGTGGGTACTGGGTTAGCACCAATCTGCGAGACCATTTCCGCTTGTACTAAATCGTAATCAAGCACTGCCACACGCTTACCCGCCGCTTTCGCCAAGGTATTAATCGAACGATCATTAACGAAGATGTAAGCGGCGCCCATTGGCGCGTAGCCCATCACAACGTATTGGCCATCTAGCATACGTTCAGCATTTTTGGGGCTAGTAATCACTTGCATCAATAGCTTCATTTGATCACGACTTGGCACCGCACCAATCGCATCCAAGGTACCTGTGTAACGGTTGAACAAGCGCGCACGAAGGCCAGTAAACAAGGCGGCATCACACATACCTGCTTTTAGCTCTTCCGTAATAACTGACTCGCTGGTGTAAGCATCTAATTCAATTTTCACACCCCAACGCATCAGTTCAGACACTTGGTCCACCGCCGCGTTATAGATTGGGCCATTTTTACCCGCGATATCCCAAACACAGATACGGCGAGTAGGAATAGACCCATCTTCTGCCAGCATTTCTGGGTACATACCTTTGATGGCTTCAATACGCTCAAGCATATCAACAGACTGATCCATCGCAACGGTACGTAGTTCAGATTTTACGGCGTCTGAGGCAGGCTCAGCAGCGTGAATATAAGCACTAGCGAATGTCGTGACAGCACATAGGGCTGTCGCTAATAAACGATTCATATCAATTTCCTATTTTTTGTTTTTTTTCTTAATACCGGCCACCTTGCCAAAGCTAAGTGCATCTCTGATTAATACAGTCGTTGCTGCATTGTTCAGAGGTACCCTAAGGTGCTAACCCCCGGTTTCATACTCAGGCTTCCAATACCACTCACCTGATTGTAATAACGTTACCTTACACATGTCTGTAAACTTTAACCAGTTTTTGTCAGATGTGTGTTTTTCTTGCCGGTGTCATCAAGCGCTCTTGCCGTAATGAATACCACCACCAGATACTGCACGCCGGTGCTAAAATTAAGCCTATGGGTAAGCCAACTAAGGTGGCCCATCCAATCACCGACAGCCCAAATAGTACGTCTGCTATGTTTATGTCACCTATGTGACACGCCGCACCCAGTGACGAAACAATGTCGCAGCCCAATAGTTCAGCGAGAACGGCGGCAAACACGATCAATAAAAAAGGCGTGGTCAGTAATAACGCTGACGCCCACAAACTGACCATGGCTTTCTGAGATAAGTGCATCAATACTCCTCACGCTGTCGTAATTGAGTTTTAACCTCAATCCACTGCGACATGTAGCGTGTACTTCTAAGATGATGGTGGCGAAGCATACCACCAATAAAGTGGTTATTGCGGTGTCTTTCAAGGCCAGCCAGCAGGTGTTCTGTCGTCTCTAGCAAACAACCACCAAACTCACTTAAGCTAAAGCGTTGCTGCAGTATTGGCTGTCCTCTGACACTGAGTTCCTGCCAAAGATTCTCATCGCGGTATAAACGCACCGCCAATTCAACAAAGTCGTCATCAGTCTGCGCCACCAAGACAGGGGCTGGCAGATCGCCGTACATGCCTTCAGCACCAATCGAGGTGGTGACGGCCGGGGTAGATAACATGGCCGCCTCTAGTAACTTGCCTTTTAACCCTGCCCCAAAACGCAATGGCGCTAACATCACTCGTGCCGAACTCACCACCGCTTCGGCATTCTCAGCCCAGCCTTTGACTAAAAAGCCAGATTTAATGTCGTGCAGCTGGGTCGCTTTAGGTGGAGGGTAAGCACCGTAGATGTGCATTTCAGCCTGAGGCAATTGTTTACGAATCGCGGGCCACAGGGCTTTTAAACGCAGCACCGCATCCCAGTTAGGCGCATGTCGAAAATTTCCTATGGAGACAAACTGCTTGCGCTCGGCAAAGCCAGCCGACGTGCGCTGAGTCATTACATCAACCATAAAAGGCAAGTAACAGAGCTGATCTTGGCTGATTGGAAAGTGTTCAGTAAGCCACTGCATTTCGTATTCAGAAATAACTAAACTAAGGTCGCAACGCAGAATCGCAGCAATTTCGCGGTACGCGATATCTGAATGCCAGTCATCAGGGTGAAGTTCACGTCCTGCCTTGATCGCTTTATGACGAGCATCACGCAAGCAATGTACGTCTTCCATATCAAGAATACGCAATGCGCTTGGGCACTGTTCTTCGACCCGCCAGCCAAACTGTTCTTCCATCATAAAACGGTCGAACATTACGACATCGGGTGCCTGTTTTGCGACCCACTCGTCGAAACTGGAACAATTGAGCTGAATGGTTACGCTTTCTATCCCGTGATCGTCTAAATTAATAGCATGAGAACTAAAATCTGCCGGCGACGCGAAGATCACACGATAACCCGCCTCACGATATAAGGTGAGCAGTTGCATCATGCGCATGCCCGCCGCAGAAGAGTCTGGCTCTGGCCATACATAGCCAATTACAATGAGTGTTTTCATGGCGCGATTATACGGCTTGCGCCGCGCTCTGTAGATAGACAGCGGATAAAAATAAAACCAATGGAACGAACAATAAGCCTGTGCTGATAACCGCAAAAATTATAACTACCTTTCTTACCGTCATCATGCTTGCCAGTGTGGCTCGCCGCCTTGGGCCTCAATGGGCGGGGGTATTGGCGGGGTTTCCTCTCGGCAGTGCGATCACACTGTATTTCATTGGTTATGAACAAGGCGCTGAGTTTGCAGCGACGGGCTCTAAGCACACGTTAGCGGGCTTAATTTCATGTATTTTCATGGCCGCGATGTATTGGCATACCAGCCAACGCTGGCCGCAACCCCGGTTAATTTTCCTCCCTATACTCGCAGCCATTGGCACCTTTATTGGCACCAGCTTACTCTTACAATGGCTGCCCTCCGAACGCTGGCTGAATCTATCCTTGGTCATTATCGGCATCATTATTTCTCGTAATGGGCTCAAACACATCCCTGCGAGCTGGGCAGAACCAGAAGCTAAAAACGTATTTCAGCGCCCTCTTATTGCACTTGTATTTCGCGCCAGTATGGCCTCGGCCAGCGTGCTCGGAATTACCGCACTGGCACACTTTCTTAACCCCGAACAAGCCGGCCTACTAGCAGCGTTCCCAGTGAGCTTTTTCCCAACCTTAATTGTGTTGCAGCTCAGTTATGGCCCTGGCGTTGTTGCTACGGCAGTAAAACACTATCCCGAAGGCTTAGGTGCCATGGTAATTTATGTACTAACAGCCAGCTACACATACACGGCATACGGCTTAAACATGGGGACTTTACTCGCTTTAGGCAGCGCCATTATCTACCTCGCTATATACAGTGCGCTTAGCCGGGCAAAGGCTGAATAAAGTAGGTATAATGCGCGTCATTATTCATTGTTCTACAGGTAGATCATGAGCGATAACATCACTCCAGAATTCCTTCAAGACATCTCTGTACTGCTTTCAGATAGCGGCTTTGCTACTAATGACACTTGGTATCACGGCACCTCTTCAGGGTTAGTTGAATCCATCATGACCCTAGGTCTTTCGGGTGGAGGAGATACTGAAACGACGGAACGCACGCAAAGCACGCTTGGCACAATTGGCAACCGTCAGTTCGAATCCAGCGAGCCCGTGTTCCTGACGCAAAGCAAAGAGCTGGCGTTTTACTGGGCAGCGCAAAAAACACACACGCGTAATTTGTACTTCAAAAAAGATGAAATTCCGGTCGTGATTCAAGTATCACAACCTGAAAAAGTGTCTCCGGATGTTGGTGGAACGGCAATGCTGTTAGAGCCATCCAACCAATATATCCTGACACTCAAGGCGATTTACGAACAACACGGCGTTGCTTGGAATGACGCAAACCCTCTAGAAGTACCGCGTGAGTTCTACCTTGAGAAATTAGGCTTGGCGTACAGCAGCAAAAATATTCCTGCTGAAAAACTGTCCATCTTAGTGCCTTAAGCGACACTGCGATTGCACTGGGCAGCATTAACACACTCAGTGCGACCCTCTTTTGCCAATCATTAATCAGCAAGCGACTTCCTGATGGTATCTACTTAAGATGAAACGTATATACCTTGCCGGCCCAGATGTATTTTTTTCTAACGCCAGTGAACTTGGCGAACAGAAAAAAAGACTGTGCCAGCGGTATGGGTTTATAGGCTTATTTCCGCTTGATGGAGAGGTCGCAGAACAAACCTGCGCTCGCGACACCGGGTTGGCCATTAGCTTGGCCAACGAAGCGCTAATACGTGAATGCGACATAGTTGTCGCCAACCTCACACCTTTTCGAGGTGCCAGTGCGGACGTAGGTACTGTGTACGAGTTAGGTTTGGCCCGTGGACTTGGTAAACATATTCACGGCTACAGCAATGATCCTGCCCTATACACACAACGAGTGTTCGACCATGCCGGTACTGGCACTATCAGCGAACAAACGGCTGGCGACCTGAGAGATAAAAACGGATTTAAAATAGAAGAATTTGATCTCCACGACAACCTCATGATTGATGGTGGGATTCATGCGTCAGGGGGATACTTCCTCACCGCAGATGCACCTACGTTATCCGACGATCTTGCACTCTTTGAACGTTTATTAATAATACTCAGCGGTACGTGTTCAGATAACGCGAACTAAGGCTTATAACGCTTAATTAAGAGCACGATTAATTAAAAATTCGTTTCAACGCCTGGCTCACAATTAAATCACGCTCCGCTAAATCGTGAGGATGAGCCAACAAACCTTCAATCACGTAAATTAGCATCTTGGCATCTAACGCTGCTTCGCTTTTATCCAATCCCGCGCGAATCATTTCCGATATCGACAGTTGCTCCACCATAGAATGAAAACGGTCATGCCACTCCTTAACGGTATTCGAGTGACTGACTCGCGAATGCACGTCTGTCATTAACGAGCCTGCACTCTCGACCTGCTCAATTAATTTTAATACACGCTCTTTCAACGGCTCATTTTGCAGGGCCAATACGGCCACCATGGCTTGCGCGACCACACGATTAAGCACAGCAATCAGGACATCGTCTTTGTTCTCGTAATACCAATAAATCGTATTGGGCGCGACGCCTGCCGCTTTGGCAATCTTCGCCATCGACGTATTGTCATAGCCCTGCTCTTTCAGCAGTTGCATCGCCACAAGCTCAATCTCTTCTTTTTTAATCTTCTGCTCTACATGACGCTTATTACGAGCCACAACAACCCCCTTGGTAGCCCCGAATAAGAGACCTTACCTTTTCTTGATTGACGTTTAAGATACAGATACGTTATCTTGAACGCCATTCAAGAATAGATCATTAATACATTAATGACTGCGACTTTCCAAAATATAGGAGCCAACATGATCAAAGAGAATTGCCAAAAAGGGTCATTTATCAGCCAAGGCGTTCGCTGTGCAGCCACACTACATAAACCAGAAAGCACAGCTCCGTTCCCGACAATACTGATGGTTCATGGTTGGGGTGGCACGCAATTCACCCTAGTTACTAACTACATCAAGGCCTTTAATGACGCCGGTTTTGGTGTAGTCACCTTTGATTATCCAGGCTGGGGCAACAGCGAAGGCTTACCACGCAATGTGATCAGCCCGTGGAAGCGAGAAAAGACCGTTGAAAGCGCTTTGGCCTATACCAAGTCACTGCAGGAAGTGGATCACACCAAACTTATTTTATGGGGCAGCTCATTTGGTGGCGGACATGTGGTCAGAATGGCGGCAGAACATCCAGAGATCAAAGGAGCCATCGCCCAAGTCCCTATGCTGGACGGTATGCTAGCCGTGAAAGCCGTGCCGTTAACTCGCATGATGCGTTTTGGCTGGGACATGTTTCTTGATATGGCCAATCCATTTGCCACCCGGTACTTACCGATCATCTCGCCAGAGGGCGAATACTCTTCCATGGACCGCGACGGTGCGTGGCGTGTTGAAGAATGGATTCTTACCAACCTAGCACAACTGCAAGACAATCGCGTGGCTGCACGCTCTTTAGCAACCATGGGATTTTACCGCCCATTTAAACACTTAAAAAACATCCAAATTCCGACCCTAATTATTGGTGCTACCCGTGACACCGTTGCGCCTTTTGATGAGGCCAAAGTGAAACAGTTATCATCAGAAAAAGTTGAAGTACGTACTATCGATGCTAACCACTTTGATCCCTACTTAGAGCCATGGTTTGAAGGTAATATTAAATTGCAGTTGGATTTTGCGCAGCGTTTGGTTGCTGACTAAAACTTGTAATGCTCACTTCATTGCGCCAAGGATGGTGAAATGCAGTGTGATGCTATGGGTTGATATAGGTAACAAATCGATTCAAGGCCGTCGCTAAAGCATCGACACATTGTAAGTCATTTAAGATGCCACTCTTATCATAGCCACTGCTAAGTAGTGGAAGAGCGACGTAGGCGTCTTCGACAACATTCCCAGACATGGTTGTGAGCACTTCCGTCAATGCCGCTTGCGCATGTGTTGCCCGCGGTGAGGTATTGATTAACATAATCGGTTTGTAGGGAAACTCTTCACCACTAACTAGCCAATCCAGTGCGTTTTTCATTGGCCCGCTAATCCCGTGAGCATATTCAGGACTGGCGATAATCAAGCCTGAAGACTCGCCCACCGCTGCCTTCAACTGACTCACTTCAGGAATGCTTTCATCTTCACGGTCAGGGTTAAACAATGGCAAGCTGCCAATATCACCGATATTAATGTGAATATGCTCCGGCGCTAACTCAGCGAGTGCCTCAAGCGTGGCCGTATTATAAGAGCACCGCCGTAAGCTCCCCGAGAGTGCAAGCAGTATGATTTTTTCCATCGTGCTTTTTCTTTCCCTAGCATTAGCCTAAAGGCTTATTTCAAGGCGTTCACCCGCCGTAAAGGTTTGAGCGGCACCGGCCCATTGCCCACGTACGCTACCTTCCATGACCTGAAGGGTGAGCTGACTCTCTTTTAATGTCATACGAAACGCACTGGTATAGGCACGTAATCGAAAGCTGCCCACCTGTACCCAGAACGGCTGCGCAGAGTTTTCTATGACCAGAAACGTCGCGCTCCCTTTGACCAAACGCAGACGTTGTTGATCATCACTGATACGTTGAGACAGCTCGGAATTCTCACTTAACGTGATTTCTGACCCACCCGCCATAACGACCAAGCGAGTTTCACCTTGCGTGGTTGAGAAGCTATCAACCGTGACCTGACTCGTCATCTGGTCTGGGCTAAAGAACAGAAAAACCACCATGGGAATGCCCACCAGCAACACAATGGCGGTTAATAACGAACGTGATGGACCTAATGCCGCGGACATAGTGAACCTTGGGGTGATGAGTTGAGGAATGGTAAGCGTCAATTTTGCGATGCCTCGACACTAACATAACCCAACACTATCACTGATAAACTCAATGAACGATGCGACTTTTTAAGTAGATACCATCTAGTGACACGCTCACAATCATTTCACCCTCACCTCTTTTCACGACGTAGCATCATGCACATGTAATCGTAACGATTGTGCTTTTTTGATCAACTTGCGCCACCACTTGCTTTCCAAAACAGAATGACTATCTTCAAACAGTAGGGATAATCTAAATTGAGCGTAGTATCGCCATAAAAATAGACAGTACTATGGTTTACTAAACCATACACTGTAATGAACTAACGATAGACTGCGGTTTGATGACTAGAGGCACACAGAAGGTATGAGTAAGCTCTTCAGCATTGGTCGTATTTTGCTGTATGTATCGTGTTTGAACCTTGTTTACGCCAATGTTTATGCCGATTCATTTAAAGCCAGCATGCCCGATATTTTGCTGGAACAAAACGACAAAACCAGTGAGTTTCTTAATCTCATCTACCTATGGGGAGAAATTTTAGGCAACGACATAAAGGTTGAATACTTCCCATTCAAGCGCTCTATTCAAAATGTGGTCAATAAACACGCTGATTTTCATTTTCCTCTGATAAAAAACTCTTACAAAAGCAATTCCGAGCTTGGATTTGACTACTCAACCACCTGCATTACCAACATAGACTTCGTGCTGTATACCCGGCGAAACAAACCCATTGATATTGACAATTTGTCGGCGTACAAAATGGCCACGGATGCTGCCCACACCAATCTATTTAACTTTCCCGTGGAAGGTGTATTCACCGTGGACGGCGCTTTAAAAAAATTGAGCAGTGGGCGAATAGATGGCTACATCTATTCGGTGGATGTGGTCGATACGGTAATGAAATCATTAAACCTGACAAACCTACATCGTCAGCTATATCGAACCTATGATGTTCACGCTGTGCTGCCACTCGGTGGGCAAGGCAATAAAACGGATCAGATGATCACCGAAGCACAAACGGCCATCGCAGCCTCACCGGAATATAGCGAGGTACTTTAAAAGATCTACATTCCATACAACGAATGGCAAATGTACCAAGAGTAAATTCTGGTAAAACAACCTTCCTTTCCGTTAAACATCCATAAAAAAACCGGCCCTTTTGAGGCCGGTTTTAATTGCTGCTCGGTTAAGCCGCAATGTTTTGTCAAACAGAGTGGGTAGATTAGGAATTGAGGCAGGTTTACATCATGCCGCCCATTCCACCCATACCGCCCATTCCACCCATATCAGGTGCCGCTGCCGCCTCCTGAGGAATCTCAGCAACCATGGCTTCGGTCGTGATCATCAGGCCAGCAATTGACGCCGCCGCTTGCAGTGATGAGCGAGTTACTTTGGCTGGATCTAAAATACCCATTTCAATCATGTCGCCGTATTCGCCGGTCGCGGCGTTGTAACCAAACGCACCTGAACCTGCTTTTACTTTATCAACAACGACTGAACCTTCAGCGCCAGCATTTGCGGCGATCTGGCGAATTGGCGCTTCCATTGCACGAAGTGCTAGTGCGATACCAACGTTTTGATCTTCATTGTCACCTTCAACACTCACGAGTGTTAGGGCACGAACAAGCGCAACACCACCACCAGCAACCACACCTTCTTCAACGGCGGCGCGAGTGGCGTTAAGAGCGTCATCTACGCGGTCTTTTTTCTCTTTCATTTCTACTTCAGAGCCTGCACCCACTTTGATGACAGCAACACCGCCAGCCAACTTAGCAACACGTTCTTGAAGCTTTTCCTTGTCGTAGTCAGACGTGGAGGCTTCCATCTCTGCACGAATTTGTTCAACACGTGCTTTGACGTCGGCTTCTGTACCGGCACCATCTACGACGACGGTGTTTTCTTTGCTGATGACAACGCGTTTAGCGGTACCCAGCATTTCAAGAGTGGTGGTCTCTAGTGACATGCCAACTTCTTCAGCAATCACTTGGCCGCCTGTTAGTACGGCGATGTCTTGCAACATGGCTTTACGACGATCACCAAAACCAGGTGCTTTCACTGCCGCGACTTTAAACGTACCACGTAGGTTGTTTACAACCAGAGTCGCTAGCGCTTGGCCTTCCACATCTTCCGCAACGATCAATAATGGGCGACCTGATTTAGCGACATTTTCCAATACTGGGATCAGTTCTTGTAGGTTGTCGATTTTCTTATCAACCAACAAAATCAGTGGGTTTTCTAATTCAGCCACCATTTTTTCTTGGTTGTTGACGAAGTAAGGTGACAAGAAGCCACGATCAAACTGCATACCTTCAACTACTTCCAGCTCATCCGCGAGGCCTTTGCCTTCTTCAACGGTGATCACGCCTTCAGTACCCACTTTGGCCATAGCGTCAGCGATCATTTTGCCCACGGTTTCATCCGTGTTCGCAGAAATAGTACCTACTTGTGCAATGGCTTTGGTGTCAGTACAAGGCTGGGCTTGTGCTTTAAGTGCTTCAACCACAGCGGCGGTGGCTTTATCGATACCACGCTTCAGGTCCATTGGGTTCATGCCCGCTGCAACTGACTTCAAACCTTCGTTCACAATCGCTTGTGCCAGAACGGTAGCCGTTGTGGTGCCGTCACCCGCTTGATCATTAGCCTGTGATGCTACTTCTTTAACCATCTGCGCGCCCATGTTCTCGAACTTGTCTTCCAGTTCGATTTCACGCGCAACAGAGACGCCATCTTTGGTGATCGCAGGGCCACCAAATGCTTTATCCAGTACCACGTTGCGACCTTTAGGGCCGAGCGTCACTTTGACTGCATTTGCAAGAACGTTTACACCGGCCAGCATTGCTGAACGTGCGTCGTTGCCAAATTTTACTTCTTTAGCTGCCATGATTTTTTCCTTATCAATTAGTTGAGTTCACGTTTAGAAGACGGATGACAATTAGTCTTCGATCACACCGTAGATGTCACTTTCGTTCAGGATAAGTAGCTCTTCGCCATCAATTTTGATGGTGTTTGAACCTGAATATTTACCAAACACAACGGTATCGCCAACCTTGACGGCCAAAGCTTGCACATCACCGTTATCAAGAACACGGCCATTACCAACAGCAACCACCTCACCTTGATTAGGCTTCTCTGCTGCGGCACCTGGTAACAGGATGCCACCGGCTGTGGTTTGTTCTTCTTCCTTGCGACGAACTACGACGCGATCGTGTAAAGGACGGATTTTCATTTGAAGGTCTCTCCAATGTCTATGCAATGTTTACGTGAGTGATCCAACCTAACATAGGCATAACGCTTATTTAGGCTGGTATCAAAACTAGGTGGTTTGTTAATTGGGGTGAAGAATGTGTTTTCCAACACCCTGATAATTTTTTTTTAATCTTCGCCGATGCTTTTAAAGTATTCGGCTAGTCTTCTCGGCGGTACTCGCCATCAATAACATCGCCGCCGTTCTGTTTTGGGCGATGATTCATGCGCTCACGCATGCCTTCATGCATTGATCCGCCCTCATTAAACGGGTCCTGTCCTGGCTGTTGCATCATTTGTGGCTTAAAACGCTGAAGTAGCGAGGCCGCCATCACACCACGTACACCGGGTAGCAACAAACTAAAGCCAAAAGCATCCGTTAAAAACCCCGGTGTTAGCAAAAGTGCACCGGCCAAGGCCAGTAAAAAACCTTCAGCCAACTCTTTTGCCGGGATACTGCCTTGCTGCATACGTTCGCTGGCACGCATTAATGTTGCTAACCCTTGGGCACGCAGTAAGGTTACCCCCACAAAAGCGGTGAACAGAATAAGTAAAAAAGTCCAAAGGATACCGATGGCACCGCCTACTTTTATAAGCACGGCTAGTTCAGCTAATGGGACGATGATAAAAATTAACAATAAAGGCACAGACAGCTCCTATTAAGTACATCTACTATTTGGGGGTAGATACGATTATTGCAACCCCTCACTACGACCCCTTTCTGCGACGTTTGTTGGCGCTCTTATAGAAAGCGTTTTTCAACCCCTTTTGATAACGCACCCCTCGTATTGTCTAGCTCGACATCTCATCAGGCCGCTTTTGATATCGATTGTTCCATCAAATGGTGTTTAACATGATGCATGGCTGCAATTTGTCTCGTTTAGCCCTAGCCCTAACGCAGCTCACAACGGATAGTGCCTGCGTCTTATGATTTTATGGAGTGTAATGCATGGCAATTGAACATTTTGACGTACTTATCACAGGCGCAGGCCTGTCGGGCATTGGAGTAGCTTGCCATCTTGCACAAAAGTGCCCAGATAAATCGTTTGCCATCCTAGAAGCTCGTCAAGCGATTGGTGGTACTTGGGATTTGTTCCGTTACCCCGGCATTCGCTCCGATTCAGATATGTTTACGCTGGGCTACAACTTCAAGCCGTGGACGAGCCGTAAAGGCATCGCCGATGGCGGTGACATTCGTACGTATATTCAAGATGCCGCCAAAGAAAACAATATCGACGAAAAAATCCGTTTCGGGCATAAAGTCACCAATGCCAATTGGGATAGCCGCGAGAAACTCTGGACACTCACAGCAACAGTGGATGGCCAAGAACGTCAATACACCGCGAAATACATCGTAGGTTGTACAGGGTATTACGATTACGACGAAGGGTTTACCCCTGACTTTGCTGGGTCTGATGACTTTAAAGGTGAGATTGTTCACCCACAGTTCTGGCCTGAAGAATTAGACTACAAAGATAAAAAAGTGGTGGTGATTGGTTCTGGCGCAACAGCCGTGACGTTAATTCCGTCTATGTCTCGCGAAGTAGAAAAAATTACCATGCTACAGCGCTCACCAACGTATGTGGTGCCGGTACCGAGTGAAGACAAACTCGCCATTAAATTGCGTAAGTGGTTACCAGAAAGCTTAGTTTATACCCTGATTCGTAGCCGTAATATTATGCTGACCATGGCATTTTATAATTATTGCAAACGCTTTCCGACCCGCGCCCGTGAATTTATTTTCAACTTTAATAAAAAGATTTTGCCTAAAGATTTTGATATGTCGCACTTCACGCCTAAGTACAACCCTTGGGATGAGCGTTTGTGTGCTGTTCCTGGCGGCGATCTTTACAAAGCAATTTATAAAGGCAAAGCGGATGTCGTGACTGATCACATTGATCATTTCGTAGAAGACGGTATTCAGCTCAAATCTGGCAATAAGTTAGACGCTGATATTATTATCACAGCCACCGGTTTGAAAATCGTTGTCCTAGGTAAAATCAATGTCACGCTAGATGGCCAACCGTTCGATGTGACTGACAAAATGAGTTACCGTGGTGTGATGTTTGAAGGCATTCCGAATGCAGCCATGGTCTTCGGTTACACCAACTCGTCTTGGACATTAAAAGCGGATCTAATTGCTGACTATTTCTGTCGCATGATTAAATTCATGGACAACAAAGGCTACGACTCGGTCGTCCCAGTGAATAATGACCCTGGTATGGCGAAGAAATCGTTCTTAGATCTGTCTTCTGGTTATGTCTCACGTGTCAAAAATCAGCTCCCGCTGCAAGGATCAAAAGGCGCGTGGAAGCTGCATCAAAACTATTTCCGCGATTGGTTCTCCCTACGTTTAAGCCGCTTCTCTGTAAAAGAGCTTAAGTACGATCGCAAGTAGTCGATTCTTTCGATTCAATACACTGCCCTTAGTGATAAAAATCATCTAAGGGCAGGCATTATGCCTATTTCAGCAAACGTCTCACTTCTATGTTAGATCGGACAGCAAAGCGGACATACCTGACTCGCTTCGCAAGTTAGGTCAACTCTCCGTTATAATTCAATGTCTCACTACTTATAAACCATCCGTTCTCGGGATACGTATATGAATATTCACGGTAGCACCATTGTCATTACTGGCTCTGGGCAAGGCCTAGGTCGATCCATGGCCGTCGAAATGGCCAAAAAAGGGGCCAAAATCGCTGTTGTCGATATGAATGAAGAGGCCATGCAAGAAACCTTGCGAGTCATTCATTTGTTTGGCGGTCAAGCAAGAACCTATCAGTGTAACGTCGCCGACGAGTCATCCGTTGTAGATACATTTAATGCGATTGCTGCTGACTTTGGCAGCATCCATGGCTTAATTAATAATGCTGGCGTCTTACGTGATGGGTTACTCGTTAAAGAAAAAGATAACGAAATAATCACCATGTCCATGGCGCAATGGCAAACAGTTATGGACGTTAACCTCACCGGCGTATTTTTATGTGGTCGTGAAGCGGCCAGCCACATGGTGCGCAACAAAGAACCCGGCTGCATCATCAACGTATCTAGCATCAGTCGTGCCGGTAACATGGGGCAAACCAACTACTCTGCGGCCAAAGCTGGTGTTGCAGCTATGACGGTGACGTGGGCAAAAGAATTGGCGCGCTACAATATCCGCTCCAATGCTATTGCACCCGGATTTATCTCAACCGAAATGACCGCGGGTATGCGCCCTGCCACCCTAGAGACCATCTGCTCGGGTATTCCTGCGTCGCGAATGGGTACACCAGAAGAGATCGCGCACGCGGCTATTTTCTTACTTGAAAACGAATACATGTCAGGGCGAATCGTTGAGGTCGACGGTGCGTTACGCATTTAGACCGCGCCGTGCTTAATCGCCATCGTAGATTGCTAACATGGATAACATTAGCTCCGAAGAGCGCTTATACACAGCGCTCGCTTCCGTGCCCATAGGCACAATAATCGCCTATGGTGAGCTTGCCAGTGCAGCGGGACTCCCCGGACGCGCTCGGTGGGTAGGACGCATACTTTCGCAATTACCCAGTGATACCCAACTGCCTTGGCATCGAGTGACCAATGCTCAACGACGCATTAGTTTTCCTCTAGGGAGCGACCGCTTTTTCGAACAAAGCGCCCGCTTGCAACGCGAAGGCTTGCAAATTTCTAGCACCGGGAAAGTAAGTCTGCCCAATTAATCCTGCATACTTACATCCTTAGATGTGGCTGACATAAGGTCCGTTTGGCTGCAAAGCACCCTACTGAGCACCACGTCCACCAGAGTTATTCATGAGAATATGTATAAGACCCCATCCAATCATGCATAGCACGAATAGTTATAAATTCATAAATGTGACTTAAATTAGTCACGTTACTCTGCCAAAGAATTAAAGTAAGTACTTACAAACATGCAGATAAGGTCAAGATAATAACAATTACGGCCATGGCTCATTACTACGAAAAAATATTCATCTTCATGCCTTAAATCAATCTCTGTCGCAAAAGACTCAACAAAACCCCGGTTCATATCAAAATATCACCGAATAATGTCAGTCCGGCACCTGTTTTCCTTGTCGGTTTTAGGGGAAATTGTGCAGCATCAGGTGCTTTACACGCCTCTCATAACACAAAAAACAGGGTTGACTATGTCTAACGAATACTTTGATGTCTTGATCATTGGCGCAGGCCTTTCAGGGATTGGCGCAGGCTGCCACATGAAAAAAGAATGCCCAGGCAAAAGCTTCGCCATACTTGAAGGCCGAGCAGCCATTGGTGGTACATGGGATTTGTTCCGTTACCCAGGTATTCGTTCTGATTCTGATATGTACACGCTGGGTTATGAATTTAAGCCGTGGGTGAACAAAAAAGGCATTGCGGATGGCGATGATATTCGTGGTTACATTCAAGATGCGGCGGCTGAAAATGGCGTGACTGATCACATTCGTTTCAGCCACAAAGTAAAAGGCGCTGACTTCTCAACAGCAGATTCTATGTGGACAGTGACGGTTGAAGTTGATGGTGTTGAAAAAGTGTACCGCTCACAGTTTCTATTAAGCTGTACTGGTTATTACGATTATAACGAAGCATTTACGCCAGACTTTGAAGGCAAAGACGACTTTAAAGGCAGCATTTTGCACCCTCAGTTCTGGCCTGAAAATCTAGATTACGAAGGTAAAAAAGTCGTTGTTATTGGTTCTGGTGCTACGGCTGTTACCTTAGTACCGGCCATGACCGACAAAGCTGAAAGCGTGACCATGCTACAGCGTTCTCCGTCTTATGTTCTTGCTGTACCACAAGACGATCCTGTGATTATGTTTATGCGCAAAATCATGCCGGAAAAATGGGTCTACAAAATTACTCGCGGTCGTAATGTCACCATTACTCTCGCTATTTATAATTTCTGTAAAAAATTCCCGAATTTGGCTCGCAAGCTTCTGCAAAAACAGGTGGCTGCTCAATTACCTAAAGATTTCGACATGAAGCATTTCACACCTAAATACGCCCCTTGGGATGAGCGTCTGTGTGCCGTACCAAATGGCGACATGTTTAAAGCCATTAAACAAGGTAAAGCCAACGTTGTTACCGATCATATTGATCGCTTCGTTGAAGATGGCATTCAGCTAAAATCTGGTGAAAAACTTGATGCCGATATTATCGTTAGTGCGACAGGTCTAAAAATTCAGATGCTGGGCCACATGAAGCTAACTCAAGATGGCGCTGAAATTCCGATGCCTGAAAAAATGAGCTACCGTGGTGTAATGTTCGAAGATGTGCCGAACTTCGGTATGATCTTTGGCTACACCAACGCGTCATGGACACTAAAAGCCGATCTGTTATCTAAATGGTTCTGCGGTTTAATAAACCACATGGATTACACGGGTGTGCGCGAAGCGAAGCCTGTGAATCATGGTGGTGCAATGGAAACCCGCCCATTTGTTGACATGCAGTCAGGCTACATTTCTCGTGTTAGCCACTTGCTACCTCGCCAAGGCATGGAAAAGCCTTGGAAGCTTTACCAGAATTATTTCGCCGACATGGCGGCGCTAAAAACCGCAAAATACGATATAGATACCATTGAATACAGCAATGCGGTTGTGACTTCCGAGCCACGCACTGCGTAAGTTCTTTGCGAGTAGCTCATACTATTGACGGTATGGGCTACTTTATAGAGCTACTTATGGGACTACTTTGCTAGTCAGTTAACATGATGGTCAGCATCGCTGGCCACTTCCCCTTTTTCGACTCTTGATCTTTGACTAATCCAACGTCTCTGCAATCGTATTGATATCATTGGCTAATGTTAATACGTCCGCACGAGTTAATGTATTCTGGTTATCACGCGAGATAAAACGCTCTGGGGTTGTCTTTAATGCTAAGGCAATGCTTTGCAGGCGAGTACTCGATAATGGGTGCGTGGTTGGATTATCAGGGGCCATCAGCCCTGTCACCATAAACCAAGTTACTATTCCGTAGGGGGGCGTACTCATTCGCCCCATTACTTCAATCGCCAACGAATCGCTTTCAATTTCCTGAGCTTGCGCTCGGCGATGGCTGATAGCGCTGTACGGTTTATGCTGGTGATGCCAATGTCCCAACTCATGTAATAACAAAAATGCCAAGGCCGACTTAAGTAACTTCTGAGACATATCATCAACATCAGCATTCAATGCCCAAGCCTTATCTGGGACATTCAGTGCAGGCAGTGGTGCCTCTATATATTCTGCGTCATTGAATAAACGACTCATGTAGCGCGCGATATGTTGGCTATCGAGTTGATGAACTTCATACCAAGAAAATGCAATAGCGAGATCATCGAGAAATTTAATGGTGGTGTTCCCCATAAAAAGTAGACACTCTAACTATGCAGCTATTGCTGCCTTCTC